>Ga0181530_10000580_pt1 | contig 46949 bp, 37 predicted proteins | sample PEATcosm2014_Bin_42_FD_119769 | JGI IMG/M metagenome (GOLD analysis project Ga0181530, IMG submission 119769) | Peatland microbial communities from MTU Mesocosm Facility, Houghton, MI, USA - PEATcosm2014_Bin10_60_metaG | ecosystem: Environmental > Terrestrial > Soil > Wetlands > Peat | place...
ATTTACCAGGGTCTCAGGCCACCAAAAAGTTGAACGAAACGGCGGAAATCCGCCACTTCCATCGAATTACAAAACCGCTGCACTACCACTGTGCTAACCCGGCACAACATTGTTTCTCTTGGCTAGTCGACGCGGCACCGCAATGCCGAGTGAAACGCTTTTGGCGAACGCGTTCAACTCCCGTTCGGCTGACCGCGTCTTAGCCGCTCCATCGCCGTCTCGGCAAATCTGCGACCGGGCCGCCGCCAGACCGTCCTCACCGGCAGAGCTGGCGGAACGCCCCGGATCGTCCGGGAAGCGCGCGGGCCGGCAAAGGGCGGATCGCCCTGCTTGTCCCCGGGCCAACGCGGTTGACGCGATGCGCTACGACCGCCGCCGCGTCACCGCGAGCGCAGCCCCTGCCACTGCGAGCGCAGCCGCTCAGGCCGCAACCGGCCGCCGCGTCGCCGCACTCCGGGCGAGCACCGCCGCCTCATCGTTCCTGGCACTGCGGACGATCCCGGCCAGATCGAGGATCAGGGCGACATTGCCGTCGCCGGTGATCGTCGCGCCGGAAATGCAGTCGGCCCTGCGGTAGAGCTTGCCCAGCGACTTGATGACCGTCTGATGGTTGCCGATGACATGGTCGACCGCCAGGCCCACGCGAACCTCGGCGACGTTGACCACGACCGCTTGCTCCAGCGGCGGGCGCGGTTCGGGCAGGCTGAAGATGTCGCGCAGCCGCATCAACGGCACCGGGGATCCGCGCACCTGGATGACGTTGCGCCCTTTCGTCGTGGCAAAGCGGTCCGGGGTGAGCTCCATGCATTCCTCGACCGCGGCGAGCGGAATGACGAAGCTGTCCTCTGCGACGTGCACCATCAGCCCCTCGATGATGGCCAGCGTCAGCGGCAGCGACAGGTCGATCCGGGTGCCGCGGCCTGGCTCGCTGTGCACGGTGATGGAGCCGCGCAGGGCATCCACCTCACGCTTCACCACGTCCATGCCCACGCCGCGCCCCGAGACATCGGTGACCTGCGTGGCCGTGGAGAAACCGGGCAGGAAAATGAGGTCGAAGATTTCCCGCTCGGTAAGCTCGCCATCGGCCGGCACGAGGCCTCTTTCCCTGGCCTTGCCGAGGATGGCGACGGTATCCAGCCCCGCGCCGTCGTCGATCACGGAAATGACGACGTTGGCCCCTTGGTGGGCCGCCTTCAGCGTAATGGTGCCGCTTGCCGGCTTGCCCGACCGGATGCGCTCGTCGGGGGATTCGATGCCGTGGTCGATGCAGTTGCGAATCAGGTGGACCAGTGGATCGCCCAGGCGGTCGATCACCGTCTTGTCCAGCTCGGTCTCGGCGCCCTCGGTGGCCAATTCGATCTGCTTGTGCAGATCCCCCGACAGATCGCGCACCAACCGCTTGAACCGGCTGAACGTGGCGCCGATCGGCATCATGCGGACCGTCAGCACGATATCGCGGAGTTCGCCGATCAGCCGTTCCGCCTCTTCCACCGGTGCCTGCAACACCATGTCGCCCGTGTTGCGGGCGACCTGACCGAGGCGGGCCTGATTGGTCACCAATTCGCCCACCAGGTCGATCAGGGCATCGAGCTTGTCCGACGCCACCCGGACGCTGTCATTCTTCGCGGCAATCTGGTGCCTGGCGATGGACTGCTGTTCGGTCAGCGCCGACGCCACCTTGGCCTCGGACACCACACCGCCGTCCACCAACAATTCACCCAGCCGGCTCTGGCTGCGCAGCGCGTCATGCAGGTCGGTCGCCGCGACATCGCCGCGCCGCAGCAGGATATCGCCCAGCCGGGGCAGCGGCGCATCGGGGTTGAGGACAAAGTCCGTGGAAACGTCCTCGATTTCGATCTTGCTGATATCCTCGACGAAGGCGAACACGTCCTTGATGGCATCGAGGCCGGATGACGTGGTCAGCAGGATGTCCCAGGTGAGGTGGCAGCCCTCCGGATCGGCATCCTCCAGCGAGGGAACGTCATCGACATGCGCGACCACGGCACAGTTGCCCAGGCCGCGCAGTTCATCCAGCAGCAGCGCCGGTTCGGTGCCGCTGAGGAACAGCACGGGCTGCGGGGCGAAGCGGATACGATACGTCACGCTGGCGCCACCGCCAGCGCCGGCGTCATCCGGCGCTGCACGGGGCGACACCGGCTCGCCCGGCAACGGCGCGCCGGTCGCTGCGGCGGGCGGACACAATGCCGCAAGCCGTCGCCTGATGTCCTCGACCTCGTCCCGATCCACGGCGACGCCACCGTCCCCGGCACGCAGCATGATGGCCACCTGGTCGCGATAGGCCAGGGTAAGATCGATCAGCTCACGCGTGACGCGCAGTTGCTTGCCGCGAACCCTGTCGAGCACGGATTCCAGGCCGTGCGAGAAAGTGGCGATATCGGTCAGGCCGAACATGCCGCCCGACCCTTTCAGTGTGTGCACCGCCCGAAACAGGCGATTGATGGCATCGTCGTCCTCCGGGTTTTCCTCGATGAGAAGGATGACGGCCTCGATCTCGCCAAGCAGTTCGTCCGCCTCCAGGCGGAAGGTCTGCTGGTACAGGTCGGCCGGGTCCATGGCAGTTCTCCTGGTCAACCAAGCTCATTGCGGCGATCAGCCGAAAGCGGACCCGATCATGCGCGGTCCGGACTGCCCTGGCCGTCGTCGCGCGCGGCGGCCTGGAATTCGAAGCATTCGACGGGAATGCCGACCCGATCGAGCGCCGCCCGGAACGCGTCGGTGTGGCCGATCAACACGCAACGCCGGCCTTTGGCGCGGGCGGCGGCGCCGGCCATCAGCAAAAGCTGGATCCCCGCGGTATCGCAGTCGCCCAGTGCACCGAGATCGAGCCGGAGGTCGCTGCCGGTTGCCAATACGGCAACCAGCTCCGGCTTGGCATCGGCCACGCAGCCAAGGCGCAGATCGCCCTCGATCCCGACGACCGCGGTGCCCTCCGCCTGTGTGACATTGATCCGCATGACGATTTCCTTCAGGCACAGGCGCGGAGGATTTCACCGGCGATGGCGTCGAGCGGCACCGTCTTGTCCACCGCCCCCAGCTTGATCGCCTCGTTCGGCATGCCGAACACCACCGAGCTCTGCTCATCCTGCGCCAGGGTCTTTGCCTTGGCTTCCTTCATCTCGAGCAAGCCCCGGGCGCCGTCATCGCCCATGCCGGTCATGATGACCCCGACCGCGTTGCCGCCGGCGTACCGCGCCGCCGAGCGGAACAGCACATCCACCGAAGGCCGATGGCGACAGACCAGCGGCCCGTCGCGCACCTCGACGAAATAGCGGGCGCCGCTGCGCTTCAGCAGCGTGTGCCGGTTGCCGGGAGCGATCAGCGCGGTGCCGCGCATCACCGTGTCGTTGTTCTCGGCCTCCTTTACCGTGATGCGGCATTCCCGATCGAGCGCGGTGGCAAACGAGGTGGTGAACTTTTCCGGCATATGCTGCACGATGACGATGCCCGGCGCATCCGCCGGCAACGCTGTCAGCACGACTCGCAGGGCGATGGTGCCACCGGTCGAGGCACCGATCACGGTCACCCGCTCCGTGGTCTGGATCATCGAGCGATTGGCGGCTTTCGCCAGCACCACGTCGGCGCTCAGCTTGCGTTCCGGCTCGCGCGGTCGGGCGGTCAGCCGGCCCGGCCTGGTACAAGCGGCGGCCTTCACCGCATCGCAGATGGTGATCCGCGATTCCTCCAGGAAGGTCTTCACCCCCATCTTCGGCTTGGTAATGATGCTGATGGCGCCGCACTCCATCGCACGCATCGCAGTGGCGCACCCCGCATCGGTCAGGCTGGAGCACATCACCACCGGAATCGGATGCTGCGACATGATCTTCTCAAGAAACGTCAAGCCGTCCATGCGCGGCATTTCGACGTCCAGGGTGATGACGTCCGGGATTTCGGTTTGCATTTTTTCGGCTGCGATATAGGGATCGGCGGCCACTGCCATGACCGTGATGTCCGGGTCGGATTGCAGGATGTCCGCCAGCGCCTGCCGCACAACGGCCGAGTCATCCACGATCAGAACCCTGATCTTCCTGCCGGTCATGCTACCAGCTACCGTTGCAGGGCATAGACGGTCGGCCTGATCTGGACGAAGCCCAGCGCGCGATCGATGCCATTCAATGTTTCGGCATGGCCGATGAACAGATGCCCGTCCGGCTTGAGGTGCCTGCGGAACTTCCCGACCACCCGGCCCCTTGTCTTGAGGTCGAAATAGATCATCACGTTGCGGCAGAAGACCACGTTCATCGCGCCCGGAACCGGCCAATCCGGTGCGATCAGGTTGATGTACTCGAACGTCACGCGTTCCCGCAATTCCGGGACGATGCGGAACCGTCCGGCCTGGGAGCCGCGGCCGGTCAGGGTATATTTCTGCCGCAGACCGAACGGAATGCTCCTGCCCAGGTCGTTGGCATACACCGCCCGGCGGGCCGTCCACAGCGCCTGTGTGCACAGGTCCGTGGCATAAATATTGAAGTTGCGGGTCGACCCGAAATACTCCGCCAGAACCATGGCCAGCGAGTAGGGCTCCTCGCCCGTCGAGCAACCCGCGCACCAGAAGTTCAGGATCGTCCAGTCCGGCCGTGGAAGGTTCGGCAGTACCTCCGACACCAGAAAGTCGAAGTGCTGATGCTCGCGAAAAAACTCCGTCTTGTTCGTGCTGATCTCATCGATCATCGCGACGATCTCGGCATCGCTCTCCCGGGCATGCCGCAGGTAGTCCAGATATCCCCGGAACGAACGCAGCCCCAACGCCTTGACCCGCTTGTGCAGACGCGATGCTATGAGGCTTTTCTTGTCGCCGGTGAGCACAATGCCCGAATGCTCGTAGATCAGGCCGACCAGTTCATGGGCCTCGGCGTCGGTCAGCGCCAGGCCAGGCGGCCCTCCGCTTCCCCTTGAGGGCCGCGCGACAACATCCGCCCGCCGCGTCGTTGCCTCAGGGAGAGCCCACCCGACCGTCGCGGCGCGGTGCGTGGCACCAAGCGGGATCAACGCCTCCCCCTCCCCTTATGGGCTTGGGCCGCGAAGCCGACCAAGGTCGGGGGGAGGATTTTGCCGTCGTACCCAGCCACGCCGCGTCCCACGCCGCTCACGCCGCGGCGCGCGACGCCGCCACCGTCCGTACCGCCTCGATGCCGGCCATTTCGTCACTCGACAGCACCTGGTCGATGTTGAGGATGATGAAGAACCCCTCGCCCCGCTTGCCCATGCCGCGAATGAACTCCGTGTTGAGCATGCTGCCGAGCCGCGGCGGCGGATCGATCTGGCTGGGGTCGATGTCGATCACCTCCTGCACCGAATCCGCCAGCATGCCGAGATGCAGCGGCTCGCCGTCCATGTTCACCTCGGCGATGATGATGCAGGTATCCACCGTCTTCTCGACCGCCGGCATGCTCAGAATGAGCCGCAGGTCGATGACCGGCACAACGCTGCCCCGCAGATTGATCACGCCCCGCAGGAACACCGGCATGCGTGGCACCCGGGTGAGGTGGACGTAATCGATCACCTCGCGCACCTTGACGATCTCGATCGCAAACGTCTCTTCGGCAAGCGTGAAGGTCAGATACTGGTCAGTTCGGACGATATCGCCAACCTGGTCCATGATTTATCCCCTATTGGCTGGAACTCACGCCCGCTCGAATTCGCTGTCGCTGACCTCATCGCCCATGCTCAGTTTCAGCCCGTTGCCGCCGCGCGGCTTGACCAGTTGCCGCGGCTGCGGTTTGGCCAGCGGCCGCGACTTGAACGCGCCGTTGCCCGGGCTTTTGGCCAGCGGTGCCATCCGGTGCGCCGGGCTCGCAACCTCCCGCCCGTTGCCGCCATTCGCGGCCCGGCCGTTGCCATACAAGCTGCCGTTGCCGCTGCCATTGACGCCGGCCGCAGCTCGGCCGTTGCCGCCGGCCGACGCGTTCGGCCGGCCGCGCCCGCGGTCGCCTTCGATATGGAAATACGAAGCGGCGCTAAGCAATTGCTCGGCCTGATCCGACAGCATCTCGCTGGCGGTGGACATCTCCTCGGTTGACGCGCTGCTTTGCTGGATGACCTGGTCAAGCTGCTGAATGGCCGTGGTGACTTGCTCCACCCCCTGCGCCTGTTCGTTGCAGGAGGAGTTGATTTCCTGCACCAGGCCCGAGGTCTTCTGGATGCCCGGCACGATATCTCCCAACAGCTTGCCGGCCCGTTCGGCAATTTCCACGCTGGAGATCGACACCGAGCTGATTTCCTTGGCCGCGGTCTGGCTGCGCTCGGCCAGTTTGCGCACTTCCGCCGCCACCACCGCGAAGCCCTTGCCGTGTTCGCCGGCGCGCGCCGCCTCGATCGCCGCGTTGAGCGCCAGCATGTTGGTCTGCCGCGCAATCTCCTCGATGATGCCGATCTTCTCCGCGATGCTCTTCATCGCCTTGACGGTATCGGCCACCGCCCGGCCGCCCATCTCGCCGTCCTGCGACGACTTGTTGGAAATCGCCGCGGTCTGCTGCGCATTATCCGCGTTCTGCTTGACGGCACTGCTCATCTCTTCCATCGAGCTGGAGATCTCCTCCACGCTGGACGCTTGCTCCGTGGCCCCTTGCGCCAGGGATTGCGCCGACGCGCTGAGCTCGCTGCTGCTGGTTGCCACGCGTTCCGCGGCCTCCTGCACCTCGACCACAAAACCCGTGAGGTTCTCGATCAGCGTGTTCAGGCTGTTCTTGATGGTGTTGTAGTCGCCGTTGTAGTTTTCCGCGATCTTGGGCGGAATGTCGCCCTTGGAAAGGCGATCGACGTGGCTGGCGGCCATGTTCAATGGCCCTACCACCGCTTCCAGGGTATTGTTGAGGCCCTCGACGATCTTGCGATATTCCCCCTGGTGCCTGGCGATGTCGGCCCGTACCGAAAGCTTGCCATCCAGCGCCGCCTTGACCAAAAGATCGGCATCGGTGACCACGCCGCCGATATTGGCCTTCAGCATCATCAGCCATTCATGGATCTGATCGTCCGCCGAGGCCTTGCCCATCTTGGCATTCATGTCGCCATTGGCGATGGCGGTGACGTAGGCGATCAGCTCCTGTAGCCAGGAATGCACGCCGTTGATCGCATCTTTCATCCGCTGGTGGTCGCCCTTGCATTCGATGCTGACCTTCTCCCGCAGATTGCCGCCGCTGACCTGCCGGAGAATGCGGTTGCCCTCGCCGATCGGTAGCAATATGGCGTCCAGCATCTGGTTGATGCCGTTGATGATCTCGCCAAACACGCCTTGGAATCCGTCAGCCTCGCCACGCTTCTCCAACTGGCCCTGCTTGCTGTACTCGATCAGTCTGGACAGCTCGGCCTGGAATCGCTGCATCACGAGCGCGATGTTGTTGACGCTCTGCTTCATCTTCTCGTGGTCGCCCTCGTAGGTCTACGCGATCAGCTCCTCGACCTTGCCGGCCGCAACCTGCGCCAGGATGCGGTTGCCCTCGCCGATCGGCAGCAGGATGGCGTCGAGCATCTGGTTGATGCCGTTGATGATGTCGGCATAGACCCCTTCGAATCCCACCGCTTCGCCGCGCTTCCCAAGCTGGCCCTTGTGGCTGTATTCGATCAGCTTGCTGAGCTCCGCCTGGAACCGCTGCAGCACCAGCGCGATGTTGTTGACGTTCTGTTTCATCTTCTCGTGATCACCTTGGTAGGTTTGGGTGATCAGCTCGTTGACCTTGCCGTGCGCCACCTGATCGAGGATGCGGTTGCCCTCGCCGATCGGCAGCAGGATGGCATCCAGCATCTGATTGATGCCATTGATGATCTCGCCAAACACCCCCTGGAAGCCGTGCGCCTCGCCGCGCCTCTCCAACTGGCCCTGCTTGCTGTAACCGATCAGCTTGGACAATTCAGTCTGGAATCGCTGCATCACGAGCGCAATGTTGTTGACGTTCTGCTTCATCTTCTCGTGGTCGCCCTCGTAGGTCTTGGCGATCAGCTCATCGACCTTGCCGGATGCAACCTGAGTCAGGATGCGGTTGCCCTCGCCGATCGGCAGCAGGATGGCGTCGAGCATCTGGTTGATGCCCTTGATGATGTCGGCATAGACCCCTTCGAATCCCGCGGCCTCTCCGCGCTTCTCCAGTTGCCCCTTCTGGCTGTAGTCGATCAGCTTCGTCAGTTCCGCCTGGAACCGTTGCAGCACGAGGGCGATGCTGTTGACGTTCTGCTTCATCTTCTCATGATCACCTTGGTAGGTTTCGGTGATCAATTCGCTGACCTTGCCGTGCGCCACCTGATCGAGGATGCGATTCCCCTCGCCGATGGGCAGCAGGATGACGTCCAGCAGCTCATTGATGTTGGCGAGAACTTCCTTGAAGTCGCCCACCGCCACGCCGGCATTGGCGCGGTCGGTCAGACGCCCCTGCTTCACGGATTTGATCAGGCGGCCGATTTCGTCCATCGCCGCCTGCTGCGAATCAGTACCAATGGCCATGGCTTCGCTCATCGCACCCTGTGTCCTTCTCCGACGATCCTGCATCATCGCGGCGGCCGGTTGCCCGTTGCCGGCCGCTCCGCGCATCCGCCGTGGATTACTGGCTTGGGGTTAACAGGTGCTTACTGGCGCGGCACAAACGCAGCCCTTGCCAGCCGACGCAGGGCAGCCATCGTCATGGCGGGCGAACGCCGTCACCCACGACTTCACTACTTGCCGTTGGGAAAAGTCATGAATGCCGACCGGAGCCTGCCGCCGCACGCTTGACCCGGTGGTCGGCATGACGATGTGGGTCTGATCGGTGGGTCAGCCTTTCGGACGCCTGGTATCGGCCGGCCGGATTGGCCAGTGCCCGACCGGCCACCGCAGGCAAGAAACCCGCGGCAGAGCAATCATTCGTTAACCCCGGCCTGCCATGTCATCGCCGGGCGACCCGGGGCTGGCCCGGGCAACGCCCGACGTGACGGAGCGTCTCGTGAGCAATCGGCGATCGTCGGCCACCTGCCTCGCCCTCAAGGCTGCCTGACCGTGCGCTGCGCCGGCGAGACGCAGGGGCGCCGCAGCGCGGTGCCGCGCCAGCCTGCGATCGTTGCACTGGCATGCGTCTCCCCCAGGTGTGGCAATCGCCGCGAGGCGCCGCTTTGAGCAAGACCATCCTGAGCGTCGATGACTCCGCGAGCGCTTTGCAGATGGTCAAGCTGACCCTCGCCGGCGCCGGCTATCAGGTGGTGCAGGCCGTCAACGGCGCCGAAGGCCTGGCCAAGGCGCGCGCCGGGCGCATCGACATGGTGCTGACCGACCTCAACATGCCGGTCATGGACGGCTTCGCGCTGATCCGCGAGTTGCGCAAACTGCCGCCCTTCAAGGGCGTGCCGATCATCTTCCTGACCACCGAATCGGACGCCGCGATGAAGCAGCGGGCCAGGGAAGCCGGCGCCACCGGCTGGATTACCAAGCCGTTTCAACAGGATCAGCTCCTCGCCGTGGTGCGCAAGGTACTCGGCCAATGACGCCGCTCGATGCGGGCCACGCGCGCAACGCGGCACGCCACGCGGCCGGCGCGGTGGCATGCGCCACGCCAAAGCCGGCCACCATGCCCGGCGCCGCCCGTGTGGCATGGCCGTTCGCACGCCGCGCGGCGGAGATCGTCCAGGCGCGGCGGTGACGCCGCCGCCAGACGTCCAACCGACTCCCGGCCTTGTCGAGGTGTTCCTGGCGCCGGGCACGCTGCACTGCGCCGCGGCGCCGTCACGGGTGACGACCATCCTCGGCTCCTGCGTCGCGGTTTGCCTGTGGGACACCAGGCTGCGGCTCGGCGGCATCAACCATTACGTGCTGCCGTATCGGCGGGGCATCGGCCCCGGCACGCGGTTCGGCGACACCGCCATCGAACAACTGCTGGCGCAGATGCTGCGGCTCGGCTGCCGCCCCGAGTCGTTGCAAGCCAAGCTGTTTGGTGGCGCGGCGGTGCTGGGGTTGGCGACCGGCGGCGATCCGGTGGGAGATCAGAATGTGCGGGTGGCGCTGGACAAGCTGTCCAGGCATGCCATTCCGATGATCGCGCGGGACACCGGCGGACGATTGGGGAGGTTGATCCGGCTGTTCACCGAGAGCGGCGACGTGATGGTGCGCCGCGTCGCGGCGGGCGCCACCGAGCCGATCGTCCCTTGCCAGCCAGCCGTCCTGGCACATCGCGCATAACGGCGCGGGCGCCGCCTCCGTGTCATGGCGGGGCCCGCGGCGTCAGAACAGCACGTCCGCGAACGCCTCGGCCTCCGTTGCCGCCACCGGCTCATCCGTCGGCGGCACGCCTTGCAGCGGTGCGAACCGCGCATGCACCGTGCGTTCGCGCGCCATGGTGTAGCCCGCCGCGATGTGCACCAGCACGGCATCGGGGATCGGCTCATCGGTGGCTTGCCCGGCCTGCCGGTGGCACGCCGTCGCCGCCTCGCGCAGCACCGCACCGATCTCGTGCTGCACCGCAAAGCCTTCGACGGCCGTGTGCAGCAGTCGCGCGACCGCCTCGCCATCGACGGCAAGGCCGATCAACGCCGCCCCCATTCGCTCCGCCGTACCTCCCAGGCGGCGCACCGCCTCCGTCATGCGTTGTGCCGCGGCATCGATGGCATCCGCACCGGTAGCCGCACCCACCTCGGCGAGCGTGCCGGCGTCCGCCAGCAAGCCTTGCAGCGCATCGAGCACGCCGGCCGCATGCTGCGCGGTCTGCCGGCCGCAATCGCGCACCGCCTGGGAGATGACGCTCAGCGGTCGGCCAACGACACCGAGCCGGCCGCATTTCAGGCTGGTGTTGATGCCCATGATGTGGATATCGGCCTCTACCGAGCGGATCGTGGCAACGTGGCCGACCAGTCCGTCGGCCGCCTGCAACACGGCGGCGATCCGCGGGTTCACCGTGGCATGTGCGGCGCGCAGATCTCCGAACAGGGCCTGCGCCTGCTGCGCGTCGGCTTCGAGTTCATCCAGGAACGAGCCGGCTGCGCGACCCGACGCACCGTATGTCTGATTGCCTTGCCGGGCGATGTCGCCGGCTTCCGCGGCAAGGCCATGCAGTTCCTGCACGATACGGGCGGCGCCGCGCTCCAGTTCCTCGGCAACATCCAGCAAGTGCGCGGCGACCAGGCGGCAGGCCAGCGCCGGCGGGGCTGCCGCCTGCGACAGAAGCTGGCAGGCACTCTGCATGTGCTCGATCCGCTGGCGGGTGATGTCGCCGAGTTGCAGCGCCACGATGGCCGCGGCGACCTGGCCGTGGATCTCCTCCGAGCGTGCCGCGACGACGGATGCGGCGTTGCCGGACAGCCTCACATGCGCCTCGATCGATGCAACGCTGGCAGCGAGCCGGCCGATGATCGCCTGCATCGTACCGGCATGCCGTCCGACGAACGCCCCGGCGGCTTGCCCGGCGGCCTGCAAATGCTGCCGCGCGCCGGCCAGTTCCGTGGCGAGCCGGTCAAGGCCATCGCGCGCCGCGCCCGCCGAACGACGGATTTCGGCGGCGAACGGCAGGAACCCGGTGCCGGCCGCGCCCATGCTGGCCGCCACCAGCCGCGCATTCATCGCCAGTATGTCGACTTCCCGCAGCACGATGTGCATCCGGGCGATGCGGCCGTCGATCGCCTCGGCGATGCCGGCAAGGTGCCGGAGGGTGGCAACATCCGCCTGCGCCGCACCCGACAGCATGCCGACGCGTGCGGCGACGGCGGCGAGATCCTGCCCCGACTGGGCCAGTTCGCTGCCGCGCAAGTCACCGAGCAATGCCTGGAAGCTGGCCGTGAGCGCGGCAAGGATACCGACGGCCTGTTCCAGGCTGTGGCCAATCGCGTCGAAGTGACGCTCGGCCAGGCCGCCGAGCGAGCCGAGCCGATCCGCCACCTGCCCGAGTTGTCCGGCCGCCGGCATCCGTCCTGATTCTCCCGCAAGCTGCGATGGTGGCGGCCCGCCGCGCCGGAGTGCGAGGCCGGTGCAGCGTCACGTTATGGCGCGGCGGCCGTTAAGGCGCGGTGAACAGCGCAGGAGGCTTCTCCAGGGCTGCCCGCGGGCGAGCAATGCCTTCGCGTCATGGCGGGCGCCCGGCAAGCTCTCCCCCTGTGGCATGGCCGGCGAAGCCCGGCCACCCACGACTTCGCTGCGTGACGCAACGGAAAAGCCGTGGCTGGCCGGCCCTCCGCCGGCCCTGACACCGGGCAGCGCGCCAGACCGCGGATCACGTCGGCGTCGAGGCTGGTTGGCATTACCGCCGCGTGACAGTGATTTTAGCCACATGGAAGCGGTTTAATTGCTGCACCGGGGGAACGTTCACCTCCCCGTTCGCATGTTGAGAGCGCAGTCGGCGCCAACCCTGGCGCCGGCCCCGCGTTGCAATCGCGTGCCCGAACGGGCTCGCCCAGCAGGAGGAATTCATGACGCCGCATTCCGATACCGCAAACCGCCCAAGCCCGTGGCGCCGCGCTACGCTGGCCGCTGTCTTGCTCGCCGGCACCGCGCTTGGCGGCTTCGCTGTCGGCCACGCCGCGCCGACACCTGCGGTCGGCAGCCAGCCCAGCAGCACTGCCGCCGAGAGCACCGGCGCCCCGGTCAATCCGCCGGGCGCCAATGTCGCGCCGCACACGCTGCCGGACTTCACCCAGCTCGTTTCGCAGGTGAAGCCGGCGGTGGTATCGATCACCACCAAACTGGGCGCCGACGCCAGCGACCAGGAGGGCCAGATGCAAGGTGGCCCGCAATTGCCCTTCCCGTTCAATCAGATGATCCCGCAACAACCGCAGATGCACGCCATCGAGGCGCGCGGCTCCGGCTTCATCATCGATGCCAACGGCACCATCGTCACCAACAACCACGTGGTGAAGGATGCCAAGAGCGTCAGCGTCACGCTGGACGATGGCACCAACGTGCCCGCCAAGATCATCGGCCGCGATCCGCGCACCGACATCGCGGTGCTGAAGATCGATGCCGGCCATCCGTTGCCCTACATCCAGCTCGGCAATTCGGCCGATGTGAAGCCGGGCGAGTGGGTGGTGGCGATGGGCAATCCGTTCGGCCTGGGCGGCACGGTCACCGCCGGCATCGTCTCCGCGATCAGCCGCGACATCGGCGACGGCCCGTACGATCAGTTCATCCAGATCGACGCGCCGATCAACCAGGGCAATTCCGGTGGTCCGCTGTTCACCCAGGACGGCAAGGTGATCGGCATGAACACCGCGATCCTGTCGCCGTCCGGCGGGTCGATCGGCATCGGCTTCGCCATCCCGTCCGACATGATCCACAGCGTCGTGGCGCAACTGCAGGAATCCGGCCACGTCACGCGCGGCTATATCGGCGTGGAGGCGCAGGAGCTGAAGGGTGCCACCGCCAAGGCCATGAACCTGCCGGAGAACTCCGGTGCCTTGCTCGCCGGGGTGATGGCGAACGGCCCCGCCGCGCAGGCCGGCTTGCAGCCGGGCGACGTGATCCAAACGGTGAACGGCCAGAAGGTCAGCAATCCGCGCGAGCTTGCGGTTGACGTCGCCAATCTCAAGCCGGGTGACGCAGCGCATCTCAGCGTGTTGCACGACGGCCAGAACAAGGACGTTGCCCTGAAGATCGCGCAACTGCCGAACGAGGAGGCCGCCAGCAACGAGCAAGGCGCCGGTCAGCATCAAGAGCAACTTGGACTGGCCCTGGCACCGCTATCGCCAGATCTGCGCGGCCAGCTTGACGTGCCGGATGGCACGCGCGGCGCTGTGGTGCGTGGCGTGCAGCCCGGTTCGCCGGCGGAGCAAGCCGGGCTGCAACCAGGTGACGTGATCGTCGGCGTCGGCATGCATCCGGTGACCTCGCCGTCCGACGCGGCACGCGAGATCCACTCGGCGATGAACGGGCAGAACCACGCGGTGGCGCTGCGGGTGATCCGCAACGGCGAGGCGGTGTTCGTCGGCATCCAGATGGGCGCCAACCAGGCAGGCTGAACCGGCAGCAAAGCCCTCTCCCGCTGCGCGGGAGAGGGAATTCTACAAACCGACCGTCAGCGCATCGTACTCGTACAGCCAGTCGTAGCGCTGCCGGACCTTTTCCGCTGCGAACTCCCGATCGATATAGTCCGCGGCGCCGGCCGGATCGCCCAGCGCCGGATTATGAAACCGCCGCGTGTTCTCCGCCGAGCCACGCACGATGGCTGCCGTGCGATCCAGACGCGCCGCCTCGAAGCGCCGCAACGCATCCTGCACCGGGAAAGCGTCCAGGCAGCGCACCACCACGACCGCATCTTCCAACGCCATGTTGGCGCCCTGCGCCAGGAACGGCAGCGTCGGATGCGCCGCGTCGCCGAGCAGGCAGACGCGGCCTTGCGCGAAATGCGGCAGGGGATCGCGGCCGAGCAGCGCCCATTTGAACGGCGTGTCGATGTTGCGGATGATGGCCTGCACGTCCTCGTGCCAACGCGCGAGGTCGCGCATGCATTCCTCGCGCGTGCCGGCTTCGGTCCAGGATTCCACCTGCCAGTCGTCGCGTTCCACCACGCCGACGAAATTCAGCAACGCGCCGCGCCGCAACGGATAAGTAACGACGTGGCCGCCATGGCCCAGCCAGTTGGTGCCGACCAGTTGCCGCATATGCGGCGGCAGCACTTGCATCGGCACCAGCCCGCGCCAGGCCATGATGCCGGTGAACCGCGCCCGCCCTTCGCCGAACATCTGCCGGCGGATCGCCGAGTGCACGCCGTCGGCCGCGAGCAATACGTCGCCGGTGACCTGCGCTCCATTCGCGAGATGCAGCGTGACCGCGTCGCCGGTCTGTTCGAAGCCGGTGCATGCCATGCCGGCACGCACCGCATCCGGCGCGGCCGCGCGCACCGCGTCCAGCAGCACGGCATGGAAGTCACCGCGATGCGCCATCCAGTACGGCGCGCCATAGCGCTGCTGCGAACCGACACCAAGATCGAACACCGGCCAGGTCTGCCCGGTGGTCCACAGGCGAATTTCCTTGCCGGTGGGCTCGCAAACGACGCGCCGCATCGCCGCTTCCAGGCCGAGTGCGATCAGCACACGCGTGCCGTTCGCCCCGAACTGCACGCCCGCCCCAACCTCGCGCAACGCCGTCGCTTGCTCGAACACGCGCACGTCGTAGCCGCGCTGGAGCAGCGCCAGTGCGGTCGTCAGCCCGCACAGGCCGGCGCCGGCAATAAGAACGCGCATGAAGGATACTCCCTCCCCCCTTGAGGGGGAGGGTTGGGGAGAGGGGTGCGATCCGTACCGATCGTGCGAACCGTCCCCCCTCCCCAACCCTCCCCCTCAAGGGGGGAGGGAGACTCCTGATCCGCTATCCACGATCGCTATCCACGTGCCTCGCGCCACAGCCCCAGCGCTTCCTGCACCGGCCGGTCGGAGAAGCTGAACAGCACCGCATCGCTCGATGCGTGGTGGCGGTGCGATTGCCAACTCGGCACGACGAAGATGTCGCGCGGCTTCCAACGCAGGGTCGTATCGCCGACCAAGGTTTCGCCCTCGCCCTCGACCACGGAGAACACCGTCCCGTCGGTACTACGGTACGGCGCCGTGGCGAACCCCCGGGGCAGCAACTGCATGCAGGCGCCGATCGTCGGCATCGGCGAGCCGCCGGTCGCCGGATTGACGTAGCGCAGCTTGTATCCGTGGCAGACATCGGGCTCGCCATTGCGCGCCAGCGTCGCCAGCGCCTCGCGCGTGCGCTCATACGGGTAGTTGAACACCGGCGACGCCTTGCCCGGCTTGTAGTCCACCGGCAGCATGTTGGCGCCATAGCGGGCATAGCTGTCGCCCGACGGCCGCGACACCGATTGGCTGTCGGCATTGGCGGGTTCGGCGAAGCTGGCATCGAGCAAGCGCACGATCGGGATGTCCAACCCGTCCAGCCACACCATCGGTTGATCGGTGTCGTTGCCGTGGTCGTGCCACGTCCAGCTCGGCGTCAGCACGAAATCGCCAGGCTGCATCAGGGTGCGTTCGCCTTCGACGGCGGTGTAGGCGCCGCGCCCCTCGATGATGAAGCACAGCGCTGCCTGTGCGTGACGATGCGCCGGCGCCACCTCGCCCGGCAGAATAAGTTGCAATCCGGCGAACAACGAATGGGTGATGCAGGCCTGGCCCTGCATCCCGGGGTTTTCCAGGATCAGCACGCGGCGTTCGGCTTCTTTCGCGGTGATCAGGCTGCCGGCCTGCATCAGATGCGGCCGGACCTCGTCGTCATAGTGCCAGATCGCCGGCTGTATCGGCGTGGCCGGCGTGCGCGTGACCAGCGTGTGCAGCCGCTCCCATAACGGCGCGAGGCTGTGCGGCGCGATGCGATCGTAGAACGCCTGCCGCTCCGACGGCCGGGCGACGGTCTGTGCTGTGTCGTTCATGGGACGTTGCCTCTGTATGGGGCAACGAATTCTCTAGGCAGCGCTGCCCCTGGTGTCAATTGCGACGGACCCGGACGCAATGGACCCGGACGCAATGGACCTGACGACCGTCGCATCCAGCCGGGCCGGCATCGCCCGCGCGCGTGTCGGCGTCGCCACTTCGCCCGCGTCGATGACCATGCTGCAACGCTGGCGCAGGAACGTGGCAATCAACTCGAGCAACGTCTCGCGCGCCCAATGGGCACTCAGAGTGTGGTCCGCGCCCTCCAGCAGACGAAACATCACATTGGACTGGCGACGGAACTGGCGGCCTTGCGCACCGAAATACTCGGCGATTTCGACCAGCCCGGGATCGTTGCCGCTGAGCACGAACAGGATCGGCACGTTGCGCTGCTGAAGGTCACGCACTCTGCGGCGGACGCGTCCCACCCGCGTCTCGTGCCGTTGCAGTAACGCGAGCATCGGGTCACCGGCGGCGACCAGCTTGCGCAGCGCGCGTCCGGCCAGCGCATGGGCTATGCCGGCGACGCTGACCTTGCCGTGGATCAGCCGCCGCAAGGCATGCTGCCGGACCAGGTTGCGCAAATAGAACCGCGTCGTGCGCGGCGTGATCCGCTGCACGACCGACAGCGAGTCGCCTTCCCGCCACACGAATTTCTGCAAGTTCACCAGCATCAGGCCGGCGATGCGGCGATCCTCGAAAGCGGCGCGCAATGCGTGAAACGCACCCGAGCACATGCCCAACAGCAGCACCGGTGTTTCGAAGCGGCGGCTGAGTTCGTCGATCGCCGCGGTCAGGTCATTGTCGCCTTGCTGCGAATACGGCTGGCCGCGCTCGCCGGTATCGATCGCGGAATCGCCGATGCCTGCGCCATCCATGCGCATCGACGCGATGCCGTTTGCCGCAAGCCAGCGTGCCACGGCTACGGCGGCGCGCGAATTGCCGTAGCGCGGATTGGCCCCCGTGTTGGCAATCAGCACCGGCGGAGCATTGTCGCGGGGATGTGCAGGCGTCGACAGGATGCCGAACAACCTGCCGTTCGGACCGAAACAGATCGGTGCTTCCGTACCATAGTCGGTTACCAGCGCCGACACTCCCTCTCCCGCCTGGCGAGAGAGGGTTGGGGTGAGGGTATTGCGGGGCGGACGCAACACCCTCGCCCCACCTTCTCCCGCGCAGCGGGAGAGGGAGTCTGCGTGCCAGGCCACCACGCGGGCGAAGGCATCATGCGGCACCGCGTTCTCGTACGGATCACGCAGCATTGCATCCAGCTCGTCCGCGCCTTCGCAGACCACCTCGGTGCCTAGCCGCCGCAGGCGTTCCGCCACCCCCTCGCCGGCCGGACTGCCACGCTGGTCCAGCACCAACGCGCGCGGCGCGGGACAGCGCGGCAACTTCGCCACGTCCAGCCGATCCAGCGCCTCGCGTGTCGGCTGGTCCAACCGCAGACCGTGCGCCTCGAACCAGGTTCCGTCCTCGATACGGCTTTCCAGTTGCCAGATTTCCGCGATCGTGCGCGCACGCAGGATCAGTTCGCGCAGGAAGCGGCGCCCGTTCGGCACGGGCGACAGCAGTACCAGCGCCTCGACATCGTCGATCTCGCAGGCCGCACGCGCAGCGAGTGCCGCACCAATACGCACGCCGACCAGCGTCACTGACCCAACGCCGCAGGTCTCGCGCAACCAGCGAACGCCGGCGGCAATCCCGGCCAGCCAGGCTTGAAAGCGGCCAGGCTCGCCATCCTCGCCGCCGGAATCGCCCGTGCCGTAATATTCCAGCCGCAATGCCGGCGATCCGCTCGCGGCAAATCGTTCCGCCAGGAACACCAGCGGGCGATAGACGTTCAGCGCCTCGTCGCCCAGCGTGCTGCAAATCAGCACGCCGCGCGGGCCCTCGGCCGGGTGCAGCACGCCGAAGCATCCGGAGATGTAGACCGGCGTCGCGCTCATCCCGCGTACCGCACGATGCGATCCATGTTCAACGCGCGGATCTCGCCATTGGGAACTGCAGCCGCCGCATCACCTGCCGCCGCGAGACCACCAAGCGGACGCAGGCGAATCCGCCGCACGCGACCCGGCGCCAGGTGCAGCCAATCGTCCTCGGCGGCAAACGATGCATCGTCGATGTGCACGAATTGCGCAAAGCCGCGCGCAACAACGTCCAGATACCAGACATCCCCGACATGCCCGGCCCTGGCTTCGAGGCCAAGCTCGCGCGGCGGCAAAGCAGGGCCACCAGGAAAATGCACGGCGTCGGCGATCAGCGTATCGTCCTCCGCGTCATGCAGACTCGCCACCGTCACCTCGTGTGCCCGCGGGCCGAACCGGTAAGCGTATGCGATATCGAAGAATTCCGGCAACAAGGCGGCGCTGTCATGGCGCACCGCCGCATGTGCCGGCAACGTGATCCGTTGCTCTGCCTGGCGCACCGGACGATGGCCGTCGTTCAGACAGACCAGACGCAAAACCGCATGCAGCGGCGCAGGCGATTCATTCAACACATGGACGTGAAGCCCGTTCAGGCCTTCGTCGCTGAGGATGACCTGGCGCGGCCTGAAGGCGTGTCGCAACGCATGCAACGCCGGCTTCGGCCGCCCCAACGAGTCGACCACGCCCCACCCGGCGCCAAGCGCCAGATCCTGCAACTGCCAGACCAGTCCGCCGCCGCAGGTCGAACCGACGCGCCGCCATTCGCCGAAGACATGCTCGATCAACAGGCAGCTTACGGCACGCGACAGGTCCAGGTAGCGCGAGAAATCCGCCCAGCGTAGCTGCACCGGATCGACCCCGAACAGCAGCGCCAGGTAGTGATCGCGGACATCGTCGAAATCCCAGCCGGCGCCGGGATCGCGCGGCACCCCGCGCTTCCAGTGCGGATCGGTGATGGTGGCGACGCCGAGCGCTTCGACCGCGCGCGCATCGGGAACGTTCGCCAGCGCCAGGCATTCCGAAGCGAACCGCACGCCGGCGCGCCGCGCATCGTCCAACGGACGCAGATAGGCGCCCACGCCATAATAATGCGTCACGCCGGCATTGGCCTGAAACGGCCACTCCCCGCCGGACGGCGAATTCGGCACATAAATCAGGTCCGGCCGCTGCCGCTGCACGATGTCCGGAATGAACGCGGTGTAGAGCGACGCGTCCACCTTGTCGGCCGGCAGTCCAAGCATCGCGGCCTGTTGCAACACCTCGCTGCCGCCGCAGAAGATCGCCAGCGACGGATTGCCCTGCGTGCGGTCCAGGAACTGCGCCAGTTCGGCGGCCAGCGAGGCGCGAAACGCCTCGGTCGGCGGGTAGTCGAAATTGGCGAGCATCGCATCCTGCCACACCAGCAGGCCAAGTTCGTCGCACAGCGTATAGAAGGCGTCGGCTTCATAGACCATCGTGCCGCCAACCCGCACCATGTTCATGCCGGCATCGCGCATCGCCGTGAGCCATGGCCGATACGATGCCGCGTCGCCGGGCAGCGCGACGATGTCCGGGCTGGTCCAGCAGGCGCCGCGGCAGAACACCGGCACGCCGTTCACCGCGATGGCGAAGCCGCGCCCATCCGCGCCGCGCCGCACCGCGATGCTGCGAAACCCGACCGGGCCGAGATCGCAACGCGTGTCGCCGATTCGCAAGGTCAGGTCGCGCAGGGCAGGGTCGCCATGCGTATGCGGCCACCACAGGGCGACATCCGGTACCAACACTTCGCCGCGCAGCAGATTCGGCCCGGCACGTTCCAACCGCGTCACGCGCCCATCAAGCTCGGCGACCGCCTCGACATCCGGCGGCAGGTCGAGCACGGCGCGGATCACCACGCGGCCCGCGCCGTCCAGCACGGCGGTGCGCAAATCCACCGCCTCGATGCCGATCCCACGGTCGCGCCGCTCCCGCAAGATCGGCCGCCACGGGCCGACCGGATGCACGGTCGGACACCAGCCCGGCATGTGCCCCAACAAGCTGGTTCGCGCCATGCGCAGGTTGGATGGCGACACCAGGCGCGGCCGCCACCGGGCGCGCCCACGCTGCCCCGCGAGCCAGCCGGTCAGGCTGCGGAAGCAGATATGCAGATCGTTGTCCGCGCCCGCGCGCACCGCGACCCTGTGCGCCAGAAACATATTGTCGGACTGGAGCAATTTCCGGCCGTTCAGCCAAACCTCGGCGATCGTCGCGAGGCCCTCGAAGTGCAGGATCTCATCGCCGTTACCGGCGAAGCGCGCACGATACCAGATGTCGTGCGCGTCCAATTCAAGCGGCGCTTCGCCATTCCATTCTCCGGCCGCGCGCAGTGCCGCGGCGAACGTGCCGGGCACCGGCGCGGGCAGCCAATGAAGCTCGCGCAAGTGCTCTGGCGAGGCGACGGCGCCCGCTGCCGTGCGCGCACATTCCCACGCCTCCGACAACGGCTGGACCATCGACGCCGAGCAGGATCGGACCCGGGCCACGCGGCGGCGCTCGTTACGGTCTCAAAGATCGCATGCCGTCGAGCCCGGTCAGCCCAGCCCGCGCGCGAGACCGTCGATCACGGCCTCGTAGCGTTGTTCCAGCGTGTCGAACAGGGCATCGCATGGATCGAAGCGGCGGCGGCTGGCGATGCGCGCCGCCTTGAACTGCATTGCCTTGGCGCCGGCCGAAATCTCCGCGGCGGCCCGGGATGAACTAACCAGGTGGTTAATCCCGCGGCCGGTTAACCAGTTCATGTGCGCCGCCAGCAACTGGAAGTTCGCGCCCAGCTGGCGGAACACGCCAAAAGCATAGTCGTGGAACCGGTCCGGATGCGCCATCAGCCAATCCATCTGGGCGGCGAACCCGGCGCGGTAACAGCCAATCGGGTTTTGCTCCGGCCGCCGGCGCAGATGGCGGCGCAACACCGCGACCGCGGCGTCGGTCAGTGCCCGATCGGCCAGCGGCGGCCAGCGGCGCCGCGCGACCTCGACATAGGGCGGCAACACGTCGTCCACCGCACCCTGTCCCGGCAGCCTGCGAAACACACCGGCATAGTCCTCGCCGGCCAGTTCGTAACGGCCGACATTGTGGAAATAGGTCAGCCGCCCCGCACCAGGCACCATGGCATCAACGGCAATCGTGGTCTTGGTGTGCTGCGTGCGATACGACGTGGCGCGTGTATCGGGCAGGTAGTAACCATCCACCTCGACCAGCACCACCCGGCCAAGCCCGACCTGCGTCGCGATCTGCGCTTCCAGCGCGTGCCAGATCGACAGCTCGCCGACGATCACGCCGTACAGGTTCTCCAGGTCCTCGTGCAGGTATTTGAAGAAGGTGAACTGGTCGCCCTCGTAGTCCTGCGCGACCGTCACCCCCAGGCCGGCCAGAGGATCGAGTCCCCAGGCACGCAGCACCAACATCCAGGCATCGACATAGCAATTGGTGATCGGCCAGTCGCACGCCTCGGCAGGGGTCGCGGCCGCACGCAGATCGACCGCGTCGTTCATGCGTCCAACCGCAACGCCGCCCGGGTCTTTGCCGGCCAGTGCGCCGGGTCCAGCCCATGATGGCGGAACAGCGCCAGCGCGATGCGCTCCAACCCGAAGCCGACGCAGCCGCTGATCGCCACCCGACCATCGGCCTGCTGGATGCCCCAGGGCTCACCGAAATGATCGAGGTGGTAGTTGAAACTCATGCAGGCGGTCGGCTTATCGTCGTGCGCGACCGGGATCAGCAATTCGTACTTCAGCCGTTGCTCGCGCTGGCTGTCGGCCATCAAGCGCCCGGCGCGACCGAAAAACGGATCGTGCGCGATGTCGATCGTGTAGGGCAGCGCAAGTTCCGTGACGAACCCCTGCGCCCGATCCAGCCATGCCTGGCGAAACTCCAGCACCTGCTCGTTGCTGCCCATGCGCACGAATTCCCGCACGCGGAAACACTGCATCCGCGCCGGATCGGTGGATGGTTCATGGCGGAAACACCACGAGTGCATGTCGTAGATGCCACCCTCGGGCGGCAGCGCCCCGCGGCCCGCGATGATCGGATACAGCGGATAACACGCAGCCGGCGTCAGCAACAGATCGGTGGGTGCCTGCTGTACCGCCCATTCCTTGCCTTCGTCCACGCAGCGCAGCAGGGCGCGGTGCGCGGCGTCGCTGCCGCAAAAGCAGTGGATGGTGCCCAGGAGCTGCGGGAAACTCTTGAGGTAGCCGCTGCGCACAAGCTGCGCGCTCACCATGGCGGGCGGGAACCGCAACACCTCCGGCCGATCGATCGCTCCGGTGCGGCCGACCAGCGCGTCCAGCCCGTCCACCACTGCCTCGAACCGCGCACTGCGCGCCAAAATGCCATTCACGCCACTCGGGATCAGCAGCCCGGCGGCGACGATCTGGTCCATCAAGCTTGCCACTGCATCCATGTCAGAGAACTCCGAGCGTCGGGCGCTGCATCAGCAGCAGGTTGCCGGTGCTTTCCAGCATGCGGTCGTTGTTGATCATCACCGGCGCCGACATCAGGTCGCGCACATGCCGGCCGAGACTGAACTCGGTGCCGTTCTTGTACGCGTTGATGCCGCACACCATGAAGGCATGCTGCACCGCCTCAAGACACAGTTCGGAGACTGTGATCTTGAGGTTGTTCATGTCGGCGGTGAACCCCAGCGGCAGCGGACGGACGCCCGCCGCAAATACCTCGTCGTAGTCCCGTAGCGCCTGCGACAGCCGGGCCTGCATGAGTTGCAGCAGCCCGACGGAGCGCGCCAGCCGATGCGACAGCATCGAGATGTTGCCCCGCTCGCGCACCTGCTGACGCAGATAGGTGCGTGCCCGGTTCACCGCACCGGTCGCAATGCCGAGCCAGACGCTGGCCCACAACAGGTGCGACACCGGCAGCATCGTCTGCCCGGCGATCTCGGAGAACGGCACCGGCAATATCTGCTGTTCGGTCCCGGAGAAACGCAACCGGAAGCCCTCGCTGCAGGTCCCGCGCATGCCCAGCGCGTCCCAGTCCGAGGTCTTGTCCAGCGCGTAGTCGCCGCGCAGCGCCACCACCATCACCTGGTCGTTGGCCGCCGCCTCGGTATTGCGCCGCGCCGTGATCAGCAGGGCGTCGGCGCGCGCGCCGTAGGAGATCGTGGTCGCCTTCTTCTGAAGCTGCGCCCGGCCGTCCTTCGCTTCGACGCCGCAAATGCTCGCATGGATGTTGCCGCCGGTCCCCACCTCCGAGGTGACCGACCCGAGCAGCAATTGCTCGTCGCAGACCCGGCGCAACAGCGCCCGATGCCAGTCGCTCGCGGCGCCGTGCGCGACGATGCAGGCCACCTGGATCTGGTGCATCGCATAGATCATCGCCGACGAGCCGCAGGATTGCGCCAGTGCATGACAAACCGCGGCCACCTGCGACATGCGGCGACCCGGACCGCCCAACGCAGCCGGCACCAGCAGTCCCATCAGCGCTTCGGCCTGCAACGCACGCACCACCTCCTCCGGAATGCGGCTGCTGCGATCGACCTCGTCGGCGTGCTCCGCCGCCGTCCTGGATACCACGAGGATGGCGGCATCCAGGCCATTGCTCGCGTTCATGTGTGCGCGACCTGCCCAGTCAGGCGCGTCACGACGGAGTCGATCGTGGCAATGCTGGAAAACGACTTGCGTTGCAGCATGTCGTCCGGGAGTTCGATGTCGAATTGCTCCTCCAGACGCATCAGCACGTTCACGATTGCGAGCGAGTCGAGGCCGGCCGCGAACAGATCGGCGTTGTCGTCCAACGAGTCGACTGGCACCGCCAGACGGCCGTTCTCTGCAAGGATTTCACGGATTTGATGGTGCCGCGTGGCCATGCCGCATGCTTCCTCGATCTTGCGCCGAAATCGCCGGTGATTGGCGATGCATGACCACAGCAAACCGCGTGCCAGACGCTGGAACGGTTCGGCGCATCACCGATCAGCCGGGGCCGCCGCGTGCGTGCCACCGCTGGTACGTTCCTCGCCTGTTAAGCAGGAACGTTAAGGCCTCGATTGAGTTGCATGCCCGGTCAACCGAATGTGTTCCGGCAAGGCACCAACGCGCCCGGCAATGTCGTTCTTTGACCGAAACTTATGAGGCTGCCGCGGCGCGGGCAATGCAGCGCGTGCCCATGGCCGGGCGAAAGCACCGCCGACGCGACTGCCGGCGAGGCCCGGCGCTAGGCCGACGCCGCCACCTTCAACTTGGCCAGGCTCGGCACTTCCACGTCGATCTCCAGCGTCGAGACCGTCTCGCCGCGATCCAGCTTGATCTGCACCTTGTCGCGATCGATGGTAAAGTGCTTGGCAATCACTGCCAGAATCTCGTCCTGCAGCGTAGCGAGCAGATCCGACCGTCCGGTCAGGGCACGTTCGTGCGCGAGCAGGACTTGCAGCCGCTCGCGCGCCACGGGGGCGGAGCTGCGGCGGCGGAACAGGGTGATCAGGTTCATGCCACCTTCCTCGCGAACAGCCGACCGATGAACCCCTTCCGCTCCAACGGCACCACCACCTCCAGCAGCTCCCCACGCAGCCGTCTCGCGGCATCGATGTAGGCCCGGGCAGGCGCGCTCAGCGGGTTCAGCAGAGTGACCGGCGAGCCGAGGTTGGAGGCGCGCAGCACCTCCTCGCTTTCCGGGATGATGCCGAGCAAGGGGATCGACAGGATCTCCAGCACGTCCTCGGTTTTCAGCATTTCGCCGCGGGCGGCGCGACCGGGGTCGTAGCGGGTCAGCAGCAGGTGCTTTTCGATGCGGCCACCGTTCTCGGCCTTCTCCGTCTTCGAATCCAGCAGGCCGATGATGCGATCGGAGTCGCGCACCGAGGAGACTTCCGGGTTGGTCACTACAATGGCGATATCGGCGTGCCGCATCGCCATCACCGCGCCCTTCTCGATGCCGGCGGGGCTGTCGCAGATCACCCAGTCGAATTTCTCGCGCAGGTCGGCGATCACCTTCGCGACGCCCTCGGACGTCAGCGCGTCCTTGTCGCGGGTTTGTGACGCCGGCAGCAGCGACAGCGTGTCGATGCGTTTGTCGCGGATCAGCGCCTGCGGCAACTTGGCGTCGCCCTGCACGACGTTGATCAGGTCGAACACCACGCGGCGTTCCGCCCCCATCACCAGGTCGAGATTGCGCAACCCGACGTCGAAATCCACCACCACCACGTTGGCGCCGCTCTGCGCCAGTGCCGCTCCCAGCGCGGCAGTGGAGGTGGTCTTGCCCACGCCGCCCTTACCTGAAGTCACGACCACGACCTTGGCCATCTGGTTCCCCCCTTCTCGTTCAGTCCAGGGCAGTGATGCGCATTGCCTCGCCCTCGAGCCAGGCCTGCACCGCGCGCCCGCGCAGGCTGGCGTCCATGTCGTCGGCAGTCTGATACACGCCGTCGATCGCCAGCAATTCGGCGTCGAGGCGACGGCAGAAGATGCGGGCCCGCGGGTTGCCGGCGAACCCGGCGATCGCCCGGCCGCGCAATGCGCCGTAGATGTGCACCGATCCGCCGGCGATCACCTCCGCGCCCGAGGCGACCGAACCAACCACGGTCACGTCGCCCTTCTCGAACACGACGGACTGGCCGGAGCGGATCGGATGGTCCACCAACAACCCGGACGGTTCGGCTGACGCGGGTTCCGGCGCGGCGACGCGATGGGCCGTCTCGTCGGGCGGCGTCACCTCACGAGTCGCGCGGCCACCGCTGGGCAGCGGCCGGCCCCAGGTTTCCACCCCGCGCCAGGACGGGTGCGCGCCCTCGGTGCCGATGACGCGGATCCCCCGTGTCTCGAGCTGCCCCATCAGGCCCTCGATATCCGGCTGCTCGCGCGGCAGGCCGGCGAGGTCCAGCACGACGGGGCGGTTGTCGAAAAACGACGGGGAACGCTCGATCTGCGCATCGAGCGCGGTCAGCCAGGTGGGCAGCGGCGTTTCCGGCGCCAGCACCAGCGCCATGAAGGACCGGCCACGCAGACGGACGAAGGAAGGGGACTCGACGGTTGTCACGAGTCGGGCGTATCTGGGGGCGTGGCGCGGGTCAACACGAATCGGTTGCCTTACCACAAAATGCTGTGGATATTGTCGCTCGGGACCGCAACGGATTGTAATCCGGGCGGGCGGTTGGCTGCCGACGGCCGGGCGGGCAGCGAGAGAATTCTCCTCCTCCCCTTGCGGGAGGGGGTTGGGGGGGGGGGGTCGTGCGCCCCGGCCCCCTCTCCCCAACCCCCTCCCGCAAGGGGAGGGGGGGAGTATCACCGCCCCGTCCACCGACTTGCGCATCTCCCCGACCTGAGCGTTGATCCACACTTCCGCCCCCGCCCGGAGGGTCCGATGCCCGACGCCCTTGCCCCGTATGCGACTCGACCGGCGTGGCCTGCCGGCCTGACCCGCGTGCCGTTCTGGGTCTACCAGGACCCCGACCTGCTACGCGCCGAGCAAGAGACGCTGTTCGAAGGCCCGGTGTGGAACTACCTGTGCCTGGAGGTGGAGATCCCCCGCCCGGGCGACTGGCGCGCCACCGTCGTCGGCCAGATGCCGGTGGTGGTGGCGCGCGACGCCGACGGCGTGATCGGCGCCTTCGAGAACCGCTGCGCGCACCGCGGCGCCCTGATCTGCTTCGACGACGGCGGCAACGCCCGCGACTTCACCTGCGCGTATCACGCCTGGCGCTATGACCTGCACGGCACCCTGCAATCGGTGGCGTTCCAGCGCGGCGTGAACGGCAAGGGCGGCATGCCCGACAGCTTCTGCGTGGCGGAGCATGGCCCGCGCAAGCTGCGCGTCACCACCTTCTGCGGCCTGATATTCGGCACCTTCAGCCCCGACACCCCGGACTTCGAGACCTTCATCGGCCCGCAAGTCGCCGCCCGCCTGCGCGTCGCCGCCAGCCGCAAGCTGGAGATCATCGGCCGCTTCACCGAGGTGCTGCCGAACAACTGGAAGCTCTACGCCGAGAACGTCCGCGACACCTACCACGCCAGTCTGCTCCATCTGTTCTTCGCCACCTTCAAGATCAACCGCCTGAGTCAGGGCGGCGGCGTGGAGATCAACGCCACCGGCGGCAGCCACGTCTCCACCACGCTGGCGCCGGACCTGGCGGTGGACGACGCCTATGCCGGGATGCGCTCGGTGGACGAGGCGTTCCGGCTGAGGGACCCCGGGCTGCTGGACATCGTGGACGAGCATGGCGACCGGGTGCGCCAGCAGATCATGTCGGTGTTTCCCACCTTCGTGATGCAGCGGACCCAGAACGTCATGGCGGTGCGGCATTTCGTGCCGCGCGGGGTCGGGCAGTGCGACCTGCACTGGATCTACCTGGGCTATGCGGACGACTCGCCGGAGATGCGGACGCGGCGCCTCCGGCAGTTGAACCTGGCCGGACCGGCGGGGTTCGTGTCGATGGAGGACGGGTGCATCGGCGGCTTCGTCGAGCGCGGCGCGGCGACCGCGCCGGGGCGCACATCCGTGGTGGAGATGGGCGGCGCCGGAACCGAGGGTCAGGACACGCGCGCGACCGAGGCAGCGATCCGCGGGTTCTGGCGGCAGTGGCGGGCGACGGTCGGGGTGTAGGCGGGCGTGAATCCGCCGCCGACGGCAAACAGCAGGCTGCGGCGATTGGACAGCGGCCGGACAGGTTGCGCACCTCCGGCAATCCGATGCGCCGTCAGCCGCAGCCCGCAGCGATTGACACCCCATAGCGCAGTAACCAGCCGCCATCCCGGCTATTTCGTTCCTTGACATTCAAATGCGCGGCGTGACATTCCATGCGGGATGGCATCGAGTATGTTCCATCTGGTCCGACGCTCGGCATGGGCGCTATTCGCAGTCGCGATGTGCCTGGTGTCGGTCGGCATCATCCGATGGGTGACCTACCACAAGCTCGACGTCGCCGACGTATCGGAAATCGCGCTGACATTGCTTGTGAGCAATGGCATGCCGGCCGGCGAGACGCCTCATGCGGAGTTCAAGGTCGCAGACAAACAGCTCATCTTGCAATTGGATGTAGACGCGCGATCCGGAGGAAAAATCGGTATCTATGCTTCTCACCTGATCAAGCAGAGTTGCGCGCAACATGTATCGAACCCTCCACCTCCGCTTCCAACCGGATCGTCGGCGGAGGTCACGGTAGCCAATTCATTCTTCCTGAAGTCTACCCCTGACGCCGCTATGGACAACGCCGCCGCGCAAGACAATCGCGTCCGGAACTGGCAATATATCGACGCCGGCAGCACGAGCCATACCGACGAATCCGGCAAAACCATACTCGCCACATACCCATTGACTTACGCGGTGGCCGATATACTGCCGCCGGGACTATCGGGCACTAACGGCAAGGACCCGAAATACGTCAATATCGACTGCCATTTTGAGCTGTCTCCGTTTCAGGCGACATATGCCGGACGGCAACTCTCAATTCGAACCATCGGCGGTGCCACGAACCCTGCAAGCGTGACGATCGAGCCGTTGGGGAACGTTGTCTTTCACGAGTCGCCCTATATGGTCGATTTTTCCTCGCTGGACAGTGAAGAAGGATTTCGCCTTAGCGGCGGCAGCCCGGAGCAAGTCGATTTTCCCGATGTCCAGCGCATGTTGAAGCCTGGCTGGGGGCGCCCGATTCACGTGCTTTGGAGAGACACCGACTATTCGGACTGGCGGGACATCACCCTCATCGCGGTCGGCGCATTACTGGGTCTGGCGGCAGCGGCATTTCTCGAAAGCATTCGACCGACCTTTGAAAGGCAATCAGATGGGCCGCCGCCAGGCCGGCCAACTGAACCATCAGCCGGCACGAGGCAAGACCACAGCGATGATCCGCCGGTGCAGGCGTCGGCTCAACCTCTCACGCCCACTCACTGACGAGCAAGTTACCGGATGACACGTGCACCGCGACGCCAGGTCTGGCCGCGTGCGACGGACGGCACGTCTCACCTCCAATGCAGGACGCACGACTTCGTGCGGTGATATCTCAAGCCTGGCCTACGCCAACCGGCGCAACGGAGCCCTCGGGCGGTTGATGCGGTGCACCAATTGCGTTAGACGGCGGCCGATCGAACCGGTAAGCGCAGGAACTTCGCAGTGATACGGAGACACAGGTGATCGGCCGGCGTGCCGTGCTCGGCGCCGGAGCAGCGATTGCCGTGCGCCAGGCAGCCGCCGCGCTGCCGGTCCCGCCAGACAATGGGCTGGCCTTCCGGATGATCCGCCACGGCAGTGAGATAGGACGCCACATGGTGGCCTTCGAACGCCAGGGCAACAGGTTGACCGTCCGCATCGCCGTGGATGCGAAGATCACCCTGCTCACCATCCCGATCGCCCGCTACACCCACCGCGCCGTCGAAACCTGGCAAGGCGAGACACTGGTCGGCCTCACCGGGCAGACCGACAAGAACGGCGAACAGGGTTGGATCGATGCACGGCGCACCAGCGAAGGCCTGGTGGTGCTTGGCAGCAACACCGCGCGCTACATCGCGCCGGAACACGCGATCGGCGTCAGCTACTGGAACAAGCACATGCTGAACGGGCCGATGATCAGCCTGGAGAACGGCGAACTGCTGCGCCCCAAGGTGGCCGAGGACCGCACCGAAGCCATCCCTCTGGCATCCGGCCGCACCATCCCCGCCGAGCATTACGATATCAGCGGCCCGTTCAACGTCGAGGTCTGGTACGACCGAAACGATACCTGGGCGAGCCTCGCCCTCGACATCGCGGATGGCTCCGAAGTTCGCTACGAGCGACTGTAGCCTGATGCCAGCGCCCCGACATTCGACGCGCTGCCGGTTCGCGCCGTTGTTCCAGCCGTCATGCCCGGGTTACGGACTCGCCGAGCCATAACCGAATCATTGACGGGCGGATCGCAACACCCGCGGCATGGCCGGCCCACGGGTGTTGCCACGGGACCGCTTGAAGCACTTGTTCCCCCGCGCGTCCTAAGCGACCGTCCGGCAACAATTGCTCCAAATCATCGCGCTGCAACCTCCGTGTCATGGCCGGCGAAGGCCGGCCATCCACGTCTTTGGTTGTTGCAAACAGCAAAGTCGTGGATGGCCGGCCTTCGCCGGCCATGACACGGAGGTTGCGATCGGCCGGCAACTGACTCGGTTGTTCCAGGACGGTTCCTAAGCTGTGATCGCCATCCACAAGCGCGTCTGGACACAGGGTCTCTGGCGGAGTGACCGAGCAGTTTTATTCGAACGCTGACCACCATCGGCATCCGATCGTATCGACGCCTCGCTAACCCTAAAGGTCTTGCCCCCCGGTCCAACGCGGGAAGCCGCGGAATTGGTCTGACCCGCATTATCACCTCGCGAGCGACGCTTTCGCTGATCCTGCAACGTCGCGCGCCCACCTCCCCTGTCACCGCACGATCGAACCGAAGTGCCGCCGCCCTGGCATGGAGCGTGCGCCTTGCATCCGTCACCGCCCCGCAGGCACCCTGCCGGCATGCCCACCGAACCCCCGCCGACCGAAATCCTCGACGCCCTCCGCCGCATGCACTTGCTCGACGCGGCGGGCACCGCCGCCGGTGAGCGCCTCACCGGCGGGGTCTCCTCCGACATCTGGCGCGTCGACCTGCCGGACGGTCCGGTCTGCGTGAAGCGCGCCCTCGCCAAGCTGCGCGTTGCCGCCGAATGGCGCGCACCCATCGAGCGCAATCGCTACGAAGCCGCCTGGATGCAGCGCGCCAACGCCGCCGTCCCCGGCGCCGCCCCGGCCCTGCGCGGCCAGGACCCCCTCAGCGGCGCGCTGGCGATGGACTATCTGCCCGCCGCCGATCATCCGCTCTGGAAGACGCAACTGCGCGACGGCCGCGCCGATCCCGCGTTCGCCGCGCAGGTCGCGACGTCACTCGTGCGCATCCATGCCGCCACCGCCGCCGATCCGACCACCGCCGCGCAGTTCCCCACCGATACGATCTTCTTCGATATCCGCCTGGAGCCCTATCTGCTGGCCACCGCTCGCGCGCATCCCGACCTCGCGCAATCGCTGATCGCGCTGGTCCTGAGCACGCAACGCAACAAGCGCGCGCTGGTGCATGGCGATGTCAGCCCGAAGAACATCCTCGCCGGACCGCATGGACCGGTGTTCCTCGACGCGGAGTGCGCCTGGTGGGGCGATCCCGCGTTCGACCTGGCGTTCTGCCTCAACCACCTGTTGCTGAAATGTGTTTGGACACCGGCCGCCACGTCCGGTTTCCTCGCTTGCTTCGATGCGCTCGCGCGCGCCTATGTCGCTGGCGTCACCTGGGAACCGCCGCCGGAGCTGGAGGCCCGTGCCGCGCGGTTGTTGCCGGGCCTGTTGCTCGCCCGGGTGGATGGCAAGTCGCCGGTCGAGTACATCACCGAAGCGGCGGATCAGGACCGTGTGCGCCGCACGTCACGCGCATTGCTACGCAATCCGGTGGATCGCCTGGCTGATGTGCGCCAAGCCTGGAGCAGGGAGCTTGCGGTATGACGGATAGTGCGATCGCCTTTGTGCATGGCCGTCGCGTGTGGGACAGCCGCGGGCGTCCCACCGTGGAAACCGATATTTTGTTGGAGGGTGGCGGTGTCGGCCGCGCCATCGCGCCTGCCGGTGCCTCCACCGGCAGCGGCGAGGCGCTCGATCTGCGCGACGGTGGCGAGGCGTTCGGCGGCTACGACGTCAAGCGCGCGGTAGAGCATGTCAACACGGTGATCGCGCGCGGCGTGGTGGGGATGGATGCGCGCGACCAGGCCGCGCTCGACAAGCGATTGATCGAACTGGACGGCTCGCCGAGCAAGTCGCGCCTCGGCGCCAATGCGGTGCTGTCGGTGTCGATGGCGGCGGCGCATGCCGCGGCGGCCGCGGCCGGCGAACCGCTGTATCGTTACCTCGGCGGACCGGATGCACACACGCTGCCGCTGCCGCAGATCCAGATTTTCGGCGGCGGCGCGCATGCCGGGCGGCGCGTGGACATCCAGGATTTCATGGTCACCTGTCCGGCAGCGGCGAATTTCGCGCAGGCACTGGACTGGACGGCAGAGGTGTATCGCGCCGCCGGAGCGCTGATGGCGGAAGCCGGCACGCTGTCCGGCGTGGCGGATGAAGGCGGCTGGTGGCCGGCGTTCTCCACCAATGAGCAAGCGCTGGAAACGCTGGTGCGCGCCATCGAACGTGCCGGTTTCGCGCCGGGCCAGCAGGTGGCGATCGCCCTCGACGTCGCCGCGTCGGAATTCGGCCGCGGGGGAAAATACAAGCTGGCACTGGAAGACAAGGAACTCGACAGCGAAGGCCTGGTGAAGCTGCTGAGTTCCTGGATTCGCCGCTACCCGATCGTGTCGATCGAGGACCCGCTGGCCGAGGACGACGATGTCGGCTTCGCCGCGTTCACCAGCGAGGTGGGTGGCCGCGTGCAGGTGGTGGGTGACGACTTCCTGGTCAGCCAGGCCTCGCGCGTGCGCGAAGCGGCGTTGCGTGGTGCGGCCAATGCCGTGCTGTTGAAGCCGAACCAGCGCGGTACGCTGACCGAGACGTGGGAGTGCTGGAAGGCGGCGCAGGAGTGCGGCTTTGCCGGCATCGTGTCGGCGCGCTCGGGCGAGACCGAGGACACCACGATCGTGCACCTCGCGGTAGGCTGGGGTGTCGGCCAGCTCAAGGTCGGCAGCTTCGCGCGTGGCGAGCGCATGGCGAAATGGAACGAGGCGCTGCGCGTCGAGGAAGCGCTGGGCGCCCGCGCTTCGTTCGCCGGCGGCGGCGTGCTGGGACGGTCGCCGGGTCAAGCTCGGGGACGGCAACCATGAAGGTGCTGTTTCATTACGCGGCGGGGCCGGACCTCGCGGCGCGGCTGGCGGCGGTGCCGGGGCTGGACATCACCATCTGCCCGGTGGACGACAGCGCGCTGCTGCAACGCAGCCTGCCCGACACCGACGTGCTGTGGCACGTGCTCGAACCGTGCACGGCCGCGATGATCGCGGCGGCGCCACGGCTGAAGCTGATCCAGAAGATCGGCATCGGCGTCAACACGATCGACCTGGAGGCGGCGAAGGCGCGCGGCATTCCGGTGTGCAACCTGCCCGGCACCAATTCTCGCGCGGTGGCAGAACTGACGCTGGCGATGATGCTGGCGACGCTGCGCCGGCTGACGCGCTTCGACGCATCGGTGCGGCGGGGCGCGTGGACCGATCCGCTGTTGGAGGATGGCCTCGGCGAACTGGGCGGGCGCGTTGTCGGGCTGGTGGGTTATGGCGCAATCCCGCGATTGCTGGCGCCGGTGCTGGCGGCGATGGGGTGCCGGGTGATCTACACGGATCAGGCGCCGGTCGCAGACGCGCTGGGGGAATTTCGGCCGCTGCCGGCGCTACTGGCCGAGGCCGATGTGGTCTGCCTGCATGTGCCGCTCACCGAGGAGACCGCGCACCTGATCGACGCGGCGGCGCTGGCACGCATGAAGCCCGGCGCGGTGCTGATCAACACGGCGCGTGGCGGCCTGGTGGACCAGGCGGCACTGACCGAGGCGCTGCGCTCCGGCCACCTGGCGGCGGCCGGACTGGACGTGTTCGAGACGGAGCCGCCCGACTTCGCCGCGCCCCTGTTCCGGCTGCCCAACGTCGTGCTGTCCCCGCATGTCGCCTGGCTGACGACCGGCACATTCGATCGCAGCTTCGCTCTGGCGGCGGAGAACTGCCGCCGCGTCGCGGCGGGGGAAGCGTTGCTGCACCAGGTCGCTTAATTCCCTCTCCCGCTTCGCGGGAGAGGGTAGGGTGAGGGTGTTGCGTGCGCCCCGCTGCACCCGCACCCTGCCCTCTCCCGCTACCGCGGGAGAGGAAAGCGATGCATTTGCGCATCCTTGCCGACGACCTGACCGGTGCGCTCGACAGTGCATCGCGGTTCGTGCCGCTGGTCGGGGCGGTGCCGGTGGCGTGGCGCACCGACGACCTGCCGCCAACCGCGGCGATCGATGCCGGCACGCGCGATCTGGACGCCACGGCGGCGCGGGCCGCGATGCAACGGCTGGCGCCGCTGCTGCCAGGCGCGGGCATCGCCTTCAAGAAGATCGACAGCCTGCTGCGCGGCCACGTCGCCGTCGAACTCGCGGCTTGCATGCGGCACTTCGACCATTGCGTGCTGGCACCGGCATTCCCGTTCCAGGGCCGCATCACGCGCGCCGGCCGGCAACTCACGCGCGACGGCGATCGCTGGCGCGACAGCGGCGTCGACCTGCCGGCAGCGCTACGCGCGTGCGGCCTGACGACGCCGTTGCACGACGCAGAGACCGACGCTGACCTCGACGCGATCGTGGCCGACGGCCGGGCGCTGCCCGGGCGGGTATTGTGGTGCGGCACCGGCGGGCTGGCCGGCGCGTTGGCGGGTCGCCGCGTCGTGCCCTGCCCGTCATTGCCCCGGCCGGTCCTGGCGCTGATCGGCTCCGACCACAGCGTCTCGGTCGGCCAACTTGCCGCCACCGGCGACCGGCTGCATCGGATCGCGGTGCCCGGCACGGATGAGATCGCGTCGATCCGCCGCTCGCTGCAGTCCGGGACCGCTGCGGTTTGTGTCGCGCTGCCGGACGGCACGCCTCGCGCGGAGGCCACACAGCGCATCGGCGACTGCTTCGCCGCGGTGCTTGCGGCCATCGAGCGCCCCGGCACGCTCATGGTTGCCGGTGGGGAAACCCTGCGGCGGCTGTGCGGTTCCCTGCATGCTGCGGGGCTGGAGGTGGATGGGGAGCTGGTGCCGGGTGTGCCCACCTCGATCCTGCGTGGCGGCGCGTGGGACGGGCAGCGTGTCGTGTCGAAATCCGGCGCGTTCGGCGATGCGGGCTTCCTCGCGCGTCTGCTCGCGCGTTAGGACGCGCGGGGAAACAAGTGCTTCCAGCGGCCCCAAGGCAACACCCGTGTCATGGCCGGCGCCGGCCGGCCATCCATGTGTTGGCTTTGTCGCATACAGCAAAGTCGTGGATCGCCGGCCGGCGCCGACCATGACACGGGTGTTGCGATCCGCCCGTCAATGATTCGGTTATTGCTCGGCGAGTGCTTATGCCAACCGCCCGTGAGCCTGACACACTGCGGGGCGCACCGCCTCCCCTGTTGTGTTCCAAACTCTTCTTCCTGCTTCGTGCTGTCACGACAAGTTCGAATGCAACGACCGGCAGCATGTCAAGGCGTGGGATCGCCCTCGCTCATGGGCTCGGCCGCCCGGCCATGATACGGGGCTGCACCATGCTCCGCCTGACCGAACTCAAACTCCCCCTGGACCATCCGCCGGACGCCCTGCGCGACGCGGTGCTGACCCGGCTGGCCATCCCGCCTGACGACCTCCTCCGCCTGAGCATCGCCCGCCGCGGCTACGACGCCCGCCGCCGCTCCGCCATCAGCCTGATCTACGCGGCCGACGTCGAACTCCGTAACGAGGCTGCGGTGCTGGCCCGCCACGCCAACGATCCGCGCATCCGCCAGGCCCCGGACACGCGCTACCATGCCCCCGTCCACGTCACCGCCCCAGCCCAACGTCCCGTCGTCATCGGCACCGGCCCGTGCGGTTTGCTCGCCGCACTGACGCTGGCAGAGATGGGGTTCCGCCCCCTCATCCTCGAACGCGGCAAGCTGGTCCGCGAGCGCACGCGCGACACCTGGGGCCTGTGGCGCCGCGGCATCCTCAACCCGGAATCCAACGTCCAGTTCGGCGAAGGCGGCGCCGGCACCTTCTCCGACGGCAAGCTGTATTCCGGCATCAAGGACCCGCGCCACCTCACCCGCAAACTGCTGACCGAATTCGTCGAAGCCGGTGCACCCGAGGAAATCCTCACCGCCAGCAAACCGCATATCGGCACGTTCCGGCTGGTTACGGTGGTGGAAGGCATCCGCGCGAAAATCGAATCCCTCGGCGGCGAATACCGCTTTTCGGCCCGCGTCGAGGACATCGAACTCGACGCCAACCGCCACATCCGCGGCCTCACCCTCGCCGGCGGCGAGCAGCTCGACGCCGACCACGTCATCCTGGCGATCGGCCACAGCGCGCGCGACACCTTCGCCATGCTGCACCGCCGCGGCGTCCATATCGAAGCCAAGGCATTCTCGATCGGCGCCCGTATCGAGCACCCGCAATCCCTGATCGACCGCGCCCGTTTCGGCTCCTTCGCCGGCCATCCCCTGCTCGGCGCGGCCGACTACAAACTGGTGCATCACGCCAGCAACGGACGCTCGGTCTACAGCTTCTGCATGTGCCCCGGCGGGCGCGTCGTGGCGGCGACCTCGGAAATCGGCTGCGTCGTCACCAACGGCATGAGTCAGTATTCGCGTGCCGAGTTCAACGCCAACGCCGGCATCGTCGTCGGCATCACGCCCGCAGATTACCCTGGTGACGCGCTGGCCGGCGTGGCGTTCCAGCGGAGATGGGAGCAGCTTGCGTTCCTGGCCGGCGGCAGCGACTACGCCGCCCCGGCCCAATCGGTCGGCGACTTGCTCGAACGACGCGCCTCCATGGCGCTCGGCCAGGTCGCGCCGTCCTACAAGCCGCGGGTCCGCCCCGCCGACCTGGCCGCCTGCCTGCCCAGCTTCGCGGTCGAGGCAATCCGCGAGGCATTGCGAAAATTCGACCGCGACATTCCCGGCTTCGCGATGGACGACGCGGTGCTGACGGGGGTGGAGACCCGCACCTCGTCGCCGATCCGGATCGTGCGCGGCGCTGACGGGCACAGCCTGAACACGCCGGGGCTTTTCCCGGCGGGGGAGGGTGCGGGGTATGCCGGCGGGATCATGTCGGCCGGCGTGGACGGGATCAGGGTGGCAGAGGCGGTGGCGGCAAGCCTGACCGGATGTCCGCTGCCGGAGCGGATGACGCGGGCGGAGGCGGCGGTGGCTTATGGGTAGGGTTGGGATATCGCCATACCTGCCGTCGCGCCGGCGCAGCGCCAGGCCCACCGCGGCGAACCCTACACGGACGGGCGTGGCGGGGAGACCATCACGGCACGCCCCACGTCGTGGCCAAGCTTGACCCGGCCTTCTATACCGGCACCGTGCCGCGACAGATGGCCGGGTCAAGTCCGGCCATGACGCGGGGCGTGCCGTTGCGACGAAGACGCCCCAGCCGCGGCACCGACGGAGGACATCGTGACCCATCCACCTCGCCTCGCCCTGACGATGGGCGACCCTGCCGGTGTCGGCCCGGAGATCATCGTCAAGGCATGCCGCCAGTTGCAACCACGGCTGGAGGCTGGGGAACTGCGTCTGCTGGTGATCGGCCACCGCTCCGCGCTGCACGCCGCGCGCGACGTGCTGCACGAAACCCTGGCGTTCCCCGAGACCGACTCCGCGCCGCTCGCCCTGCTGCCGGCCGGCGAAGAGAGAGAACCCATCCGCTTCGGCGAACTGTCCCCGGAAGCCGGCCGGTTTGCATACCTGGCCGTGGAACAGGCTGTAATCCTGGCAAAGGGAGGAAGCATCGACGCCATCGTCACCGCCCCACTCAACAAGGAGGCGCTGAACCTCGCCGGCTACCACTATGCCGGCCACACCGACATGCTGGCGGCGCTGACCGATACCAAGCGCTCGGTCATGCTGCTGGCGCACGGCGACATGCGGGTGAGCCATGTCACCACCCATGTCGCGCTGGAAGCCGTGCCGGCCCTGCTGACGCCGGACCGCCTGCGCCGCACCATCGACCTGACGCAGGGCGCGCTGATCGACCTCGGCATCCCCCGCCCACGCATCGCCATCGCCGCGCTCAACCCGCACGCCGGCGAGGGGGGTCTGTTCGGCCGCCAGGACATCGACATCAGCACACCGGTCATCGCGCAATGCCGTGCCGACGGACTGGACGTCACCGGCCCGGTGCCCGGCGACACGGTGTTCGTCAAGCTGCGCGCCCGGCAGTTCGACGCGGTGGTCGCGATGTACCACGACCAGGGACACATCCCGGTGAAATTGCTCGGCTTCGACGTGGACCCCGCCACCGGCACCTGGCGCGCGCTGTCCGGCGTGAACATCACGCTCGGGCTGCCCTTGATCCGTACCTCGGTCGATCACGGCACCGCCTTCGACATCGCCGGCAAGGGCATCGCCAATGAGGAGAGCCTGATCGAGGCGATCGACTACGCGCTGCGGCTCGCGGCCAATCGAACGGCGCGCCGGCCGGCGGCGGCTTGATCCTGATCAATGGCGGCGCCCGACCGATGTGGCAGGCTGGCGTCTCAATGATTGGTGGAGACACCGCCATGAATCGCGAAATGTTGGAGATTATCCGCCATCAGAAGCCGTTGACGTTGCCGCCCGACAGCACGGTGCAGGAAGCCTGCAAGCGGATGTATTCCCGCAAGGTCGGCGCCGTGCTGGTGGTCAACGAGCGAACCCGGCTGCTGGGCATCTTCACCGGCCGCGACGCCGTGCGGGTACTGGCCAAAGGCAAGGACCCGGCAGCGACCGTTCTCAAGAACGTGATGACGAAGAAGCCGGCAAGCATGCCGCCTCACTCCACCGCGATCGAGGCGTTGCGCCTGATGCGCGACGGTGGCTTCCGCCATGTGCCGGTGGTGCAGGAGGACGTGGTCATCGGCGTCGTCTCGCGCGGTGACTTCCGCGGGCTGGAGCAGGACCGGCTGGATGAAGAGACCGGGATTTGGGAACGGATGCGGTAACCCGGAAACCTCTCCCGCCGGCGGCGGGAGAGGTTCGCTCACTTCCGTCGTAGCAGGTTCACCACCAGCCGCAGCATCGGCACCAGCACTGTCGCCAGTGCGAAGCTGCTGACAGCACTTTCCAACGCCCGTTGACGCACCTGGAGCGCCTCCATCTCCACGCGACCGGGTGAGGACCGTACCATCAACAGGACGAGAAAGGCGGCGATGACCAGGTCCACGCCGGCGATCGCTGCCGCCGCGCCCGAGGTGCCCCAGCCGACGCTTTCGCGCAGCCAAAACCAAGCGGCGACATGGGCAAACGCCAATGCCCACCCCAGGAACATCAGCCCAATCAGGCCGATCGCCAGGCGAACAGCGGTCCGCTGCATCTGCCGGCGCAGACGCAGCCCCTCCGCTTCCGCGGCGATCCGCGCCAGGCGGAGGGTGCGCATCGCCTAGCGCATCGCCCGGCCGAGGACGTAACCGATCCCGGCGGCGATCAGGATCGCCACCAGCGGCGCCTCACGCACGCGGCCGGACACCGCCTCGGCCTGGTCGCGCACCACACCCGCCGCGCCATACACGGCGCTCTCGGCCCGACCCGCCGCCTCGGCGAGCGCCGGCGTGACCCGCTCCTTCATCAGCGCTTCCACCTGTTCGCGCAGCCGCGCGATCTGTGCCGTTGCGTCTTCCATCTTGCCCTTGGCATCGTCTGGATAGGCCATGCGAGATTCCTTTCGAGGATGGGCGGCCGATCAGCGCCAGGTAAGTGGCGGCAATCGGGCAATCCACGCCGCTCGGCTGCACGCTTGCGCGAGCATGGGTGCGAAACGCGGCACCCGCGCCCGCGACGGCGCGGCGCGTCGATCCGCGTCGCCGCTGTGGTCCACCTCGAGGCCCCAACCACCCTGTTGGGAGAGAATTCTCCGTCAGGCCACGAGAGCGGCCTGCCGCAGCAGATCCGCGATCGGCGGCATGGTTCGTAGCATGGCGGGAATGTCCCGCAAAGGAACCGGCCGGCTGAACAGGTAGCCCTGGATGCCGGAGCACCCCGCCTCCGCCAACGCGCAAAGCTGCTCGCGGGTTTCCACGCCCTCGGCCGTGGTGGCCATGCCGAGATCGCGGCTCAGCGTAATCACCGCGCGGATGATCGCGCCGCAGTCGCCCTGCTTGCCGAGTTCGCGGACAAAGGACTGGTCGATCTTGATCCGGTCGAACGGGAACCGCCGCAAATAGCTCAGCGACGAATAACCCGTGCCGAAATCGTCCATGGCAATGCTGACACCGATGCTGCGTAGCTCGTGCAACGTCGCCAGCGTCGCCACGGTATCCTGCAACATGACGGTCTCGGTGATTTCCAGCTCGAGCCGCCTGGGGTCCAACCGGGCGTCGCGCAAGGCCGCGATGACGGTCGCGACAAGATCGTGGCTCTTGAACTGTACCGGCGACAGATTGACCGAGACGTGCAGCGCGCCCGGCCACGCGGCCGCCGCGGCACAGGCCTGCCGCAGCACCCATTCCCCGATCGGCAAGATCGCGCCGATCTCCTCGGCAAGTGGCACGAACTTGTCGGGGGAGATCATCCCGCGTTCCGGATGATGCCAGCGCAGCAGCGCCTCGAAGCCGGCCACCGCCTGGATCCGCAGGTCGATCAGCGGCTGGTAGAATACCTCGAACTGGCCGCTGCCCAGCGCCTGGCGCAGATCGAGTTCCAGCACCCGCCGCGCCTGAATCTCGGCGTCCATCCCGGTGTGGAACAGTCGATACACACCACGTCCGTCGAACTTGGCCCGATACAGCGCCAGGTCGGCGTTCTTCAGCAACTCATCCGCGTCCAGCCCGTCCTGCGGAGCGAATGCAATGCCGATGCTGGTGCCGATGACGATCTGGTGGCCTTCGATCTCGAACGGTGCCTCGATCAGCGCGATCAGCCGGTCCGCCAGCCCCGTGGCATCGATCGGCGATTCGATCGCGGTCTGCACGATGGCGAATTCGTCGCCGCCGAGCCGGGCAACCGCATCGGTCTCGCGCAAACACTCCTGCAACCGCCGGGCCACGGCTTGCAGCAGACCATCGCCGACGGGATGCCCGAGCGTGTCGTTCACTGCCTTGAACTGGTCGAGGTCGAGGCAAAGCAGCGCCAGCAGATGACCCCGCCGCGCTAAGGCCAGAGCGTGTACCAGCGTGTCGCGGAACAACACCCGGTTGGGCAGGTTGGTCAATCCATCATGATGCGCCAGATGCGCAATTCGGGCTTCGGCCGCGCGGCGCTCGGTGATGTCCTCGTAGGTGGTGAGCCAACCCTCTGCCATGGCTTGGTGAGTTACCGTGAAGACGCGGCCGTCGGAAAGCTCCCAGACGAAGGGCGAGCACAATCTCCCTCCGACCACCTGCTCCCGTTGGCGGCGGAGTGCCGCCATGTCAACCGATCGAACATTACCTTGCGAGACGACGAGCTGCCACAGCTCGGTATAGCTCATGCCCGGCGTGACGATGTGCGGCGGCAGCCCCGCAAGCTGGCAAAAGCGCCGATTCACGACCAGCAGAGTCCCGTCGCGATCGACCATGATCAGGCCCTGCAGCATGTTTTGCAGCGCCGTGTCGAAGCGCAGCTCCTGCATGTGCAATGTCTGCGCAGCGCGCTCGCGCTCCTCGGCGAGGACGAGATCGGCCTCGGCCTGTGCCCGTGCGGCTTCAGCCACCCGCAGCCTTTCATGGCTGCGCAAGTGACGCATCGCCAGCAGCATGGTCCCGGCGATCGCCAGTTCCAGCAGGATCGTCGTGGCGACGAGTATGCGGATGCCTTTGCTCCACGAGCGAAGCACCGACACCATCGTGTCGCTGACCGCGACGATCAGGGGAAAGTGCACCATCGCCTGCGGCACGATCAACCGGTCCTCGCCATTGAGGAGGCTGGTCTGCCGGATCACGCCATCGTCCAGCGCGCCGAGCACGCGGCTGAAATTTATCGTGGCCGCAAACGTTCTGCCGATCTGGTGATCGAGGTGCGGATAGCGCGCGAGCAGCATGCCGTCGCGCCGGTACAGGTTGAACGCACCGCCACCGGTGAGCGGCAGCCTGGCATAGAACTGTTCGAAGTAACTGATCTCGATCGTACTGACCACGAAGCCGAGCAATCGCCCATCCGCGGCCTCGAACCGGCGGCTGAGATAGATCTCCCACTGGCCGCTGACCTTGCCGCGCGACGGCTCGCTGATGAACGTCTGCGGCGCTCCGGCAGCCGTCAGTTCGCGAATAAAGTCCTTATTGGCGCCACTGATCGACGGCGGCGGCCAGGCGCGGGAGAAGTTGAGCAACTGGCCGTGCCGGTCGAACAGCAAAAGCGCGGCGATATAGGGCAAACCGGCAATCCGCTCGCTGAGGTTCTGATGCGCCGCCTGCGAGGTCATGAACTGCTCGAGCGTCTCCGGCGAGTCGATGCCGATCCCGCGCATGTGCTCGATCAGGCCGAGTTGCATCACATCGACCGCCTGGAGCAGCCGCTCCTCGTCCTCGGCGATCATCAGCGCATCGTTGCGCATTTCGCGCACGGCGTCGCCGATAACGCTCTGCCGCGACGTGATGATATACCAGGCCATGGCCGCTGCCAGGACGACACCGATGAACAGGCTGCCGGCCAGCGGCAGGTACCTGGCGCGCGGATGGCCCAGCAGGGCGATGAAATGGGTAAGCCGGAGCAGCATGCAGAGCCTTGGGTTCAGCATCCGGATTCTTCTTCCAGAACACTGAACCGACGGTTAATGCAGCCGCCCTGACGGCTCACCCTCGAACCGGCCGCGCCTGCGTCCCCCGTTCCCCCTTCCCTCGCCCCGGGGGACGGGGGACACGGGAACGGGGGGACGCAACGCGGCACCCTCACACGCTGCTGCGCGGTTGCTCCATCAGGCCACGAGGACCGCCTGCCGCAGCAGGTCTGCAACCATCGGCATGGTGCGCAGCATGGCGGGAATGTCCCCCAGAGGAACCGGCCGGCTGAACAAGTAGCCCTGGATGTCGGAACACCCCGCCTCCGCCAACGCGCAAAGCTGCTCGCGGGTTTCCACGCCCTCGGCCGTGGTGGCCATGCCGAGATCGCGGCTCAGGGTGATCACCGCGCGGATGATCGCGCCGCAGTCGCGCTGCTTGCCGAGCTCGCGGACAAAGGACTGGTCGATCTTGATCCGGTCGAACGGGAACCGCCGCAAATAGCTCAGCGACGAGTAGCCCGTGCCGAAATCGTCCATGGCAATGCGAACACCGATGCTGCGCAGCTCGTGCAACGTCGCCAGCGTCGCAACGGTGTCCTGCAACATGACGGTCTCGGTGATTTCCAGCTCGAGCCGCCCCGGGGCCAGCCGGGCGTCCCGCAGCGCCGCGGTGACGGTCGCGACGAGATCGTGGCTCTTGAACTGCACCGGCGACAGGTTGACCGATACCCGCAGCTCGCCCGGCCAGGCGGCCGCCGCGGCACAGGCCTGCCGCAGCACCCATTCCCCGATCGGCAAGATCGCGCCGATCTCCTCGGCGAGCGGAATAAACTTGTCGGGGGAGATCATCCCGCGTTCCGGATGATGCCAGCGCAGCAGCGCCTCGAACCCCGACACCGCCTGGGCATGCAGCGCGACCAACGGCTGATAGTACACCTCGAACTGACCGCCGCGCAGCGCCTGGCGCAGATCGAGTTCCAGCAGCCGCCGCGCCTGCATCTCGGCGTCCATCGCGCCGTGGAACAGCCGATACACGCCGCGGCCGTCGGACTTGGCACGGTACAGCGCCAGATCGGCGTTCTTCAGCAACTGGTCGGCATCCTGCCCGTCCTGCGGAGCGAACGCGATGCCGATGCTGGTGCTGATGATGACCTGATGGCCTTCGATCTCGAACGGATCGTCGAACATGGCGAGGAGGCGGTCGGCAAAGTCGGCGGCATCGGTCGGCCGGTCGATCGGTGCCTGCACGACCGCGAACTCGTCACCGCCGAGCCGCGCCACGGTGTCGGTATCGCGCACCCGCTGGATCAGCCGGCCCGCCACCGTCTGGAGCAAGGCGTCGCCGACAGGGTGGCCGAGCGTATCATTCACCGCCTTGAATTGATCCAGGTCGAGGCACAGCAACGCCAGCGACTTGCCGCGACGCGCGTACGCCATCGCCTCTTCCAGCTTTTCCCGGAACAGCACGCGGTTTGGCAGGTCGGTCAGCGCGTCGTGCCGCGCCATGTGGGCCATCCGGATGTCGGCCTCGCGACGTTCGGTGATGTCCTCACAGGTCGCGAGCCAGCCGTCTTCCATCGGCTGATGCGTCATCGTCAGGGCACGGCCATCCGTCATGTCGAAGGTGTGGGTCGCGGTGGTCTGCCGGCCGACCATCGTCTTCCGCCAACGATGTAGGGCGGCCATGTCCTCGGGCGAGAAATGGCCATGCGCCGCCGCCAGTTCCATGATGCGGGTCGCGGTGGTGCCGGGCGGCACTGCATCCCCGCCACCGACCAGTTCGCTGAAGCGACGATTGGCGACCACCAGCCGGTTGGCGTTATCGAACATCGCCAGGCCTTGCTGCATATTGCTCAGGGCCACGTCGAACTGCATGGCCCGCCGCCGCACCTCCTGTTCGCTCCGCTCGCGTTCGCGCGCGAGTTGCAGCTCATTTTCCGCGCGCAGCGCCGCCGCGTTGGCCGCGACCAGGCGTTCCTGACCGCGCAGTTGCCGCACACCGAGAGTGACGATGCCGGCGACGACCAATTCGATCAGTATTGTCGCCGCAACCAGCGAACGCGCCTGGACACGCCAGCCGGCAAGGATCGCGTCCTCGGTATCGGTGGCGGAAATAAACAGGGGAAAGTGCGCAACGCTGTGCGGAGCGACCACCCGCTCCGCGGCGTCGAGCATGCTGGCCTCCTGCAGGACGCTATGGTCCAGGGAGCCGACCTCGCGGCGAAAGTTCGGCGCGTCGGCGTAATTCCGGCCGATCATGCCGTCAATGTGCGGAAAGCGCGCGAGCAGCACGCCGTCGAGGCGAAACAGCGCGAACGATGGATCGCCCTGCCCCGAAATCCGCGCGAAGAATTGCTCGAACGAGTCGAGCTGGATGCTGGCGCTGACGAAACCGAGGAGCCGGCCGTCCAGTGCGGTAAATGCGCGGGCGACGACGATCGACCATATCCCGGTAGCGTGATCCATCTCCGGGACGCTGATGAACGTTTCGCGTCCGGGGTCTTCGGCCAGCGCGCGGACGTAGTCCCGGCCGCGCAGATTGGCCGGAGTGACCGGCCATTGGCTCGAGACGTTGATCGCGTCGCCAAACCGGCTGATCAACACCAGGCTGCGGATCTGCGGCGCGCTCGCGATGCGGCGGCGCAGGTCCAGGTTCACCAGCAGGGAGCCCAGCTCCTGCTCGAACTTCTGCACCGTATCGATGCCTTGCTCATGCAGATGCTGGATCAGGTCCAGTTGCACCAGTTGCGTGGCCTGGAACGTGCGATCGGTCTCCTCGGCCAGCACCAATGACAGGTTCTTCAGGTCCTGCCCGGCATGATCGAGGACATCCTTGCGCGATTCCGCCAGCAGCATCGCCGTGCCGGCAGCCAGGGCGAGCCCGACGACGAGCCCGCAGGCCACCAGAAGGTGCCTGGCGCGTGGGTGGGCCATCAGGGCCGCAAGGTTGATGAGATGAGGCAGCATGGGGCGCATTCCGCTTAGCGCCGCATGCTGCCTCCGGAAGCCTGAACCGGTGGTTAACGCCGGTCGGCGTCAACCCCTTTGGGCGGTCATTCGGCGGCGGTACTCTCCAGGCTCAGCAGGGTGCGCCCACGCGTCTCGGGCAGCAGCAGCAGCGCGACGATCATCAGCCCGTAGGCGCCCAGGCTGAATATCGCGATCGCGGCACCCAGGCCGAGGCGCGCCGAGAGGAAGCCGACGAATGCCGGGAACAGCGCACCGATGCCGCGGCCGGCGTTGTAGCAGAAGCCCTGGCCGACCCCGCGCACCGCGGTCGGGTACAGCTCGGTCATGAACGAGCCCATCGGCGAGAACATGATCAGCGAGACGTAGCCGAGCAGGAACCCGACCGGCAGGATCCACGCGTTGCTGATGGGGGCGAACAGGTAGATCAGCGTCAGCACCACCGAGCCGATCGCCGACAGCATGAAGGTCGGCTTGCGGCCGATCCCGTCGGCCAGATAGGCGCCGCTGAGGAAGCCGAAGAACGCGCCGAGGATCAGCACGAGGAGATAGCTGCCGGTGCCGACCGAGGAGATGTGCCGCACCGTCTTCAGGTAGGTCGGCAGCCAGATGGTCAGCGCGTAGCTGCCGCCCTGCGCGCCGGCGACCATCATGGCGACGCGCCAGGTGGTGGAAAGATAGGGCGGCTTCAGCGCCGCGAAGATGTGCCAGATGCTGGTGGGGTTGGCGCTGCGGCGGTTGAGTTCGGGTTCCTCGACGAAGCGGCGGATCCAGAACACCAGCCCGGCGGGCGCGAGGCCGATCCAGAACAGCGTGCGCCAGGCGTATTCCTCGGGCAGCGCGGCGATCAGGATGGTGTAGAGCAACGCCGCGGCGCCCCAGCCGATCGACCAGCCGGTCTGCACCAGGCCAACCGCGCGGCCGCGGTATTTGTCGCGGATCACCTCCCCCATCAGCACCGCGCCGGCCGCCCATTCGCCGCCGAAGCCCAGCCCCTGGAACGCGCGGAAGATGAAGAGCTGGGTGAAGTCCTGGGCAAAGCCGCAGAGGAAGGTGAAGAAGGCGTACCACAGGATGGTCACCTGCAACACGCGCACGCGGCCGTAGCGGTCCGCCAGCGCGCCGGCGAGCCAGCCGCCGAACGCGGAAACCAGCAGGGTGACGGTGGCGAGTTCGCCGGCCTGGCCAGCGGTTATTTTCCACAGCGCGAGCAAGCTGGGGATGACGAAGCTGAAAATCTGCACGTCGAGCGCATCGAGCGACCAGCCGCCGAAACAGGCGCCCATGGTGCGGCGTTCACGCGCCGTCAGGTCGGTGAACCAGGCGATCATTCGTCGTCCCCCCGTGTCGTTGCAGGCGAGTATAACCTCCTCTCCCGCAATGCGGGAGAGGGTAGGGTGAGGATGATGCGTGCGGCACGATGCACCCTCACACTGCCCTCTCCCGCGCAAAGCGCGG
>Ga0181530_10000581_pt1 | contig 46921 bp, 45 predicted proteins | sample PEATcosm2014_Bin_42_FD_119769 | JGI IMG/M metagenome (GOLD analysis project Ga0181530, IMG submission 119769) | Peatland microbial communities from MTU Mesocosm Facility, Houghton, MI, USA - PEATcosm2014_Bin10_60_metaG | ecosystem: Environmental > Terrestrial > Soil > Wetlands > Peat | place...
CCGGGCAGGAGGTGGGTGCGCATCACCGACTCCTTCGGCACGATGGGGTTCACGAGGGAGACGCTCCCGTGGTTCGATCCGGCGGCGCGCTCGAACTCCGGATCGACGATCGAGCTCGTCAGGGCCTCGTGCGCAAAGAGGCCGCTCAAGATGCGCCGAAGCGCGCGGCGCTCGTGTTGTTCTGAGGTGAGCCGGCCGACGAAAGGTGACCGGCGCTCGCGCGCATCGATGTTCTCATAGCCGAAGTGCCTGGCGACTTCTTCGATGACATCGACCTCGCGAGAGACGTCGGGGCGCCACGACGGAACGGTGACGCCGAGGTCACCTCCGGTCTTTTCCACGACGAAGCCGATGGGCGTAAGGATCGACGCGGCGTCGTCGGGAGAGAGCGCGGTTCCCAAGAGCTCATTCAGCTTCTTCGTGCGCAAGGAGATCGTCGCGCGCGGCGGCCGCACGACGTGGTTGTCGATGTGTCCAGATGCGACGGTCGGCTCTTTGACCTTTGCTTCGCGCGCGGCGCGGACGACGAGCTCACAAAACCGATCAGCCGCGCGAATGAGCCCGTCCCCGTCGATGCCGCGCCAAAAGCGAATGGAGGCCTCCGTGCGAAGCGCCTGGCGAGCGGCGGTGCGACCGACGGCGAGTGGGTCGAAGTCGGCCACCTCCAAAAAGACGTTCGTCGTTTGCTCGTCGATCTCACTCGATGCGCCCCCCATGACACCTGCGATGCCGACAGCCTCATCGTTCGCGTCACATATGAGGCAGTCCTCGACGTCGACGAGCGCTCCGAGGGCGTCCTTCGCGCGCCCAAGGACACGTTCTATGCCGTCCAAAGTACGAAGCGTCTCTCCCGGTCGCGCCAGGCGTACACGAATGCCGCTTCCCCCCAATCGGTCGAGGTCATAGGGGTGCGTCGGCTGGCCGAGCTCCAACATCACGTAGTTCGACGCGTCCACGATCGCATTGATCGGCCTCATGCCCGCGAGCACGAGCCGCCGGGCGACGTCGGGCGGAGAAGGCACCGAGGTGACCCCGCGAAGGACGCGTGCAACGACACCCCGACATGGCGCGCCCTTTTCGATTTCGACGCTCGCGAGGTCTTCGGCCCCTGGTTCTTCTCCGAGGACTTCTGGTGCAATCGAGGCGAGCGGGAGTTTGAGACGCGCCGCGACGTCACGAGCGATCCCGTACACGCAAAGACAGTCCGGGCGGTTCGGCTCGATGGCAAAGTCGAAAACGACATCGGGGCTGATCCCGAGGTACTCGCGCAACGGCGCACCGAGCACGACGTCTCTTGGGAGAGCCGCGTCGGGCCCAGGAGTCGAAAAGACGATGAGGATCCCTTCGGCATCATCTGAGATCCGCAGCTCGGAAGCCGAGCACAGCATGCCGTTCGAGGTCACACCGCGCATTTTGCGCTGTGTGATCACCATGCCTCCGGGAAGCTCGGTGCCTACCGGTGCGAGCGGGACGATGTCGCCTATGTGGAAGTTCCACGCGCCACACACGACACCGAGGGGCTCTTTGCCCCCGGCGTCGACGATGACCTCGCGGATGCGATCCGCGCCCTTTATGGCCCTTATCTCTACGACACGGGCCAAGACGACGTCGCCGAGGCCCGCTCCGATGTACTCGATGCCCTCGACGACAAGGCCGAGGGAGGAAAAGACTCGGCCGAGGCGCTTGACGCACTCGTGATCGTTCGCGTCGACCGAAAGCGGAGTGAACTCCTTAAGCCAAGAAAGCGGTACGCGCACGAATCCCCTCCTCGTTGCGATGATGAACGCGGTGTGTGTCCAATCTTGTCGCCATCCTCAGAACTGCGTGAGGAAGCGGACGTCGTTTTCGAGAAGGCTCCGGATGTCTTCGATCTCGTGTCGCATGATCGCGATCCTGTCGATGCCGAATCCGAAGGCGAAGCCCGACCACGTCTCTGCATCGACACCGGTTGCCTCGAACACCGCGGGATGGACCATGCCGCAGCCCCCGAGCTCGATCCAACCGATCTGGCCGCAGGTCTTGCACCCTTCGCCTCCACAGATCGTGCAGGTGATCTCGAACTCTGCTGACGGCTCGGTGAAGGGGAAGTACGCCGGGCGTAGGCGTGAGGACACGGCGTCGCCGAAGATCGCCTTGACGAAGACGTCGATGGTGCCCGCGAGGTCGCCAAAGCTCACAGCCTTGTCGACGACGAGCCCCTCGATCTGGTGGAACACCGAGAGGTGGCGAGCATCTGGGGTGTCGCGTCGATAGACGCGACCGGGCGCCACGGCGTAGATCGGGAGCTCGCCCCGCTCGAGGAGACGAATCTGGGCCGGGGAGGTCTGTGAACGCAAGAGATGCGTGACCTTGTCCCCGATGTCCAAATAGAAGCTGTCTTGGATGCTTCGCGCGGGGTGATCGCGAGGCATGTTCAACGCCGTGAAGTTGTACCAGTCCGTTTCCACCTCAGGGCCTTCGGCGATCTCATAGCCCATGCCGACGAAGATGTCCTCGAGCTCTTCTTGGACCTGTGTGACGAGATGGAGATGTCCCGGCCCATGCGCCGCGAGCACCTCGGTGAGATCAAGCCGGTCCAAGGCGATGGCGCGCATCAACTCGCCTTGTGCGAGGGCGTCTTTCTTCTCGACAAGCGCGGCCTCAATGCGCACGCGCGCGTCGTTCAACGCCTCGCCGAACACCGGGCGATCCTTTGGCAAGACGTCTCCAAGGGCCGCCTTGAGCACCGAGAGCCGGCCGCGTTTGCCGAGGAGCTCCGTCGAGAGCTCCTCCAGGTGCGAAAGGTCGCTCACTTCGCCCACGCGGCGACACGCGTCGTCGGCAAAGGCCGAAAGCGCGCCGAGGTCGAAGGGTGGAGCCCCCGCTTCGACCGCGCGCGAGTGCTTCTTTGCGTCCTTTGCCATCGCACCCATGCTAAGGCGAATCGGTGCCGGCCACCCGACGACGACGGGCCACTTCGAACAACAACACCGACGCCGCCATCGCGACGTTGAGCGACTCGGCGCCTTTTGCCATCGGGATGCTCACGCTTTGTCCTAGAAACGACGAAAGCGTTGGAGGAAGCCCGTTGGCCTCGTTGCCAAAGACGATGCCGACTCGCCCGCTCCAATCAAAAGACGCGTAGTCCTCGCCGTCGCTCGCGACGGTCGCGATGAGTCGAAATCCGGCGTCTTTGAGCTCGCGGAGCACTGCGTCGGTATCTCTTGCCAACACGATCGGCACGTGGAAAAGGGCGCCGGCACTCGAGCGCACGACCTTGGGGTTGTAGCAATCCGCCGTTCCCTCAACACAGATGACCCCTGCGGCTCCGGCACCGTGCGCGCTTCGGATGATGGCCCCTAAGTTGCCCGGGTCGCGCACATCGACGCACAGAACGAGCGGTGAGGATTCGGTGACCGCGTCGAGTGAAACGTCGATGAAACCGACGAGCCCGAGCACGCGTTGCGGTGTCACGGTGTCGCTGATGCGTTCGAGCACGCCCGGACCGAGGCGGTACGCACGAATGCCTGCGGCAGAAGCGCGGTCCAAGAGCTCGGCTATGTGGGCATGGGCCGATCCATCATCTGCGTAGAAAACAGCCTCGAGTGGCGCTCGCGCATCGAGCGCGGCCCGTAGCACCTTCGCGCCTTCGACAACAAAGGTGCGATCGGAGCGCCGCGCGCTCGACTGGCGAAGGAGCCGTCGGAGCCGTTGAACCCGAACGTGGTGCGGCCCGAGTGCCTGTTCGCTCAGGAAGTTGCCCTCGGCGCTCGCTTCGTTGGCGTTGCTTTCTTCGCGGCCACTTTCTTCGCGGGAGTCACAGCTTTCTTCGCGAGGGCCTTCTTCGCCGGAGCGACGGCTTTTTTCGCGGGAGCCTTCTTCGCGGCCACCTTCTTTGCGGGTGCCTTCTTCGCGGGAGCGGCGACCTTCTTTGCTGGTGCCTTCTGCACCGGAACCACCACCTTTCTTGCTGGTGCCTTCTTCACCGGGGCGACGACCCCTTTCACGGGAGCCTTCGTCACAGGAGCCACAGCCCCCTTAGCGGGAGCCCTCTTTGCGGGAGCGACGACCTTCTTCGCGGGAAGGACAACCTCACTTGCGACAAGGCGTGACACGGGCGGTACCTCGACGACAGGGGGCCGAGCTTCGATCGGCGCAGGAGCCGCGATCGGAGCCTTCGGCAACGGCGCGTGCGGCAACGGTGACGGCCGACGCGTGCCCGATGGGGGCGCCGTACGCTCGTCCAAGGCGTTGGCCGCGACGCGTACGAGCGACGCGAACGCAGCCGGGTCGCGTACCGCGAGATCCGAGAGGATCTTGCGGTCGACTTCCACTTCGGCCCGGTGCAGACCGGCGATGAACCGGCTGTAGCTCATGCCCTCGAGGCGGGTCGCCGCGTTGATGCGTTGGATCCAGAGCTTTCGAAAGTCACCCTTTCGCGCCCTGCGGTCACGAAATGCGTACTGCAGCGAGTGCATGACCTGTTCGTTCGCTGCACGATACGAGCGCGACTTGTTCCCGTAGTACCCCTTTGCGCGCTCTAGTACGACCCGTCGGCGCTTCTTGCTGTGAACGGCGCGTTTGACCCTCGCCATGGTGCTCCTCTCAATCGACTTTGCTCATGTGGCGCCGCTCTGTCTGATTTCGCCCCGACACGGTGAAGCGCCGAATACTCAGATGCCGAGCAACCTCTTCACCTCGCGTCGATCCCCCTTCGTGACTTCCGCGGGACGACCAAGGCGTCGCGTACGCACCGACGACTTCTTTTCGAGCAGGTGTGAGCGGTTCGCCTTCCGCCGAAGGATCTTGCCGGTGCCCGTGATCTTGAAACGGGCGGCCGCTCCCCTGTCGGTCTTCATCTTTGGCATGTGCTCAACCCTTCCTCGCTGCGTATGTGCTCATTCGGTCGGTGTGGTCTCGCCCGTCCCGTTGTCGGCGGTCCCCACGTTCGCGTGCCGTGCTGCTTGGGACTGTCGTGCCCTTTTGTCCGGGGCAAGGACCATGACCATGTTCCGGCCATCGAGTCGTGCCTCGGACTCAATCTTCGCGCTCCCGTCGACGTGCTCGGCAATCCGGTCCAAGATCCGCTTGCCGAGCTCGGGATGAAAGACCTCACGACCTCTGAACATGATCGTGATCTTCACCTTGTGGCCCTCGGAGAGAAACCTCGCCACCTGGCGCGTCTTCGTGTCGAAGTCTCCCGGGCCGATCTTCGGCCGGTACTTCATCTCTTTGATCCCGACGTTCGTCGCTTTGCGCCTTGACTCCTTCGCCCTTTGCGCCTCGTCGAACTTGAACTTTCCGTAATCCATGATCCGACACACCGGTGGATCCGCCAGTGGCGCCACCTCTACGAGATCGAGATCCATCTGTCGGGCGATAGCGAGGGCGTCTGGCAGAATCTTTATGCCGAGCTGATTGCCGTCTGGATCAACGAGCCGGACTTCACGGGCGCGGATCTTGTCGTTTAACCGCGGTTCGTTCACGTTCGCTATGGGGACGGTGGAGATTGGCAGTCACCCCTTCCGGTCGAGGACCCTTAAGTGAAGCTCTGTCATTCTGCAAAGGGTACGCGACGCCGACCGGATGATCCACCGGTGACCTCGACAACACGCAACACAACGCACGAAACGGTCGTTGATTTGCGGTCGCGAGGTGGGAGTCACATCGAAATGCGGCCCCGCTTGCCCTTGAAAGATTTGCCATAGGCTAGCAAACATGGCCAGCTTGTGGACCCCCGAGGGCGAACATGTGGTCACCGGCGAGCAAAGCGCTCCCGGGAAAAGCCACGGCCGAAGCAAGGCTTCCTCTCCTCCTGACGCGCACCTCGATGAAGGTGGCCGGACCGCCGGTCCCGACGACGACGCCCTCGCAGAAGACCTCGCCGAAATAGAGCGCGAGCTCCGTGCGGCAAAGGTCGAAGATGTCATCGCGAACCACTGCTACGGGTTGTTCCAACTCGCTGCGCTGTACCTCGGGAGCCAACCACCTCGCTTGGAGGACGCACGCCTAGCGATCGACGCGCTCGCGGCCGTCGTCGACACCCTGGGCGAACGCCTCGGTGGGTCTGCGGACACCCTCCGCGATGCCGTCGCACAGATCCGCATCGCCTTCGTGCAAATCGCCGGTGCCGCGTCGACCGCGAACGGTGCGGGCACGGTCGCCGAAGAAAACCCCAAGGCCAACACCGACGGCATTGCACCTGAAGGCACCGAGGCGCCCTAGGCGTCTTTCCACAAGACGACGAGGTCGCGCGCCTCAACCCTTCCGCCGTTTCCGCCAAAAAGCGTAAAGCAGACGAGCGTGCCCGCATCGATGCTTCGCGTGCCGTCGGTGATCGCGGTGCAGTGGAACGAATAGCTGGCACCATCTTCATCAGAGAGATCGCGAAGGATCCCGAGGCCCCTTTTTTCATCGAAGGCCTCGACGCGTCCTTGGCGCGCCGAGGAGAACGGCGAAGGACCGGGAGACAAAGGCGTCGCGTTTTTTGTCAACGGACGATCTTGAGCAAGGGAAGCTCCAAGATGTCGCTCGCCCCGCGGTCTTTGAGCGCGGGGATCAAGGTGTTGATCGCGGACTTCGGTACGACGGTCTCGATCGCGAAGCCGCTCTCTCCGAAGAGTTCCGACACCGTAGGAGCCTTCATCGACGGCAGGAGTGCGATGACTCCCTCGAGGTCTTTCGCCGCGACGTTGAGCTTCACCAACACGTTGCTGCGCGCTTCGAGCGCACCTTGGAGAAGCGTGAGGATTTGGCCCATGGCGTGGGCCTTCGTCGGGTCCGAAGCCGCTTTCGGGTTCGCGATGAGCTCCGCGAAGGACTCGAGCAGGGTCGCGATCACGCGAAGCCCTGCCGCGTTGAGCGCTCTGCCTGTTTCGGTGATCTCGACGACGGCGTCCGCAATCTCGGGCACCTTCGCCTCGGTTGCCCCATAGGAAAGGCGCACGTCTGCATCGATGCCGTGTGCCAAAAGGTAGGTCTTCGTGAGCTGTGGGTACTCCGTCGAGACGCGAACGCCCTTTGGGAGATCCTCGACGCGCTGGTAGGGAGATGAGGCGTCCACCGCGAGCACGACTTTGACGGGTTGGCTCGATCGCTTGGAGAACGCGAGCTCGCCAAGAGAGGTGACGTCTGCGCCCGTCTCTTCGATCCAGTCTCGCCCCGTCACACCGAGATCGAAGATCCCCTCCGCGACGTACTGGGGGATCTCTTGGGGACGCAAGATCCTCACCTCTTTGATGCGCGGATCATCGATGCTCCCTCGGTAGTCGACCTCTGAGCTGCGCGCGACGGAAAGGTCGGCCGCGTCGAACAGATCGAGCGTCTGGCGCTCCAAAGAACCCTTCGGCAAGACGAGACGCAACATCGCCCTAGCGTGCCCGCTCGAGCGAGGACGGGCCAGCATCTTTAAGACGAGGCCCCACGTGCTTCAGCGCCTCGAGCAACCTCGCCATCTCGATCGCGCTGTCCATCGCCTGGGCACCGAGGTTTCCCTGTGCCCCGCCCGATCGCGCGAGGGCCTGGCGGGTGTTCTCGGTCGTGAGGATGCCGAAGGCGACGGGCACGCCCGTTTCTAGCTGCACCTTCTCGCACCCTGCGGCCGCCTGTGTCGCGATGAGGTCATAGTGGCTCGTTTCGCCGCGGATGATCGCACCTAAGCACACGACAGCGTCTGTTTCCCCCGACGTGGCCAACGCCTTTGCCGCCATCGGCAGTTCAAAGGCGCCCGGGACGAACACGACGCTCAGATCTGACTCGAGTACGCCGCGGCGCAATGCCGTCGCACGCGCTCCTTCGAAAAGGCGCGTGCCGATATCGAAGTTGAACCGTGAACACGCGATCGCGACACGAAGCCCTTTCCCGTCGAGTGAGCCGATAACGGCGCGCTCTGTCCCTTGTGGCAGCGACGAGTCGGACAACGCGACGAAGCGGTGCGCTCTCGATGCGTCGGGCTCGCCTTTGTTCTTAGCTGCCATCGTCGAGCCCCACGAGCAGGTGGCCCATACGCTCCCGCTTTGTCCGCAGATACGCGATGTTGTCCGGCGTCGAGGCGGTCTGGATGGGTATGCGCTCGACGATATCGAGTCCGAACCCGTCAAGCCCCCCGTACTTTGCGGGGTTGTTCGTCATGAGCCGTAGTCGCTTGACCCCGAGCTCGACGAGCATCTGCGCGCCGATACCGTACTCGCGACTGTCGACGGGAAGTCCGAGCTCGGTGTTGGCATCAACGGTGTCAAAACCCTGCTCTTGGAGCTTGTAGGCGCGCACCTTGTGGCCGAGCCCGATTCCTCGGCCCTCTTGGCCTCGCAGATAGATGACGACGCCGCGCCCTTCTCTTGCGATGGTGCGCAGCGCGAACTCGAGCTGTGGCCCACAGTCACAGCGGGAAGATCCAAAGACGTCGCCGGTGAGACACTCGCTGTGCACCCGGGCGAGCACGGGTTCATCGCCTGCAACGTCACCCGCGACGAGCGCGAAGTGCTCCTCGTCATCGAGCAGTGAGCGAAAGACGTACCCGGTAAACGCGCCGTATGCACTTGGCAAGTTCGCCGTGGAGACGAGCTCGACGAGCTTTTCCTTGTGTCTGCGATATTCGATGAGATCGGCGATCGTGATGAGGCACAACCCGTTTGCTTCCGCGAAGGTGTCGAGCTCTTCACGTCGCGCCATCGTCCTTTTGTCCTTGCTCAGGATCTCACTCAGGACCCCGACCGGTGAAAGCCCCGCCAGCCGGGCGAGGTCGACTGCTGCCTCGGTGTGCCCGGCGCGCTTCAGCACCCCTCCTTCGCGGTAGCGAAGCGGGAGCACGTGACCGGGTCGGCGAAGGTCGGACGCCTTTGAAGAGGGGTTGACCAAGATGGCGATCGTCGCAGCGCGGTCATCGGCGGAGATCCCCGTCGTCGTTCCGAGTGCCGCGTCGACGGTGACGGTGAACGCGGTGCGCTGCGATTCGGTGTTGTCTACGACCATGAGTGGCACGTCGAGGGCGTCCAGGCGGTCCGGTGTCAAAGAGACGCAGATGAGGCCGGAGGTGTGTTCCAAGAAGAACGCGATCTTCTCCGCACTCGCGCACTCGGCCGCGATGACGAGGTCGCCTTCGTTCTCCCTCTCCTCGTCGTCGACGACGATGACGATTTCGCCGCGCGCGATCGCCGCGATTGCCTCGTCGATCGTCGCCTTCGCCATTTCCTCTTCTCCTCAGCCACCATGCTACCGGCGAGAAAAGGGTCTCCTTGTAGAAGGCGCTTTCTCAGGATGCTCTGGCTTTGAGATCGATCCTCAGGTCTTCTCCGAGTCGCGTTATCGCCGTGATCGAGCCCCGGAACATCTCTTCAAGGGTGGCTGCTCCTTTACCGGCGAAGGCCCCGAGCGCGTCGTCGCCGCCAAAAAGCGCCGGGGCGAGGTAAAAGACGTAGTGGTCGACGAGAGCCGCGCGATGGAAGCCATGAGCGACGTGCGCACCGCCTTCGACCAAGAGCTGCAGCACGCCGCGGCCCCCGAGGTCATCGAGGATGTCGCCGAGGTTTCCAGAGAGCTCGAGGCAAGGTGCGACCCGCGCGCCCTTCGCGGCCTTCCCCAACACGACGCGAAGCGGGTCTCGAACCGCCGCGTCGGACGCACCATTTCCGTCCTCCAAGCGCACGGTCAATGAGGGGTCGTCGACGCGCACGGTATTCGCGCCGACGAGGATCGCGTCACTGTCTGCACGCAGTTCGTGCGCGTCGTTTTGAGCAGGAATCCCCGTGATGAACTTGCTCGTCCCGTCCGGCGCTGCGATACGACCGTCGAGGGACATCGCGAGCTTCAAGACGACATAGGGACGATGCGTGCGACGATGCTTGAGATAGGGAGCAAGCTGACTTTCGACCATCTTTTGGCACATGCCGAGCGAAACGTCTAGGTGAGCGGCGCGCAATGCCTCGATGCCCTTGCCAGAGACCTGTTCGTCTGGATCTGTTGTCGCTATGACGACGCGAGTGATACCTGCCGAAATGAGGGCGTCGACGCACGAGCCCGTGCGACCTTCGTGACAGCACGGCTCCAAAGTGACGTAACACGTCGCTCCTTTGGCAGCCCCTCGAGCTTGCTTTAATGCCGCGATCTCCGCGTGCGCACCGCCAGGTGGAGACGTCGCGCCCTCCCCGACGACTTCGCCCTTCGCGACGATGACGGCACCCACCCAGGGGTTCGGCGACACCTTCCTTCGCACGGTCGCCGCGAGTGCAATGGCGCGCTCCATGAAGGCCGCGTCGAGCCCGGCTGCTTCACCGTTTTGTGAATGGCTGATCCCAGTCAAGGTCGGTCGTCGTTGCGAGCGACATGACTTCTTCTCGTCGTGGCCCTTGCGATCGCTTCGAGCGCGGCTGAACGGATCTCATCGACCGCGTCGGCCGGATGTGAGGCCCTAAAAACCGCGGTTCCCGCGACAAAGACGCGGGCGCCCGCTCCAGCGGACAAGGCCGCCTCGTAGGGAAAGATCCCGCCGTCGACTTCGATCAAGTAGTGATGGCCATGCGCGACCAACGCGTTGCTTGCCTCTGTGATCTTCGGGACGACTTCTGCGATGAAGTGCTGTCCACCGAAGCCGGGAAACACCGTCATGAGGAGCAAGAGGTCGATGTCGCCGAGGAACTCAGTTGCCATGGAAAGCGGCGTGTCGGGATTGAGCGCAACCCCGACGCCAAGTCCGAGTTCGCGCATCTGTGCGATGCACTCGCTCGTGTCTCCGACCTCGACGTGCACCGTCGTCGAGTTCGCGCCTGCGTCGCGGAAGGCCTCGAGGTAGCTCCCCGGGTTTTCGATCATGAGGTGGCAGTCGAAGTACGCGTCGCTGTGCTTCCTAAGCGAAGCAACGACGGGTGGGCCGATGGTGATGTTCGGAACGAAGTGTCCGTCCATGACGTCTAGGTGGATCCACGGCGTGGAGGAAGCGACCTCGTCCATCGCGCCGGTGAGATTGCCGAAATCAGCTGCCAGCACCGATGGCGCGACGCAGACTTCCTCGATGTCAGACACGAGCGGAGACTACCGCTCGGTGTTCCTGCCGGCGTCGATCGTCCCAACCACACTCAATGGCCAAAGCGCTCCCCTGGTAGGGGCCTCGCACCTCGCCTCCAGGTCGAAAAGGTCTGCGTTGCGCGCCCTTCGCTCTTGAGCTCGAGCACTTCCAGCACTCCGTCGCTCGTGGCGACACCTCCTTCGAGGATCGTCCCTGGAACGACGCGCTCGGACCCCTCATAGAGGTGCGCGCGGGAGCTTTCGATGATGACCCTTCTCGAGCGAAACGTCGTCCACGCGCGCCCCACGCGGACGACTCTGTGACAGGCCATCGCACCGTCGTTGAAATCGAGCGCGAGATCGGCTTGGGTGATCTTGGACGCATAGGTCGCGTCCCCGACCTGCGCGGCCGGCACGCCAAGGCTTGAGGCGCCGTGTGCGATTCTCTCGAGCAAAAGGTCAAGGCCGATCACCCCGAGGCGGACGCGCAGTTCGTCTGCTTTTTCGTCCGGTCCGATCTCGACGCGCTTCGTCGCGTAGACCGGTCCGGTGTCAAGTCCTTCTTCCAAGGCCATGAGGCACACCCCGGTCTCGGTGTCCCCAGCGAGGATCGCGCGTTCGACGGGCGCCGCACCACGCCAGCGCGGGAGCAACGAGAAGTGCAGGTTCACCAAGGGGAGAACATCGAGGACGTCTTTCTTGATGAGTTGGCCGAAGGCCACGACAATGCCGAGCTCAGCATCGGCGTCGATTGCGTCACGCGCATGGTGGGAAACCGAAATCCCGCGAGCATGCGCGAGCTCGCCTACGGGAGTTGGCGTCGCGCCAGCACCTCGAGAGCGGCGACGGTACGGGCCCGTGATGACGAGGGCTACGTCATGTCCTGCGTCGATGATGCCCGCGAGCACCAACGCCGATACTTCGGGCGTTCCGAGGTAAACGAGGCGGGCCAGGGCGAATCTAGGGGACCGAAGAGTCCGGCAGGTGCGAAGTGAGCACGGGCATGTCCATTGCCCGTCGCCGCAAGATCCCCATCGCCTCCTTGCGCTGATCGGGATCGAGGCGCTCGATGCACAAGACTCCGTCTAAGTGGTCGGTCTCGTGCAAAAAACATCGCGCGAGAAGTTCGTCGGCCTCGATATCGACGCTCGCACCGTCCAGGTCGATCCCCGTCAGGTGGACTTCTTTCGCACGCACTATCGGCCACTTGAGGTCGGGAACGGAAAGGCACCCTTCCTCATAGGTCCATTCGCCGCGCGTCTCTCCGATGACGGGATTGATGACGACTCCCGGACCCTCGCCGACGTCGTAGACGAACACGCGTCGTTGCACACCCACTTGGGGTGCGGCGAGCCCGACGCCTGGTGCGTCGTACATCGTCTCAAACATGTCATCGACGAGACGAGCGAGAGCTTCGTCGATCTTTTCCACCTCGCTCGCCCTCTGGCGCAAGACGGGATCGCCAAAGATTCGGATGGGGTAGGTGGCCACGGCCCCACTCTAACGGGCGTCGTCACAAGGAGTCGTCGCGAGATGCGGCGCATGTCCTCTTGCGACCGAGTGCAATTGCAGCGCGATCCGCGCACCTGATGTGTGCTCCTTTGAGAGGAAAATCTTGGGGTCAGCCAGATCGACGGCGACGAAGGTCTCTTCTCTCGACCGGTCAGCTTTTGCCCCGACAGGCACGCGCACGGTCGTCTCGATGACGCATTGCTTGGCAAGAACAACCGTGGCGTCATAGGTCCCAGCGGGTGGCAGGCACAAATCTGCGTCCAACAAGACGCCAACTTCTCCGGTGACATCGTCGGCGCTTTCCTCGATGCTGCCCCGAAGCTCGTGTGGGCGGCCGAGCAGTTGGGCTGCTTGTTCCAAGGAAGCGGCCTCAACGAGCGAACGGATGCGTGTCGCGGAGATGACTTCATGGGTCTCCTCGTCGGTGACGAGGCCCACGCCGATCGTCGCAAATCCAAGGCGCTTACCAGCACGTTCTAAGAACGCGACGTCGCCACGATGCTTGTGGCCGAAGCGAAAGTTCTCTCCGATGACGACGACTTGCGCCTTGAGCTCGCCGACTAAGACCGAAGAGACGAAGTCCTCGGCGCTCTCGGCCGCGCGCTCGAGATCGAAGCGCAACACGACGATGTCATCGACTCCAGTTGAACCCAGGAGCTCGAGCTTGTGGTCAAGCCCGGTAAGAAGCCTCGGTGGGTCCTTCGGCCGAAGCACGCTAGTAGGAAGCCGGTCGAAGGTGACGACGACGACTCGAAGGCCGCGTCGCGTCGCCTCGTCACAGGCGACCTCGATGAGGCGGCGATGCCCGAGGTGGACGCCGTCGTAGGTGCCGACCGTGACCACGGTGCTACCGGCGCGCTCCAAGGCTGCGGCGTTCCCGCGAGACTCAAGAGACGTCGCCATTTGCTTCGACGTTACCTTCCTCGCCTGCATGCCCCGACGTTGCCCACCGCCCGTCACCTTTCTTCCCGAGTCGAGGGTTCATCTCTTGGAGACTCGGGCTCTATGAGAACGACGCTCGGCTTCATCGTCGATTCACCGTGGGCCTCGTACACCGCAATGAGCTCGCCTGATTCGTCGATGACCGCGAGTGGGCTTGTCACGTGCGTGCCAAAGACGTCAATCTCCAGGACCTTGCCGTGTGCCACATCGGCTCGGACGGCTTCGCTGACGACGGCGCGCGCAAGGTGCGAAACGAGCCCAGAAGGGGCCAGGACATCCTCGACGCTGACAGCCCCAAGTGGTGTCGCGTCCTCGATGCCAAATGGACCGACCGCGATGCGACGAAGTGCGCGTAGGTGCGCGCCGCCACCAAGTGCTTTGCCAAGGTCGGCGGCGAGTGATCGCACGTAGGTCCCTGTAGAACAATCCACCGCGATCGCATAGACGCCCGGTGTCGACGTCTCTTCGACGTCGAAGCGCATGACCTCGACGGGGCGCGGTTCGCGCTCGATCTCTATTCCCTGGCGAGCGATCTCATAGAGGCGCTTCCCCCCGACTTTGACCGCAGAAACCATCGGGGGGACCTGATCGATGCGACCGGTCAGCGCCTTAGCACCTTTGCGGACGTCTCTAAGACCGATGCCCGACATGTCGAAGGTGGCAACGAGCTCCCCCCCATCGTCGAGCGTCGTTGTCGTCGAACCGAGAACGACTTCTGCCACATAGGACTTGCTTAGCGTGCCCAAAAAACGCAACAGACGCGTGGCGCGCCCCACCGCGACAATGAGCACCCCCGTCGCATTCGGATCGAGGGTACCCCCGTGCCCTACGCGCTTTGTGCCAAGCACACGGCGAAGCGTCGCGACGACGTCGTGTGACGTCATCTTGGGGGGCTTGTCTATGACAAGAAAGCCGTCGTGGGACCCATCCGTCGCCTTTTCGGTCATAGCGTTCGTGCGCGCCAAGGTTCGCTTCCTTCTTTGGCGCTTTGCTCAGAGCGATTCGTCGGTGCTGTTTGCCCCGCGTGCGCGCCGAAGTGCTTCTTCGATGCGCGCGCCCGCTGCGATCGCTGGATCAGGGACAAAGCTCAACAGCGGTACGCGCTTTATGCGCAGCTGTGCCCCAAGGGTCGCCTGCAGGCTCCGGCGTTGCTCTTCGAGCGCCTCTGCTGCTTCTTTGGGGAGCGAAGCGACGTATACCACGGCTCTGCGCAAATCGGGGTCACACGATACGTCGGTGATGGTGATCATCCCGAGCCGTTCGTCTTTGTCACAGAGCCGCTCGAGGGTTTCCGCGAGGACCCGATGCAACAGGGCGTTGACGCGGGTCATGCGCTTGTAGGGGCGATGCGTAGGGCTTCGATGGGCGTGACTCATGTGCCGATCCCCGGTGTGAGGTCCACTGCGCTCGTGCAGATCACGATTCGCCTTCGTCTCCATTGGAACCTGTGGGACGAGCTAAGTCCTTGGGATCTCGCGCTCATCGTAGGTTTCGATGATGTCGCCCGAATGCAGATCTTGGAAGTCGCTAAGGCCGATACCGCACTCAAAGCCCGCTTGGACTTCGCGTACATCGTCTTTAAACCGCCGGAGCGAGTTGATTGCGCCTTTCCAGATGACGGTCCCCTCGCGCAAGAAGCGAACCTTTGAGCCGCGCGTGATCGTTCCACTCAAGACGTGACAGCCAGCGATCGCACCGACGCGTGGCACGCGGAAGATCTCGCGCACCTCGGCTTCTCCTGTCACGATCTCTTCATAGGTCGGAGCGAGCATGCCAACCATTGCAGCTTCGATGTCTTCGACAAGCTTGTAGATGATCTCGTAGGTGCGGATCTCGACGCCGTAGGATTCGGCAAGCTCGCGAGCGCGGCGATCGGGCCTCACGTTGAATCCGATGATCGTCGCCGTAGAAGCCATCGCGAGCTGGACGTCGTACTCGGTGATTCCGCCGACTGCTCGGTGCAAGAACGCGACTTTGACATCTTCGCGCTCGAGTTTGCGCAAGCTCTCCGTCACCGCTTCGAGCGATCCTTGAACGTCGGCTTTCAAGACGAGCGACAGCTTGGCGGTCTCCCCTCGCTGGATCTGCTCGAAGATGTCTTCCAACTTGGCACCAGCGCCCGGAGCCACGGGGGCTTGTCCGAATCCCGCGAAGCGCATGCGCTGCGCGCGCGCTTCACCGATGGTGCGTGCCACTGCAAGATCTGGTGTCGCACGAAGATCGTCACCCGCAGCCGCTGGTTCAGAGAGACCGAGAACTTGCACCGGCATCGTAGGGAGAGCCTCTTTGACTTGGTCTCCGCGATCGTCGATGAGCGCTTTCACCTTGCCCCATGCGGCACCGGCGACGATCGCGTCGCCGATACGAAGCGTCCCTGAAGTCACGATGACCGTCGCGACCGGACCGCGACCGATATCGAGGTTTGCTTCCAATACGATTCCGCGCGCAGGACCCTCCGGGCTCGCCTTTAGCTCGAGGACCTCCGCGAGCACGGCGAGTTGATCGAGGAGCTCGTCCACTCCCGCTCCCGTGAGAGCGGATATCTCGACGGTGATCGTGTCGCCACCCCAGGATTCGGGCACAACGCCGTGCTCTGAGAGCTGTTGGAGGACGCGGTTGGGGTCTGCGTCCTCGCGGTCCATCTTGTTGATTGCAACGACGATCGGCACCTCTGCTGCGCGCGCGTGCGCGATGGCTTCGACGGTCTGGGGCATGACACCGTCGTCTGCCGCGACGACGAGCACCACGATGTCTGTGACCTTTGCCCCCCGCGCTCGCATAGCGGTGAAGGCCTCGTGTCCAGGTGTGTCGATGAAGGTGATGAGGTGCGAGTCGCGCTCGACTTGATACGCCCCGATGTGCTGGGTGATTCCGCCCGCCTCGCTCGCAACGACGTTTGTCGCTCGTATGCGGTCCAAGAGCAACGTCTTGCCATGGTCGACATGCCCCATGACCGTGATGATCGGCGGGCGCGGTCTCAAGGCCGCCGGGTCGATATCGGTGTCGTCTTCCGCGAAGAACTTCGCTTGGAGCGCGGCTTCTTGTTCCTCGCCTGGGTCGACAAGCCGTACTCGGGCACCGAGCTCTGCCGCGAAGATCTCGATCATGTCGTCACTCAGCGATTGGGTCGCGGTGACGACCTCTCCTTGCAAGAAGAGGAAGCGGATAACGTCACCTGCCGAACGGTTGAGCTTGGGGCCGAGCTCTTGGGGCGTACAGCCGCGTTCGATGATGACCTCATAATCGGGTATCGGCGCGTTCGACGGCGCATAGGTCGCGACCTGGATGGGTTCGAGCTCTTCGGCTGTTCTGCGACGGCGACGTTGCTGGGTGCGGCGCTGCGGCGGTCGACCACTGCGTCCACCGGGACCGCCACGAGTGCCACCTGTTGGAGGTCCCGATGAAGGACCCGCGCGCGAGCCGCCGAAGGGCGCGCTCGGCCTTTGCCCGAACCCGCCGGGACGCGCACCGCCAAAGCTCGCTCCGCCGCGCGACGGACCGCTCGAGCGGGCAGACTCGGGACGCGGCGAGAAGCCCGTCGGCCGGAAGGCGCCAGGGCTCTGGGCACGAGGCGGACGGCTCGGCTGTGTCGGGGCGCTCCGGTTGACACCAGGTGGCGGCGGGATCGGACGTCCGGTCGACGAGCGAGGCGGACCCCCGGGCGGTGGCTTCATGACCCGGCCACTTGGACTGAGAGGTGGGCGCACCTGGCCCGACACGGGCGGCTCGCTCTCAGGAAAGCTCCGCGATCCGGAAGGGGGCCGTTGGGCCTCTCCTCCAACCGAGGGGCGCCCGGCCGCCGGCACAGGGCGCACGGGCTGGGCGCGAACCTGCTCGGTGAGCTCGCTCGCAGGGCGCGAGCGCACGACGCGGCGAGCGGGCGCGGACGCGACCTCAGCCGCAGGCGCGACGAAGAGCTCGGCCTCAACTGAAGGCGCTGTCGGTTCGCGCTTTTCGGCAACGAGCGGAGCTCGAGTCGACATCGGTGCCCTGACAGCCTCTTCTGGCTGAGGGGCGACGCCTCTTGACGAGGGCCCGGTCGATGAGGCGACTTTTTGTGCGCCGCGGGCCGGGGCTTTGGCCGGAGCCTCCTCGGGCTGGACCGCGCGAGTCAGGCCCTCGGCGGTGGCCTTGCGGCGCACCCGGTCTGCCTGGGCATCCTCGATCGACGAGGAGTGGCTCTTGACGCCGATGCCGAGCGCTACACAGAGGTCGAGTGCCTCTTTGTTCGTCAGCCCGAGCTCATGAGCAAGCTCGTAGACGCGGATCTTTTTCGCCAACTACCCGAGTGTCCCTTCTAAGCGCGGCCTAGCGACGTTCGGCGTCGCCAGGTTTTTGCCGGTACCTCGATCTTCGAGCATCTATCCTCGCACACCGCCATGGACAACGTGCTCGGGTGCATCGGGGGGCGTGCACGAGACACGTACGAAAGGCCGCGGAGCGAGACGAGATCTTCAGGACTCGGCGGGCTCCTCGGCCACATCCTCGAGGCCCATCTCCTCTTGCGGAGCCTCATCGGAGGGTGCCTCTTCGCTCTGAGGGCCTTTGCCGGCATCTCGGGTGGTCTCTCCCACAGCCTCGGGCTCAACAGCTGAGTCCTCGACGCCCCCTTTTGCCCATTCCTCCATCGACACCGGCGCGCCTCCGCCGGCAGGCTGGAAGACCATGTCACCGGTTTCGCTTTGGATCCATTCGCCCTCGGCCCAGCCATCGCCTGAGTAGCCGGCCTCTTCTTCGGCGAGTTGGGTCTCGCTTTTGATGTCGATGCGCCAACCGGTGAGACGCGCGGCAAGACGGGCGTTTTGGCCCTCCTTCCCGATCGCCAAGGAGAGCTGGTAGTCGTGGACGATGACCGTTGCCGTCCCGGTCTCTTCATCGAGTCGGACTTCTTTGACCCGTGCAGGTTGCAAAGCCCTTGCGACGAATTCGGCTGGGTCATCTGAATAGGGGACGATGTCGACTTTTTCTCCGCGAAGCTCGTTCGTCACCATGCGGACGCGCGCGCCGCGCGCGCCGACACACGCGCCGACCGGGTCGACGTTTGAGTCATTTGACCAAACGGCGATCTTCGTACGGTGACCCGGCTCACGAGCGCACGCTTTGATCTCCACCACGCCGTTTGAGATCTCGGGGACTTCGAGCTCGAAGAGCCGCTTGATGAGTCCCGGGTGACAGCGCGACACGACGATCTGGGGACCCTTTGAGGTCTTTCTCACCTCGACGATGTAGGCCTTTAGGCGCGCGCCGTGGTCGTAGCGCTCGTAGGGAACCTGCTCGGCCTGCGGCAGGAGTGCTTCGACCTTGCCGAGGTCCAACAACGTGTAGCGATTGTCGTTCTGCTGGATGATCCCAGTGACGATGTCGCCTTCTCTCCCCGCGTACTCTTCGTATTTGAGGTCGCGCTCTGCTTCTCTGATGCGCTGCAAGATGACCTGCTTGGCCGCTTGAGCGGCGATGCGCCCGAAGTCACTCGGTGTGTCGTCCCACTCGCGCGTGACGTTGCCTTCCTCGTCGAGCTCTTGTCCGTAGACGCGAATCTCGCCTGAGTCCGAATCGATGGTGACGAACGCCTCCTCGGCGGCATTCGGGAGCCGCTTGTACGCGGCGACGAGCGCGTTTGCAAGAGCTTCGAGCAAGGTGTCAACGCCAATGCCCTTGTCGCGGGCGATCTGTTGCAGCGCATCGAGGAATTCGAAGTTCATCGTGGTCATGTGGACGCCTTCTCCTTCGCTTCGCGCGTCTTCGCAGCCCGAAGCGATGCGCCCCAGTCAAAGACCGTGTGCGCCCGGTCGATGTCGCTATAGGAAAGGCGACGCGTTGAGTCGGCGCCTGAGACTTGGATGTCAACGCCTTCCTCGTCGCTCGACATGAGCGTGCCGTCGAAACGGCGTGGACCGGGGGTCCCTGCGACCGTGCGAAGCGAAAGACGCTCTCCGACGACCGCGTGGAAGTGCGCGGGCCGGCGCAGTCGGCGCTCGAGCCCGGGAGTCGTCACTTCGAGCTCGTAGCGACCCTTCGGCGCGACGTCGTCTCGCGCATCGAGGGCCGAGGAAAGGTCGCGAGACACCTGCGCGAGCGCATCGAGATCAAGACCTCCCGAACGCTCAACGGTGACGAGCACCGTTGAGGCCCGGCGCTCGACGTCTACAAGGACGACTCCACACGAGGCACAAACGGGCGCGACGACGCTTTCGAGCTCCTGCTCAGTTGCGCCTTGCACGTCCGCCTCCTCTCGATACCCTGCTCCGTTCGCCCTCTTTTTCGAACCACGCAGCACTCCAAAAAACCAAGAACGTGGGCTCGAGCCCACGTTCCAACACAGCTACCGACCTCGAACCGCTCAAAAAGTATAGCAGCACGGCTTTCCGAACAACCCCGGCAAGATCCCCGAAAGTGCGGACAGATGTCCTGCTCAACACGGCAAATACGGGACAAGAACGAAACGGTAGAAGCGTCGGTAGACGGGGCAAGAACATTGCGAAAGGCGGCGCATTGAGCGCTCGTGCGCAGCGAGGCGGCCGTCCGGGCGACAAGGAAGGTCGCCATGTGCGAGAAGAAGGTGCGCTGTGGTGGAGTCGCTCGATGGCTGCCCAATGCCCAACACAGCGCACGTCGATGGGCAGGTTCGCACTCGTCGTCTTCCCGACGTCACCGATGAAACATGGACGAGGATCGCCCTTCGGCTCTCAAGCCCCGCACCGTGTGACGCTGATCAGATTGGGGTCCCCGCGCTCTATGAGCTCCACCACGACCGCTTGATCGTGCGATCGGTCCAACCGCTTCGCCTCGTGGCTCCGCTGGGTGACGCCTCACCAAGGTCGCGCTGGGAGCTCGTCTTTGACGAAACGAGCGAACCTTTGATCGCCGAAGCACGGAATCGAACGTCGCGCCCCTCGTGTCTCGTCACGGCCCGGGCCGATCACGCGACACGCCTTCTCATCGACTTGATCGCGGCGCGGGCATCTTCGCTCGTGGGAAACGCCGACCTCGTCGAGACAACCCTTTCGGCACTGCTGAGCGAAGCTGCCTGCAGGCGCTGGTCGACGGTTGACCGCATCGTCTTCGTCGGGCGCGACCGACACCACGTGACGACGAGCGCGATCTGCAGAGTCGACTCCCCAGACGAGGCACTTGCGGCCGCTCTTTCACCAAGGCTTCTTGCGACGCCGGGATGGCCACTCGATGACAAAGACACGACGTGTGAAGACGGCCCGGGAATAGATCCCATAGAAGAGGCTTGCCTGATCGTCATCGCGCCCGAGGCGACCAAAGACGGCGACCTCGCGCGCATCATCGACGAAGCGAAGGACTACCCGGCAATCGGCTTCTTGGTTGCTGCGCCGGTGACCGGCGCGCGCTTTTTCCTTGGAGCTGGGCGAGAGCCAACGTCGAGCACTGTATATACCGCCTTCGATTTTCCTGCGGCCCAAGGTGAGGACGCGACAGCACTCTCGTCGGGGCCCCCTCGTAGGCAATCGGCGCGCGACCAGACACCACCGGTCGAAGTCGCGATCCTCGGCCCAATTGACATCCGCGGCATCGAAGGGTCCCTCGCTCACCGCCCAAAGCTCACCGAGCTCGTCGTGTTCCTTGCGATGCACCCCGAAGGAGCCACGACGCGAACCTGGGCAACGGCCCTATGGCCAGATCGCCGCGTTCCTCCCCAGACCATCGCGAACCGCCTTTCCGAGGCGCGAAGGGCACTCGGATTTGCCCCCGACGGGCGTCCCCGCCTACGCCGAGTGGGCGAGCGCCACGTCATTGCGGACATCACGACCGACTGGCAGTGCTTCATGCGGCTCGCGCACAACGACTCCTCACCTGATGATTGGGAACGAGCGCTCGAGTTGATTCGGGGTCGCCCCTTCGATGATCTCAAAGGGGGCCAATGGACCACGCTCGACGGCTTTGCATCAGAGATCGAGCAGCGCGTAGCGGACTGCGCGCTAAGGCGCAGCGAGGCCGCTCTTGAGATAGGCGATGCGAACGGCGCGTCGTGGGCGGCACACCGTGGCCTTCGCGCGAATCCCTGGGACGAGCGACTCCACCGCATGCTTATGCGCGCCGCGGATGCAGCAGGCAACCGGGCAGGAGTCGAGGCGAGCCTCCGCCAGCTCGCGTGCATCCTCGAAATCGAAGGTGATCCCTTGGCAGGCGTGCATCCCGAAACCGCGGCGCTCTACGAACGGCTGCTCGGGAGAAAGAACACCGCTTCATTGATCCTCACCAACGCTTCGTTGCCCGCATGAAGGAGCACGCGCTCTATGCGAATCCAAGAGCTCAAGACGATTGTGCCTAGGTCACCGACGCGAGCGACGTATCAGGCGAATGAGCTCGTCTGCGGAAGCGCTGTCCGAGTCGAGTCGCGCGAAGGCTGTTTCCAAGTAGAACGTTGCCATGTCCGTGTTCCAGATCTTCGCGGTGCTCATCGTCGCCGTGGCGGCGGGAACGATGAATACCATCGTTGGGTCCGGTTCGTTGGTGACCTTTCCGACGCTTCTCGCCGTCGGGCTGCCAGCACGCCTCGCGAACATGAGCAACACCGTTGGGCTCGTGCCAGGCGGCTTGAGCGGGGTCCACTCCTATCGTCGCGAGCTCGTCGGACAGAAGAAGCGCCTCATCGTGCTCACGCCCTTTGCCGCTGCAGGAGGAATCCTCGGAGCGATGTTGCTCCTCGAGTTGTCCGGATCGGACTTCCGCTCCATTGTGCCGGCGCTCATCTTGGTCGCTTGCGTGCTCGTTGGCCTGCAGCCCCACCTGTCGAGATGGGTAACGGCGCGCGGGAAACAGCATGCCCACGGGGGCGGCGGTCTCTATGCATCCATGTTTCTCACCGCGATCTACGGTGGTTACTTCGGCGCCGCGCAAGGCGTGATCCTCATCTCCTTGCTTGGGGTGTTCATCGATGATGATCTGCAGCGCTTAAACGCCGCGAAGAACTACTTCGTCATGGTGCAAAACGGTGTCGCCGCACTTTTGTTCATCGCGCTCGGACATGTCGCCTGGGAAGCCGCCGGAATGATCGCGGCCGGCTCTGTTGTCGGCGGACAGCTCGGTGGGAGATATGGCAGGCGACTTGACCCTCGGATCTTGCGCATCCTCATCATCGTGGTCGGCCTGACAGCGACGACGATCCTTCTCATATGAAAGGCAGGGAATCCTGCGGCCAAGATCTTCGTTGGCCATTAGTGTCGCGTCTTCGACACGTTGAGAAAGCGGAGGAATGAGTGGGCATCCTTCAAGGAAAGATCGTTCTCATCACCGGGGTGCTCACCGATGCCTCCCTCGCGTTCGCAACCGCGCAACTTGCTCAGCGCGAGGACGCTCAGATCGTGCTCAGCGGATTCGGGCGTGGCCTGTCACTGACCAATCGAGTCGCGCTCAAACTCGATGCCCCGCCCGAGGTCATAGAGCTCGACGTGACGAACGAGGCGCAGCTCGAAAGAGCCCGAGAGGTCATCGAGGAACGGTTCGGTCGTCTCGACGGTCTCGTCCACTCAATCGGGTACGCTCCGCCCAGCGCGCTCGGACAGGGGATGTTCGCGGCGAACTGGCAGGATGTCGCGACGACGATCGAGGTCTCTTCTTATTCTCTAAAGGCCCTCGCGCAGACCTTCCTCCCTTTATTCGAGGCCGCCGGGAAAGCGTCGATCGTCGGTTTCGATCTCGACGCGTCGGTCGCGTGGCCGGGATATGACTGGATGGGTGTCGCAAAGGCGTCTCTCGAATCGCTCAGTCGCTACTTGGCGCGAGACCTCGGATCAAAGAACATCCGCGTGAATCTCGTAGCCGCGGGCCCGATTCGCACCGTTGCCGCTCGCGCGATACCGGACTTCGAGCACTTCGAAGACGCCTGGGCCGCACGTGCTCCGCTTGGTTGGGACGTCAATGACAATGCGGCCGTCGCGAAAGCGTGCGTCGCGTTGTTGTCGGACTGGTTCTCGCGCACAACGGGCGAGATCATCCACGTCGACGGCGGCTACCACGCGGTCGGCGCTTGAGGACATTGTCGTGATCTTTTCGGTCATCGAGCAACGGTGGTCCATCGCGGTCCGGTAGGGTCGAGGCGTTCTGGCGGCGTGGCCGAGTGGCTTAGGCAAGGGCCTGCAAAGCCCTGTACATCGGTTCGATTCCGATCGCCGCCTCTAGAAAGTGACGCTGTTGCATGGCAGTCCCACGGCCGTATATGTGTCGTTCGTGACGGAGGGGCACTAATCGATTGATCCTCCGAGCGCGACGTCAAATCTCAGTCGTGCTGTAAGTATTCAACCCTTTGGTCCCGCTTCGTGAAGGACGAAAGTCCCTTGTCTCGAAAGCCTGGCCGGGTTTTGATGGGCAGCACATCCCAACGAGAGGAGCAGGTTCATGCGACGCAAGGTATTCGACACGCTGGTCAGCGCTGGCGGGCTGGTAGTCGTGGTCGTGCTTCTGGTGGCCGGCGGGCTGTTGATGTGGGCACAGAGCTTCACGAACTCGAGTGTCCACAACCAGTTGGCTCCGCAGGACATCTACTTCCCGACGAAGGCCGGTATTACCCCGGCGCAGCGGTCCTACCTCCTCCAGTACGCCGGTCAGCAGGTGCTCACCGGGGAGCAGGCCAATGCCTATGCCCAAAAGATCGCCTCTGACGTAAGTGGGCTCCCCTACGGCGCCGTCTACGCGAAGGTCAGCGAAGCTTCGAGGGCAAACCCGAAGAACGCAGCGCTCAAGGCAGAAGTCACGATCGCCTTCGAGGGCACGACCCTGCGGGGCCTGCTGCTCGAGGCCTATGCGTTCAGCATCTTTGGGGCGATTGCCTTCTGGGCTGGAATCGCTTCGTTCATCCTCGCGGCCATAATGCTCGTCCTCGTGGGCTTGGGTTTCTACCACGCCCGCAAGACACCGATCGACGCCGAGATCCTGTCGGTGCAAAAGCAGTAGCTCAAGCGGTGGAGACCAGGTCGAGGGGCATTCCCTTCGACCTGGTCCTGCCGCACGGGTGCTCGGTGTCGGATATTCCAAGAGCGGTGGCTCACCATTCGCGCAAGAGGTCACCGTTTGCGCATTGATGCTGTTTGGCCCGGTGTGTGGCGCGATCGACTGGCTCCGCCTGCGCTCATCAAATCCGTCGCCTCTGTCTTGGCGCGCAAGGGGAGCGGCACTCTCGATCGGAAACCGACCGGGAGCCGCTCCCCTCGCGACGTAGGACGAGTGCTCAGATGCGAGCTAGCCCGCCGTCTACTTTCTGCCGGCCCGTAGCGGGTTGTAAAAGAGGCCGAGGTTCACACCGAAGACCACGTGCCAAAGGTAGATGGCAAAGACGGTCTTCCAGCCAAAGCCTGAGCTCCAGATTCCGGCTCCAACATGGGGGTAGTACACGTAGGGCACCATGAACCCGGCTGATATAGAGCCGAGGACCAGTGCGAACAGAAGTGCCCTTGCCATGTTCATCGCCGGTGAGCCCGATCGCCCGAGTCTCGGGAGGAAGAAGAGGGCGAAGAAGATCACAAAAACGACCCCGTCGATTCCGTGGATGAATTCGCCAGCACTGAACTGCACGGCAGCCGATGACTTGGCTAGGACGACGAAGCCGTTGGTGAGCGGCCAGCTCAGTTGCGGAAGTCCGATCCCAGGGAACCAGAAACCGAAGATCGTCGCGATCCACGTGGCAACGAGGCCAACGATGGCCGCACCACCAATCGGATGCTCCGTAACCCAAGATCTCCAGCGATAAGCCGGGGAGGTGGGATCCAATTCGGCAGAACTCATATGCCCTCCTATCTAGGCGCGACGCGCGCTGGATCTAGAAAGCGGTGGTCCAGCACGCGCAAGTATGGGGTCGACATCGTGCTGAGTCAACGGTTGTTTCGATGACGGCTAGGACAAAAGAATCGTCCGGCGTACCCAGCGGTCGAGCTGAGCGAGCGTGCTCACCTGGTCGATCCGGTCGCAGAACCTGCGGTATTGCTCAAGACTGCAGTCCTCCGAAGCCCAGTCCTCCTCGGGCTCAGGGGTGAGCCAGTACAGGTGCTTCACACGGCTGCGAATCTGCGAAAGGACCATTTCTCCGACTCCTGCCGCCCTTGTCCGACCGTCGCCGATGACGAGGAGAACGGTCCCCGGCTTCAACGCGTCGCCAGCAAGTTCGGCGAACGCGCTGAATGCCCCTTCGTAGTCGCTGTGCCCATCGCCGCGAACGACGCCGGGGATCAATGGAAGGTACGGAGCCGACAGGTAGGGCTGGTTCAACAGATCGCCGTTGATTTCCGCGGCGCCATCGACGAACGCGAAACAGCGAAGATCGCGTAGCTCGGCGCGCAGTGCCTCGAGGAGGCTGAGGGTGAAACTCGAGTAATCGGCCATGCTCCCGCTCACGTCAGCGAGCACGACGAGTCTCGGCTTCCTCGGAAGCACCGATCGAAAGTGCAGTGTCGCGGGAATGCCCCCGGTCGCGACGGAACGCGCGAGCGTTCGTCGCACGTCCAACTCGTCGCGGCCACGCCGTCTCTTGCGGCGCGCCCGAGCAGCAAGGCGCCGGGCCAGGGGACGGAGGGCCTCTCGCAGCTCTTCCATCTCGCTACGGGATCTCCCCCGCAACGGCCACGACGTCTTGTCCGCGAACAGCGCTTCCAATTCGCCCGCCGTCACGTCGTCGGGAATGCGCTCGGCATCCTCGCGACTCTTAAGCTCTCGGCGCATCACCTCCTCGAACACTCGAAGCGAAGCCGTTGTGTCGAAGTAGACGAGCTGTGCCTCGAGATCGGATTGCGCGGAAGCGTTTGCGATGGCCCTCGCGAGCAGCTCGGACAAATCAAGTGCCCGGAGGATGCGGTTGCTCGCGCGACCGGCGCCACCGGTCCATTCGGGCTGCGCAAGATCAGCCGCGATCGCGCCGATCTCCGCGGCCCTGGACATGTCCCCCGACTCGATCGCCGCCCGGAGAAGCGACTTGATCTCCTCCACATTGAGCCGTCCCGTTGGGACGGCCGCGGGCCCAGTCGATGCCGATGACCCGAAGACCGCTTCGACGACGGCGTCGAGCACCTGCCCATCGGCTGCTCGCACGGCCATCGTCAACCGAACGAGTCGCTTGAGCTCCGCCATGGTGTCGACGGGCCGCACCGCGATCGCCTCGACGAGGGAGCTCAACTGACGAACCGAGACCTTAAGACCAAGGGTTCGGGCTCGAGCTACGACGTTCGCGAGGCTGAGCACCAAGGCATCGCTGAATGTCCCGGTGACGGGGTGCGCCAACAAGTCCCTCGAGGCGCGGGCAATCGGGCGTTGTTCTTCTTCACCGGATCCGGCGATCATGATGGATCATTGTGCACGCCTTCAGGAAGGAAATCGACCATGGCGACGATGCGGATGGTGCGTCTTGGGATCGTCGCGGACATCCGGATCCCCGCACCCATGCTCGCGGCGCTCGCGCCGCTCGTCGTTTCGGCTCGGATCGACGAGCTCTGGCTGAGCGGCAGCCCTCCAACTGGACCTGTGCCAAAGACGGTCGCGACGAGCATCACCGCCTCGGCGGATCGCCTCGGCCTCGCGGTGTCCAAGGACGCGGACGTGGCGATATGGACCGGCGGGCAACTGCCCAAGGGAGCAGAGAAAAGAGTCGTCGTCCCGTCTTTTCCCGAGCGCTCGCTCATGGAGCTGCTCGGGGCGTGGCAGCGTGCAGGAGGAGCCCTCGACCGGCTCGTCGTCGAATTGCCGGTCTCGATCGGCCGCACCCGGGCAGAAGCTGAAGCCCGTTCCACGGGCTGGTTCGCCGACCTTGGCCTCCCCGTCGAACAGGGCCTGTTCGGTACGCTCGAGGACTGTCAGGAAGAGGTCGCGATCCTTTGCGCGAAGGGCGTGTGCGCGCTTCGCTTCGTGCTTCCCGCAACCGATGTGCCCGACGTAATCGCCCAGCTCTCTGCGGTTGGTATCGGTTCAATCGCGACGCACGGCCCCGGCACCGAGCACTCCCCGGCTCCGCCGCCACCGGCTGGTTGGGGAAGTCCCACGCGCCACGTCGTCGCTGCCGAGGTGCAGAACAAGCCGTCGTCTCCCGCCGTTGAATCGGACCTCGGAAGGAAACGCTCGAGAGAAAAGGATTGACTCAGGGCACCAAGACGGTCATGCTTCATCTCCGTTATGGCGGTCAGTAGGGCGTAGAACGAACACATTGCAGTCTGGGAGCGTGCCATGGGTGAATACGTCACGCAGTTTGCGTCGCTCGAGCACTTCGACAAGGGCGGCGTTTCGGTCATCAACGACGAACCGAGTTCGTACGTTTTCTCGAATGTCTATGAGGTAACGAGCAACGCGAAACCTTTCGAGAAGGTCGCGGTCGCGAAGAACCTCGACTACGTCCTCGAGGCGGTGCGCGTCGAAGGGACTTCACCGTGGCGTACGAGCAGTCATGACGAATTCGCACTCGTCATGTCGGGGACGGTCACCTTCGAGTTCATCGACTTATCGCCAGACGCGGTCGAACGGCCGGGTCAGGGAAGCATCGAGCTCGCCGGTGAAGTCGAGGGTCCGACGATGGGCCACGTGATCGCGCGCCGCGGTCACATGGTGCTGCTCGCCGCAGGTTCCGCGTACCGCTACACGTCCGAGGAACCAGCGGCCCTTCTCGTCCAGACTATGGCTTCCACGGACACCGTGTTCCGCTGGAGAGAAATTTGCCAGACGCGTTAGCCATTCGCGTCATCCCGTCGAAATTTTTCCTTTAATGTCCGATCCGGTCAGGAGGAAACCCATGAGTCTTTCGAGCAAGCCCGCGGCACCGTCGAAGGCCAGCGCGGTCAACGAACTCGGCTACCGCACCTTTGATCTCGGTGAGTTTCATTTCGAGCGCGATGAGTACTTCGCGCACTTGAGCTGGCCGACCGGCACGCACGTCATGAGCGTGGACGCTTTTCTTCGCGCGCTCCAGCGAGACCTCGCGTGGAACTTCTTTTATGGCATCGTGAACTTCGACGGTGTGTTCGGCACGTTGAACCACTACGGAACCGTCGACATCTTCGCGGGACGCTACAACGACGCCTATCGCAAGGCGGAACTCGACCACCTCGAAAACATCGAGACCGAAGCGATACGCGAGGTCTTCGCCGCGATGCTCGACGACTGGACGAACGCGGGTTTTGACCCGTTTGCGAGCCCGTCTGAGACCGGGACCGCGTTCGGCGTGAAGAACGGCTCGAACACCGAAGCGGTGACTCGTCGCCGCGTCGTCGCGAAGCGCATGGTCGGCCTCCCCGGTGACGAGGCCATAAGGACCGACGCTGACGGCTACCCGGTGAACCGCCAATTCGCGGACGTCGACCAAGGAGAGCCCGAGATTCATGCGGAGAAGGGCTACGAAGAGCGCGTTGGAGCCTTCAGTCTCGCCGCGTACCTCTCGCGTTCTCCGGTGACGTGGAACCCGAGCGTCGTGAGCGTCTGTCGCGACTCGCTCATGTGCCCGACGACCGAGGAGTACATCTTGCCAATCATCCATGGCAACGATCGTGCCGAGTGGTTCGTCGTGCTCTCCGACGAGATCATCTGGGACATCGAGGACCGAGACAGCGGCACGAAGCGGGCCAAGGTGACGATGAAGGCCGGTGACGTCTCCGCAATGCCGGCAGACATCCGCCACCAGGGGTACGCGCCCAAGCGGTCGATGCTGCTCGTCTGGGAGAACGCCTCGTCCGAGCTGCCGGAACTCATCGCTGCCGGGAAGATCTCCCCGCTTCCGGTCGAGTTCTAATTGACCAACCGGTCCGCCGGCCTGCGTCTGCCGGACACGAGACTGTTCATTGACGGCGAATTCGTCGAGAGCGCGGCCGGCACGACGATCGAGGTCGTCGACCCCCACGACTCGAGCCACCTTGCCTATGTTTCCGAGGCTCGTGAGCCAGACGTCAATCGAGCCGTCAAAGCCGCACGCGAGGCGTTCCCCGCGTGGTCGGCCACCCCGGCGAGCGAACGAGGTCGGCTCCTGCTTTCCCTCGCGGACGCGATCGATTCGAACGCCGAAGAGCTCGCCGAGCTCGAGACCCGCGACACCGGACACCCTCTGCGTGACAGCGAGCGCCTCGATGTCCCAAGAACCGCCGGGTGCTTTCGTTACTTCGGAGGGATGGCCGACAAATACGAGGGCAGCGTCATCCCCGTCGACGCGGGACTACTGAATTACGTCGTTCGCCAGCCACTCGGGGTCGTTGGGGCGATCGTCCCGTGGAACTTCCCACTCATGTTCACGAGCTGGAAGCTCGGGCCGCTCCTCGCGTCGGGCAACACGGCCGTGATGAAGCCGAGCGAGATCACACCGCTCACCACGTTGCGACTCGCCGAGCTCATCGCCGAGGTCGACTTCCCCCCAGGCGTCGTGAACATCGTCCCAGGATTCGGCGAGCCTGCCGGAAGAGCGATTGCGGAACACCCCGGCATTGACAAGGTGACTTTCACCGGCTCGACCGCCGTCGGGCGCAGCATCGTCGCCGCGAGCGCCGGGAATCTGAAGCGACTACAGCTCGAACTAGGGGGCAAGGGCGCGAACGTGATCTTCGAAGACGCTGATCTCGAAGCCGCGCTCAACGGCTCCGCATTCGCGATCTTCCACAACCAAGGCCAGGCATGCATCGCTGGATCGCGACTGCTCTTGCACGAACGGATCGCAGACGAGTTCATCGATCGCTTCGTCGCTCTCACCCGGTCGATCCGAATCGGTGATCCGCTGGACCGCAGTACCGAGCTCGGGCCACTAACGAGCGCCGTCCACCGCGACAGGGTCCTTTCCTATGTCGCGATCGCCAAGGAAGAAGGGGCGTCCATCCTCACCGGGGGCGGGACCCCGCTCGATCCCCGACTGAAGAACGGCTACTACGTCGAGCCGACGGTCCTCTTCGCACCGAGGAGCGGGCGCATCACGCGCGAGGAGGTGTTCGGCCCGTTCGTCACCGTGCAGCGATTCAAAGACGACGACGAAGCACTCCAGGTCGCGAACGAAGTCGAATATGGCCTTGGCGCGGGCTGCTGGACCCGCGACTTAAGCCGCGCTCACCGTTTTGCTTCGGCGCTTCGCGCTGGCATGGTGTGGGTGAATACCTATAAGCGCGTCCATCCCGGGTCGCCCTTCGGCGGCGTCGGATCTTCGGGCTATGGCCGCGAGATGGGTTTCGAGGCGATGCATGGCTACACCGATGCCCATTCCGTCTGGATCAACGTCGACGCCCCCCAGCCACGCCTTTACGGCGGCAATTGAGGTGTCGGTCGCTAGCGGCATCGAACCATCGGGGCTCAGCTTCGATCGCACGATTGCGTCGAGTCGCGTCGTCTTCGGGGCCCATCGCCTCGGCGAGCTGCACGGCGAGCTCGACGCGCTCGGGATAAAAAGGGCCCTCCTCATTTGTTCATCGCGACAGCCGATGCTGCGCGACGCCGTACGAGAAGCCGGCGGGGATCGCGTCGAGATGATCTTCGAAGAAATCCGCCCGCATGTGCCTGTCGCTCTCGTCGAGAAGTCAGTCGGACTCCTCCAAGAAGTGGACGGCATCGTGACAGCAGGGGGCGGAAGCGCGATCGGCCTGGGCAAGGCCCTCGTCGCCCGATCGGTGCTCCCCCTCGTCGCGATCCCAACGACGTACTCCGGAAGCGAGATGACCTCGGTCTTCGGAACGACGGTGGACGGGGAGAAGACGACGGCACGCAATCCCGCTGTTCTTCCACGCACCGTCATCTATGACCCCGAGCTTCTCGTTGGACTGCCGGATGCCATCGCCGTGCCGAGCGCGCTGAACGCGTTCGCTCACTGCGTGGAGGCCCTGTATGCAGATCGCTGCGAACCGGTGACGAGCCTCATCGCGCTGGAGGGTGCCCGCATCATCACTGCCGCACTTGCGCGCGACGGAGCGAAAGAGCCAATGCAACGCTGCACCCAATTACTTCTCGGCGCCCACTTCGGCGGCTCCGCTTTCGGTGCTGTGGGCGGCTCAGTCCATCACACGCTGTGCCACATCCTCGGCGGGCGACACGACTTGCCCCACGCCGAGACGCATGCCGCCGTCTTGCCCCAGGTCCTCGCGGTACTTGCCCCGGAGATCCCATTTGCGCTCGCGCAACTCGGTGCCGCCCTTGGCGTCAAGGCCGAGGCGGTACCGGCATTTTGCTTCGACCAGGTCGTCACGTCCGGTTGTCGCACGGACCTAGAGGGCCTCGGCCTACCTGAATCCGATGTGCCTTCCGTTGCTGCGCTCCTCGCGCAACGGACATCTGGCACACACCACCATCTGGACCCAACCCTGGCAAGCCGTCTCCTGTGGGCGGCATTTCGCGGGGAACGGCCAGCCAACTAAGCACACCTGATTTACCACTGATCCAATCAACCACTGACCAAATAAACGACCAAGGAGGAAACCAATACATGACAGGCGAGGACAACACCCCATCTGGACACGACATCTCATCGGAATTCCTTGACACGTCGATCACGAGACGGCGCCTTCTGCAAGGAGGCATCGCCTCGGCTGGGGCGCTCGCGCTCAGTGGCCTGCTCGGTGCGGGTACGGATGCGCTAGCGAGCGTACGAGGGGCGACCTCGGTGGGTCGCACCATCAAGCTTGGTTACGTCAGCCCCGAAACGGGACCGCTTGCGCCGTTCGGACAAGCAGACAAGTTCGTCATCGCGAACCTGCAAAAGGTGCTCGCGGACGGCATTGTGATCAAGGGAACGCGCTATCCCTTCGAGGTGATCGTCGAGGACAGCCAGTCGACCGACGCGCGCGCCGCGCAGGTCGCGAGCGACCTCATAAATAACAGTCACATCGATCTCATGCTCGTGTCTTCCACCCCAGATGTCACGAACCCCGTTGCCGACCAGTGCGAAGCAAACTCGATCCCTTGCATCAGCACCGTCGCTCCGTGGCAGTCGTGGTTCTTCGGTCGAGGCGCTACACCGAAGACGGTATACAAGTGGACGTACCACTTCTTCTGGGGCCTCGAAGATCTCGAAGCGGTCTACTACTCGATCTGGCTGAAGGTCCCGAACAACAAGGTGATCGGAGCGCTGTGGCCGAACGATCCCGATGGACTCGCCTTTGCTGCAAAGGCGACGGGGTTCCCGGCTTTTGTCGACCCTAAGGGCTACACGGTGATCAACCCGGGCCAGTACCCCGACGGCGACGACCAGTTCACCTCTCAGATCTCGGATTTCATCAGCCACAACGCCGAGATCCTCACCGGTGTGCCGCAGCCGCCCGACTTCATCACCTTCTATCAGCAGGCTGCCCAGCAGGGCTACAAGCCAAAGGTCGCGACGATCGCGAAGGCCATGCTCTTCCCTTCGTCCGCCTACGCACTCGGCTCTCTCGCCCAGAACATCTCCTCGGAGGTCTGGTGGGGGCCGACGCACCCGTACCAAAGCTCACTCACCGGACAGAGCGCGGGAACGCTTGCAGGCTTGTACGAGACCCAAACGAACAACCAGTGGACCCAGCCGATCGGCTTTGTCCATGCGCTGTTCGAAGTGGCCTTTGCCGCGTACAAGAAGGCGGGAACGGTCGACAGCAAGGAAGCGTTGGTAGGTGCGCTCTCCAAGCTCGCCTTGAACACGATCGTCGGGCCGCTCAACTGGGCGACGGGTCCTGTGCCGAACGTGACGAAGACCCCGCTCGTCGGTGGACAGTGGAGGAAGGGCTCAAAGTATCCCTATGAGCTCGTCATCGTGACGAACACCGAGCACCCGAACATTCCTACCGCGGGCACACCAGAAGCTATTCAGTGAGCGATGTTCACCGCGTGCCTCAAGGATCAGCTCCGCTGATCCTTGAGGCACGCAAGCTCACGAAGCGCTTCGGCGCGGTCGTGATCGCCGATGAGCTCGACTTGAGCGTCCGCCACGGCGGGGCGCTCGGGATCATCGGACCAAACGGCGCAGGAAAGACGACGACCCTCGGCATGTTGAGCGGTGAGATCGCTCCGGACGGCGGTGCCGTGCTCCTCGATGGTCGCGACGTCTCGAACCTTCCGGCATGGAAGCGGGCGCGCCTCGGCATCGGAAGGACCTACCAGGTTCCGCGACCCTTCGGGGGACTGACGGTGTTCGAGAACGCGCTTGTCGCGGCACAAGAGGCCGGGGGCTTGCACGCGGAGCACGCGCACGAAGCTGCCGCACAAGCCGTCGTGACGTGCCGGCTTGCCAAGAAGGTGAACACCCGTGCCGAGGATCTCGGCCTCATCGACCGCAAGCAACTCGAGCTCGCGCGGGCGCTTGCTTCTCGGCCTTCGGTTCTCCTGCTCGACGAGGTGGCGGGGGGTCTCTCCGAAGACGAGGTGGACGAGCTTGTCCTCGTCATTCGGGAGGTACGCGAACAGGGCATCTCGCTCATCTGGATCGAACATGTCGTGCGGGCGCTTCTTGCTGTGGTCGACGAACTCGTCTGCCTCGATTACGGAAGAGTGCTCGCGCGGGGCCCGTCGTCAGAGGTGCTCGCAAATGCCGCGGTCATCGAGAGCTATCTCGGAAGCCCCGCGCTCGCCGGAGACGTCCGGTGACACTGCTGCGCCTCGAAGAGGTGACGGCGCACCACGGTCACCTCTGTGCACTGCATCCCTTGACGATCGAGATCGACGCTGGCGAAACCGTGGCGGTGATCGGGGCGAATGGCGCAGGAAAATCGACGCTCATGTCGGTCATCGCTGGTGAACTTTCCCCGAGCGCCGGAAGGATCCTCGTCGACGACGTGGACGTGACGAAGCTCGACACACACCGGCGCGTACAACTCGGCATCGCGCTCGTCCCCGAGGGCCGCCGCCTTTTCGGCACGCTCACCGTCGAGGAGAATCTCCTCGTCGGCGCTGCAGTGAGGACCAAAGGCTATTGGAACCTCGATTCGGTCTACGACCTCTTTCCCCTGCTCATCAGCCTTCGGCGCCGACGCGCGCAGTTGCTGTCGGGTGGCGAACAGCAGGCCGTCGCGATCGGGCGCGCCCTCATGTCGAACCCGCGGCTCTTGCTCTTGGACGAGGTGAGCCTCGGGCTCGCTCCCGTCGTCGTTCAGCGGCTCTACCAGGCGCTGCCGGTGATCTCGGCGGAAGGAACGACCTTGTTGCTCGTGGAGCAGGACTTAAGCCAGGCTCTCGAAATCGTCGACCGGCTCTTGTGCCTCCTCGAAGGTCGTGTCGTGCTCGAGGGCCCGGCGGCGACCTTTGACCGCCAAGCGATCGCCAACGCGTACTTCGGACATCACGTGGCATCTGCTCTTGGGAACGCGGCAAGCACCGGGCCATGATCTGGACGAACGCAGTACTCCAGGGATTGCTCCTCGGTGGCGTGTACGCGCTGTTCGCGTGCGGGCTTTCTTTGATGTTCGGGGTGATGCGGATCGTCAACCTTGCGCACGGTGACATGTCCGTGCTCGCCGCATACGCCGGTTATGCGCTTGTCGCGCACTTGGGGGGCGATCCTCTGTGGACCTTCGCGGCCGTCATCCCTGTGGCAGCGCTCGTCGGTTTCTTCTTGCAAAAGACTCTGTTGAATCGGGCGATCTCGACCGGAGCGCTCTCGCCTCTTCTCGTCACTTTTGGTCTTTCGATCATCATCGAGAACGGCCTTCAGCAGATCTTCGGGGCGAATGACCAACGCCTCAACATCGGGTCGCTCGCGTACGAGAGCTTCCGCATCACCAACGGGCTCTTCGTCGCGTGGTTCAGTCTGCTCATCTTCGGCGTTGCCATCGCCGTGCTCATCGGCTTGCAGATGTTCCTCGCGCACACCCGCCAGGGACGCATCATGCGCGCCTGCGCTGACGACCAGCGCGCCGCCGCGCTGTGCGGGGTCGACCCTAAGCGGACGTATTCGTATGCAACTGCGATCGCGCTCGCGACGGTGGCTGCTGCGGGACTTTTCCTCGCGATGAGCGGTTCCTTCGCCCCGACCGCGGGATCGAACTATCTCATCTACGCGTTCGAGACCGTCGTCATTGGCGGCCTCGGGAGCCTTTGGGGGACACTCATCGGGGGGCTCGTCCTCGGTGTGGCCCAGACGGTCGGGAGCCAGTTCAACCCCTCTGACGGCGTGCTCATTGGGCATCTCGTCTTCTTGAGTGTGCTCATCTTTCGCCCCCGCGGCATCCTTTCTCACGGTAGTTCCGCGGTAGCCGCCGCGGTGCGATGAACGCCGAGTCATCGTGAGCCAAGAAGGAATGTCCGATCGAAAGGCCGGGACGGCGACGAGAACGATGAGTCCGCCGGTCGCGCGTCACGTCGTTGTGACACGAGGCTCTCGGGCGTCTCGACGGGGCCTCGGCGCGAGCCTCGCGCTGTTCGTCATGCTCGCAGTGCTCCCGTCTTTTGCCGGGTCGTCTGTTACCAACGACCTGACCCAGCTCATCATCCTCGCGATCATGGCCGTCGCGTGGAACTTACTTGCGGGATACGCCGGGCTCATCAGCGTCGGCCAGCAGGCGTTCATCGGACTCGGCGCGTACTGTGTTTTGTACCTCGCCGACCATGGCGTGCAGGCGTGGGTCGCGGTGCCGATCGCGATGGCATTCGCCGGCGTCGCGGCCCTTCCCCTTTCGTTCATCGCGTTCCGTATGCGCGGGGGGTACTTCGCCGTCGGCACGTGGGTGATCGCCGAAGTCTTCCGGCTCGCAGTGTCACAGGTGCAGAGCCTTGGCGGGGGCGCAGGCGCATCGCTCAACGATCTCGACTCGTTCGATCCGACGACGCGCCTTGCAGTCACCTATTGGGTTTGTCTCGCGGTGCTCGCCGTCGTGCTCTTGAGCTCTGCGGTGTTGCTGCGGAGCCGGTTCGGTCTCAGCCTCATGTCCGTGCGCGACGATGAGCTCGCGGCGGATGCCGTCGGCATCGATGTCGCTCGAACGAAGCGACTCGTGTACCTCGTCTCGGCGGTCGCGTGTGGAGGAGTCGGGGCGCTCTTGCTCGTGAGCGCGCTGCAGGTCTCACCGAATTCGATCTTCAGCGTCCAGTACTCGGCGTTCATGATCTTCATGGTCATCGTCGGTGGAACCGGGACATTCGAGGGGCCCCTTGTCGGAGCGGTCATCTTCTACGGTCTCGAGCAGCTGCTCGCGAATTATGGGGTCTGGTATTTGATCATCCTCGGCGCAGTCGCCGTTAGCGTTACGCTTTGGCTTCCCCGGGGGTTGCTCGGCACCGTCGCACGCGTACGCGACATCTCGATCCTGCCGCTTCGTCATTCGACGACAATTGGAGATGTGGTCGCTTCCGACGGGGAGTTCTCTTTGGAGTGAACAACGAAGGCGCTTCGGTGAATGAAGACACGACAAGGAGGGCGAGACATGACGCGTAATGTGCACGGCGCGAACGATGAGCCCGGCAGTGATGGCGCGATGGACCAGATGAGCGCCGAGGACATTTCTGCAGCGGCGGTGGAAAGCTTTAAGGGTTGTTCCTCGATGCGCCTTCGTGAGCTCATGCAATCACTCATCTCGCATCTGCATGCCTTTGTCATCGAGACGGAGCTCACCCCCGAAGAGTGGCTCGCAGGCATCGAGTTCCTCACCGCCACGGGCAAGAAGTGCACCGAGAACCGCCAGGAGTTCATCCTCTTGTCCGACACGCTCGGCGTCTCGATGGTCCTCGACGCGGTCAACCACCGTCTGGGCCCGCTCGCGACAGAGTCAACGGTCCTCGGTCCTTTCTACGTCCCGGACTCGCCGATTCGCGAGCTCGGCGAATCCATCTCTTTGATCGAAGGAAACGGTGAGCCCGCCATCGTGTCTGGAACGGTGCGCAACGAGGCCGGCGAGCCGATCGGCGGCGCGATCCTTGACGTATGGCAAAACAGCGTCCGAGGGACCTACGCGGTCCAAGATCCCTCCGAGCGCCAAGACAACCTCCGCGGCCGGTTCCGAACCGGCAAAGACGGACGATTTTGGTTCTGGTCGGTGCGACCAACGGACTATGCCATTCCCGACGACGGCCCGGTCGGCGACATGCTGCGGGCGACGAATCGCCATCCTTGGCGCCCGGCCCATCTCCACCTCATCGCGTCGGCACCGGGTTACGAAACGCTCGTCACGCACCTGTTCGACGATGAGAGCGCCTATTTGGACAGTGACGCCGTCTTCGGTGTGAAGCATTCGCTCATCTGTCACTTCGAACGACACGCACCAGCTGAGCAAGGAGGTCCCAAGGGCGCAGTGACCGATTGGTACTCTCTCGAGCGCGACATCGTTCTCTCTGAGGTCATGAAGTGATCAGCGCCGAGCCCGAGCCCACAACCGTCGCCTTTGAAAGTCCAAGAGATGTTGCCGAACGTCTTCTTGCCGTCGGATACCTCACTGATCCAACAATCGCAGACGCGGTGTTCCTCGCAGAGCGCCTCGACAAGCCGGTCCTTGTCGAAGGTCCAGCAGGAGTTGGAAAGACCGAGCTCGCGAAGGCCGTCGCGGCAGCAAGTGGAAGGCGGCTCATCCGGCTCCAGTGCTACGAAGGTCTCGACGAGGCGAAGGCGCTCTATGAGTGGGACTACCGCAAGCAGATCCTGCGCCTCCAAATCGAATTGCTGCCTGGAACGGGAAGGACGTGGGACGACATCGGGGCGAGCCTTTTCTCGCAGGAATTCTTGATGCCTCGTCCGCTGCTCGAGGCGATCGTCGCTCCCGAACCTGTTGTGCTGCTCGTCGACGAAGTCGACCGTATCGAGCCCGAGACCGAGGCGCTCCTCTTGGAGGTGCTCTCGGAATTCCAGGTAACGGTTCCCGAACTTGGAACGATGAAAGCACGCACGATTCCACTCGTATTCCTCACGTCCAACGCGACCCGTGAGCTCTCCGAGGCGTTGAAGCGTCGATGTCTCTTCCTTCCCGCGGCCTACCCCGATCCTGCGCGTGAGACCCAGATCGTGTTGTTGAAAGCACCTCAGACGAGCAAGGCGCTCGCGGAGCAGGTTGCTCGCATCATCGCCGCAATAAGGCTGATGCGCGTCCGCAAGCAACCTTCCGTGTCCGAAACGATCGACTGGGCACGAGCCCTCGCCGTATTGGACGTCGATGAGATCGACGGTGCCGTCTTGCAGCGGACACTTCCCCTACTGCTCAAGTCGACCGAGGATCTAGAGCACGTGCGTGCCGAGCTCCAACCGGATCGTGCACGACCGCATTGAGCGGGAAGCGCGTGGCATCGCGCTTCTCTTTTGGAACGAGTGCACGCGGTGGCGACACACGCATCTCACCACGGGCGGCCATTACTCGGGCTCTCGCATGATCACGGCCTCGAAAGACGCCCCACGGCATAGTATTTCTCGACACAGGGGATGCCCCCATTCCAAGTCCCGGTGCTAAAGGGAGTCGATAACTTGGCCGTGACGCGCCGCTCCGAGCGAGGTACTGGGACCCCGACGACGTGGATCGCCGACGCCGTTCGCACCCCGATCGGACGCTACGGAGGCGCGTTGGCCCGCACACGGCCCGACGACCTCGCGGCGACGGCGTTGCGAGCCCTTGTGGCGAGGACGAACGATCTCGATCCCGCGACGATCGACGACGTCTACTTCGGCGACGCGAACGGGGCGGGCGAGGACAACCGCAACGTGGCGCGCATGGCGGTCCTTCTGTCGGGTCTGCCGCCGAGCGTCCCGGGCGTCACGGTCAATCGGCTGTGCGGCTCGGGGATGGAAGCGGTGATCGAAGCGAGCAGGGCGATCGACGTCGGTGACGCGCAGATCTGCGTGGCCGGAGGAGTCGAATCGATGAGTCGCGCGCCGTGGATCCTTCCCAAGCCCGACGAAGCCTTTCCCCGACAACATGTGACCCTGCACTCTTCGACCCTTGGCTGGCGCATGATCAATGCCTCGATGCCGAGCCGCTGGACCATTTCCTTAGGAGAAGGAGCCGAGGTCCTCGCGTCTCGCTATGGCATCTCGAGGCACGCACAAGATGAGTTCGCCGTCTCGAGTCATCACCGTGCAGACGATGCGTGGAAGAACGGCTCGTTCAACGACGAGATCGTGGCGGTGCCCGGCGCCGGACTGGACCGGGATGAGAGCATCCGCCCCGACACGAGCATCGAGAAGCTCTCGTTGCTCCACCCGGTCTTCGTCGAAGACGGGACGGTGACCGCCGGAAACTCTTCGCCCCTTAACGACGGCTCCGCGGCACTGCTTCTCGCTGAAGAAGGCGCACTGCATCAGATGGGATGTGAGCCTTTGGCCCGTATCGTCAGTCGGGCAGTCAGCGCCCTCGAGCCGCACCTCTATGGCATAGGACCGGTGGAAGCGGCGAATGAAGCCCTCAAGCGAGCGGGTCTCGCCTGGTCGGACCTCTCGGTTGTCGAGCTGAACGAGGCCTTTGCCGCCCAAGCCCTCGCGTGCCTGAGCGAGTGGCCCGATCTCGACCCGTCGGTCGTCAATCCCCTTGGTGGGGCGATCGCACTCGGCCATCCCCTCGGATGCAGCGGCGCGCGCATCCTCACCACCTTGGCCTGGCAGCTCAGGCGACTCGGCGGGGGCTACGGCTTGGCAGCGATGTGCATCGGTGTGGGCCAGGGCATCGCCGTCGTGCTCGGCGCGTGACGAGCCAATCGCTACGGTCTGATCCTTTCGACAAGAAGGCGCCGCACGAACGTCGGTCGTCATCTGAAGTGCAAGGTCAAATCGCCACGTTCATCTCTTTGATCTCGCCCTCGCACAAGAGATCTGCTGCCGTCGCGCTTTGGACCTTCGCGACAGACGTTCCGGGAGCTACCTCCAAGAGACGAAGACCCGAAGCGGTGACCTCGATCACCGCTTCGTCGGTGATGATGAGGTCGACGACCTCTTTCCCCGTGAGCGGCAGTGAACAGGTCTCTCGCACCTTCGGCGTTCCGTCTCTCGCGACGTGCTCCATGGTCACGATGACCCTTTTCGCGCCCTGAGCGAGGTCCATCGCGCCTCCCATGCCCTTTACCAATGCACCGGGAACGACCCAGTTCGCGAGATCGCCACGCGCCGACACCTGCATCGCACCCAAGATGGCAACGTCGATATGGCCACCTCTGATCATCCCGAAGGAGAGCGACGAGTCGAAGAACGCTCCACCGGCGACGATCGTCACCGTCTCCTTTCCGGCATTGATGAGATCGGGATCTTCATCGCCTTCGATGGGATAGGGTCCGACGCCCAAGATTCCATTCTCCGAATGGAACACCACGGCCAATCCTCGCGGAACGTAGTTCGGGACGAGCGTCGGTAGACCGATCCCGACGTTCACGTATTCACCTTCTTTGATTTCGCGCGCTGCACGCGCGGCAACCTGTTCACGTGAAAGTGTCATCTCGGCCCTTTGTCTTTTGGACGAACGGTGCGTTTCTCGATGGGTTTTTCGGTGCCCCGTGGCACCTGTACCACTCGCTGTACAAAAGCACCGGGGAGATGGACGGAGTCAGGATCGAGGTCGCCCGGTTCAACGATCTCTTCAGCCTCGACGATCGTGATCCTTCCCGCCATTGCACATAGTGGATTGAAGTTACGAGCCGACTCATGGAAAACGAGATTGCCATGGCGATCCGCGACCGCTGCGTGAACAAGGGCAAAGTCACAGAAGATCGCCTCTTCGAGGACATAGGTGATTCCGGCGAAATCTCTCGTCTCTTTTCTCGGTGACGAGACAAGCACCGAGGCGTCGGGCCCGTAGCGCCAGGGCAAGCCGCCCTCTGCGACCATGGTTCCGACGCCGGTTGCCGTGTAGAACGCTGGGATCCCACAACCCGCCGCACGCAGACGCTCCGCCAAGCTGCCCTGAGGGGTGAGTTCCACCTCGACTTCTCCGGAGAGATATTGACGCGCGAACTCGGCATTTTCCCCGAGATAGCTCGCCGTCACGCGACTGATCCGGTGCGCAGACAACAACACCCCGAGGCCCCATCCGTCGGCTCCACAGTTGTTCGATACCACCCGCAAATCGGTGACATCGGTATCGAGGATCGCGTCGATGAGCACCGTCGGGACACCGCATACGCCAAATCCACCAACAGCGATGAGCGAACCAGAAGACAAGTCGGCAATCGCTTGCGCGGCACTCGCGACTACCTTGTCCATCTCGTCTCCTTTGGCATGCCCTAGAGATTCTCCTCTTTCATTTCCACTCGCCATTTCGTTTCGGATTCCATGAGGGCCCTGGATCCACGAGTCGGTTTCTTTCCTGAGCAGCTGATCGTCGATCACAAGAAGGCCCCTCGGTATCCCCGAATGGCACACCTCGATGCAATCGAGGCGACACGATAATGACAGCAAGATCCTTGCGCGTCTCCTTTTGTCGAAGGCACAAGCTGAGTACGACGCTCATCCGGTGTCAAGCACAGCCGCGCTCCAAGTGATCTGCGCGCCAGGCGCGCACGTGGGGACAGCCGGGCGGCTCGTTTCGAGACTGCGGGACAAATCTCGAAAAGGCAGGTGTCCAAAGACGGAGCGGACACGCGCGACGGCACTGCACGCGGAACAGCCCGTTGCACCGGTTCGGTCAGACGACACTTGTGCCTCGAGACGGCGCGAGCTCACATGCCGCTACCTTGGGTCAAGTGGACGACTTTCCCTCAGTCGTTCGTCCCGCGATCTGCTCGGCCAGGTGGTGGATCTTCTGGGTGAGGTCGTGGACCTGCTGTGTCAGCTCGGTGTTCGACTCGAGGAGCTGTTGGACGGTGTGCGTCTCGTTGTAGTGATGAGCAGCAAGGATCTCGTCGCGCGCCGCCGCCCGGTTCTGGCTCATCATGATGATGGGCGCCTGGATACCTGCGAGTCCCGAGAGCACGAGGTTCAGCGCGATGTAGGGATAGGGGTCGAACGGCCGACTGGCGAGCACATGTTGGATCAAGACGGTGTTGATCACTATCCACAGTGCGATGAGCCCGAGGAAGATGAAGATGAACGGCCACGAACCGCCGAAGCTCGCGATCTGATCGGCGACACGCTCGCCGAGGGTCCGATCGTCGTGTGCGGCCTGGAGTACTGGATGGATGTGGCGAGGATGGCGCCACGGAAACCAATTGCTGCGCGACCGAAGCGGGACCTCGTTGGCGGTATGCATCGTCATCGGAGAATTCCTTTCCTTTCGTTCCTAGCTTGGCGATCAGCCTGCCTCAGATCCGGTCATTGGAGCGATGTATGCAGAAACGACGTCGTCGTGTTCGACCTCGCGTCGGCGCGACCAGGTCTCGAACATCTCCGCGTAGCGCCCGCTCGTCGCGACGAGCTGCTCGTGGGTTCCGACCTCGACGATGCGACCTTCGTCAACGACCACAATACGATCCGCGCGCATCGCGGTGGTCAGCCGGTGAGCAATGAGGATCGCCGTGCGACCCTCGAGAAGGAGATCGAGCGCGGACTCCACTTTTGTCTCCGACTTCAAGTCCAAATTGGAGGTCGCTTCGTCCAAGACCAGCACGCGCGGACCAGCGAGGAACGCGCGGGCAAGCGCGAGGAGCTGACGCTCCCCTGACGCGAGCGACTGGCCTCGTTCGTGCACGACGGTATCGATGCCCTTCGGGAGGCGTTCCATCAGCTCGTCCAAGCCGACGGCATGTATTGCCTCTCGAACTTCGGCTTCAGTGGCGTCAAGGCGTGCGAACGCGACGTTGTCTCTGACGGTACCAGTGAACAAGAAGGGTTCTTGAGGAACCACACCGAGCTGGCGTCGAAGCGAGTTCATCGTGACGTCACGGATGTCGTGACCATCGATTCTGACTCGGCCCAACGTTGGATCGTAGAAGCGACTGACGAGCTTCGCGATCGTGGACTTGCCCGCACCGGTCGGGCCGACGAAAGCGACAGACTCACCGGCTCGGATCGAAATGTTCACGTCGAAGAGCACGGGTTTGGCCGGGTCGTAGCCGAACTCGACGTGTTCCAATGCGATCGCGCCTTCGATGGGGGGAAGTTCATACGCGTCGGGCTTTTCCGCGACACTCGGTTCGGTGCTGAGCAAGGTGCGCAGCTTTGAGACTGCGGCTTGGCCCTGTTGGTAGGTGTTGTAGAGCTGCACGAGCTGCTGAATGGGTTGGAAGAAAGAACCGAGATACAAGATGAACGCGGTGAGCTCGCCAATGGTGAGCTCGGGGTGCGCGTTCGGAGCGAAGCCGCCGCCTGGAATGTGATGCCAAGAGTGCAGCACCATCATCCCGCCGATCAAGAGCAGCGAAACCTGACCGATGAGGCCGATGAAGTCGCTCGCGGTCGAATAAACAGCGGTGACCCGCGCGGTCTTGAAGTTCGCCGCGCGGTATTTGCCGAGCACGTTGCGGTGGTGCACGACGTTGTTGCGCTGACGATTGTACGAAGCGATGACGCGTACACCAGAAAGGCTTTCGGCGATGTCCGAGATCACGCCAGCGAGGGTGTCGCGCACCAATAGGTACGCGCGCTCTGATGCCGAGCGGAACCAAACCGACGCTGCACCGAGGGCGGGCATGACGATCGCGACCGTGACCAAAGCGAGCATCCAGTTGTAAGAGAGGAGGACCGCGGTGACGAGCACCATCGTGAGACCTTGAATCGCGAACTGCGCAAGGCCATCTTGGAGAAGTTGTTGGAGAGCTTCGATGTCGCTCGTCATGCGGGTCATGATCACGCCCGCCTTCTCCTCGGTGAAGTAGTCGAGCGAGAGGCGCTGGATGTGCGCGAAGACCCGCACCCGCAGATCGTTCATCACCTGGGCGGCGAGTTTTCCGGTGTTGCGGACCCTCGCGCGTTCGACAAACACCGTGAGGACAACCGACACGAGATACACGAGGCCGCAGACCACGACGACTTCGAGGTGACGGTGCGCTCCGACGAGCCCGTCGTCGATGCCGATCTGGGTGAGGTACGGGCCGGTCTGGAAACCGACGGTCTCGATCGTGAGGAAGATCACCGACAAAAGTGCGATCTGCCAGCGGTCCTTGACCATCTGTGAGATCGAGAGCACCCTTTTGTCCGTCGCGCGCTGTGTGAAGACGGCGTCGGGTTCTCCGTGGTCGGGCTCGGTGTCGACGAGCTTCGTGACGGCGTCCTCAAGCTCCGGGGGGATGCCGGCAAAGGGCGCCCCCCCGACGGTGGCATTGCCTGCACCACCAAAGCCGCCCCCGCCTCTTCCGGCATGGCCCCCTCCGCCCATGCCTCCGCCCCAGACCGGGCCGCCGCCAAAGCCCATCAGTCCGGCACCTCGGGAGACCCTTCGGCAACGCGCGCGAGCACCTCGGCATAACGCGCATCGTGTTTGAGGAGTTCCTCGTGGCGGCCCGAGGCAATGACATGGCCACCTTCGACGAGCACGACTCGGTCCGCAAGGCTGATCGTCGCGATCCGGTGGGCGACGATGAGCGTGGTCCTTTGCGCCATCAATTCCTTGAGCGCGCGATGGATGCGCTGTTCGACTTCGACGTCGATCGCGCTCGTCGCATCGTCTAAGACGAGCACCGGGGGGTTGAGCAGGAGCGTCCGAGCGAGCGCCATGCGCTGGCGCTGTCCCCCAGAAAGGGTGTAGCCGCGCTCACCGACGACCGTGTCGTATCCCTCGGGGAGCCTCACGATGAACTCGTCTGCGTCGGCCGCTCTGGCCGCGTCGATGACCTCTTGCATGCTCGCGTCGGGCTTTCCGTAGGCGATGTTGTCCCGAATCGAGACGGAGAAGAGGAAGGGTTCGTCGAAGACGAAGCCGACCTGTGCGCGAAGGCTCTCGAGCGTGTAGTCGCGGACGTCGCGTCCGTCGATCAAGAGCCTTCCTTCGGTGACGTCATAGGAACGGTTCAACAGGCGGCCGGCCGTGGTCTTGCCCGTCCCCGTTCGACCGACGAGAGCGACGGTCTCCCCCGCTGCTATATGGAGGTTGAAATCGTTCAGCACCCTCGTCCCGTCGGAGTAGGCAAAACCGACGTGGTCGTAAGAAATTTCGCCACGGCAGTTGACGAGGTCGACCGCGCCAGGCCGCGTGACGATCTCCCTAGGTTGGTCGAGGACCTCATAGACCCGATTCGCTGACGCCGAGGCTCGCTGGCCGTTCATGATCACCATCCCGAGCTGGCGGAAGGGCGGCTGGAAGATGAGCATGTAGGCCTGGAAGGTGAACAGCGTCCCGACACCCAAGTGGTCGTGGAGGACGAGGATCCCGCCGTACAGGAGGATCACCGCGAGCCCGACACGCGGCAGGTTCTCAAGTGTCGGTGCCCAGGTCCCTCGGATATTCGCGTCCTTGATGTAGGACCACTGGAGTCTGTCGGCAGAACGCGCGAGCGTCGTGAGCTCTTTTTGCTCTGCAGCAAAGGACTTCACGACGCGTACGCCCGACACGTTCTCCTCGACGATCGTCGCGACGTCCGCGAGGCGAGCCTGTATGAGCCAGGAAACGGGGTACATCTGCTTTCGCATCGCGATACCGACGAGGAAGGTGATCGGCAAAGAGATAGCCGTGACCAAGGTGAGTTGGACGTTCAAGGTGAACATCTCCGCGAACGCGACGACGATCACCGCACACTGCACGAGGACGGTCGGTGCCATCACGAGGTACTGCTGCACGGCGCGCACGTCGGAGTTCGCGCGAGAAATCAGCTGTCCCACTGACACGCGGTCGTAGAAGGGAAACGACAGCGACATGTAGTGCTCATAGACGATGTGGCGAAGGTCGTATTCAAAGCTGTAAGCCGTCGTGAGCAAGCAACGCCGGCTGATGTAGTTGCAGACCTCCCGGACGCCGATCGAGATGAAGATCAACGTCGCGAAACCCATGAGGGGCTTTAGGTCTCTCGAGTGGCCCGAGGTCGGCAAGCAATCGGTTATCGCGCTACCGATGAGGCGGGGAATCTGAACCTGGGAAAGGAGGGCGATGAAGGACATGACGAGCGACAGCGACCAGATCCCCTTGTGTTTCGCAAGGACTGGCCACGCTCTTCCGAGCCAGCTCTTCGATATGTCGGGATCGATCGTCGCCCGCGGGGCTAGGTACTGGGATGTTTCTGCGATGGGCTCGAAGGGGTGCTCGTCAAGTGCATCGATCAGTGCAGCATTGTCGGTGCCAAGCAGGAGATTCCGAGCTCTCATGGAGCCGGTGGGATGACTTCGGCTTCGAGCGCGTTGCGTCGCAGCCGGGCGCGATCGAGTGCGACGCTCCAAAGCGCCAACGCGTCGATCGCAGATTTGATGAGAGCTTTGTCCTCGAGCTCGTTCGCGATCGACTCGAGACGAACGCGCACGGCCTCTTCGGCAGACGCGAGGAGTTCACGACCGGAATCGGTCAAGGAGATCGGTATCCGGCGACGGTCCACGACCGAATGCGTCCGCTCAACAGCGCCAAGGGCCACTAGCCCATCGATGACTGCGGTCACAGACGGTGCAGAGACGGCGAGCTTCTTCGCAAGGGAGCTCGATGCGTCCGCGCCCTGTGCGAGCTGCACGAGCATGCGGTATTGGGCTGTCGAGAGGTCAACGGTCGCGAGCGCTATTTCGACATTTCGCCCCAGCCGAGCGGCGACCCAACCGATCGAAGGGCTGTGCCGTTCAACACCCACAACCTTAGGCTAACAAATGAATAGGGTCTCGAACAAATAG
>Ga0181530_10000583_pt1 | contig 46859 bp, 52 predicted proteins | sample PEATcosm2014_Bin_42_FD_119769 | JGI IMG/M metagenome (GOLD analysis project Ga0181530, IMG submission 119769) | Peatland microbial communities from MTU Mesocosm Facility, Houghton, MI, USA - PEATcosm2014_Bin10_60_metaG | ecosystem: Environmental > Terrestrial > Soil > Wetlands > Peat | place...
CTCCCGCGAGAGAGTCCCCAGCGTGGACGCATGTACCGTCACAGCCCTTGATGCGATCACCGCTTTCGCAGTTCCAAACCCCGGCTGACACCTCGCAATGCAGTCGGTTTTTTCGGGTCTGGTCGCCTGCCGAGTCACCTCGCCAGGCTGATCACCCAGTCTACTTCGGAACCGGCAACTTAGTGGAAGCCAGCCCTTTCGACCGTCGACGAAACCAATCCTAATACAGAAAGCGGGTTATGGATGCCCGGGTTTGGTGCAATCTACAGATATTTAGGAGCGTTAAATGTGTCGTGCAAGGTATTGAATACAAGTGACTTCCAATTCTCGTTGCAGGAATCCGTAAGTTCTTCACATTGTTTTCACAGAATTGGACAGCAGCGCTTTGCATGGCGTGGTCTTCGACCGCTGTGAGCGTCCCGGAAACGGGCGGTAGGCTCTCGACCGCCGCGATCCAGACGTGAATCTCCCTCCGATCCTGAGGGAAGGAGTTTAGTTCGGAGCTGGAATTGTCAGGCCGCGACTGTATAGCGGTGATGCAATCCACCGAGTCGCGGCAGAGAAATAACGTTGTGACCACTCAAGGGCGCTGGCGCCGCAACCCGGGCCGCCGGGAGTATCCTTCGCAAGTCCGAGATGAGTCCGGTTCTCGTGGTAATAACCGACGTACTGTTGCAGCAGCCGTCGCAGGCGCCGCTCATTGAGAACAATCACGTGATCGAGCAAGTCCCGCCGCACACTGCCAACCCAGCGCTCCGCAATTCCGTTCTGCCAGGGACTGCGGAATGCGGTCCGAATCGATTGGCTGCCCATCGCATGCACGGTCGAGACGACATCGGCGCTGAACTTCGCGTCCCGATCAAAGATCAGAAAGCGCTGCGGCTGTTGGCCGCATTCCCAAGCTTCGTGCAGCTGTAACTCGATCCATTTGTGAGTTATTCAAAGCACCGGGACGCCAGCTTGCTTGGCAGAGCGTGCTGGAAACAAGAAGAGCGTTTTCAACAACGCTGAGGAGCAACTTCACCGCTTAGCTGCTCCTCACCGAAACCCCCACCCAAGCAAAAGCGGCTTGGGTGGGGTACCCTCATGATGATTGTTTGGCTCGCCCGCCCCTGCGGTGGTAGAAGCCAGCTTCCAGTTCAGCCATCACAAGCCTCACCTCAGGATCGGGTTCGGTCCAATTGGCGGGGATGCGCGCAGGCTGAAGACGGTACCATACCCGTAGGCCCCACCCTCGTATGTGGTCCCGAAAAAAATCCCGCTGGGGGCCTGCAATAGCCCGCCCTCAGGGGCTCCGCCGTCAGGGCAGTACTGTTGAGAGCAGAAGCTGTGCAGCGTAGTTAGCGTGCCGCTCGGGGTAATTCTGAAGAACGTGCCGCCGTTGAGCCAATAATTTCCTCCACCGGCGGTTGTCCCGTAGAAGTTCCCGTCGCTGCCTAGCACCAGAGGGGCGTAGGGCCAAGCGCCATCGGTGCAGTTTGGTTGAGAGCAGAAGGTGTATAGCAAGGTGAACTCGTAGCTCGTGGGCGTGATTTTGTAGACCGTGCCATAGCCATTGGCCCCCTCACTCGTTGTTCCGTAGAGATTGCCGTCGCTGCCTAGCACCAGCCCGCCATAGAAGGTATATCCGTCAGGGCAGCCAGGTTGAGAGCAGAAGCTGTGCAGGGTCGTCAGCGTGTACGGGGGGCCGTTGGTGATCTTGAAGATGGTGCCACAGCCCGCCACCGCCGAACTACAGTTCCTGCCGCTACCCCCAGTCGAGGTTGTCCCGTAGAAGTTTCCCTGGCTATCCCGCACCAGATTGCCGAGCGGGTTACCGCCGTCCGCGCAGCTAGCTTGCGAGCAAAAGTTGTACAGCACGTTATACGCGCCCAACTGGGTAAGTTGGAAGAAGGTGCCTCTCCCCATTGTCCCAGCTTGGTTGGTTGTCCCATAAAAGTTGCCCTGGCTGTCTTGCGCCAGCCCGGCGAAAGGGTTAGTGCCGTCCGTGCAGCCAGTTTGAGTACAAAAGCTGTAAAGCGTCGTTAGCGTGCCACTTGGGGTGATTTTGAAGACCGTGCCCTCACCAGTGGCACCACCCCCGAAGGTCGTCCCGTAGAAGTCTCCGTCGCTGCCCAGCAGCAGCCCGCCTATAGAAAGGTACCCATCGTTGCAATTCGGCTGGGAGCAAAAGTTGTAGATCGAGTTCAGCACGCCAGTTTGGGTGACTTGGAAGACCGTGCCCCGACCACTGGTGCCCCCACCTACGGTTGTCCCGTAGAAGTTCCCATCGGCGCCCTGGGCAAGGGCCTCATTTCCGGGGTGAGCACCGTTAGTCCCGTTGAAACTCGCCAGAGGCGGTGGGGAAATCGCTCCGCTTAGGCGGTAGACCGTGCCGTCGTTGTTGGTACCGCCGCCTGCAGTTGCCCCGTAGAAGCTGCCGTCGGCGGCCTGCACCAGCCCGCCGTAGGCTGTAGCGCCGTCCGTCGGATATCCCTCGAAGTTGTGCAGCGTGGTCAGGGTTCCGCTGGGGGTGATTTTGAAGACCGTGCCATAGCCACCGCTCCCGCCCTCCGGGGTTGTCCCGTAGAAGTTGCCGTCGCTGCCCTGTGCCAGCGCGGCGATAGGGCACTCGCCGTCAGTGCCGTTGAAGCTGTGCAGCGTGGTCAGAGTTCCGCTGGGGGTGATTTTGAACACCGTGCCGTCGCCGTTGGCGCCGTGTTGGGAGGTTGCCCCGTAGAAGTTGCCGTCGCTGCCCTGTACCAGCGCGAAGGGGTTGCTGCCGTCCGCGCAATTCGATTGAGAGCAAAAGCTGTACAGCGTGGTCAGCGTATATGGGGGGCTGGGGTTGATTTTGAAGACCGTGCCGTAGTTGTTGGCGCCCCCACCTCCGGTTGTCCCGTAGAAATTCCCATCGCTGCCTAGCACAAGCCCCCCAGGGCCCGTGCCGTCCGCGCAGTTTGGCTGGGAGCAAAACCTGTGCAGCGTGGTCAGCGTGTAATATGGGGGGTTGGGGTCGATCTTGAAGACCGTGCCGCACCCTACGCCATTACAGGAAATCCCTCCGCTTTGCGTTGTCCCATAGAAGTATCCGTCGCGTCCCTCCACGAGCATGGCCACAGGCTGCGCACCCGCTCCGTAGTCGGGGCCATTGAATTGATGCAGCGTCGTTAGCGCGCCGCTGCTAGGATTGAATTGGAATACCGTCCCGCAACCAAAGCCGCAGTCCACAAAGTCCCCTCCATACACTGTTGTTCCATAGAAATTCCCGTCGCTGCCTTGCGCCAGCCCGCTGGCGGGGTAGGAGCCGTCTCCAGAATCACTGCCGAACTCGTACGTAGTCAGGGAGCCGGCCGGAGTCATTTTGAAGACCGTGCCACAGCCGGCACCGTATTGGCAGGGGTTGCCGCCCAGGGCGGTAGTCCCGTAAAAGTTCCCGTCGTTGCCCTGCACGAGAGACACGTATAAGGGCTCGGCGCCATTCGTTAGGTTGAAATCCGCCAGAGTTTGCAAAGATATCTGCTGTGCGGGGCAGGCAATCACTGCTGCGATACAAAATAAAAAGGCGATGCATATCATGGTTGGTAAACTGTGTTTCTCCAAATTGTTCCCTTGCCGGCTTTGTGCCGGGATGATTCTTGTGGTTTTCATAACGACCTCCTTATGGTCATAGGTTGTGGCGGTGATTGATCTCGAGTAGTGAGGAGCAACTTCACCGCATTAGCTGCTCCTCACTTGGGAGCGTCCTTCGCAAAGCGGAACGCTTCCCGACGTTCATACATTCACCGCGACACGTAGCGCACGACCATCACGCGGTTGGTCCCTGCCAGCGGGGGCGATGGTGGCGCGGACTGCGGCTGCGCAACATTTTCAGCAGCCCCAGCATCGGATCCAGATCGGCCATCGCCGGCTGATCGGACTGCGCTTCTGCCGCGTCCTCCGCGCTGCGGATGACGGCGCCCGACAGAGTCCTCGTGCCACCGCTCACCTTCCGCGAACCTTTGTCCTCAACGTGTCGCGAAGCTTTGTCCTCAAACTTGGCTTGCCGCGAAGACAGAATCAAAGTGTGAAACGGCTCCGGAGCTATCGCGCTGGTTGTAACTGCTTGTGCTTTCATGGCAGTCTCCTTTCTTCTTTCCGTCCTCGGCGGGGCTGCCCGGAGCCGTCGCCGATTGCCGGCGGTTTCTTTCGTTTCGCTCCCCGGAGGCGGGATGGTTGCCCCACCCCCGGAAGCGTCCCCAAAAAAGGTCATCGAGCTCTGCTCAACTTCCCGCTCTCGTGACGCACAATGCGCCGGTTCTCTTTTCGGTGCAATGGTTGCGAGCGGATTTCGCAATGAATTGAAGATGATCGGCTAAATCTATGAGCAGCCAAGAGTTGGTTTCGGAGGTGATTGCAATATACGCAGCAACAGCGACACAAGGATGTATAATCCGGCTTAAGCAACGAGCCCACCTGAAGGTGGTGATCGTGAGCGCCACGCAGAGACTTCTTCGCTTCGGGGTGTTCGAGTTAAACCTCGCCAGCGAAGAACTGCGCAAAGGCGACACGCTCATCAAGTTGCCACCGCAGCCCTTCCGGCTGCTGGCTTTGCTCGCCAGTCACGCGGGTCAGGTCGTGACTCGGGAAGAAATCAAAACACAACTCTGGGGTGAGGAAACCTACGTTGATTTTGAACAGGGGATGAACCACTGCATCAAGCAGATTCGGAACGCGCTCAGCGACAATACCGACCATCCACTTTACGTTGAAACACTTCCCCGCCACGGATACCGCTTTCTGGCGCCGGTCGTTTCCAAGACTGTGCCAGAACCGCCGCTCAAGGTAGTCGAGTCCAAATCGGGGATACTGGAAGTGCGGTCGGTTGTCAGAGAACACGCGCACGATTCAGGCGATGGATCGGAAGCGTCAGCAAAATCCGCTCTGCGAAGCGCGACAGCCCTGCCTTCCCCAGCGGCGGTGGCCCCGGCGCGAGAACCAGACATTGCTCTGGTTCGTAAGCCCTATCGCCGCATTTCGCTGTTCCGTCTGGCTCTAACGGCAGCCTTATGCATTGCCGCCATCGCGGTCGTAGGGTACTGGCGCACAGGAAAGGTTTCGGCGCTCAATGATAAAGATACGATCATACTTGCCGACTTCAATAACAATACCGGCGAACCGGTTTTCGACGACACGCTGAAGCAGGGGCTCTCAGTACAGCTTGAGCAGTCGCCCTTCCTCGCCCTGATTTCCGAGCGCAAGGTGAATCAGACATTGAAGCTGATGGGCCGTCCCGCGGGTGACCGTTTGACGCCGGAAATCACACGCGAGGTCTGCCAGCGTGCGGGAAGCAAGGCCATGCTGACCGGCTCGATTGCGGAGCTGGGCAGCCAGTACGTAATTGGCCTGAAAGCGGTGAACTGCAACACGGGAGACGTACTGGCTGAGGCGCAGGAGCAGGCGGCGGGTAAGGAATTGGTGCTCAAGGCGCTGGACAATGCAGCGGTCCGCTTGCGGAGCAAGCTGGGCGAATCGCTCAGCTCGGTAGAGAAGTACGCTACGCCGCTGGAGGAAGCGACTACGCCATCGCTGGAGGCGTTGAAGGCCTACAGCCTGGGACGTAAGGTGGGCTTTGCGCAAGGGGCGACAGCCGCTTTGCCATTTTACAAACGGGCAGTAGAACTCGATCCGAATTTCGCCATGGCCTACGTCTTAATGTCGGCGGCCTACCATAATCTCAGCGAGCCGGGGCGGTCGGCGGACAATGCACGCAAGGCGTACGAGCTGCGGGAGAAGGTGAGCGAACGGGAGCGCTTTTCCATCGAGGCATGCTATTACCTGCTGGCGACGGGCGAGTTGGAGAAGACAGCGCAGACGTACGAACTGTGGCAGCAGACCTACCCCAGAGACGACGTACCTTATGGAAACTTGGCATTCATTTACGGCAGTCTTGGAAACCTGGAAAAGGCAATAGAGGGATACCGGGAGGCGGTGCGTCTGGAACCAAATGACACGAACAGCTACTACAATCTCGGCAACGCGTACGCAAACCTCAACCGGCTGGATGAGGCGGAGGCGGCATTCAAGCAGGCGGAGGAGAGCAAGCTGGAGGGCCTCGGGAACCGTTACCAGTTGGCTTTTTTGAAGGGTGACACGGCGCGGATGTTGCACCTAGCGGCTGCCGCCATGGGCAAGCCAGGTGCAGAAGACGGGCTCCTAGCCGCAGAAGCGGACACGGAAGCCTGGTATGGGAAGTTGAAGCACGCGCGCGAAGTGACGTGGCGCGCGATGGATTCAGCCCAGCACAACGACGCCCAAGAGACTGCCGCAACCTATCAGGCAGCGGCGGCTCTCCGCGAAGTGGAATCGGGCAACCGGCAGCAAGCGCAGGCCGATGCCGATGCGGCAGTAAAGCTGGCCCCGAACCGCGACGTGCGGGCTATGGCGGCGCTGGCTCTGGCGCGGGCAGGCGACACGGCCCGTGCGGAGAAGCTGGCGGCCGAACTCGACAAGACATTCCCGCTGGACACGTGGGTCCAGAGGTACTGGCTGCCCAGTATACGAGCGGCAGTCGCCTTGGAGCGCAAGGACCCGAGTCGCGCAGTTGAGCTATTGAAGGTGGCGAGCTCGATCGAACTCAGCACACCCTCGCAAGTCACCGTGTTCCTATGCCCGGTCTATTTGCGGGGAGAAGCCTATCTCACGCTGCGCGACGGCAATGCAGCGGCCGCGGAATTTCAGAAGTTTATTGACCACCGGGGCCTGGTGGTGAACTTTCCATGGGGAGCACTGGCGCGCCTAGGCCTTGCTCGCGCTTACGCCCTGTCTGGCGACAGCCCTAAGGCCAAGTCTGCCTACCAGGATTTCTTAAGGCTCTGGAAAGATGCCGACCCCGACATCCCCATCTACAAAGAGGCCAAAGCCGAGTACGCGAAGTTGCAGTAGCCGGAATTTCTGCGGCATCTACCGTGCAGGGCTACTGTCGGCAGTCCAATGTCACCGATCTACACCATCATGGCGTATCCATCACCTTCCCGCATGGGCTGGTTCCATCGGAAGTCCTCGCCTACCAGCAGAAATCCATGACCGGCGCTGCATCGGTACGCAACCGCCGTAGATGACGGATATGCCAGCCTAAAGTTCTCTGCGGAGATCAGCGTATCACGCAAAACCAGCTCAATCGAGCCAGTACAGCAAATTGGACATAGCTTCGGAATCATCGCCACTAACGACCTTTCTTCATGCTTCCAAACGAAAACTCGACTCCCCTGTCCGTAGGCTCTTTTGGACGACCTACCATTCAATTTCTAAACCCACGAACCGGGAGTCGAGTGGGAGCGTCGCCATTGTTACGCCGTCCAGCCACCAATGCTGTGATGCACGTCACGTATGTCTGTCATCAACTGACCTATTAGTGGGAATGCCCCAGCGCAGGGACGAAACCTAGCGTAGAGTCTCCCGGTGGAGGGATTGCCAAATGCGAGCCGCTCAATACGTCCGCATGTCCACCGAACACCAACAATTCTCGATTGAAAACCAGATGGCCGTGATCACCGACTATGCTAAGTCACACGACTTCGAAATCATTCGCACCTACTCGGACGAAGCGCGAAGCGGCATCGATTTGGCCCATCGCCCTGGCCTCAAACAGCTTCTGGACGATATTACGAGCGAAAAGGCGGATTTTCGAGCGGTCTTGGTGTACGACGTGAGTCGCTGGGGAAGATTTCAGGACGCGGACGAAAGCGCCTGTTACGAGTTCCTGTGCAGACGTGCAGGAGTAAATGTTGTCTATTGCGCGGAGCTGTTTGCGAATGACCTCAGCGTCGCAGCAACGCTGTTGAAGACATTGAGGAGAACGATGGCTGGTGAATATCTGCGCGAACTGTCGGCGAAGGTCTTTGCTGGCCAATGTCGAATCGTTCGAAAAGGGTACAAGGCGGGTGGACCAGCGGGCTATGGTTTACGTCGTCTTTTGCTGACTCCCGATGACCAGCCAAGAATGATGTTGCGGAGGGGTGAGTGCAAGTCTCTTGTAACGGAACGGGTTACATATGTTCCCGGTCCGATCAATGAGGTTCGGATCGTGCGGAAAATCTACTCCTTGTTCTTGGATTCAGGGCTCAACTGCCACGCCATCGCCCGGTGGCTGAACGAACGAAACATACCAAGGGAGATCGGATACAAGTGGAACGGACAGATGGTTCACAAGATCCTCAGTCACGCTAAGTACACCGGATGCATAGTGTTCAATCAGAAGTCGGGACGGCTGCGGTCGAGGATGAAGGCGAACCCTCGTGAACAGTGGGTCATCCAGCCGAACAGTTTCCCTGCCATCATATCTCAGAAACGCTTCGAGCTAGCGCAGAAGCGGCTAGCCCAACGGGTATTCTTGAGAACGGATGAACAGTTGCTGCAGCAACTACGGGACTTCGTGAAGACCCACGGCAAGGCGACCCAGGTGATGCTTGCAGCGGATCCCAGCATGGCTACGGGATGTACTTATGGGGCTCGTTTTGGAAGCTTTTCCAGGGCGTTGCAGTTGATAAAGACAGAGCCACCGGAAGGCTTTCCCGAGATCGAGCGACGTGCCCGCATAAAGCTCTGGCTGCAGGACGAATTTGCCCGAATACTGGCAGTCAACAACGTGCAATCGCGGCGGAGTTATGGTTTCTTCATTTCTTCTCAGCACCCCCCGGTTCTCCTAGACGTCGCCCGCTGTTTTGCCCTTGCGGACGGGCAGCTGCGCTGGGAGATACGGTACCCGCTTACGCGCAACGAGGGATTGCGGTGCATCACCGTTCGACTGCAACCTGATAACAAGTTGCCGATGGACTACGTGTTTATCCCTTGTCTGCCGCGAGCGATTCGGCGCTGGCGATTCAGCCAGGAACGAATTGAGGAAATAGGGTTCATTAAGAAGACCCTCGACGAGATCCTTCGTTTACTGCTGCAAAACAATGACGATTCGAGCGGGTGCCGCAATGAGGTTCAGCAGGTATTGGTTCCAAGCCACTAGAGCGGAGGAAAATTCGACACTCTCGCAGCCGCTGAGCATCCGGCGGGTGTGTGACTTGGGGAACGATAGGCGTAGCGCACGCTGGAGGCAAGGCTCAATTAAGCGGTAGCTGGAACTTTCAACGCCGACCAGAGTGACGATGCTCAGCAGAAGGTGCAGCAGGCAAAGCAGAGTAGCTCGCATCAAAAGCCTGCTATATCGGTGAGCATCATGGGAACAGTCAACCTTAATGCAGGTTCCGCTCGGAAGATCCGGTTTGTTTAGGAAATACCTTCAATTGGCGTGAACTCCTCCATGGACGCAGCTTCCGCTAGGCACACCCCGGTCGCTCGCTGAGTAAATTCGGCCTCGGATGGAAGGCCGCAACCGTTCTCGGGTTAGTTCTTGTTCCGGCCTGCAGCCCGATGCAGAGGCAACAAGGTGCTCGGACTGAGGTCCACCGACGTTGGCCAGCCTATCAACCGCCTCAAACTGCAGACCGATATGGAGAACCTGGAGCAGAAGATGCTGGACGTGATGTCCGAAGTGCGTCCCAAGCATCGCGTCAAGGACCTCGACGGTCAGTGGCGCGACATGCGGCTCACGCCTTACCGCACCGCTGACAATCGCATAGACAGCGTCGTGCTCAGCATGCTGTCGTTCGAGGACCTCTTGGGGCGGCACCGACCAACCTTGGCGCAGCCGGCAGGCCAGCCCACGCAAGGCGGCTTCTGCTAAGCGCGGCGTCGGTCGCGACCACCCCAAGGCCCGCAAGCGCAAATAAGCGACGGGGCCACCGCCAGTGAGCAATGGGTCGTGTCATCCTGAGGGTGGGAGCTGGGCGGCGGGCGCGGCCTGCGCACTCTCGCCGGCCACCCGGGTTGGGTCACGGCGGTGGCGGTGACGGCGGACGGCCAGCGCGCGGTCTCGGCGTCTTGGGACCATACGCTAAAGGTGTGGGATCTGATCAGCGGGCAGGAACTGCGCACCCTGGCGGGCCACACGCATTGGGTCATGGGCGTGGCGTTGAGTGAGGACGGGCGGCGGGCGGTCTCCGCGTCGCATGACCGCACGCTGAAGGTGTGGGAGCTCAAGACCGGAGAAGCCCTGGCTACCTTCACCTGCGATGCCGCTGCAAATTGCTGCGCGTTTTCCGACGCTCTCAAGCTAATCGTCGCCGGCGACGAGGGCGGGCACGTTCATTTCCTCCGCCTCGAAGAACCGAAACCGAAGAACTGACCGCTCCCCGACCGAACATTGGCGCGAAACGTTAGTGCAAACGGGAATGTTGGAAGTCAAAGCGGCTCCGAGTGGAGTCGTCTGGAGACAGGAAATTTATCACCGAAAAGGGGGTCTCGGGAGGCGACCAACAGAATCGTGTCGTACGTACTGACGCGCCGAGCAAGATATTTCTCGATCCACAATCCGATCCACAAAATGCGATGTCTTGCACGACCTGCGTGTGCTTAGTTAGGCAACCTCCACACACTTGTAAGTTGACACGGTAGAGGTCAGGGGTTCGAGTCCCCTCGTGCCTACCATATCTTTCAATCACTTAGCTTCTCTGACCTCGCTCCGCATGGCTCCAAATAGCTCCTCTAATCGGACTCTAGCTGTCGGACCTCGGAGAAGATGATGCACACTCGACACGGCCACCGCTATCCCAGCCTCACACAACGTCTCATCCAGCGCGGTCGTGTCGCCCTGGTCGGCGCCTTGCAGCGTGACCGCCACCACCGCGCCCGTGTCCAGATCGACCGCGTGTTCGGCCTTGTGGGCCAAGTGCGTGCGCTGATCGTTGTTGGTTCTCACGGACAGAGAGGCATCAGGCGTTTCCTGCTTGGCAGCGTGGCCGACTTCGTCGCTCGCCACGCCACCTGCTCCGTAGAAATCGTTCGCACGCCGTGAGTAGCTGCCGGGCAGGGAGACTACTCAACTTTTGCCTTTTGGACGAGTTCCACGGGCATGTGGCTCAGCTTGGTAAAAGTTCGCCTCAGTTGCAGCAGAGGCCACCAATCGTAAAGATAGATCTGCATCGGTCGCCACATGGCGACCCAACCGGCAATCGTTAGGCTCTCCCGTATAACCGCAGCCCAAGTGCCTGCCTCATGACCTAACAACATCTTGCTTAGGAATAGACACGCCGCCAGGAACAGCAGCCCGATGAAGAGACTGGTGCGGCCCTGCCTTAGGAGACGTTTGAACTCCAAGTCAGTGATTTTGGCGCGGTGAGCAAAATAGTTGTGGACGGCCGTCCTGATCAGTTCTTTGGGGTCTTCCGGCGGCCACTGGTCCAAGTGAATACGCAATTTGATCGGATCTTTAGGGGAGAATTCTTGCGCCCAGCTTACGATGAATTCTTCGGCGTCGTCGTCAATGTCCTTTTCAATGAACGGAGAAGGATCCATCGAATTAAACAGTTGGTTCAAGTCGCGCAGTTTCAGGCTTATTGTGTGCGGGTGCCCCCGGTCCGTAGCGGTAGTGTCTGATGATGAAAAACGCATACGAAACCTTATTCGGAATCATGCGCGACTGTTGAACGATCATGCCAGGCAATCTATCGGCGCCCCCCGAGTCTTTGTCAATGTCGGAAATCGATTGCAGCAGACATATTCGGCGCGGATTTCTCCGAGCCGATTGAAGAATACGGTCTGCGCTAGTGCGTTCCGGGCTCGACTTTCGCGATTGCCTCTGCAGCCTCGACCGCAGCTCCTGTCGGCTGCTTTAGTCGGCATTCCGCTGGGGCGAGGCCCTTCTTCCCAGGCTTCGCTTTGCGAGGCCGCCGGGCTGGTGCACGCTTGACCATAGCAGAGAACTCTACTCCAGTTCCGCGTGAACGTCCTCAATCTCCGACGACCGTCACCAGGACAGTGCGTTGGCGCCCACGAACATCGCATTCGAGATGAAAAATTTGTTGCCAAGTCCCGAGAACCAGCTTGCCATCCACGATAGGCACCGTCAGCGACGGCCCGAGCAATGTTGCCTGCAGGTGGGAATGGCCGTTGCCATCATGCCAGGTTTGTTCGTGGCCGTAGTTGCGGCTGGGCGGGATCAGTTTATCCAGAATCGCCGGCATGTCCCTCTGCAGTCCAGGCTCGAACTCAATCGTGCCGACCGCAGCTGTGCTCCCCACGTTGAACACGTTAACGATTCCGGTTTTCACGCCTGAAGAGTTTACGGCCGTGGCCACTTGACCGGTGATGTCATGCATGTCCCCATGGCACTTGGTATTCAGCGAAATCTGTTTTTGAAAGCTCATTTGTCATGACCTTACAGGACAGGGGATTTTTCTGTGACTTCCCCTTGGATGCCGACGACAAAAACCTAAGCAGCTGAAGATAATCAGGTTACAGAAAGCGTACCAAGAGTTCGAATTCACCTCCCTCCGCCACGTAGTCTTAGCTGCAGAGAAGTTCTGCCACGTTGCCTCTGAAAGACGCGAAAAAGGCCGACTTTTCGCGGTATTTCCTGAACAAATCGGACCAGAGAAAGTGGGCGCCGAACCCATTCGGTCTCGCTGCAGCGGTTTTTCTCCGGAGGCTCCATGCGTAGTCCGGTTTCAAGAACTCGCTCGGGCGAATGCTTAGCGATCACAAATCGAACATCGCGCGAATCCGACTTGACTTCTCCCAGGCTTAGGTATTGGCTGAAGATCTCCCGAACTACATCCACGACCCAAGTTGGCATCGATGCTTGCGCCAGTTTTCCCTCTTCACCAAGATACAAAAGAGCGTGCCGCTGCAGTTTCGCAACGTCACGCCATCAGAGTCACATACTTCGACTGGCCATGTGGCATCAGGCCAGCGCCGGTACATCCCTCCCAAAGCTATCTCATCGCTCAGACGCCAGCCGGTGCCATCACCTTGCGGCGGGCTGATGTTTTCCTGCGGCGCGTCGCCCGGCTAACTTTCCGGGGTTCCATGCGGCGCTTGGTCACGGTATTGATCACTGCCTTTTCTCGCCCGCGGGCGTAGCCGTCTACCAGCTAGGCCCGTTTGGTACAGCGGCGAAACTGCTTAAAGAATGGAATCTGAAGCCATGAATCAGGGAGCAACGGATCCACGAGTGGGGCTGGCACAAGGTGAATGAATCAAATGGCTCGGCCAGCATTTTGTCGAGATAGCTGATCGGTGCGACGCCTGTGCTGACGTGCGGGTTGAAGTTCTCGCCGGACATCTTGGGCACAAACGTCGAAACATATTGGATGAGGCCCGCGTCTGTGGCGGGGTCGTCGTGCGGGGCGGTGAATGCGCTGATGGGTCCAGTTTCCACCGTAAACGGCTGGACGGCGGCAATGATTTCCGCCTGGAGCTTCAAGTTTTCCGGTGTCGGCTTGGCACAAATGCCCGCGACGCCAACTGCCCCGGCCGGAGCATAGTAGTACTTGAAAGCCTCGAGTTTCATGGCTTTCACATTGGCACTGGCGAAGACCTTGCCAGCCGCGGCATAGACTTTGTCGAGATCCGCAGTGCGAACGAAACGCTGAACCAGCGTGATGTGCGGACGGTGCGTCGCATCCAGAGCGAATCCTTTCGGGAAGACCGCGAGCAGACGCGCGTTATTGGCTTCGGCATGCTTGAGCATGGTGGCGTCCGGCTCCAGCAGGATGTCGATAGCGGTTACCTGAGGCTGTGACGGGGTGTCATTCCATGAAGGAAGCGGATCGACGGCAAAAGCCATGTTGGTGAGCAGCAGCGGAACGAACAGAAGCTTAGTAATCGAATTAATCAAACGCTTCATAATTCCTTCCTATTCGCGCGTGCCCATCAGAGCCTTCAGCTTGGCGTATGCCTGGCGGTATTCGAGCTCGGCCCGAAACATGTTCTGCTTCCATTTTTGCCCGTGCCGATTCGACTTCCGGGTCGTCGAGTTTGTGGCTCGCCTCCACAACGTGAGTCGCGGACACCATCCGGCGCGCCAATTGAGTGAATTGGCGAGAGCGTTCCAGTTCGGAATCGCTGCTCTTGACCGCCGCCGCTACCTTGGCCTTGGTTAATTGCACCCCCAGATCTGCCATTTCGGCTTGTGCTCTGACCTCTTTCACTCCATGCTCGCGCTTGCCGAAATCAAAGACGGTCCAAGAGGCCGTGGTGCCGATATAACCGGCAGCCCGGGGAAAGACGAGGTTGAGTGAGGTTTGGTTTGTGTAACCACCCAGCACCGCGACCGTGGGAACATATGTCAATTTTGTCAGTGCTAAGCCCGTATGCGCCTTAATCGCGGTTTGCTCCGCTTCTATCACCTCGGGATTTGCCGTCGCTTTCTCAGTGGCTTCGTTTAGCGATATATTCTCGACCAAAGGTTCGGGCGAGACGAGTTCCAACGCTGTTCCTTCCGGCAGACCGATCATTTGGTTGAGTGACGCGGTCAACTCCTTCACCTTGCTGGCCGGACCGATGACCGCTTTTTCTGCACCGAGCATGTCCCTCTCTTGTGCGGTCGAAACAAATGGCTTCCCCGAGCTGCTCGCCGTCACCCATTTGGCTTGGATTGTTTTGGCGTCTGCCGAAGCACTGGTAAGGTCCCGCTGGGCAACTAGTAAATCGAAGAAAGTCTTCTCAACTTCGCTCGCCATTTCCGAGACCGGCATTCCAGCCTTCGCTCGGGAGATATTCTCGTCCGCTCGCGCGATCTTCGCGAGTTGATAGATGGAAAAAAGCGGTGTGACAGGTTGAACCGCGAGGAGGTTAACGAAGTTCTGATTCTTATTGATTATGTCCACGGCCACCTGCCGACCGTCCGCCAACGTGAGCACCTGGCCGGGCTCCTTGTTGAAGTGAAGACCCGTATACGAGCTACTAAAGTTTCCCTGCAGTTGAGACTATGTGGCGGAAGGAGGTGAATCCGAACTCTGGGTACGCTTTTTGTAACCCGATTATATTCAGCTTCTCAAAACTTCCGTCGTCGCGATCTAGAGTTGACTTCACGGAAGCACACCGCTAACGTGTCGGCGAACCAAGCCGGTGACTAGGACGCGGCTTAAAGAGGAGAATCTGATGCGTGAGCGAACTCGGCAGTGTCGTCTGGAAGAAGCATTTCGCCAAGAGCTGTTTCGACTTATCAAGCAGTAACTCAGCTCCCCGGAAGACGCCACTCTCGGCAAAATGGTTCGCACGCTGGTGAACTACCAACATGTTTGGGCAGCAGTCGAGGAACTATGCCAGCGCACTTGTGTGGCTGTCTTGCCCGGGGCATCAGCCGGGCAATTGAGCGACACCTGTATTTCCAACCGAAACACGACAAGACGCACAGGCCGTTTGGTATCTACGAACCTGCCCAAAGGCTGATGCAAGTGTAGCCAGTCCTGCTTCTGGTTTTCGTTCTTGCCCAGCACGGAGGAAATGCTTTCGACATCGACAGCTAGCGATGGCGGCATGTATCGTGTTCTATCCGAACACAATTTTTCATGTCTTCCGGGAGGCGAGTCTAGGGTCATGCGGGGATCGCGAATCACTATCAGTATCTGGCTGCTGTTGGGGGCTTTAACTTGTGGGCTACTGTTCATGGGAGCTTGCGGCGGTTCGGCGAACTCTGTCTCGTCCAGTGACAACACTCCGGCCACGCAGGAGGCCGCTACCTATCCTGCTCCTGAAGTCACGCTGGGAGAACGGCTATTTCTGGAGACGCGTTTCGCCCAGTACTTTGCCATGAACATGACCGGCATCAATCAGCCGCTGAGCGTGGGCGATCCGGTGGTGGCCACGGTCGAAACCACGTCGGGCACATTGCCGGGACCGTTCGCCGGACAGTCCATCAACTGTCGCTCCTGTCACTTCGTCACGGAGTTTGAAGGCGGTGCGGGGAACCGTACCTATTCCGACTTTACCACCCGCAGTCCGATGCCTCGTGCCATCAACGGCTTCGATCACACCCCGCGCAATGCGGAGCAGATGGTGGGTTCGCTGATGACACGCTCCGGCCCCACGTTTCTTCATTCCGACGGCGAGTTCATCGACCCCATCGATCTGGTGGAGAGCACGATTACCGGGCGCAATTTCGGTTGGTCACCCGACGAGCAAAGCCAGGCCATCGCGCAAATTGCGCAAGTCATCCGCCAGGACGACGGGACCGGCAAGCTGGCCGCGCAACGCTCCGGCGGGCTTTCTTACAGCACATTATTCCTGGGAACGTCGGCCAGCATTCCTCCGCAATTCCTCATTCCTGCTGCCTATCGGCTCGACGTGCAGAACGCCTCCGACCAGCAGGCACTCGCGGCGGTCGCCAAACTCATACAGGCGTATATGGCGGCGTTGCTGTTCCAGCAAACCAGCACTGGTATATACACAGGATCGCCCTACGACGCATTTCTAGAGTTGAACCTTTTGCCCCGGCAACCGAACCCGGGTGAAACCATTGCCGCCTACAATCAGCGTTTACTGCAAGCTATTACGGCCCTGAAGAATCCCAAATTCGTAACTGGAATCGGCAGAAAATTCCGCTATCACTCGCAACCATTTGTGTTTGGCGCGAATGAACTGGCAGGCTTGAAGATCTTCCTCAGCAGCGCCGCGGGTGCCACCGACGGCTCGCAGCACGCCGGCAATTGCGCCTCATGCCACGCGGCGCCCAACTTCACCGACATGGCTTTTCACTGCACCGGAGTTTCGCAGGAAGAATACGACGCGGCCAACGGCACCGGATCATTCATGAATCTTGCTGTTCCTTCTCTCGCCCAGCGCAACGCCAATTACAACCAATACCTTCCCATGACGCTCAATCATCCTTTCGCCAGCGAGGCCTTCCGCCACATTGCCGTGCCAGGGCAACCTCAGTTCGCCGATCTTGGCATGTGGAACGTGTACCTGAATCCGGACATGCCCAATCCGCAATCGGCCCTGGCCAGCGTGGTATGCGCACCCGGCAACGACTGCTCGGTTGACCAGGGTCTGGCCAACACCATCGCCCAGTTCAAGACGCCCAACTTGCGTGACCTGGCCGACTCCAATCCCTACTTCCACAACGGCAGCAAGCTTACCTTGCAGGATGTGGTCAACTTCTACGTCTTCAATTCACAACTGGCGCGTCAAGGGAACCTGCGGAACCCTCCGCCGGAATTTCAGAATATGTCCATCGACCAAAGTGACGTGAGCGCCCTGGTCGCGTTCTCGCAATCCTTAACGGAAGATTACGACGACACCCATCTGCCCGCTCAATGATAGGCGGTCGCAGCTAGACCGTTTTCAGAATTAGTGTAGTCCAGCGAGCACGGGTGGAGCGGCGCTTCAGCGCCGCGTTCGCAGTGGATGAAGAAACTGCCTTCATAGGCTACGGCCATCCAATACCGCCGTTAGCATGGTTTGGACAGATGTTTCCCCGCCATCCCAACCTATGCTGACCGCCGGACCGATCGAAAAATAACCTCCACCCTGGATCTGCAGATTATTGCCCACGGTGCTGTTGCTGATCGAAAGGCTGCCGCCCTGCATGGTCAGGTTGCCATTCACGAAGCTGTTACCCTGCAGGACTACCATGCCGCCGTTTTGCGTGAGGTTTCCGGTCACACCTCCATTGGGCGTAGAACCGGTATCCGGGCCACTTCACCAAGTCTCCTGGTCGGCCTTCTGCATCTCTCCTCCTCCAACGACAGCGGTGTGTGTCCGAAAGCTTCTCGGAACCTCTTGGAAGCTTTTTTCTTCCGCTTGCGTACCTCACCGCGGTCGATCACGACGTCGTGGTCGTAGCTGACCCCATCAATCTGAATGGAGCCAAAGGAGAATTCTTCGAATCGCATGGCCTCATCTCCTTGCAGTTAGTCCAAGTGGAACCTGAGTCTTCGCAAATATACCTGCATACCCCACGATTCACCTCTTTCGCGCCACCATCAGGTACAGCTTGGGTTCATCCCGATATGCGATCACTTCCAAATCCAGTGGCTCAAGAAGGGCCTCAAACTCCTCTTCGGTAGGAAGTGATTCAATAAACAGGTCGCTGGTGGCCCGCAGTTGATCAACAAAGGCCCTACCTTCGGGATGGCTGACCACAAGCCGTCCGCCGGAGCAAAGCATGCGTGCCGCATTGCCGCACGCTGCAGGCTTGTCTGCGATGTTGCCGTACATGCCATTCATAAAGATAGCGTCCAGGCTGGTCGAGGCCAAGGCCAGCGAGATGATGTCGGTGTGGCAGGTGCGGACTACAGGGTGTTTGTCGTGCACACGCTGCAACATCTTTTCCGCCACATCGCAAGCCAACACCGTGGACGGCTGGCAGGACTGAATCAACGGGATCAAAACCCCGGCTCCCGTCCCCACATCCAGAACCACTACTCCGGGACGCAGCTCTGCTGAAGCAACAACCACCCAGAGGCGTGCCATCACCTCTGATGGCTGTGGTCGATCAAAGACATCCACCAGTTCATTGAAGCGGCGACGCTGGTGCTCCGCTATCGCTTTGGCTTCTTCAGGGGGCATTGCACTTCCCGTAGATTAGCCTAAAACAAAGAATCGGGAAGCACTGGAGCGACCCCTGTGCTGTATGTTCTCCGCACGTCCAGTCGAGCCCGCGTGCACCAAGCCGAGGTGCGGGGAAGCAGGCTCTGGAGGCCATAGGAGGCGATATGAACGGACCAACTGTCTCGGCTCGCACAAGTGTTGCTGGTGAACCTCAGCGTTTTCCGCTGTGCCGATATCGTCGCTCCGCAGCTTTGATTATGGTGGAGAGCTCTATCGAAAATGCTCTGGCGATATCGGCGAGTGTTCGTAGGGTCGGGCTCTTGCTTCCGCGTTCCACCTGGCCTATATAGCGTTCGGTATACCCGAGGGCATCCGCCAGTTTCAGCTGGCTCCAGCCTCGGTTGACGCGGAGCCTTGTGAGTTCCGCACCCACGGCCTCACCTAAGGTGCGAGACTCACGGTGTTTATCAGCACCAATTTTTTTGGGCACGCACCCATGGTTGCCGTTTGACGCTAAATGATTGAGGAACTATAGTTCCGTATCGCTACGGAAGAGCATCTTGGACGCTCCGCATGGGTCGCCGATCCGCCGGACTGACAGGGGAACGAGTCGGATGGAACCCAAGGCGGCGAGCCCTTGCGCCAGCAGCATGATCGACTACACTAGTGCGGCAGCGCGCTCCGAAAGAAGAGTAGGTGGGCACGCTGTCCTGTGCCCTGAGGTACTGCGGCTTGCAGAAAACGAAAAACTACACCAAGCGTAACTCGGCCGTCCAACTTCAGCGAGCCGCCCGCGAGCGGGCCGACGAACAAGCTCGCCGGATACCGTGGCAGCGGCTTCTCCAGGTGCGCAATCAATACATTGACTGGCAGGAGTTTAGTCTGTGGGCTCGCTCGATTCTCGAACTCGAAGAGGGAATTCCGGACTGGCTAGCCAAGATTCTGAGCGATCGTTGCCCAGGATTTCTGCAAACCGAGAAAGAACTCACGCCCAAAGCAGCCCAGAAAAGGCCTCTTCCTCTCCGCCTGGAAGACTGGATTGATGAGCACGTTTTTGAGTTTGCGAAGAAAGAAGGCTGGTTCAGTGCGATTACCTATTACGCCACAAGAGATCCGTGTTACCAGCGAGCCGAAGTCTGCTGGTCGGAATGTGTAGAGAAGTGGAAGAAGACCAGACCCCTCCGTTATCCACCGTTCGAAGAATGGAAATACATGGCGGCGGAGTGTGACGAGACTGCTCGCCTTGTGGCCAGTGAGCGGAAAGCAAGATCATCTTCAAAACTCGTGGATCCAGATCGCCTAGCAGAGGCGGTCGCTCGTTATATGGATTGGGAGGCTCTGGCGCACTGGGCTCAGCCGGCACTCGAGCGCTGCCCTCAGCTTCCCGCAGAAGTGCTGAGCGAGTTTGAACGGCGCTGCCCCGGATTCTTGGAGTTGAACGTGCGGCAAAGAGATTCCAGGGCTGCTTCTCAAGTCTGGCAGCGACTTATGCTTTGGATTGCCGACCACTATTTCCAAGACGCGAAAACCGAGGGCTGGTTCGATGCCATTCTCGCCCAGACCCGAAGCCATCCGCGCGCGATTCGCACGATGGAATACGCCGATCACTGCGACGAGCGCTGGAGCTCGGAGATCCCCGAGCCATACCCCTCATTTGAGAATTGGCGGCGAGAAGCCGATTCCTATGTTGAAGTGCCCGGCGAGTAGCGACGGCGCGCTCGTCTGCCGTGCACGGACTGACCTAGAGGGCCGTTCGCTTTGCCTCTCCGGTCGCGGCACTGCAAGACTTGATGTGTTTGAAGTAGGCGTTGCCAGCTATTTTCCTTCCACACCTACATGTTCTGATCGTCAAAGCGTGCTTCTGGGCGCGAGAGACCGCATGATTCCTGGAAGCGGAGTCGGGCACGCCGTATTCCTCTACTAACCATTTTGCTGTGGCCGGATCCATCACTGTCGTATTGACTTCGGTGCCGTGCTTCTTGCAGAACTCCTCGAACGACCTGTCGGTGACAAACGTGTCAACGACCCGTAGCTGGCCAGCGCAAACCCAACTCCGCATTTGGGCGCCGGACACGCCAAGCAGGTCCGCTGCCCGTTCCCATATGTATCCTTCCTCTCCTTTGAGCAGGGCCGCCGCCACTCTGTCGCGAACCGATGGCTCAAGAGATACACGGTTTTTGTCGCAGAACACTGCCAGAGAGCTCGTGCTGACGCGCGGATCGCGCACTCTCAACATGCCGTTTCCGATTAAATACCTCAGCCGGGCAGGACTAACATGCAGCATCTTCCGCAACGCCCGTAGCGACCACCCGTCAGTGACCTTGGCACTCATCCCCAGTGCGCAAAGCCGGAAGCGGATCGCGCGGACAGAACGGCCCAGGCGCTGAGCAATTCTCTTTACTGGTTCGTACCCGGCCCAATTCAACAATCTGTCGTCATCCGCCGGCGTCCATGGGCGGGGTGCGGGTCGTGGGACTGCGACGGTGTCCCCCGCTTTCTTTGCCCTGTCTGGGTGTCTCTCCCCAAGAGCCGCGAGCTCGGGGGCCTTCCGCAGGTATCGGATGCGCTGCCAGCAGTCTCCACGTCTCCAGTCCGGTACAAGCTCGAGGATTCGGTTGATCGCGTCACGCTTTTTGGCAGGCCCCTGTTTGATCCCGGCAACCAGCATCTGATCGATTGCCGCCAGTTGCTTACTACACTTTCGGGTCGTCTTTTCCCCACTATTCGACACGCCAACCTCGTGGCAAAAAGAGTCGGTTTCACAACGCAAATCCAGACTGCATCCGCCAAGGCCACACTAAGTCATCACCCGGCAAACTTCTTCAGAGACCGGGTAGGCGACTATTCCTTCTGTGCGGCGCGGGTGCTGAGTTATTCCTATTACAGTGAGAACTGAACCGTTGACTGCGACCCAGTCGAGATCATCGATTGAACGCCCCCGTCATTGTTAACAGGGTGGATCTCATTTCGAGGATCTTCTAGTGCTATGTCCTTCGATGAATTTCCCCCACCTTAATTGAAAAAGCAGTTGAAGCAGCCACCACACATTAAGTGAAAACACATCCCCCACATTGATTGAAGGAACATCTAGCCTGGGAAAAGTATTGAACAAGATCAGAACCCTCGAATTCTCGCTTCCAACCTCATGTGCAATCGGATTACGCTGCGTGAGTGATAGAAGAGGAGGCGGTAGTTGGTATGCAGCTCAACAGCAAAGCAGCCAAACCCGCTAGCGCCCCACCATTATGCGGCCAATAGAAGCTACTGAATCATAAGGCTTTGGCGCGTAAATCAAGGCTTCACTTTTGCTAACAGATTGATGTGATAGAGATCACAGACGTGGATGTAAGATAAACGAAATACTGTCGCCAAATAGCCAGGCACGTTTCGACGGTGGAGGTCTGCCACTTATGGCTGGTTTCTTTCATAAGTGGTACGGATGAGACCCTCATGAACACACGCATATCGTCGGGTTCCGTTGGTGCAGCGCGGTTGTGGCTGGAGAACCTTGGGCGACACGAGGGCTCTGCATGTCGAAGTCGGAACTGAGCCCTGAATGGGTGCTCTCCAATTCGCCACAACTAGAGAACAACCGCGAACTCACGGAGATCGCGCGGCGACTTTGGCCGCGAGTAAGAGCTCACGCTCGCAAGCAACTTGCGAAGCAGAGTTCCGATGACAGCGAGACTTTGGCCGCTGAAGTTTGGGAGTCTGTGCTGCGGTCCGTTTCGAAGACCCTAGGGCGGCATCATGAAACGGCTCCTACCATACTCAATCTTGAGTCCTATTTATTTGGAGCTTTTCTTCATCGCTTTAATCGAGCCTTGAAACGGGAGCGGAGAAGACATGAAATTATCGAAGCGGTAGCTTCTACCCGAGAGCTTGAGCAGCTTCCTGGGGCGAGGGACTGGAAGTCGGGGCGTGATCTGGAGCGTTCCATCCAGGTGAAGGAAGCCGTCCAGAACATGGACGAATGGACCCGGAAGGTCTTCGCCGCGAGGGTTTATGGTTATTCTTGGAGAGAGATAGCAGAACTTTACGGACTGACCGAACACAAAGCGAAGTTGCGATTTAGCTATGCGCTTCGCAAGCTTGCGGCTCGCCTGGGTCACGGCAGGTAAAGGGACACGACGATGGACAAGAGGTCTGCAGTTTGATGCGGACGGTAAACTTGGCGTTTCTATGCGAAGCGACTTCGACGAGAGCAGGCAAGTGCTGAGCGAACAGGAAGAATTCGACAGAGAAGATAAGCGCCTCTTGGATGTGCTAGCGCAAGGCCTGTCGCGTGAATTTCCGAACCCGCGGCGCGTTGGGTGCCCGGACTCCGCCGTTCTCAGGAGTGTCGCCTTCCGCAAGCTGCGCCTCGCCGATGCCGAGCGATGGCTAAAACACCTCAGCTCGTGCAGCGCCTGCTTTCAGGAATTCAGCGACTTCCGCAGGCAGGCGGCAAGCCAGCGGCGCCGCACAATGGCATGGACTGCTGCTGCAGCGGTTCTCATTTTCGCGGTGGCAGGATGGTTGTGGGTGCGGGTGCGGACTCAACATTCGGTGTTAGCTGCAACGGAGGTTTTGGATCTCCGGCAGGTGTCCGCGGTAAACACCCAAAACCCCACCGAAGAAGGGCGGCAAACTCTAGTACTTTATCGAGGGACCCGGCACCTGATTCTCGACTTGCCGGCAGGGAGCAACCAAGGAATCGACGAGATCGCGATATTTAGTAAAACTGGCGTTGAGATTCTTGACACCAGTGGAGCGGCGCGGCTGGAACATCACGTTGTCTGCGTCGAGGTTGACGTTGACGTGAACAGGTTTCAGCCGGGCCAGTATTTTCTTGGTGTCCGACAGCCTGGTCTCACATGGGCCGAATACCGCGTCCGCGTTCCTTGACGTGGTACGCTCCGGCGAACAAGTGCTTCTAATCGTAGCTGGATCGCAAGCACGCTTCATGTTAACCCGGCCTGTGCAACTAACAAATGGCCAGCTGAAGGATTGAACCCCACCCGAAGCGGCATTTTACGGTTCCGCAAGACCACCCTATACTGCCCGCGACAACATGGCTCTTACGTCCTTCAGCCCGTCCATTCCGGTATGCCGGGAGCGCGTGGTCAGCGTCCAGCGGCAGGAGCCTGCTGCCTGCGTGTTAGCCAATCAAACCAGGCTTCTCTTGTCCCGTTTTCTTGCGAAGCTTGTCGCTGTCGGCGACGAGATCACATTTCCGATTCCAGCGCCAGACGCTGTGGGCCCAGAAATCCTCGTCACCCAAAATGCCTCTTCCGGACCTAACCGCTATATCTACCAGGCGCCGATCGGATACGTCAGCCAGCCCAAACAGGACAAACGAAATCAGCACTTCGTCTCGGCCGGGGTCCAGCGGGGAAGCCTGGGCATCGGTACGATTTTCCTGCCTTGCGAGCTCCTGCGTGGGTACTTCTATCGCCTGCCGCGTATGTCCGACAGAGCCGATCATCCCACCCTGTACGAAGTGTTGCGTATACCGGCCGGCGCCTCGCCCTCTGAGCTTCGCGTGGCTTTGAAGCTGCGCGATCTGGAGCTAAGAACGGCGGGCGTGCGGCACAGTGAACGAGTAGCGCTGGAGCGGGCATTCAACATCGTTGGTCAGCCGGAACTGCGCGCTTGCTATGACGCGCTACTAGCCGACCCCGAAGCACCGGCTCTGTTTCCTTACGGTGGATTCGGCTCTCTTCTTGTTGGCGGCGAGCCTTCGCGTGACGGAAAGACCTTCTTTGCCCGCCGCATCCTCGCGTTTTCACCCGATCTCCGGCGCCGGCGGTTCCATGTGCCCCTGCGCAAATGTGATTTCTATGACGACCGCGCACTGTGCCGCGATGCGCGTCGCAAGCTGGAGTTCTGGCTCGACCCAGCCGCCTTACATACGCTCTGGGACCGCACCTGGAATCAGTGGAAGCATCTGTTGGGAACCAAGATCGAGGTCGAGGGCACGTTCGTACAGAGCGGCAAATACCGTAAACGTCGTGAGCAGTGGGAGCTTGTTGACTGGGAAACCGCTTTGCCGAGCCGGCTGGAGGTCAAACTGCCAGCCGATTTTCATCTGCAAATGGAATCTGCCAAGACTGCATTTCATCGCTTCGGCCGGTACTCGCGGGCACAGGATCAAATCCGGCTGTGCCTGGAACATCGGCCCGTCGAGCGAGCGGAACTGGAGCGGATGTGTTCCGAGCTGCGTATTCCGGGTGATTTTGATGTCGCCCAGATCAGCTGGCGCCCTGATTATGATCCGTTCTTCTATCGCCAGCTCTCACGCCGGGCGCGTCGGATCTATCTGTTTCGGGACGAATACATTTTCGACGTTGAGAAAGCCGTCGTTGTCGAAACCCCTCAGCTTGGCCACGCGACTTACGTTTTTGCCAAACCGCGGAGCATGGAGAGCTTTCTGGACGTGTATACCAAGATCACAAAGGATGACATCCGGCGGAACCGCAACAATGCAGCCGAGCGACTGGGTTTTCTTGGCCGGGTGATTCACGGCACCAATCCCAAGGCGTGGCTCAAGGAAGTCAGACAACGCATCGGGGAGAAGATCGATTTCGCGGCTGCAGTCGAGTGAATCACGGACTGATTCCAACACATTTTCCTGGGCATGTGCTTGGGCCGCAGCTTCGGGCGCATGCGATGCTGTGACCAGTCAAAGTGTGATTGGTGAAATAAATCTGCATGCCGGATGGCTTGATTGGTTCCGGTCCCTGACCTGGTGCCAGTCAAAACGTAATCGCTGAAACAAAGCGGTTTGGCTGCTCGCCGAGCCGATGCGGACCTAACGGCTGGGTTCAAGCCTCTGTTTTGCCAATCCCGGGCACTGCATGGAACCGTTTCGAAAAGGGCTTGGATAAAACAACCCTACTGACGTTGGCCCGCGCGGGACAAGGGCAACAACGGTCGTTTGACCAAAAATCCATTTCAGACTAATTAGAATTTCCCGGTCTGCCGCTCCTGCGGTCGGCGACCGAAGGAAGCTCATGCAAAAGGACGACATGTCTGCTAATCCACAGCCGGTTACCACTGCCCTCCCATTCCCAAGAACCTCCGAACGTCTGCTCAATTCCCGCGAAGTAGCCGAGTGGCTAGGGGTCTCAATTGATTGGGTGCAAGCTCACGCGACTCGAAGGAACCCGCGCATCCCCGCCGTGTGCTTGGGCACCGGTCGGAACGGAAGGCAGATGCTCCGCTTTCGTCGCCCTGATATAGAGAGCTTCATCGCCGATCACATGCAAAGCTCGCCTTCCTTGCGCAGGCGGGCGTGACGCAGGTTCAGGCCTAATTCTATTTTTTAGGAGGTCCCCTCCATGGCACGCCCCCGACATCAGAGCGGCTGGATCACGGAACACGGCAATCAGATCTACGGCCATTTCTGGCGCTATGTCATTGATCCCGTCACGAATAGACGGAAGAGGACACATGCCTCCGTCCCGTTGGGATACATCGGTAAGCTTAAGAAATGGGAGGCGAAGGAGAAGCTGAAGTCCCTGATCGCAGAGGATCTCGGCCCACAACAGGCAGCGGAACGGCTAGATCCAAGAACGACGTTTGGTTGGTTTGTGAAGCATCGTTACTTGCCTATGAGAGAGGGGCGTTGGCACAAGGCAACCAAGGATAAGACGGGCTACGAAATAAACCGCTATCTCGGAGAATATTTCAAGGACCGGCCTCTGGGCGAGGTGACCCAGTTCGAGCTTCAGGTACACCTGAACAAACTGGCACTAGAGTTCTCGGATTCGATCGTCCGCCACGCTTTTTCAAACGTGAAAGCCATCTTTCGCAGCGCTCGCAAGATGAAGTTCATCCGCGAAGATCCAGCCGAAGATCTCCTCATGCCAGACACGCGGGCGGTGAAAAAGCCGAAGATCCAGCCGCAAATGATCCTCGACTTGATCGATGGCGTTCCCCACCCTCGTGACAGGGCACTTTTGGCTGTCGGTTGTTTCTGCGGACCTCGTACGAGCGAAGACCTTGGACTCACTTGGAAGTCATACGGCATTGATCATTTCACTATCTACGACACGGCGTACGAAGGGTCGCTATATGTAGGGAAGGTGAAAACAGAAGACAGCCGCGCTCGAATCCCAATTCCGCAGCGCATCCGCCCCTACATCGAGGCCTGGCGACAAGTCTGCCCGGACACTTCACCAGATGCCTTGATGTTTCCAACAAGTGGACATCAACGGAATAAGGGCAAAGCGGTTCCCTTCCGAGCCCAGAATTTTTTCAAGTGGAAGGTGTGGCCAATCACCGATAAGCTCGGCATTCCGCGGACTCTGTGCACTTTTCAGGTTTTTCGGCGCACCCTAGGTACTGACCTGCAACAGCACGGAACCATGAAGGATGCCCAGGCGATCATGCGCCACAAGCACATTAAGACAACCGCTGAAGTTTACATGGATCAGATCCCGGATAGCGTCCGTAAGGCGATTGACGCCCGCACCGATGCAATCTTCAGTCTCCGCGAAATGACCATCAAGACAAAATCTTCCGGAGTTTTGCACAATTTAGCTCGACAACGAAAATCGAAGGCGTCTGTAAAGTGAACAAAAGAATGGCTCCTCAGGTAGGACTCGAACCTACAACCCTCCGGTTAACAGTCGGATGGTCAATCATCGACTTCCGCAATCCTTCACGGGTGAATCGATTATTCGTTCACCGAAGGGCCCGATTGAGCTACTAATGAGAAGGATTTTCCACGAGGTTTTATGCAGTCGGCGTCGAGAGACATTGAGCCATACTGGATTGATGAACCCGACTGGCTCTGCCTAATCGAATTCCTGCCCAATGACGATGATGAGAGCCGCGCAATCGGCGCGGAGGCGATTGGATATCTGTTCGGCTACGCGCAATTGACAGACACTCGGATGCTGGCGCTTCTCGGCCATCCAGATGCACAGGCGTACGAACTTCTGTTTTCCTTTCTGTCGCCCGAGCACAGGGCGGGTTTTATGGAGCTGGTCCGCTCGGATGAATATTTCTCCGATGCATATTTAGAGGATGAGTTCGCCGTACCCACGGCGGACGAGATCCGTGCGGCTCGTCCACTTGGAATGGTGCTGCCCGAAGACGTGATGAGGCACGCAACCCTGATAGGTGCGACTTTGCTGGCCGGCAGCAGCGAAGAAGACGCGTTGCCTTCATAGTTACCCTCACAGCTTGTCGACATATCTGAATTGACGCGCGCGATTTTCTCGTTAAATTCCTCAATCGTTTGCCAGTCAAGTTGTTATCGCGAGATAACCCTGAATTTCCGGTTCTTACCGCGAAAGCCGCCCGCCATTGCGATTACCGATCATTTCTTTATTTCCCAAAAACGCCAATACGCTCCATGAACACTTTCCCAAGTGCTGAGTCTAGTGAACACCGCCGTTTGACAGTCTCGAATTAGGCAGGTAATTCAGGATCTACGCATCGCGCTGTTTCTCACCTGTATGCACCCGCATGCTCGCATTTGTCGGTCGCGGCGCCAGGAGGTTTCATATGTCGAAAGCAGTCAGCAGTGCTGTTAAGCAATTCCCCATTCCCGAACTCGTCGACACCCGCAAGGCGGCCGAGATCCTCGGCCGTTCACCAGCCACTCTGAAGCGATGGCGATGCGAGGGAGTCGGCCCCAGTTGGATAGAAATCGAGGGCAGGGTTAGCTATGATGTAGCCGTTCTTCTCGAGTACATCAGGAAGAACACACGAACGCCTTCCGTGCGGGCAATGCTGGAGGACGCGCGTGGAATTGCTTAGGAAGAAGAAGTCTAAGTTCTACTGGTATGACTTCACGGTTGGTGGCCGGCGCTATCGTGGGTCAACAAAGGAGAGCAACCGAAACAGGGCGGGTTCAATTGCGGCCATCAAGCTGGCGCAAGTCATGGAAGGCAAGGATCCGCTACCGCGAAAAGCCCCCGGGCTCATTGAGTTCTCGGAGCGATTTCTTGAATGGGTCAAGGGCGCGAAATTGGAATCCAAGAGCAGGACGTATTATCGCGACGGCTGGCGGCTCCTGAGCGCGACCCCGTTGGCGGGGATGCGATTGGATCTGATAACAGCGGAGGATGTCGACAGAATCAACTTTGCCGGCGCCGCCGCCAACACCAACTGCGCCCTTCGAACTTTGCGCCGCATGCTTCACAAAGCGGAAGAATGGAAGTTGGTTCGCAGCGCCGCAAAAATCAAACTGCTGAAGGAACACGGCCGGAGCTTGCGGCTTGACGACGAAGCGGAAGAGAAGCTTCTGTCGGCTGCCGAAAAGCTGGTCGAGAGCGGAGATTGGAAGCCCAGGCAGAAGCTGCTTTTCCGCGACATAGTCATGTTGATGCGCGATACCGGAATGCGGAACGAGCGTGAGCTCTACCGCGTGCGCATCGAAAACATCAATTGGAATGACAAAACAATCCTTGTGCCCGACAGCAAAACTCCCGACGGCAGGCGAATGGTCCCGATGAGCGACCGAGTCATTTCGCTGCTACAGGCTCGCTGCGGAGCGCGACGCGAAGGCTGGGTTTTCCCCTCCAAGCGTTCTCGCTCTGGCCATCTCACAACAGTGGCGAAGCGCTTTCGTGAAGCTCGTACCAAGGCGCAGCTTCCGGAAGCGTTGGTCTTGTATTGTGGGCGGCACGATTACGGCACACGGGTCATGAAGCACACCGGAAACCTGGCGGCCGTGATGAAGACCATGGGGCATAAGGATGTGAAGACTGCGATGCAGTACCAGCATCCCGAACTGGAGATCGTCCGTGCCGCACTGAACCAAACGGAAGCGGAAAGAGAAACTCGGGGGTGAGTGTCGAAAAAGTTCACGGCACACTTTACGGCACACCCGAAAACCTCAACCCTGGTAAGTTATTGAAAAGATGGTGAGCGCGGAAGGAATCGAACCTTCAACCTACTGATTAAGAGTCAGTTGCTCTGCCAATTGAGCTACGCGCCCGCTTGTGAGGAAAGGCCGCGGAAAGGCAAGCGTGATTATAACATCGGCTATTCAACTCGGTGCGCCTGAGCGCGGTACTGATCTGATCCAATTAGATCAGTACCATGAGTGCTACTACGGGCTGTCAGGTGCAAAGGGGAGTGTCGCGCCCTGCATGGTCCCACGCGAGTGCCAGATTGCGATCTCTACAGTCGTGGTCTGGGTGATCCATGAAGCTCTACAAAATGTGACTGGTTAGCCGGGACAGCAATGTGTACTTAAACAGTTCGACGAGCAGGCCTAACCAGCGACTCGTAAAGCTCCTCCAGTTGGCCGATGGTCTTTCCGACTTCGAAGTGCTCCACGCAGCGCTGAAAACCTTTGACTCCCATGCCGGCTCGCAGCTCTTCATTGCGCAGCAGCTCAATCAGCGGCCTGGCGAACGCCTCGGGTGAGCGTTCGGCGACCAGATAACCGGTTTCGCCATCGAGAATGGCATCGCGATTTCCGCCCACGTCGATGGCCACCGCAGGCAGGCCCGCGGCCATGTACTCCATGATGGCGTTGGAAAATCCTTCGCTGAAAGAGGTGAGACATCCGATGCACATTCGCGCGAGGCAGTCCATGATGTTGCCTTCGCCCTGGGTGAAGAAAACGCGATCGCGTATGCCGAGCTCAGAAGCCAGGTCAGATAGTTCCTGATACAACTCACCGCGACCGGCAAGCAAGAACACGACATCGTCAACCTGGCTGGCCACGATCTTCGCCGAGCGCAGAAACAGCGCGTGGTCCTTTACTTTCCGGAGATTCGCCACAATGCCAACCACGCGAGAGTCGCGGGGAATGCCGAGACCGTCACAAGCGGAAGGATCGCCCAATCCACGGTTGAACTTCGTCATGTCTACGCCCTGGTAGACCACGCGCACCCGGTCGGAAGCAAGAAGCTCGTTCTCGACCGCAATACGTTTGGCCTCCAGTGAATTGGCCATGATGGCATCGGTGCGAAGATTCAAGACGCGAAACATCATCCGGAAACGCGGCGTGTACCAGTAACCGGTATTCAGGCGGCTGGTGATGACGATGCGATTGGAGGCGAGCGACGTCAGCACCGCGAAGGTCGCGGTCTTGTTCATGTAGGCGTGCACGATCTGGATGCGATGATGCCGCAGATATTGCCGGAAGGCGCGTGCCTGGACCACTCCACTCCAGGAGTTAACGCTTGCGGTAGGAAAAACCGCGATGTGGCATACGCCCTCCAGGCTTCTGAGTTGCGGACTGTCTTCCAGGCAGCACACATGAACGTCGAATCTGTCCGGGTGAAGGCGCTTGGCGGTCTCGACGACTTGCCGTTCGGTGCCAGCGTCGAGTCCCACAGTGTCAGACAGCAGGCAAACGCGAATGCGCTCGCCCGTGACCGCTACGCCGGCTTCGGAAGTTCTCTCCATCCCTGAGGCGTTCCTTTGATAACGCGAACCACGTTACGATGCACAGTTCCAACGGAACGAAAGAATTGCAGTGTCTCTTCGTTGTACCACTCCAGCGCTCCATATCGCGCCAGGTTGGAATTCAGCTCCAGATGCAGGATGCCGCTCTCGCGCAGATGGGAAAGCGCGTCCTTGACGAAGAACTGCCACTCGGCAGCGCCCCACTCGTCCGGCTGATCATGGCGATTGAAGCATATCCAGAAGGCGGCGATTAAGTCGAGGTCGCGGAGCGGCAGCGCCATGGGCACAAACCGCTCGATCAGCAGGGAAGAGACGCGGCTGTCACAAGACAAGGCCGCCAGCATCTCGCTGTAGACTCGCGCTTCCACATCTGTCATGACGGTCGCCGGAGCGTCGATTCCGTAGCAGTCGTGGCCGCAAGCTAAGGCCGCGGCCAGAAAGTATCCCGGACCGCAGCCAATGTCCAGAATGCGCAAAGGCGGGGAACGGTGCAGCGCTAAGGCGCCGATGCGGTCAACGTTAAACGGAATCCAGAAATCGTAATGGGCGTACTTGGCGGCACAGGCGGGATCGCATTGCAGAGCCGCAGCCGTCTCCTTGCCCAGGCGCTGGATCCGTTCGAGATCAGCATTGCGGCGAATGCGGGAAGGCAAACGAAGGAGCGCCAAAGAACGATACCGGCAGAGACGGCCCCAGGTGCGGGCAATCTCCAGCCGGTTCGCGGAGTTTCCAGACATTAAGCAATGGGCGATCCGTCCCAGCAAAGAAGGCGACTGGGAACAGGCATCCGCCTCCGTCATGCCACCGCTACTTGTGCCGGCTCTTTCAACGCTCTGGTTTCTCTCTGCTCTCTGGCGGCTGCCAACTGCATAGCCGCAGAGAGCCCCAACATAGCGTAGAGCAGACCACCGTAGGCAATACTCAGGAAGAAGGCGCCGACGGCGGACATGAGGACGCTCATCTGCAAGAACAAAGCCGCCCTCCGCACGATGGGACTCGGGTAACGATTGCGTAGCGGCGTGAGTCCCTTGTAAGAGCGGTAAAAGGCGAAGACGTACAGGAAGAAACCGGTGAGACCGCATTCGCTGGAGAGCTCGGTGTAGGAGTTATGCGTGTAATGCCATACGCCCTGTTTACCTTCCGACATGGCCTCCTTGGCTTCCGCGTCCATGAACTCTCCCGGACCAACGCCGAACAACGGATGCTCCAGCGTCAATTGCAGACTGCGCGTCAGCAGCATCTTTCTTTCCGCCGCCGACACTGCCGCTTCTTCCGAGGCAGCCGATTGGGCTTGGAAATAGGTGGTGAATCGTTCCAGGATCTTTTGCGGCAGGAGGAAGGCTGCGCAAACCAAGACTACGGTACCGCCTATCAGCATCAGGGCTCTCTGCCTGCCGTTGGCGAAGATAAAGAAGAAGACGATTCCGACCCCCATCGCCAGTAACGCCGATCTTGAGCCGGTCTTGGCGGCGCCGACCAGCACTGGAACCAGCAAGCCAATCAACACGACCTTCATGAAGCCACGCCGCATGGAGGCGGCAAACCACAAGAACGGTATCCCCACGATCAGGTAGAGGGCGAGAAAATTGGCGTCCGACAGCGTGTCGTTACCCGTACCGAGTCCCAACCGGTTGCTGCCTTCTCTGCCGCCGCCAATGAGCAGCGACAGCACACCGACTACAGCCATCGCAAACGCTATCGCAAGAATCGCGCGGAAACAATCGTCGGTGGTGCGAATAAAGGCCAACATGAAAAACAGCAGGCCAAGCGACTGCAGCGCGATCGAAAATTGATCGTAGCTGCCGCCTTTCCATACGCTGAAAGGAATGCAAATCGCCACCCAGAGGGTGAAAGCGGCCATGATCCGGCCAATGTCGGAGCGGAAGATCGACTTCGTGGTTCCGGTCATGAACATGCCTAGGATCAGAATCGGTTGCAGCAACAGGCCGGTATGCATGTTCGGAATCATTTCCTGGACCCGGCTGCAATAGAAGAACAAATACACCAACAGCAGGTAATGAAAAGGCTTGTAGAACTCCGCGCCCCGGCCGCGGCGAGTTGTGGGCTGCGGCTCGGATGGCCTGGTTACAGCCTCCGGTTCCAGCGCCACGGTTTGCGGATAAGCGTAATCGTCCACCGTGGCCGGTCCGTTCATTTTTTGGATTGCGGATAAATTCACTTGGTCACCCCATCAGCTCGCAACTCTGGAGATAATTCCTTAATGACTCGGGCGGGATTGCCTACGGCGACGACTTGCGCAGCCACTGGCCGGACAACAACTGAACCGGCGCCGATGGTGGTACCAGACCCTATGTCAGCCATTATGACGGAAGAAGCCCCAATCCAGCAATCAGAACCGATACTGATCGGCTCGAATTTTCCCTCACTGGAACCAGTAATCCGGCCTTGGGAATCCCGGATATGCTGCTGCCTGCCACTCAAAATTTGCACCTGCGAGGCAATCTGCGTCCGGTCCCCAATCGAGCAACTGCCCACAATGCAATAGGAGCCGATGTAGACGCCGCGTCCCAATACGGTGTCGGCATGGGCAATCAGCGACCCGAACGACACCCGGCTATACAGCGAACACTGCTTCAGGGTCAGCTTATAAAATGCAATGCGAAAGTAGTCTCCGATCACCCCGGGGAACACGGCCGCCGTATGGGCCCCGATGGTGAACGTCGCCGGGAACCGGCCGAATCCGGCGAGCGCCGCCGCAGGCAGCGCCAGCACCAGAAACAGGGCGTGCAAACCAAGCTTGATTATTCTTTTCATTCCCCGGCATGCGGATGACTGGCTGGGGGAAAGCCGCGACCGAGTATACCATTAAATCCACCGCCGATTACGGATTGGAGTGCAATATGCAACTGAATCCACATCTGACGTTCAACGGCCAATGCGAAGCCGCCTTCCGCTTCTACGAGCGGTGTCTGGGTGGCAACGTCGTCTTCATGATGACCTATGGAGATTCGCCACTGGCCGAGCAAACTCCGCCCGCCTGGCGCCGGAAGCTCCTCCACGCCATGCTGTCGTTGGGCGATTACCGATTGACCGGTGCCGACGTGCTCCCGGAGAGCTATGAGAAACCCCAGGGATTCTCCGTCTTTCTCAGTATCGACACCGCAGAGGAAGCTGATCGCATCTTCCAAACTCTGGCAGAAGGCGGTGCAGTCGAGATTCCTCTACAGGAAACTTTCTGGGCGCAGCGGTTTGGCATGCTGGTTGACCAGTTCGGCACGCCCTGGCTGATTAATTGCCATAAACCGGAATGAGAACCTGCGGTTTGGGACCAATTGAACTTCTCACCACTTCATCGCGGCCTACTCCTCTGGGATAAACTGCCATAGGATTCTGACTCATGCGCGTCCTGTACTTCTCGCCGCGAATCTGCTGGCCCGTCATCTCAGGCGCGCACCTGCGCGATTTCTACTTTGCGCGTCAATTGGCGCAAAAGGCTGAGCTCACTTACGTCGGGCTGGTAAATGACGACTCCGAGGGACAAGCGGAAGCGCTGCGCCAGCAACTGGAAAGCAGCGCTCAAGTTTTGGCGCTACGCCGCGAGGCGGGATACCGCCCGGCGAATATCGTTCGCGGACTCATCGGGCCAACGCCGCTCAACGTGCTAAACTTCACATCGGCGCGCGTGCTCGCCGAAGTGGATCGACTGCTGCGCGAGCAAACCTTCGACACGATTCAGATCGAGAGCATGCACCTGATTGCCTATGCCCGGCGCATTCGGCAGATAGCGCCGCAGACGCGTCTCATCCTTGACTGGCACAATATCGAGTCGGAAATCCTGGGCCGCTACGCGGAGAACGACTCGAACCCGTTGCGCGCGTGGTACGCGCAACGCACTTCCACGCTCTCACGCAAGGTCGAGGACGAGCTTTTGCGCCTGTGTCATGCGCACACGGTTTGCAGCGAACGGGAGCGCCAGGTCCTGCTCCAGCGCGTGCCCGAGACGCGCATCGAGGTGGTGGGCAACGGCGTCGATTGCGAGTTCTTCGCGGCGAATCCTGCTTCAGACGGCGCTCGCCGCGACGTGCTCTTCATGGGCCGCATGGATTATCACGCTAACATCGACGCCGCGTTATATTTCGTCAACAAGGTGTGGCCGCTGATTCATGCCCGCCGGCCGGAGTTGCGGCTGGTAATCGTGGGAGCGCAGCCCGCCAAGCCGATCCTGGCATTGCGCGAGCAGGGAATCACCGTCACCGGAACCGTCGATGACGTTCGCCCCTTCTACCAAAGCGCGCTGACATCGGTTGTGCCGCTGCGCGTTGGCGGCGGAACTCGGCTCAAGGTCCTGGAGGCCATGGCCGCGGGAACGCCGGTGGTCTCGACAGCGCTGGGCGCTGAAGGACTCGCGGTCACGCCGGACAAGGACATCCTGATCGCCGACACTCCGGAGACGATGGCCGATGCTGTCGTTGCCCTGCAGGCAGAGAGCCAGCAATGGCGGCAACTGGCCGCCAATGCTCGCCGTTTGGTCGAGATGAAATACGATTGGTCGGTTGTGGGCGAGATACTGTGGCGCTTGCATACGGAAGAGGTTGCTATGGGAGCGTCATGCCTCAGAGCGACTTGAGTGCACAACGGAATGCTTTGGTTTGTATCAGTGCACCGCTTCAGCCGTGCCGTAAGGGCCTGGCTATGACTCGGGCTTCAGCCCCTGCGAAAGCAGATTTCCCCGGGGGCTAAAGCCCAGGTTCCTGGGCGGCCGGGCGGCACGGCTGCAAGCCGTGCCCTGATACAAAGCTACAGCCTGCGATCCTCGATGACCAAACGTCTTACTCTGTCCGCAATGCTCGTGGTTCTCGCGATTCTCCTTCTCTATCTGCTATCGTGCGCCGGATCTTTTCTGGTGGTCGACGACCCGCAGCACTCGGATGTCATCGTGGTGCTGGAGGGATCGGGCGATACTCCCGGCTACGATCGCGCCGTCAATCTTCACCGCGAAGGCTATGGCGCGAGGGTTCTGCTGGATGCCAGCGTCAACGGCGAAATCTTCGGCCGCACGGAAGTCGAATTGGCTCGGGAATTCGTGGATCGCAGCGGACAGCGTTCCACGGAAATATGCCCCACCGTCGGCAACTCGCTGTTTGCCGAAGCCGCCGATGTGCAGCGCTGCCTTCAGCGCATTGGCGCCAGCTCCGCAATCCTGATGACTTCGGACTTCGAAACTCGCCGTACGCTTTCCATCTTCCGGAAGCGGCTACCCCAATATCGCTGGTCGGTGGCTGCGGCCTCCACCCCGTATCACTCTGCCGAGGCATATTGGAAACATCGCGGCTGGGCCAAGACCGTGCTACAGGAGTGGGAGGAATTCCTGTGGTGGAAGCTGTTCGACCAGTGGCGATCGGATGTGGTGCTGCACTGAGGCGGTATAAGCCTTTCTTCCTCAAATCATTACATCGTAAGGTGAAATTAATTTGACTTGTGCCAGCGACCGGGCTAATGGTAGCAGCATCGCGGCAGCCGTTCCTGCGGAATCTGGTTCCCAAGGCTGAGGCTCGCGCAGTGCCCGCTCGCGAAGGAGGATTATTATGGCGCGCTCAGAGCAAATTCGGAGTTCAGTGATCGTTCGGCTGGCAGGAATGGCCTGTCTTTTCATCCTGTTCGGTGCGGTTATCGCCGCACAAGGCCAGACCTTCCAAGTCTTACACACCTTTAGTGGCGGAGGGGATGGAGCAATTCCGGTCGGGGGGCTGATCATGGATCGAGCTGGAAATCTCTACGGGGCGGCCGCCGCTGGAGGTGACGATAGCGACAATTGCCCAACCGGCGGCGAAGCCAACGGCTGTGGCACGGTATTTAAACTCGTTCGTGAGAGCTCAGGCTGGGCCCTGAATCCCCTTTATATCTTCCATGGAGGCACGGACGGGCTTCTTCCTTCAGGCAGAGTAATTTTCGGCCCGGATGGCGCCCTCTACGGAGTGACCCAGGCAGGCGGAGAAGTCAACTGCAATGCCGGGTTTGGGTCGTGCGGCATAGTTTTCAGACTGACGCCCCCAGCGACCGTCTGCAAGTCCTTTATCTGCCCATGGCAGAAGTCCACCCTGTTCTCCTTCAACGGCACAGACGGGGCCGAGCCAATGAGCGAAGTGGTCTTCGACCAGGTGGGAAACCTCTATGGAACGACCTACGGGGGTGGTGGCAATGGTGATGCTGATTGTATTTATGACACCAACGGTTGCGGGACCGTTTACGAACTGACCCCGTCCAACGGTACCTGGACAGAGACTGTGCTCCACGCCTTCCCGACCTCAGGGAACGATGGGCAGAATCCCTATGCCAATTTGATTTTAGACAGCGCCGGCAATCTCTACGGTTCGACAGAACAAGGGGGCAGCTCCGGCTTGGGGACGGTTTTCCAACTGTCGCCCTCAGGCTCCGGCTGGACGGAAAATCTTCTCTATAACTTCGAAGCGGGGAGCGATGGAGTGGTACCTGAAGGGGGCTTGCTCCTGGCTTCAGGCACCCTCTTTGGCACGGCCAGTACCGGCGGCCTGGACGAGGCCGGCACGGTCTTCCAGTTGACGCCAGGCCAGGGTGGTTGGACGTTCAACCTGATGTATACCTTAATTGGCCAGGAATACTTTGGCCCTAGGGCCAGCCTCACTATGGACGCAGCCGGTAATCTCTATGGCACGACGGTCAGCGGCGGAGCCTACGGTTACGGTTCAGCTTTCAAATTAACGCCCTCGAATGGGAGCTGGACGTATACGTCGCTGCACGATTTCACCGGCAACAGTGACGGATCGTATATCGAAAGTAATCTGATCATGGATGCCAACGGCAACCTCTACGGAGTGGCCAGCAACGGTGGCGCAGGATCATGCTTCAGGGGCTGTGGCACTGTGTTCGAGATCACGCCGTAAGCACGCAAAGGAGGATCGTTGTGACGAACTCAGAGCAACATCGGAATTCAGGAATCGTCCGGCTGGCAAGAGTGGCCGGCCTGTTTATCCTGCTGGTAACGGCTACGGCGGCGCAGGCGCAAACCCTCCAAGTCCTGCACACCTTCACCGGCGGCGGCGATGGATGGGGGCCCTACGCCGGCCTGAATATGGATCGGGCTGGAAACTTGTATGGCACCACCTTCGCGGGCGGCACCTACGAATCCGGGACGGTCTTCCGTCTGTCGCGCGCCGGATCGGGCTGGATTTTGAGCTCGCTCTACAGCTTCCACGGCGGAACCGAGAGCTCATTTCCCCTGGCCAGAGTAGTTTTCGGGCCCGACGGAACGCTTTATGGCACAACCGAGGGCAATGCCGAGGGATATAGAGGCGACTACGGCTCCGTTTTCCACCTGACCCCTCCCGCTACACCTTGCAAAACCGTGCTCTGCCCATGGACAAAAACTACGCTGTACCGGTTTATGGGGTCGTCCGATGGGGCCGCTCCTGCCTTTGGCGATCTCACTTTCGATCAGGCCGGTAATATCTATGGCACAACCGCGGGCGGAGGCACTTATTACCGGGGTGTGGTTTTCAAACTTACCCCTTCCACGGGAGGCTGGATCGAAACTGTACTTTGGAACTTTACCGGGGGCAGCGATGGCGGCATTCCGGAAAACGGTGTGATCTTCGATAGCGCGGGCAATCTCTATGGCACGACCTCTAACTATCAAGGATCGGGCGCCGGCGGCGTGTACGAACTGTCCCCTTCAGGCTCGGGCTGGACGGAGAAGACACTGTACACCCTTGATCTCACAGGGAACACGCTGGGGGGTGTAAGCATGGATGAGCACGGGAACCTGTTCGGCGCCACGGGTGGTCCGAACGGCCCTGGCGGGGCGTGGGAGCTGACGCCCTCCGATGGCACTTGGACCTTCAACCTTCTCCAAACTTTCTCCGGCTCCGAGGGACCTTGGGACACTCCCACCCTCGACGCTGGGGGCAATGTCTATGGCTCATCGAGCTTTACCGGTAGCAGCGGCCAAGGCGAAGTATTCAAGCTGGCGCCATCGAATGGCGGATGGATCTACACTTCCTTCGGTTTCGATGGAAGCGACGGAGCCGGTCCCACCGGTAGCGTAATCCTCGACGCCGAAGGAAATATCTATGGCACGACGACCGTCGGTTATGGCGAGGTGTGGGAGGTCACGCCGTAAGGCAGTTGCCAGTCGTCGGTTGTGGGATGTCGCGAGGACATCCCACAATGTGGGATAGCTCCGCGGCAACAGGCAAGGGTAAACCTGGTCAGGAGTTCAGCGCGCTAAACTCTTTAGCGTCTCCTGATAAAACTCCACCAGCGCCCGGCGATAGGCTTCAGGGGTGTGACTGGATTCGGCACAGGCGCGTGCCGCCGAGCCAAGCCTGGATCGCAATTCAGGATCGGAGAGGAGTCGCAGCATCGCATTTGCCATTGCTTCGGGGTTGCGTGGTGGAACCATCAATCCGGTCACACCCTCCTCCAGGATTTCCGGCACACCTCCTACGGCGTTGGCGGCGATCGGCAAGCCGGCGGCCATGGCTTCCAGCACAACGTTCGGAGATCCCTCCGAGTGCGACGGCACAGCCACAAGCGTTGCCATCGCGTAATACGGCTGGGTGTCGCGTTGAAATCCTGCAAACGTAATCCGCTGCTGAACGCCCAGCCGCGATGCAAGCCGTGCCAGCGGCTCCCGCTCCGGCCCATCGCCAACAATAACAACGCGAAAACGCGGCGCTCTGGGCATTGCCTCCAGCGCGGCTGTGGCGCGGATCAAGTCGGCGTGACCCTTCTCGTGCGAGAGCCGTCCGACGGCGAGGATGACGGCTTCGTCGTCGCCGAGTCCAAGTTCGCGCCGGACGCGCTGCACGGCTTCTTCTGGCGGAGGCGCGAACGGCGTCACGGAATTGTGCAGGATGATGATTCGGTTAGGCTGCACCCCCAGGCGCTCAAGATGATCGGCAAACGGGCGGCAAACCGTGACGACGCGATACGCCCCGCGCAGCGACCAGCGGTCCAACTGCGTGTACGCGCGGTCGAGCCGGCTGGTCGCGGTGTAGCCGTGGTTCCACGCCACCCATGGATACTTGCGATGCAGCCCAAGCAGCCGCACCAGGAAGTGCGACTTCACATTGCGCGTCTCCAGAATGTCAGGATTGATTTGCGCGATGACCTGCTTCAACTGCGCGAAAACTTGCGTGTCCCATCGCCGGCGCTCAGCAACGGTGGCCACCGTTAGCCCGGCTTGCTCCGCCGCCAGCCCCAGCGGGCTCTCGTCAGGACCACGCTGATAGGTGACAATCGTGACTTCGACCGCCGGCAATCCCGCCTCGGCGCGCGCCGCCATCTTGCCGAACTCAATGACATTTCGCGCCGGACCGGTGACGGTCGCATTCTCGATGAGCGTGAGGACTCGGATGGGCGAATGCGTCACGTTGTCTCCGCGGAAGCGAGTGAGAAATGGTCGTCCAAGGATGGCATGTCCAGGTGAGTTCTATTCCTGCACTGGCGGCGCAGCCACAGCCTGATTGATGTTCTTCACCACCACGCGCGCCGGATTGCCCATGGCGACGCAGTAGGGCGGGATATCGCTCACCACCACGCTGTTGACGCCGATAATAGCGCCCTCGCCAATGGTCACGCCTTTCATGATGAACGCGTTATGCCCGATCCAGGCGTAGCGCCCAATGCGTACCGGCTTCACCTCATCGGGATTCGGCGGCAGGTCCGCAATGCGCGCCATGGCGTCGCGCGGATGGGCATCGGTATCCATGAAGCGCACACCCGAGGCGACGTTGATGTCGTCCTCCAGAACGATCTCCTTGTTCACGATGAAGACGACGTTATGGCCAAGATCGACGCGGTTGCCGAGCACCAGCCTGGGCTCGTCGAACAGCCGGCCGCTGAAAACGTCCACCTTGCCGAAGATGTGCACGTCGTCGCCAAGGTAGATTTTGGCGTGGCCGAGAATAAAGGGCAGGCGCCACACGCGCAATCGCTTGCCTACCGCGGAGCAGCGGCCGCGGAACAGCGGCTCGCAGATGAAGTAGCTGAAGAGCCAGTGAAAGCCAACCGAGGCCGTCTGCTGTGCGTTATAGCAGAAGCGCAGGACGGGATTGAAGAACGCGGGCAAGGGAAGCCGGCTGGATTCGACGCGCCGCGCCAGGTCGCGAACGCTGCGAAAAAAGGGCGTCTCCCCGCGACGGATCTTCAGCAACAGTGAGGCCATGAGGTATCAGCATAGATCAGTTTGGCTTTGTCTGGAAGCAGCGGGCGGTTAGCAATTAGCGATTAGTAACAGCGAGCGCTCGTGACCTTTAGCTTTTTTGTTTCCGCCCGGCAAGTGGGACTGGTTGAAGGGGCGCACCTTTAGGTGCGCCGTTCAGCCATCCCAATAAAATTGTCATCCCGAGCGGAGCGTCTGCAACGTTTTCCCGACCGCGCATTTTGCGGTCGGGCGGGCGCGCAGTCGAGGGACCTGCTTTTCTCATGCGACCGCGTGATACTGTGGGACCGCGATCTCCAGCCATTCCACAATGCAGGAGAGAACACCGTGCTCCGGATCTTCTTCCGCGAAGTCCACGCTGGTTGTGGCCGGCTCGGGTGCCACGTGCAGTCCGTGTTTTCGTTGTGTCATCCTGAGCGAGCCCGCTTCAGCGGGCGAGTCGAAGGACCCCTACCATCGCAGAATCGCGCTCCCGCGGTTTGTGCCGTCCCTACGGGACTCGGGATCAATTTTCTCGCCTACCCAGCGCTGAAGCGCTGGGCTAACTTATGCCGCCGCTACGCGGCTCAGGCGCGTTACCGTTCGGCTTCCGCGGGCTTACGCCCACGGCTAACGCAAATCTCGCCGCTTCGCGGCTGTCTAAACAGCTAGAACCAGCTGCTGCAATTTAGCCAAGCCAGTCATTTAGCCTTCGATCAAACTGGCCACTGACCACTAGCCACTGCCGTTCAATCTCCACCCACTCCTACCGCACCCTTGCGCGCAGCTTCGGCCTCGGCGCGGTCCTTCTCCTTCACAGCGACCTTCTGCGGCTTCATGTTGGGGAAGAGCGCGATGATGGTCCCGATCAGCACCACCTGCACGCCGATCCAGATCCACATTACCAGCGGATTCACGTGCGCCTTGATGATCGGCCTGCCGGTATCCTGGTTGCGCCCGGTATAGACTAGGTAGAGGTCTTCATTGGGGCGCGAGCGGTTGGCGACGATGGTCGAGGTCTGCTCGCTGGCCTTGTAAAAGCGGCGCTCGGGAAACATAGTGTCGATCTGCTTGCCGTTCCTGTAGACGTCGATGACCGCCCACTCGCTGCCGTAGTTCGGCTTGTCGTCCTGGGTGTAGGATTGGCAGACCAGCGTGTAATGGCCTATCTGCATCTTGTCGCCGAAGCCCATCTCCTGCTCCTTGTCGACGTTGAACGGCAACCCGGCGAAGCCGATGATGATGAACACCACCCCGATGTGGATGAGATATCCGCCATAGCGGCGGGTGTTACGGCGGGTGATCACCACCATGCCCTGCAAGAGGTTGACGCCCGTTTGCCGCGCGATGACGCGCCCGCCTCGCCAGAATTCGCCGGCGACTGTGGCGACCACAAACATCGATAGCGAAATCGCAACCAGAGAATAGAAGTACGCCGAATCTTCCCACGGCCTCATGCCGCCGAGGAGCAGCACGATCGCCGTGATGACCGCAATCGCCGTCGGCCAGACGAAGTTGCGCTTCACCCGGTCCAGCGATGTCTGGCGCCACGCCAGCAGCGGACCGACTCCGGTCAGAAACACCAGAAAGATCCCGATGGGCACGTTGACGCGGTTGAAGAACGGCGGGCCGACCGTGACCTTCGATCCCGTCACCGCCTCCGACAGCACCGGAAACAGCGTTCCCCACAATACGGCGAAGCACGAAACCAGCAGCACCAGATTGTTGAACAGGAAGCTCGACTCGCGCGAGACCAGCGATTCCAGCCGGTGCTCGCTCTTCAGGGTCTCGCGATTGCGCACGAAGAAATACACGCAGGTGGAGAAGATGATCGCCAGAAACCAGACGAACCAGGTGCCGATACTCGACTGCGCGAAGGCGTGAACCGAGCTGACGACGCCGCTGCGCGTGAGAAACGTTCCAAAGATGGCCAGCAGAAATGTGGTGAAGATCAGCCACATGTTCCACATCTTCATCATGCCGCGCTTTTCCTGCATCATCACCGAATGCAGGAAGGCAGTCATGGTGAGCCACGGCAGCAGCGACGCGTTTTCGACCGGATCCCATCCCCAGTAGCCGCCCCAGCCCAGCACTTCGTAGGCCCAATGCGCGCCGAGGAAGATGCCGCAAGTCAGGAACAGCCACGCTACCATCGTCCAGCGGCGCGTGATGTGGATCCACTTCTCGCCGGGATACTTCATGATCAGCGCGCCCAGCGCGAAGGCAAATGGAACGGTCACGCCGACGTAGCCGAGATAAAGCATCGGCGGATGAATCACCATCTCGGGATATTGCAGCAGCGGATTGAGGCCGTTGCCGTCAGCGGGAATTGTTCCCGTGACCAGGCCGAACGGATTGGCGGCGAAGTTAATCAGCGAAAAGAAGAATACCTGCACTGCGGCGATGATGACCGAAGCATAGGCAAATAGTTGCGGATCGACTTTGTAGCGCAGCCGCAGCACCAGCGCGTAGGTCGAGAGCAGCCACGCCCAGAAGAGCAGTGAGCCCTCCTGGCCCGACCAGAGCGCGGCAAACTTGTAGGCGATGGGCAGGTCGCGATTGCTGTGGTGCAGAATGTAAGCGACGGAGAAGTCGTTTCCCAGCGCGGCCATCACCAGCGCCAGCCCGGCGATGGTCACGGCTGCCCACGAGGCGATGCCGGCCCGCCGCGCAGTCTCGCCCAGGCGATCATCCTTGCGGTAAAGGCCGAGCGCGCCCCCAATGAACGAATAGGCTGCGAACGCCAGGCCCAGCAGCAATGCAAAACTTCCGATTAATGGCATGAAGACTCAGTACCTACTTAGGAGCCGGACTGTCCGGGGAACGGCGCCATCCTATTGCTGCTATTTTACTCGCAACCGCAAGGGCAATGCCCATTTGCGCGGCGGAGCAATACAACTTTGCGGGCGTAAGCTTCGCCTGCGGAGGCGTGGCGCTCAAACTTCCAGCTCTAGCTCTATCGAAGATACTCGCGCGCCATCGGCCGCCACCAGGGCCAATCGTGATAGCTGTGGTCGCCCCAGACGTACAGCTCATGGCGGATGCCGCGTCCGCGCATGATGCCGGCCATGCGCTCGTTATCGTTCCAGCACATGTCCCACTCGCCGGTGGCCAGCACGGTGCGGATGTGGTTGTAGCGCCAGCCGTCGGTGCAATTGGCCAGGTAGTCGGGAGGATTGTTGAAGTACACCTCGTCGCTGTACCAGCCGTTGAGAAACTTCTTGATATCGTAAGCTCCGCCCATGCACACGCAATCGGTAACTTTGTCGGGATGCCGCATGGCGAAGTTGAGCGCGTGATAAGCGCCAAAGCTGCATCCGGTGACGATCACCCGCGGGTTCCAGTTCTTGTTCCACATCAGCGGGAGCACGTCGTTGAGGACGTAGCGCTCGTATTGCGAATGCCGCTGCACGCGCCAATAGGGATGCGCCCGCTTGTTGTACCAGCTTTCGCTGTCGACGCCGTCCACGCAGTAAATTTGCAACTGCCCGGCCTCCAGACGGTCGGCGACGGCGGCGATCATCTTATTGTCTTCGTATTCGAAGAAGCGGCCCATGGAGGTAGGAAAAACGAGGACCTTCGGGCCTTCGTGTCCAAAGACGAGCAGGTCCATATCGCGTTGCAGGTCTTTGGACCACCAACGGTGAAATTCGCGATTCAAGTTGTATGTGCCCCTGATGGAGAGATTGTGCGGCGCTTAAAACCGACGTTTGATACTCTAAGAGGCACCATTCTACAGGATGCCAACCGAGCCCAGCATAACCGGCCAAGCGATGCCCGTTCCCCTCGACCTGAACCAAGCGCCAGCCGCCGTACCTGGCGACCTGAACTCCCGCCTGCGGCAGCAGCAGCAGTTTCCCTCAAAGCTGATGGACGAGAAGCACGACTTCATCGTCTATCTGCCGCCCATGTACGACCAGCAGCCCGACCGCCGCTTTCCCGTGCTCTACATGCAGGATGGGCAGAACCTGTTCAGCCCGGACACGTCCTTCATCAAGGGAAACTACTGGCGCATGGGCGAGACCGCCGACGCGCTCATCGCGGCGAGCGAGATCGAGCCGCTGATCATCGTTGGCATCTACAACACGGGCGAGCATCGCATCCATGAATACACGCCGGTGGAGGACAAGCGCCTGGGCGGCGGCCAGGCCGATGCTTATGGGCAGATGCTGGTGGAGGAGCTGAAGCTGTTCGTCGATCGCGCCTATCGCACGCTGCCGGGCGAGGCCAACTGCGCATTGGGCGGCTCGTCGCTGGGCGGGCTGGTGACGCTCTACCTCGGGCTGCGCTACACTTGGCTGTTCAGCAAGCTGGCAGTGATGTCGCCATCGGTGTGGTGGCGCAAGCGCGCGATTCTGAGGACCGTGGCCCAGATCAAGCGCAAGCCCAATCTGAACATCTGGCTCGACATCGGGACCAAAGAAGGCCAGCGCGCGCTAGGCGATGCTCGCGAGCTGGAAATGGCTTTGGTGAAGAAGGGATGGGTGCTGGGGCGCGATCTCGCATACATGGAAGTCGCCGGCGCCGAACACACCGAGTCCGCCTGGGCGCAGCGCGTCGCGCCGATGCTGAAGTTCTTATTTCCGGCGCAGTAGGGAAGCGGAATTTTCACCACAGAGACACAGAGAGCACGGAGACGGAGCGGATCTTTCCTGGTGAGAACGTCGCGCCACGCGTCACATCGAGCTGTGATCTAACTCGTGGCGCGGTCAGCGCTGGCGGCGCAAACTCACTGTGATTGAGTCTCCCGAAGGTTGTTCGCAGGCTTCCCATGTTTACCACCACCACGCTCGCCTCCACCGTCAACGCTCGCTTCGCCGGGCTGGAAAGCATCATCGGCAACACACCGCTGCTGGCCATCGATTACGAGATCCGCGGCCGCAAGCGCACCATCTACGCCAAAAGCGAGCAGATGAACTTCACCGGCAGCATCAAGGACCGGATGGCGCTGCACATCCTGCGCCAGGCTTACGCCGAGGGCCGCATCCGTCCGGGCGACACCATCGTCGAAGCCACCAGCGGCAACACCGGCATTTCGTTCGCCGCGCTGGGCCGCGCGCTGGGGCACGCGGTCACCATCTTCATGCCCAACTGGATGAGCCGCGAGCGCATGGACCTGATCCACAGCCTCGGCGCAAACATCGTTCCGGTCACCAAGGCGCAAGGCGGATTTTTGGGCAGCATCCGCATGGCCGAGGATCTGGCCGCACAGCGCGACGACGTTTTTCTGCCGCGACAGTTCTCCAACACCGCCAACGTCGACGCGCACGAGCAGACCACCGGCCCGGAGCTGTATTGGCAACTGCGGTATGAAGGCCTGACCGCCGATGCCTTTGTCGCCGGCGTGGGCACGGGCGGCACGGTAATGGGCGTCGGACGATTTCTGAAGAAGATGACGCCCGCGACGCGAATCTATCCCATGGAGCCGGCGGAATCGCCCACACTCTCCACCGGCTGCAAGGTTGGGCAGCACCGCATTCAGGGCATCTCCGACGAGTTCGTCCCCGCCATCCTCCAACTGGAACAACTGGAGCAGGTGATCGGCGTTTGCGATGGCGACTCCATCCTGATGGCGCAGAAGCTGGCCGGCGAACTGGGACTGGCGGTGGGAATCAGCTCAGGGGCAAACTTCCTGGCTGCGGTGAAGGTGCAGGACTCGCTCGGAGAGGATGCCGTGGTGGCCACGGTCTTTGCCGATGACAACAAGAAGTATCTCAGCACCGACCTGCTGCGCGACGAGCCGGTGAAGCCGCACTATCTCTCGCCGGAGATTACCCTGGTCGCCTTCCGCGCCCTCAGCCGCGTTTGCCGAGCCTGCACCGCCGTGCGGGAGTGAAATCGCCGGACAATTGTTACAGCAGCATTAAAATCTTGTTGACATTTAGTTAAGAGCGGATTACGCTCCCCCCAACTTTCCTAATCAGTAGGTACTTGGCCGCCAAGTACAAGAGCGCTCCCGTCCAGATGTTGGGGTAGTTCGGCATCCTAGCTGTGCGCAAGACAGGCAGGGAAC
>Ga0181530_10000585_pt1 | contig 46791 bp, 35 predicted proteins | sample PEATcosm2014_Bin_42_FD_119769 | JGI IMG/M metagenome (GOLD analysis project Ga0181530, IMG submission 119769) | Peatland microbial communities from MTU Mesocosm Facility, Houghton, MI, USA - PEATcosm2014_Bin10_60_metaG | ecosystem: Environmental > Terrestrial > Soil > Wetlands > Peat | place...
AAACTCGGCTTTGCGCGACGGGTCATCGCGGAGACGCAGAGACTCGCGGTGGCCCACGACCCCACTTCTCGAAAAGCGCGAGAAGTGGGGCACCCCCAGGTCCCCGCGCAGCATATCTGGCAGAAACGCTTTTACGATTTCAATGTGTGGACGGAACACAAACGGATAGAGAAACTGCGGTACATGCACCGGAATCCGGTGAAGCGAGGACTGGTGGAGACGCCGGAACTGTGGCGCTGGAGCAGCTTCCGGGCCTATGCGATGGGCGAGCCCGGGCCGGTGAAGGTCAACGACTGGGAAGTTCTCAAGATGAAGATCCGACTGCCGGCGGCGTGACCAACTTACGCAGCCGCGTTGGCGAAAGCGGGGCCCACTTCTCGAAAAGCGCGAGAAGTGGGGCACCCCTTTTCAGGATTCTTCATTCGCGCCGGAGACCTGCGCCTCCCGCCAACCCAATGTCGCGGCTAATGCGCAGAAAACGACCCAACCGGACCACGCTCTCCTCATTGTTTTTGCGCTCGGTTCAGTTCGAAAGTCCATAAACCTTAGACAAGAAGTATCCAACAAAAAAAACACCAACGAGAAAATAGGCTGCGACCTCCCCCCAGAACACTCCTGGTTCTTTATCGCGGTAGACCCAGCCGCTAAAACGAACCCACACTTTGCCCGTATACGCAAAAAACGCAGCCCCAGAAATTAAGATGACGCCGACTATCAAAAAAACGTTAGGTGGTTTTGAAAGTGAGCTCAACTCAAGCATCATAACTTTTCCTTTCTGGATGTTTGGGGGAATTTCCAACCATCACTGCTGTGTTGAACTGAACTTAGTTAACATTCGGCGGGTCGGCCACATCTCCGCGGGCAAGTATAGCGCGTTGGTTGTTAGATGTTGGTGAAGAAGAAGCGGGGCCCACTTCTCGAAAAGCGAGAAGTGGGGCACCCTATGGGATTTCTGATTCGGGCCGGGGATTATTGGCAGCAGCCGCAATCGTGGCCGTGCCAGTAGACGGGCCAGCCTAGATAGCGGGTGGCGGCTTCGTGAGTGGCGGCGGCTACGGTGGAGAAATTGGCGGCTACATGGTGTTCGAATCCGTGGTCGCAAATGTAGCGCAGGAGTTTCTGCATGTGCTTGATCTCCACCACTCCGGCCCCGCCGAACGTATTCAAGGGGTCGCTGGTGAAAGCGCCTTCGCCGACATATCCGCGGATCACGCCGGTGCGATCGTCGGTGGAAAAGCGCGCGAAGCTCATCGGGCCAGCCTTCACGCGGCCGACGCAGGTGCCGAAGGTGTTTTCGCGGCCAACGGTCCCGGCAATGATTTCCTGGAAATCCATGCGCACGTCCTGAAAGAAGTGCTTGGGAAGGTTGCTGCAATGGAAGCAGACGGCCTTGTCGGGATTGTCGCCGTAGTTGTTGTTCCAGTCGAGCAGGGCGCTGGGCGTTTCCGAGGCGAGCCGCAGGGCGTGCATGGCGACGGTGCCGCAGACGTCCACTTCGCAGGCGCTGGGAATCAGGTTGTCGCTCATCATGCTCATGAGGGTGCAGGGGACGACGCCGAAGTATTCTTCGAGCGAGGTCCAGCACTGCACGGCGCTGACGGTGACGTCGCGGGATTTCATCCAGCCTTCGATGACCGCTCCCAGCTTGGCCATTTTGATGAGGGCGGCTTCGGGAACGTCTTTGGTGGAGACATACTTGCGAATTTCGGCCAGCTTGGCTTGCGTTTTTGCGTCGGCGTCGCCGAGGCGGGCGATTTGGCCGAGGATTTCGGAGAGGTCGATGGTCTCGACGGTGATGCCGCTGGCTTCGAGAAGTTTTTCGCTGTAGCGGACGGTGTTGAACGCTGCGGGGCGCGCTCCGATGCTGCCAATGCGGAGATTGCGCAGGCCTTTTCGGATGCGGCAGACGGCGGCGAAGCGCTCAAGGTCGTTGCGGAACTCGGCCGAGTCGGGCGCGACGGTGTGCGAATCGGTCAGCGAGTACGGGATTCCGTATTGCGTGAGGTTATTGCAGGCCGACATTTTTCCGCAGAAACTGTCGCGGCGGAATTTGATGGTCATTTTGGCGGGCTCGTCGGGCGTGGCCTGCACCAGGACGGGAACGTCGAGCCGCGCCAGGCGCAAGGTGTCGGCAATGGCGCGCTCGTCGCCAAAGTTGGGCAGGGTGACGATGACGCCGTCGATGCGGCCGGCATTTTTCTGGAACAGCGCGGCGCAGCGTTTGGCTTCTTCGTAGGTCTCGACCGAGCCGAATTTTCCCTCGTCGGGTCCCGGAGTGACCGCGTCAATGCCGGCTTGCTCAAGCACGCGCAGCATGTCTTCCCGGCCCGACTGGGCCAAATGGGCGGGGAAAAAACCGCGGTTCCCCACAATTACTCCAAACGTCATCTTTTGTTTCTGCTTCGGCTGCTCAACATTCGACATATAAGTCCCTATCCAGCAAAGATTTTATTCCAAACTCTTTTGCGACCGGCCATCGCATGGGCGGGTGGCCGGGCCATCGTAAACAGCGTTGCGACTTCGTTTTTGATCACTCGGCCGCCCGATTCAAACTCGTCCCGGGCGGAAGTGATAGCAGTAGATCGCTCCCGCCAGCGAGAGCAGGGCGCCCCACCACACGTTGGCGTGCAGAGAATACAGCACCACCGGCACGGCGGGTGGATGCGTAAGCTGGTACAAGCCCGCTCCGAAAATCAGCAGGCCGTTGCCGAGCAAAGAGATACCGATGAAAAACCAAATCGAGATTCGACCTTCAGAGTGCATGGCGCCTCACCAGAACAGAATATTCAGCACGACAAACACGACGGCGACCACGATGGCCCAGAACACGGGTCGCTGATAGAACGGCATTTTCCCTTCGGACGGTATATCGGTTTCGCCGTACACCAGTCCCTTGAGCTCACTCGCCGGGGTGGGAGTAGTCAGCAAGCTGACCACCACGGTGACGATGACGCAGATCAGAGTGGACCAGAGGGCGCGGTACATATTCTCGGCCATGTCTTTCGCGTAGGGCGACAAGGCCACATAGCGCAACGCCGAGGGATCGACCTTGACCCAGATATACATGCCGATGGAAGAAAGAGTGCCAGAGAGCAGTCCCCAGAACCCACCGGCGCGGGTGGCGCGCTTCCACAACATGCCCAACAGGACGGTGCCGAACAGCGGGGCGATGAAGAAGCTGAATAACGCTTGCACGTAATCCATGATGCTCTTGAAATGCATCACGAGATAAGCCGTGCCGATGCTGATGATCACGCCGACCACGGTGGACCAGCGTCCCATCTTCACGCGTTGCTCATCGGTAGCTGTCTTGTGGAGCAGCGCCCCGTAAATGTCGTAGGTCCAGACGGTGGAGAAGGCGCTGACGTTGCCCGCCATACCCGACATGAATCCGGCCATGAGCGCGGTCACGCCCAGCCCGAGCAGTCCGGGCCCGCAATAACGAGCGAGAAGGAGGGGCAGCACTTCGTTGTAGCTGTGGCCTCCGGTGGCAACCGCCGCGCCCTCACCCATCAACTTCATGGGCAGAACGGCGATGCCGATCAAGCCGGGAAGGATGACGATGAGAGGCACAAACATCTTGAAACCCGCGCCAATAATGGGCGCCATTTTGGCGGCGCGCAAGTCTTTGGCGGACAGAATGCGTTGCACGACCAGGAAGTCGGTCGTCCAGTAACCCGTGGAAATGCACATGGCCAAGCCGAAAACAATCCCCGTCCAGTGAATGCCCATGGGATTGGTTTGGAACGAACCCAAGCCGCTCCATAAGTGGGTGTATTGCGCGGAGGCGCGTACGGCAACCTGGGCCTGCAAGTTGCGCCAGCCGCCCGCTTCGATCAGACCGAGGATCGGAATCAGCAGGGCGCCGGCCCAGATCAGCATGAACTGCAGGACCTCGTTGAAAATGGCGGAGCGCAGGCCGCCGAGAGCTACGTAGATGGCAACCGTGATGGACGAAACCCAGATGCTGAAGTTGATGTCCCAGCCAAGGACGACTTTCATCACCAGCGCCATGGCGTACATATTGATGCCGCTCATGAGCACGGTCATGAAGGCAAAGGAGACGGCGGAAAGGGCGCGGCTGGGTTCTCCGAAGCGGAGTTTGAGGTATCCGGGGACGGAGTGGGTCTTGGAAATGTAGTAGAAGGGCATCATCACCAGGCCGAGGAAGAGCATGGCGGGAATGGCGCCGATCCAATACCAATGGGCGGCGAGGATGCCGTACTGGTAGGACGCGCCCGCCCAGCCCATCAGTTCGAGCGCCCCCAGGTTGGCGGAGAGGAAGCTGAGGCCGGCGATCCAGGCCGTCATCTCGCGGCCGGCCATGAAGTAATCCTCGCTGGTATTGGCCTGCCGCTTCAGATAGAAGCCGATCGCCAGCACCAGCGCGAAGTAGAAACCGACGATGATCAGATCGACGAGAGATAAGTGAACCAGTCTTTGCGGGAGAATCTGCGGGACAACCTGCTGGACAACCAGAGCCATGGCCATCATGTTGGTAGGATTACCTTCCGTGTCTTATGTAAAGTCTTATCGACACCCTTTCCTTGCATCTCGTCGTTTCGAAGCCGAGCCCCTCGCAAAACCACTTCTCAAACCAGTTAGAGGGCCGCTGGCCGTCACAACTCGACCTGGCCGCGGAATTTCCAATCCGTAATATTACCTCAATCGTTGACGTTAACGGAAAGCTTTTTTTCGGTGTTTTTTGAGGTGCAGGGAGAACCCCCGCCACCCGCCCAGGGATGGATTCTCGGCGCCCAGCCGCCGCCGGGCGCGAGATCGATTTGTAGCTTGGTCGGCTCCGCCTACTTGGCGGAGAATTTGAAAATAGTCTGAGTGTTATAGACCGCGGGCGGCCGCAAAATGATCGACGGAAACGACGGTTGATTCACGGCATCGGGATAGTGTTGCGTCTCGAGGCAGAAGCCGGAACGCTTCCCGTAAACGACCCCGCGCTTGCCGGTGATGGATCCGTCGAGAAAGTTCCCCGAGTAGAACTGAATGCCGGGTTCGGTGGTCCAGACTTCCATCTGGCGGCCCGATTCGGGATCGAAAGCGCGGGCGGCGAACCTGAGCTTGCCGGCTTCGCCATTCAGGACAAAGTTGTGATCGTAGCCTCCGGGGTTTCCCGCCATTTCCGCTATGTGCGCGCCAATAGCGGTCGGCTTGGTGAAGTCGAGGGGCGTTCCCTTCACGGGCAGGATCTGGCCGGTGGGAATCAGCGTCGCATCGACCGGAGTGTACTTCGCGGCGTTGAGTTCGAGCACCTGGGCGAGAATGTCCTTCTGGCCGCCAAGATTGAAATAGCTGTGATTGGTCATATTGACCGGGGTCGCTTTGTCGGTCTTGGCCGTGTATTCAATGTGCAATTCGTTGTTGTCGGTGAGGCGGTAGACGACCGCGACCTTGAGGTTGCCGGGAAAGCCTTCGTCGCCATCGGGGCTGTCATAGCTGAAGCGTACCGCGGCGGCGTTCTTTTCATGAAGCGGCTCGGCTTTCCACGCCACATGGCTCAGGTCCTTCGTCCCGCTGTGCAGGCTATTGGGCGGATCGTTCACCTCCAGCGAATATTCTTTTCCGTCCAGCGTGAACTTGGCTTTCGCGATGCGGTTCGCCACTCTACCGACCGTCGCTCCGAACCACGGGGCCTTACTGAGGTACCCCTGGATCTGGTCGAAGCCGAGCACCACATCGCCGAGCTTTCCGGTGCGGTCCGGGACCCACAGTTCGGTCAGGGTCGCGCCATAGGTGATGACCTTCGCGATGGCGCCTTTCGCATTCTTCAAGGTGTACTGCTCAATCGCGGTACCGTCCGCCATGTTGCCAAACTTCGTCACTTCCACAGTAGCCTCCGGGCTTGATGCCGTATTTTTTTGGGCCGCAACCGGGCCGCATACCATGCAAATCAGGATTGACAATAATAAGAATGAAACTTTGCGCCTTGCTTCATGAACGTTCATCGCGCCTCCAGTTCACCGCCGATAGACTCCAAACCGGCAACAATTAACGTAATCGTTTCTGGTGCAACAAAGCAAGCCTCGATTTCCCTGGCGAACGGCTTGCGGGTTTTGCCGATTGGATGTTCTACAATCGCTCGTGAATTGTGCCGCTGGCGCAATCCAAAAATCAAGGCGGGGTTCGGATAGCACGCGATGGGCACGGTCACAATCAAACTGGTTCCGCTGGGAATCTCGGTCGAGGCGGAGAGCGGCGCGGCGCTGGGGGAAATTCTGGCGCCTCACGGCGTGGAGCTTCCTTGCGGCGGAACTTCGCTGTGCGGCGGGTGCCGTGTGCGCGTGCTGGAAGGGCATCTTGCGGTCACGGAGGAAGACCGGGCATCGCTCAGTCCAGGCGAGATCGCTGCAGGCTGGCGCCTGGCGTGCCGCGCGCGGGTCTCGGAGCCGATTTGCTTGCAGGTTGAGCAGTGGACGCTTTCTCCTCGCGGTGACGACAGCCGCGGTCGTTCCTCCTCCTCCTCCTCCTCCTCGTCCACGCGAGACGGTATTGCCATCGCCGTGGATCTTGGCACAACTACGGTGGTGGTCCAGAGTTTCGATCTGGGCACGGGTGAACTGGTGGGCATCCGCGCGGCGCTCAACCCGCAGGCGGCCTTCGGTTCGGATGTGGTGAGCAGGATACGCTTCGCGATGGGCAGTCCCGATCTGACCAGTCTGATCCGGAAGGCAGTGGGCGCCATGGTCGAGTTAGTGACAACGGAAAAACGCGGCCCGGTGCGCGAGGTCCTGCTGGTGGGAAACACGGTCATGCATCATCTGTTTTGCGGGATCGATGTCGCGCCGCTTTCCCATGTTCCCTTCGAAAGCCCCGCGCTCGGCACCGCCGAGTTCACGCCCCGCGAACTTGGTTGGGCGTTGCCGGCCAGTTGCCGCATACGGTTTCTGCAATGCGTGGGCGGCTACGTTGGTTCCGATCTGCTGGCGGGCGTCGTCGCTTGCGAAATGGACAAAAATTCCGAAATCACGGCGCTGGTCGATCTGGGCACCAACGCTGAAATTGCCCTCGGGAATCGCCGCCGCATCCTCTGTGCCTCGACCGCCGCCGGGCCCGCGTTCGAAGGCGGAGAGATACGCCGGGGCATGAGGGCCTCCACGGGAGCAATCTCATCGGTGACGGTGGCGGATGGAAAGCTGCACACGTCGATCATCGGGGCGGTTGCACCAAGAGGACTCTGCGGCAGCGGCCTGGTCGATGCCGTGGCGGCCGGGCTTGAAGTTGGGATCATTCTTCCGAGCGGCAGGCTTCGCGGCGGCATGGACTTCTTCGCCATCGCTGGAGACATCGGCCTGTATCAGCGCGACATCCGCCAACTGCAACTGGCCAAAGGCGCAATCGCTTGCGGATTTGAACTGCTGCTCAAACGGCTGGGCGCGTCTCCAGGCCAGGTGAAGTCTGTGTTTCTTGCGGGAGCGTTCGGGAACTACGTTCGCGCGGAAAGCGCCGTGCGGATTGGGCTGCTCCCGGGAATCGCAGCCGGACGGCTGGCGCCTTCGGGCAACACGGCATTGCGGGGAGCGAAGCTGATTCTGTCGCAGCCGCCGGATCGCGATCTGCCGCAATTGGAACACGTGGCGCTGGCCAGCGAGCCTGATTTTGAGAACGTGTTTGTCAGCGCCATGACGCTGGGATGACGGCAGCCGCACAATGTTCCTGACCTCGGCAATTTCACCTTGTTTCCTGCGGTTAAAACGATTAAATTAGACTGGGACGACGGCAGCGACAGCAGGCGCGCCACGCTCAGCCTCGACCGCCGGGCATTTTCTTTCCATAACGCAAAGAAACGCGGCTGGAAACCGGGGCAGGAAAGTTTTGCGGTTCTTGCCGGAAGTTCATCGGCGCAAATTGAATTACGGGGAAATTTTTCATTCATACCATGACGACCAGGAAGACGAAAACTCCAAAACCACCGGCGCGCCGCCGCGCGGCCGCCAAAACAAGCAAAGCTTCCGCCACGCGCCCGGCATCGCGCGGCAAATTCGACGTGATGGCGGTGGGCGACATTTGTGTCGATCTCATTCTGACCGGCAACGTGCGGCCGCAGTTTCGCCAGGTCGAACAGATTGTGGGCGACTGCGCGCTCGAACTCGGAGGCTCGGTCACCATTTTCGCCAGCCAGTTGGGAAAGTTGGGCGCTCGCGTGGGAATAATTGGCTGGACGGGGCGCGACCTGTTCGGAAAATTCGTGGTCGCGGAACTGCGCGGGGCCGGAGTTGACACCTCGCGCATGAAGACGCACCCGAAGCTCAAGACTGGCATCGGCGTCGCGCTTTCGGAAGAAAACGATCGCGCGATTCTGACCTACATGGGCACGATCAATGCCACCAGCCCCTCCGACATTGAAGAGAAGATGCTCGGCAACTGCCAGCACTGGCATGTGGCCAGCTACTTCCTATTGAGCCAGATGCGTCCATTCTGGCCAGGCTGGCTGGCCAAGTGCAAAGAAGCCGGCCTGACCACTTCGCTCGACACCAACTGGGACCCAGCCAACCGTTGGGAAGGCGTATTGGACCTGTTGCCGCAGGTTGATGTTTTTCTTCCCAATGAAGCCGAGGCCCTCGCCATCTCGGGCAAGAAAGATGTGGCCGAGGCCGGCAGGTCGCTGGCCAAGCTGGGGCCTCTGGTCATCGTGAAATGCGGCGAGAAGGGGGCCCGGGCTTTCCGGAACGGCCCGGCGAAAGACGAGACCTGGGAACTTCATCCCAATGAAACCACCGGACTCCCGGCGGCTGTTGTGGACACGACGGGAGCGGGCGACAATTTTGACGCCGGCTTCCTGCGCGGGTGGCTCCTGGGCCGGGAGGTTGAAAGCTGCCTCCTGCTGGGCCACCGCTGCGCCATAGGCAGTCTCCAATATGGTGGAGGCACCCGCGGCCAGTTCGTGGAGCGCGTGACGAAGTAAGCCTATAGAAGTGAGCCTATAGAAGAACGAATCACGGCGGGAGCCGGGAATTCCTGGGGCTCCTCGGGAAAACTCGCGGGCCCAGTCTTTTTTCCCGCCCGCAAAATATCCCAAGGGCGGAGTTCTTGCATCTATACTACAAGAGTAATTTTCGAGGACTTCCCCAATGACTTCCAGCGTATTGAGCGGACGAAAGCGGGCGCGGTCGGCGTCCCGCAAGCGTGTGTTTCTGCCGGCGTTTGTTTTTCTCTGGATGGTGGCCGCGAGTTTCCCGGCGCACTCGCAAGCTACGCCGCAGCAACCCCCGGCGAACCCCAACCAGCAGGAGGCTCCGCCCGAAGCCGGCGGCCCGCAGAACGACGTTGGACCGTATGTGGTCCCCAAGAAGAAAGAAGAACCGCCGCCACCGGCCCCGGAAAAGCCAAAGAAGATCGAGAACATGCCCGACTACTCGATCTCAGTCAACGTGCCGCTGGTGAATCTGGATGTGCTGGTAACCACCAAGGACGGGCAGACTATCCCGGGACTGAAGAAAGAGAATTTCAAGGTTGTGGAAGACGGCGCGCCGCAAACGATTTCGACTTTCAATCAGACGGCGGCCCCGATTACGGCGGTCCTGCTGGTGGAATTCGCGGCGACCAACTACAGCTTCATGGTCGAAGCCCTGAATGCATCGTACGCATTCGCGAACACGCTGCAGAAAGATGACTGGGTGTCGGTCGTCTCCTACGACATGAGATCGTACATCCTCGTCGATTTTACCCAGGACAAGCGCGCCGTCGTCGGGGCATTGAACACATTGCGCATACCGGGCTTCTCGGAAACCAACTTGTTCGACGCGCTTTTCGACACGCTCGACAGAATCGACCGTATCGAGGGCAAGAAATACATCATTCTTGTGACCACGGGAGTCGACACCTTCAGCAAGCTTACCCTGGACCAGATCCTCAAAAAGATCAAGTCCACCAAGGACGTCACGATCTACCCCGTCAGCGTCGGTTTCATGATGCGCGAATACTGCGAAACGCACCACAACTCTTATTGCCGCAACAACCGCGGGATCGGCATTCCGGCCGACCAAATGACCTACCTGCAAGCCGACAACGAGGTGAGGACGTTCGCGCAGCTGACCGGAGGCCGGGCTTATTTTCCGCGCTTCCAAGGCGAGCTGCCGGAGATCTTTCAACAAGTCGGGGCCGACATCCGCAACCAGTACACCATCAGTTATCACCCCACCAACGCCAAGCTCGACGGGACTTACCGTAAATTGAAAGTCGAACTGCAGGCGCCCGACGGAGGCCCGCTGAAGATTCGCGACCAGAAGGGCAAGGAAGTAAAGTACATCATCTACGCGCGAGACGGCTACACGGCGAAACACACGGTGGAGTAGGCGGAGGTTAGAGGTCAGAAGTCAGATTGCAGAAGTAAACCCGCTGGTCTTCCACTTCTGCAATCTGGCTTACCCAATTCTGATTTTACCTCTGCAATCTGACCTCTTACCTCTGACCTCTGGTGCGCGCACTCGCCCGCCTGATTTACAATCCTCAGTTCCCCCTGAGGAGGATGCGCCGTGATTCCACGCTATACCCGGCCCGAGATGGCCCGCATCTGGAGCGACGAAAACCGCTTCCGCACCTGGCTGGCGGTGGAAGTCGCCGCCACTGAAACGCTGGCCGCCGCCGGCATCGTGCCCAAAGATGCCGCGCAGGCGATCCGCGCGCGCGCCGGATTCAACGTCGAGCGCATCTTCGAGATCGAGGCCGAGGTCAAGCACGACGTCATCGCTTTCACCACGGCGGTGGCCGAGATCGTGGGGCCGCACGCACGGTGGTTCCACTACGGGCTGACCTCGAACGATGTGGTGGATACGGCGCAGGCGTTGCTCATCCAGCAGGCCTCAGCTCTGATTGCCGGCGATCTGGACCGTCTGGCCGAGGCGCTCGAACGCCGCGCCTGGGAGTTCAAGGATACGCCGATGATCGGGCGCACCCATGGCGTCCACGCCGAGCCGATTACGTTTGGATTCAAAATCGCGAACTGGTATTCGGAGACTTTGCGCAACATCGTGCGCTTCCAGGCCGCCGCCGAAGATCTGCGCGTGGGCAAGTTTTCGGGCGCGGTCGGAACGTTTGCCCACCTCACGCCGGAGCTTGAAGAAAAAATGTGCGCGAGATTGGGATTGAAGGCCGCGGCGGTGTCATCGCAGGTGATTCAGCGCGACCGCCATGCCCACTTCCTGGCCACGCTGGCCACGGTCGCATCCACGCTCGACAAGATCGCAACGGAAATCCGCCACTTGCAGCGCACCGAAGTTCGCGAGGCCGAAGAATACTTCAGCGAAAAGCAGAAGGGCTCGTCGGCCATGCCGCACAAGCGCAATCCCGTCACTTGCGAACAAATCAGCGGGCTGGCGCGCGTGGTGCGGGCGAACGCGCAGGCCGGTTTCGAGAACGTCGCGCTCTGGCACGAGCGCGATATTTCGCACTCCTCGGTTGAGCGCATCATCATTCCGGATTCGACCACGCTTGCCGACTATATGCTCAACAAGACGGCGAGTTTGATCGAGACCATGTTTGTCTACCCCGAGCGCATGAAAGCGAACCTCGAGAGCACCCATGGCCTGGTCTTCAGCGGACAGTTGTTGTTAGATCTCGTCGAGAGCGGCGTTTCCCGAGAAGACGCTTACCGCCTGGTGCAGAGTCACGCCATGCGGGCGTGGAAAGAGAATCTGGACTTCCACGAACTGGTGCTGAACGATCCCGAGATTCGCGGACGAGTGGCGAAGGCCAAAATCGAGCGCGCCTTCGACCTGGGCCGGCAGCTTAAGAACATCGACAAGATTTTTGCCAGGGTGTTTCCGGCAAGAACTGCTGTTAAGAAGAGTGTCGCATCGCCAAAGAAGAGGTCAGCCCCCCGCAAAAAATAACGCGCCGGGCGTTTTGTCGCGCAGCGGTCAGGCCGAGTGGCCTTCGACACGATCCAGGCGTCGCTCGTGGGCCGTAGGGATCTTCACCAGGTCGCCGATCAGATCGGCGTGGCCCTTGAGGATGATGGCGTGGTCTTTCGCCAGTTCTCTCAGTTCTTTTATGGATTCCGTCAATCCTTTGCCGGACTCCCTCATTTCTATTATGGACTCCGTCAGTCCTTTGCCGGACTCCCTTAGTTCCTTCACTGACAGCACGGTGCCTTGCACGTCCGCGTGAAGCAGTTGCAGACTCTCCGCTAATGCTTGATGTCTTTCCGTCAGTCGATCGAGGCGCTCGTCGGTGGTCATTCTCGTATTCTACTTCTTTTCTTTTCGAGAAAAGCGGCTTCCCGAAACTCTTCCGCGCATCTTATCGTCGATCAAATTGTTGCGCGGCAAACACTTGGTTTTTTGTAATGGTTTGTAAAAGTAATAGTTTGTAAAAGCCTCCTCCAAGCAGCATCCCTTCCTGCCCGGTCCGCGTCTATTTAACTAGCCGGTTAATCCAGTGTGGGGAACCGGAAATTCCAGTAAGGATGGCGACTATGAAAAACTTTGGGAAGGTAAAAGGATTTGCGATGACTACAGCGTTGCTCGTCCTGCTGAGCATGACCGCAATGGCAGCCAACGGCCGGTACGATCAGCAGATTCAGCAGGCTGTCAGCCAGAAGATCCAGGATGCGAAGCAACTGCAAAATGTGAGCTCCAGCGTCGAAGACGGCATCGTGACTCTGACCGGCACGGTCCGCCTTTATCAGGACAAACTCGACGCCGCGAAAAAAGTCAGGAAGCTGGCGAACGTCAGCGGCGTCCGCAACGACATCGTGGTGGCGGGAGAAATTGTGCCCGATGGCCAGCTTGAGCAGAAACTGGCGAAGCAGTTGGCGTACGACCGCGTCGGATACTACGACAACGCGTTCAACTATCTTGCGCTTGGCGTGAAAGACGGCGTCGTCACGATCAGCGGCGAAACCGTAAACGGCGTGGCGAAAGACTCGGCGCTGGCCATCGTGGCGCGGACGCCCGGCGTCAAGGATGTTGTGAACGAGGTGAACGTGCTGCCGGTTTCGACTTTCGACGATTCACTGCGGGTACGCACGGCGCGGGCGATTTATCGCGACTCGGAGCTGGGCCGCTACGCAAGCGATCCGGTGGACCCGATCCGCATCGTGGTGGATAACGGACACGTGACGCTCTATGGAACCGTGCAAAGCGCGATGGACAAAAATATTGCAGGGATGCGGGCGAGTTCCGTTCCCGGCGCGTTCAGCGTCGAGAACAAGCTGGTGGTGGACTGACCCGGAGGGCAACCTCACCATCCTGGAAATTGCGCGGCCGCGGAGTATCGCGCGGTCGCGCGTTTACATTTTAGGCTTGAGCGATTCAATCGGCGGAAAGGAAACAGGCGAAGTGTAGATGCACGGGGAGGGTTGTTGTCCACTGTGAATCGCCGCGACAACCGCCTCGACGGCAGTACCGGCATTGGGAGGAATGATCACCGTGGCCGTCAGAAGGCCGGTGCGGACGGCGTGTTGTCCGGTTCCGGGCAAACCGTCGCATCCGATGAAGGGAATGCTCATCCAGCCCTTGAGTTCGGCCCCGGTCGCGTGCTCCTGCAGCGCCTTGCGGGCTCCGAGAGCCATCACATCGTTCTGGGCCGCGACCACTCCGATCACCTTACTCTTGGCCAAGCCCAGGGTGAGCCACGAACTGACCGCGTGATGCGCGCTCGCCTCTGTCCACAGGCCCTTGAGGGCGCGCACCTCGATGTTTGCAGGTTTGGCGGATTCCATTCCTACGGTTCGCTGGGTGGAAGCGGTATTGTCGGCGGGGCCCTGGATGTAAAGCACCGTGCCGCCGCCAGGCAGCAGCCGGGCTATTTGGTGGCCCTGGATTCTTCCCACTTCAACATGGCTGGTGCTAACGGAAAAAAGCGGGGTCGGGTATTGCTGGCGGAGCTCCGCGGCGTACTCGACTTCGCGATTCAAGACGACCCACGCCACTCCGGATGAGGCTGCCAGCCTGGCGGCCTGTGCCAGCGGGGTCCCGACTGGCTCGAACAAAATGCCGTTCGGCCGCTGCTCGGGCGGGCGTTGCAGAAGTTCAAGCACCAACTGGCTTTGCGCGATCGCACTATGCTCGATGTGCAGGACCTGTAGGTCGACCCCGAGGCGCAGTGCGGCTAGCTTCGCCGCCTCAACCTGCGCGGCTTGATAGTCGTTATTCTCGACCGCCAGCAGAACAAGGCTGAGCTTCGTCATACTCAGTCGGCCGAACTACTCAACGGGCCGGAACCCCCTTCCTGGTTTCAAGAACGATCTGTGCTCGCTGGCGGCCCAACGCATCCCCGAACGAGCGGGATACCGGCAACGTTGAACTGGCTCGGAGTAGTAGCTCTCGCTCTTCGAGCGTGGCGCACGGAGCGCCGGTTTTCATCTCATGCCTGGATGGCGGACTCTCACCGGCCCTGCGCTCCGGGTTTCCACTTGTTCAGGAATGCCAGCACGTCCGACGGGGCGAGCGCTCGCGCATTCTCGAACTCTCCGTTCTTCTGGCTGTACACCAGCTTGCCATCGGGATCGAGCACGGCCAGTCCGGGAATGCCGCGCTTCATCGGGACTTCGTATTTCGTCATCAAGTCCTGGTTCTTGTCGCCCTTGCCGATGTCCACATGCACCACTTCATAGTTGGCGGCGAGGATCGGCGCCACATCCGCGCGATGAAAGTCGTCATCGAGGGCGTGGCAGTCGGGGCACCAGTTGGCTCCAAAGACGACAATGACGCGCTTGTGTTCTGCCGCCGCTTTTGTCAGAGCTTCTTTGATCTCAGCGCGCGCATTCGCGCTTTCGTTGTAAATCTTCTTGGCGGCTTCCTGGGCAAAGCAGACTCCGCCTGCTGCCGCGAGCGCCAGGCTCAGCGGCAAAATCCACCGATGGAATTTCATTCATGGTCTCCCGCACCTGAAAGGTGACATCTGAGTATAACGCTGGAATCAACGCCTGCGCTCGGGGCGCTCTCCGTCACCATCGTTCGCTAATTGAGGCGGGTGGCATCCTTGGCCATGCCGATTTCTTCTTTACGCATAGGCGACTTGCCGGCGCCTTCCGAGACAAGACGCCAGCAGGAGGCCCGCGGCCATGATCCAATAGATGCCGGGGGTGCTGGACGCTCGCGACAGGCCCATGAAGTCAAGCCCGGGCGTCTGATGGGCCGGGCCGATGTACCACCAAACCGTGAACAGGGCCTCGAAAAATTTGCTGGAACCGCTCCACACTCCCAAAGCGAGCGCCAGGCTTGGGATGAAAAGCGCTCCGGCAAGCCAAGCAGCGGCTTGCGGCCAGTTGGCACTGAGCAGCAGGCGAATTCCCGTGCCCGCGCCGGTCATCATCGCGACCATGACGCCGGCGATCCAGAGAGCGGCCAATTGGCGATAGGCCGCGCGCTCCGCCGAAAAAATCAAGGATTGGGTAGCGTAACGCGACTCGCGGCAACCCATCTGCGACCACAGTAGAATTGGCCAGATCCACGCCGCCAGCAACACGCCTTCCCGGGCTGCCGGCGAGGGCGAGGCGAACTCCGCCACCAGCAGACCCGCGGCTACGGTGTACCACCACCAGCGCAGCCCCTTGACCATGAGCGCAAGTTCGGAGAGAACCAGTCGGGCGAACCGGCCGTGTCCACGCGGGCCGAGAGGAGTCAGGGCCGCGTAGCCGGGCGATGGCTGTCCCGGTTCGAGGTTTAGAGAAGAATCGTCCGCAGCCGCGCTTCGTTTTTCTTTTGATTCTTTTTCGCGAATGCCTTGGCGCGCCGGATCAAAGCGGTGGAAGAAGACGGACGCAAGCATCGCCAGTCCCAAGCCCACGCCTATCCACAGCAGCCGCCAGGCCAGCAGATGCAGGGTCCAATCGACGCCGTTCCACAAAAATGTGTGGGTGGCGTGCTCGCCGCCAATTGTCAGGCTGAAGTTGGAATTCCTACCGCCGCCCGGATTCAGTCTCTCCAGCGCCTGGCGCGTGCTGATCCCAAGAATGCCGATACCCGCCGGATCGTCGAAACCCGTCCCCGCTCCGGAGGCGAGGGCAGCGGTCCAGACAAAGAAATAAATTACGTTGCCCACGCCGCCGCGCAAGACCGGCAGGGTCTCGAAGAGCAAAGCGAGGCTGCCGGTAATGAACATGGCGGGCAGGGTAATCAGCAGGAACGGCGACCACAGTTTCCAAAGGGAAATCGGCCGCGCTTCGGGACGCAGCCACTGCATGGCGACGGCGGCGGCCATCAGCACCACGACCATTGACGCCAGCACCGCGAAGTTGCTCACCGTTTTTGCGACGGTGTAAAACTCCTTGCGCATGGGCGTGGCTGCCAGAATTCGCCCCACCCGCGTCGCCGAGTCGCGCTCGACGGAGTTCTTGACCACATAAAACCCGCACAACGACAGGAACGTCGAGCAGCAGATGGCCATTAACATGCCAATCCACGCCGAGTTGTACACGCCGCGATAACCATCCCCGACGATGATGGTGACCTTCTCCGCGAGCACGCCGTAGGCCAGGTAGAGAGCGCCTGCCAGAATCACCAGGAAACTGTATCTCCGGACGCGCTCCAGAAAATCCGCTTTCACCATGTGATAGAGAACGCGCAGAGTATGGTACATGGCATGATTCATGCGGCCACTCCGGCGCGGTGTTGCGAAAGGCAGAACAAGTAAGCGTCCTCGAGTGTCGGCGCCACGGGGCTGGTTCCCGGCGGCGGCTGTGAAGAGAGCAGACGGACGTGCACGCCATCGCCCCGCCGCGTGGTGTTGCTGATCAGGTATTGGCGCTTGGCCGCGTTCAGTTCCGAACTGGGCACAACCCACTCCCACACTTTGCCCTCGACCGCTGCCAGCAAGTTTTCGGGCGCCGCATGCGCCACCAGCCTGCCCTGCGAAATCAAGGCGATGTCGGTCGCGGTGGCCTCGACATCGGAAACAATGTGGGTGGAGAGAATGACGATACGCTCTCCGGAGAGGTCCGAAAGCAGATTGCGAAAGCGCACGCGCTCTTCCGGATCCAACCCCGCGGTCGGTTCGTCCACAATCAACAGGCGAGGATCGTTCAACAACGCCTGCGCGATGCCGATACGCTGCCGCATTCCTCCCGAATAACCGCCCAGCGGCCGTTTGCGAACTTCTGTCAGGTTCACCAGGTTCAGCAGTTCATCAATGCGCCGCCGCGCCGCGGTAGAGTCCAGGCCCTTGACCGCCGCGAGGTATTCCAGAAACTCCACCGCATTGAGATTGGGATAAACGCCAAAATCCTGCGGCAAGTATCCGAGCACGCCGCGAATCGCGTTGGGATCGGCCGCCAGATCCGCTCCGTTCCAGCGGATGTGGCCGCTGGTGGGCCGGGTGATGGTAGCCAGAATACTCATCAGCGTGGTCTTACCCGCGCCGTTCGGGCCGAGCAGGCCGAGAACGCCGGCGCCGAGTTCCAGGCTGAAGTCTTCCAGGGCCAGCGTGTGCGCGCCGTAGCGTTTGCTGACACGATCGATGGTGAGCTGCAAGAGACCTCCAAATCAGACCCGCTGAATTTACATCACGAGAAGAATACGGACGGAGAGCGGCCAAGGTTCCATGGCTTGCAGGCTGCGGCCGGGCTAACGGCTGGAATCAGTTCTCCTGGCGCGAGTGCACCAGCTTCAGGCCGTCGCTTTGCAGGATGCGCCTGATCTGATGATTGGCGTGCACGGTCCAGGGGCCGGTGGTATCGAGCTTGACGTAGGAGCGCCAGTGTTGCAGCGCCTTGCGCGGCTGGCGGATCTTCTCGTAGGCCAGCGCGATATTGTAGTGCGCGTCGGCGTAGGTGGGCGCGAGCTGGATCGCTGCCTTATAGGTGTCGATGGCCTCTTCGACGCGTCCGGTTTCATCGAGCACGTTGCCCAGGTCGAAATAGGCGAGCGCGTAACGCGGATCGATCTGGATCGCCGAGCGATAGTGCTTTTCCGCGAGCGCGTATTCCTGGCGGTTGTAGTAGAGTGTGCCCACATTGATGTGCGCGGCGGCGTGCATGGGTTCCATCTCGAGCACCTCTAAATAAACCTCGATCGCCTCGGTTTGGGTCGAGGAGTTTTCTTCCAGCATGATCCCGCGCGCGAACAAGTCGGCAACGTCGGTAATCACCAGTTCCGGCCCATGGTGTGGCGGACTGGTCACGACTTTTCGTTCTTCGGACGAAAAATCGAACATGAATTGTCCGGCAATGGGCTCAACCAGCCGCCCCTGATGGCGGAAAGCGACGCGGTGTCCGCTGCGATAGGTTGCGGCCTCGAGCAGTGGATTCTCCATGCCCGCAACCTGTTTCTGCATGGCCTCGAGCGATTGCCGGATCACGGCGGGGCGAACGCGCTGCGCGCAAAGGTCGCGCACTTTCTTGATTTGCACCAGATCGAAAAAAGAATAGTCTTCGCCCACCGTCACCAATCCCGCCTTCTCCCAGGTATAAAGCTGGCGAGGAGCGAGCCGGAGAATGCGCAGCAGTTCGGCGCGGCTGTAGCGATACACGTCGGTCACGAACTTTCTAGCTTGATTATCCGGAACTTCGGTGCGGGAATGCAAGTAGCACGATAGTGGAAGGCTGTGGAGAATCGGGGCGAAATGGCAATCAGCAGATTCCGCAGCTCTTCTCTGGTCTTCGCTACCCGCACTGCAAGTTCAGGGCCGCGCTGGCGATGTCCTGTAAAGGCAAAACGACAGTCACGGCGCCGCGGGAAATCGCCTCTTTGGGCATGCCAAATACTATGCAGCTCGCTTCATCTTGCGCAATCGTGGGCGCTCCCGCTTCTTTCATCTCACAGAGGCCTTGCGCGCCGTCGTTGCCCATGCCGGTCATGATGACGCCAACCGCCTTTCGGCCCACCGAAATGGCCACCGAGCGGAACAGCACATCCACGCTCGGACGATGGCGCGAGACCAGCGGCCCGTCCGTGATCTGGACGGCAAGTTCTTCGCCAGTGCGATTGACGAGCATATGCCGGTTGCCGGGAGCAATGAGCGCCCGGCCAGTTTGCAACAGGTCGCCATCCCGGGCCTCGGCAACTTCGATTTCGCATTCCGTGTTCAAGCGATCGGCAAAGGCCCGGGTAAACACTTCGGGCATATGCTGGACAATGACGACCGGCGGGCAGTCGGTGGGCAGGGCCGCGAGAAAAACGCGCAGAGCCTCGGTTCCGCCGGTTGAGGCGCCCACCGCTATGACTCCACTCGCCGTCCCGGCACGGCGGGGCTTGACTTTGCGAGACAGACCAGCATCGGCAGCGTGGTGAAAAGCTGGAGTCATCATCGGCCGAGTCCTGATCTGCGCCTGCGACGCGCTCCAGACTGCATCGAGGAGGATCACGGCCGATTCGTGAAGGAATTCACGCACGCCAACCTTGGGCTTGGTGATCACCTCGACCGCCCCTTCTTCGAGCGCGCGCAGTGCGAGTTCGGTGCCGCGAGCCGCCAGACCGGAGCAGACCACGACTGGCGTAGGCATCTCCAACATGATTTTTCGGATGAACGTCAGGCCGTCCATGCGCGGCATTTCCAGGTCGGTAATGACGACATCGGGAGGTTCCTTCTGCATTTTGCCCCAGGCAATCAGCGGATCGGCGGCGGCCTTGACGGTGATCCTGCGGTCGGTGGCCAGGATGGCCTGCATCACCTGGCGGACCATCGCCGAGTCGTCCACTACCAGGATTTGCAGGCCTTCTCCAGTCATACGTGGTTCTTCTTTCGCTCTGCGCAAGCGCCTTGCAACAAGCAGGGATCGGTCCGCGCCGTATTCACCGGCTGCCTTCGTCGCCTGTTTTTGTGTAGATGGTCGGCTCCAGGCTGCGCAGCTGGGCAGACACGCGGTTCAAGTTCTCGGCGTGGCCCACAAATAAAAGACCGTTGGCGGCGAGATGACGGACCAGGTGCGTGACCACCTTGCGCTTCGCGGCGTCGTCAAAATAAATGAGTACGTTGCGGCAGAAAATGGCGTCGAATGGACCTTCGGCGAGTTCAGACTCCTGGGCCAGATTCAATCTTCGGAAGTCAACCATCTGCTGGATTTCGACTTTCACTTTCATCTCGCCTTGCCGCTCCGCCATTCCTCGCAACATAAAACTGTGCAACAAGTCGTTGGGGATCTCCTCCGACCTGGCAATGGGATAAATCCCCTCGCGCGCTTTTTCCAACATGCGGTTGGAGATGTCAGTGGCCAGAAGGCGCGCGTCCCAGCCGTCCTCGGCGGGAAGATGCCTGGCGAGCAGCATGGCGACGGTGTAGGGCTCTTCGCCGGACGAACATCCGGCGCTCCAGACGCGCACTCTCCTGGGGCGCCGTTGTTGTTCGGCCTCGACCCGCCAACGGGGAATCGCTGTCTGCACCATGAAGTCGAATTGCCTGGACCCGCGGAAGAAGCGGGTTTCATTGGTGGTGATGGCGTCGATCATGCGGGCGCGTTCTTCGTTCTGGTCCGGCCGCGCAATGCAGTCGTAGTAAGATTCCAGCGAATCCATCCCCAGCGTGCGCAGCCGTCGAAAGAGGCGTCCGCACAACAAGGCCGTTTTGGAAGCGCCCAGCCAGATGCCGGTTTCGGCGTAGATGAGCTTCTGGAATTTCTGGAACAGAGCGGGACTGACAGCGAGTTCGGGCGGTTGCTCAGGGCAAGCGTCAAAATGGCGGGATTTACCTGGATCCTTGCCGGCAACTGTTTGAGCGGGCAATGCTACGCTCCATTCTCTAACCGTGCTTGCTTGGCCGGAGCCTGTTGGGCGGGTGCATCCAGGGCCGCGCCGTCCGCGGGCGCTGGGTCGGCAGCGGACTCCGTGACCATCAGAAACTCTTCGGCGGAGAGCACTTTGTCGATGTCCAGAATCAGGCAGAACTTCTTGCCCAGCGGTCCCATGCCGAGCAGGTATTCGGTCTTGACCCGTGTGCCGAAAGGCGGGGTCGCTTCAATTTCGTCAGCCGAAAGCTCAAGCACCTGGCTCACCGAGTCGGCCAGGACTCCCATGGTCAGCGTCTCGCCCTGGAACATCACTTCGGTGATGATGATGCAGGAAAACTTCGAAATACAGCTGGCCGGCAACCCGAACTTCACCGCCAGATCGACCACCGGGACTACGCTGCCGCGCAGGTTGGTCACACCGCGGATCCAGACGGGAGTATTCGGTACAGTGGTGAGAGTCTCGTACTCGACGATCTCGCTCACCTTCGCAATACCGATGGCATATTCCTCGCCCGCGGTGAAAAAAGTAAGGTACTGTACCGTGCTCACAGGGACTTGGGTCTTCCGTTGGTTCGACGATCCCATATTTTCACTCCTCGCATTTCTGCCGTTTGCATTGTCGAATGCGCCGCGGTATCCACGCGGCCAACCCGGCGTCCACCTTAGAACGGAGAGAAGTTAGCATCCTCCGCGACCTTGCCGGTGGCCGGCTGAGTGTGGGCAGGTTGCGCGAATCCACCCCTTAACGTTGACTTCTGGGGAACGACTGGGTGTTGTTTGCCGAAGCCGCTGCCATGGCTGGCCTGCTCTCCCGCCACACGGAAGAAAGTCATCAACTGCTGGAGCTGCTCGGATTGTGCGGCCAATTCTTCCGCGGTACTGGAAAGTTCTTCGGCGGACGATGCGTTGCGCTGTGTGACGGAATCCACGTGCGCCATCGCCTTGTTGATCTCGGTCACTCCGCCGGACTGCTCGACCGAGGCAGCGGCAACGTCTTGCACCAGTTCGGCGGTTTTCTGAATGGACGGCACCAGGTCGGTCAGCAATTGGCCCGACCGTTCGGCCACGCTGACGCTGTTCTCCGCCAGCCCGCCGATTTCCTGCGCCGCTAACTGGCTGCGCTCGGCCAGTTTTCGCACTTCGACCGCGACCACGGCAAAGCCCCGGCCCTGGTCTCCGGCGCGTGCCGCCTCGATGGCGGCGTTGAGCGCAAGAAGATTGGTCTGGTAGGCAATCTCTTCGATGACCGAGGTCTTGGCGGCAATCTGCTTCATGGCTGTGACCGTCTCTTTAACGGCCTTCCCACTCTCTTCCGCCGCCAGCGCCCCCTTGACAGCCGCCTGCTCCACTTGCCGGCTATGGTCCGAGTTTTGGCTGATGGACGCATTCATCTCTTCCAGGCTGGAGCTCATCTCCTCCACCGAAGCAGCCTGTTCACTCGTCCCCTGCGAAAGACTCTGCGAAGAGGAAGCGACTTCCTGGGCTGCGGAAGCTACGGCTACCGATCCTTCACGAACATCCTTGATGATGCCCGACAGCTTGCTGCTCATGGCTTGCATGGCCTGTTGCAATTGGCCGGTCTCGGAGCGGTTGGTGACCCGTATTTCTTTGGTCAAGTCGCCGGCGGCGATTCGCTCGGCGTGCTCGACCGCTTGCTGGATAGGAACGGTAATGCTCTGCGTGACCCTGATTGCGGCTAACGCGGTCAGGACCAGAATCAGGACAAGCAGCAACAGTGCAATCCTGCGCCCCATGGCGTAAGCGTCCTGACTCTCCTTTATGCTTTGCATTACGGCAGCGGTCTGAAGGTCAATGAACTTCTGCCATGCAGCGCGGTAAGTCTCGAGCGCCGGGATCACCTCTTCGCGCAACGCTGCCAATGCTTGCTCGCGTTTCTTGTCGGCCAGCAGTCCCTTGGCTTTTTGCCGGGCTGCGATATAGGCCTGCCGGTCTTGGGTGACAACCGCGAACATCTCTCGCTCTTCGGAAGAGCTGAGACTCTTTTCGATTTCCGCGATCTGCGCGCTGATTTCGTGACTGATCCCCTCGTTCTGCTGGTTCAGCTTCTTTTCGTCGTCAGCGTTGCTGGTCTCGAACAATTGCAGGGTGATGCGGGCGTTGGTGATTGAGTTTTCGATGGTCTGGTGGGTCAACTCAACCGTGTTGTAACGCTTCTGCATCGAGGCCGACATATTGGAGTTCAGGCGCCCGAGCCAACTCAGTCCGAATCCACCGACCGCAATCAAGCACAGCAGGATGGCCCCGAAGACAACCCCCAGTCGCACACCTATTTTCTGATCTTGCCAGGTTCTCATTGTTCCTCACCTCTCTGTAATCGCTACCGTTTGTAGCTAAGCTTGTGGCTGCAACGCCGACTGCATCATTCCGCGCAGAAGACTGGGAACGTCGATGATCAAACCCACCCGACCGTCCCCCAGGACCGTGGAGCCGGCGATTCCACGGATCCCCCGAAACGCCCTGCCCAGCGGCTTCACTACCGTCTGCATCCCGCCCAGCAGCTCGTCCACTGCGATTCCCGCATAAAACTCATTCATCTTGACAACCACGATGTTCTCCCGCTTCGAGGCCTCGCCCGGCATCCCAAACACGCGCCCTAATCGGATGTAGGGAAGGGCCGACCCGCGCCGGCTGAGAATTCCGCTGGCCTCCGGGCTGCGCTGTTCCGCCGGCAATTCCGTGCACTCGGTCACATATTCCAGAGGAATAATGAAGGTTTCCGGGCCGACCCTCACCGAGAAGCCTTCAATGATGGCCAGGGTCAACGGCAAGCGGATCGTAATCGTGGTTCCCTTGCCCGGGGTACTCGATACCTCCACCGTCCCGCGCAAAATGTCGATGTTGCGGCGGACGACGTCGAGGCCCACGCCGCGGCCGGAAAGATCTGTGACCGCTTCAGCGGTTGAGAATCCCGCATGGAACGCCAGGTCGTAAACGTCCTGGTCGCGAACCTCGTCTTTGTCTTTGTCCTTGCCAGACAGGAGTCCAAGGTGTCTGGCTTTGTGGAGGATCCGCGTGCGATCGAAGCCTGCTCCATCGTCTTGCAGCGTCACGATGATGTTTCCGCCGCTATGAGCGGCGGTCAGCCGGATGAGTCCGCAAGCGTTCTTGCCCTGGCTTTCGCGCACGGTCGGCTTCTCGATGCCGTGATCGACGGCATTGCGCACCAGGTGCAGCAGGGGGTCCTTCAAATGCTCGAGCACGGTTGTATCAACTTCGACGTCTCCTCCCACCACTTCCAGACGGGCCAGTTTCCCATGGCTCTTTGCCAGGTCTCTCACGGAACGAACAAACTGGCGAAACAAGGGGCCGATGGGGACCATGCGCATGCTCATCACTTCACTCTGCAAGTCCATGTACAGGCGCTCTGCCTCGCGATGCATGTCGAGGATGGCGCGTCCTTGCTCGGTACCGAGTTGCTCGATCATCTGCCGCAGGCGGCCCTGGGCAATCACAATTTCCCCGGTCAAGTTCAACATGTGGTCGAGTTTGTCGACATCGGCGCGCAGCGTGCGGTGGCTGGCGCCGGGGAGCGCCCCCGCCTTTTCGGCGGAACCGGGTCCACCCCCAACTTGGCTGGCGGTGACCACTCTGGACGACCGCTTTTTCACCTCCCGCGCAATTTCCTTTCTGAGATCCTGTTGTTTCGCCGTAAGCTCCTGGTGCCCGGTCGGCGCGCTGGAGAGCATGGCACGGAGTTCATCCACCGCCTTGAGGAGCAGGGAAATCAAGTCTGCGCTGGGCAGCGCCTTCTGTTCACGCAAGACATCCAGCAGGTCCTCGACCACGTGGGCGAAGCCCGCCAGTTCATTGAGCGCCAGCGAGGTTGCGTTGCCCTTCATGCTATGGGCTACGCGGAAAATATTATGCAGGAGTTCCGGATCGGAAGGACCCGATTCCATCTGCACCAACGACTGCTCCATCAATGCCAGACCCTCTTCCGACTCGACGAGGAACGACGCCAGGACTGCTTCCCGGTCAAAGTCCGCTAAATCCACGGTCCCTCCTCTCTTCCTCTCTTCGTCCGCGCCCTTCGGCAGCGGCCGGTTTCTCACTTCACCTGGCTAAAATTCTTGATCGTCGTGATGCCAGTGGCTATCTCGAAGTTCAGCCTGCGGCCACGCTGCCCCGAAATATCTCTGGCTACTACCGGAATGCCCGCGGAGTGAAGAAAACTTTCGGCGAGTTCCACATTCCTCGATCCCACCGACTGCGCTGGGTTGGCCCCGAAAGCGCTGGACCCGCCGAAGACTTTGGCCTGCAAATTCCGGATTTGGCATCCCAGCTCCAGCACCCGCTTCAGCAGTTCAGAATTGGCGGCGCTGCCGTAGCGCAGCCGGTTCGGTCCTTCATCAGCTCCGTCAGGCAGCAGATAGTGGTTCATTCCTCCCGCTTTTTTATGCCGATCCCAAAGGCAGACCGCAGCGCAGGAACCGAGAATGGTGGAGATGGTGATCGGATCGCGCGTCACGAACACCTGCCCCGGATAGAGGAAGTGCCGGGACTCGTTCGAGGCCTCGTGCTCAAAGCTCTTCATGTAGTCCTCGGGCAGGACTACCGGATTGAATTTTTGTGTGTCCTCGCTCATGCTTTCATCCCCGGTTCTTTTCCCACCAGGTTCGAATGGACGCTCTGGGCAAACAAGGGCGTCGCCGCTTCGTGGGAAAGAAGTTTGAACAGTTCCATGTCCGATCCGTCGAAGGCCAGCTTCTGGGGAAGCAAGCGCAATATCGCCAGGATCGCTATGGTTTGGTTGGCGAAGCGGATGGGAACAAACGCCCGCACCCTGGCCATGGCGCCGGCGTGGTCCCCGTCCGCCAGATCCACATGGCACTCGCCGTCCATCACCCGCCGAAGACCGGCATCGCCCAAAGCCCAGCCCAAGTCGTACTTTTCGGGGTCGATGCCAAACGACCAATAAACCGGAAAAGTCGCGGCCCCGCGATCGACCATGAACAGGCCGAGTTCCTCGGATCCGAGCAGGTTGGCCACGATCTCGCGCAGGCCCTCGATAGCATCTTCCTCATCCCGGCTCTCGGCCAGCCTCTTGCGCGCCGCTTCCAGCCGCGCATCGTTCATCGGGCTGGCTCCGGCAAGCTTCGGCCCCGGCGCATTGCTCTGCTCATCGCTCATAAAGTCTTTATTGCAGCGCTGCAAACCTTTGGGAAAACTGGAACGTGTACCGCGGTTTTCTACTCGCCCAGATAGCTCTTTAACAGCTCCACCAGTTCCACGCCATCAATCGGCTTGGTGATGTAGTCGTTGCATCCGCTCTGAAACCCCGCTTCCATGTAAGACTCCTCGCCGCGAGTGGTGACCAGAACAATTGGAATCTCGCGCGTGCCCGGCTGCTGCCGCAGCATTTTGCAGGCCTCGAATCCATTCATGGTGGGCATCACCACATCCATCAAAACCAGGTCGGGGTGTTCCTGTCGCGCCTTCTCGACCGCTTCCCGCCCGTCGGCCGCAGTCACACACTGGTAGTTCGTGCGCTTTTCCAGAATTTCGCGTTCCATCATCAACGCTGTTTTGGAGTCGTCAACCACTAGGATTTTCTTTGGCATGGTTCACCTCAAAATGTCGTGCCCATGTTGCGGGCAACCGCTGCGGAAACGGCCGATCTTTCTGGGCCAAGCCCGACGGCTTCTTCCATTGCCGGCGGCAGCCGTAATTCGTGTGCCCAATCCGGGCAAGACGGATGGTTCTGTGCCGTGGGAGTAGTCTTCCCAATGGGCCTGGAACGGTTCGCTCCGAATCCGTGGGGCAAAACAGGGTTCCGTCCAGCGACCATTAGAAATCTCTAACAGAAGCTATAACAGCACGGAGCGATTCTTCGGTAGTTACGACCGTAATCGACGATCCAGTTGCGACCAGTTCTCGATCTATGAGAAATGCAACGGTCTGTTTCACGGAAGCACTCGGGGGAAACGGCGTTTGGGGTGCAGCGTTGGTTAGGAAGGGCAAAATGACGGCGAGCCCGGAACAGACCTGCCGGAATCCACAAGTTGAATGAAAGATGGAGTTTATGCTGGAGCCGACGATCGGACTTGAACCGATGACCTGCCGATTACGAATCGGCTGCTCTACCAACTGAGCTACGTCGGCTTCTAGTTTACTTTCTTTAGTTTACCAAATCGCTCATTGGTTTTTGCTGTACAACCGCTGTACAAGCGATCTGGGCTTCAAGCTGTTTCATGGCGGTGGTGACATCCTCACGCACAGTCTTGATGTAGAACCGCTGCGTTGTTCTCACATCTTCGTGCCTGAATATCGCTTGGGTCAGAGTGCCGGACACCCCGAGCTTTCTCAGATTCGTCGCCAGAGCGCGACGGTAGGCTTGCCATCCGTTCCATTCTAGTCCGTTCGCCTTGAGCACGGTTTGATCACACGGTGAGCGAGGTTGTCCAAATCCAGCGCCCCGCCAATCGTATTCCCGCTGGATCAGTTAAGATGCGCTCTTTACCGGGAACTGCAACTGCTGCCGGACGAACCTCTGAAGCATTGCTCAGACGGTCGGGAATTCGGAAATGCGCAGCCTGGAACAACCGTAAGGAATGAGTTCAACCAGCGTCTCTGGGGAATCTGTGATTACCGGGCTGACGGGAACCGCCGCAGCGTTGGCTCCGTTCATGCCCCACTGGGGAACACGCCTGGCCTTGACCTTGAGCACCATGGGAACGTCTTCCTTCCACGGGTTGAACTCATCGGCGCCGGGCACCTTCACGGGCTCTCCCTTTTGGGCAAATGGCATCGAGCTGATTCTCGTGGTGATCATTGTGCACTGCGGATTGTTCCGGTCGATTGCGAGCGCGTAATTCCAATCGGTCGTGGGAGCGATCTGCCAGTTGACGCACCCCGGCGGAGCGGTGACCATGTCAGGACTATCCCACAAGGCGAGCGCCGGGATTTTCTGAAACAATTCGCCGATTCGCAGCACGAAATAGAGCGGCCCCCAGGCAATCGCCACGGCATTGTTTCTCCGGGTCTCGGCACGGACTTTGAAATTGAAGTCCAAGGTCACCGCGTCGCCGTCTTTCCACACGCGATCCACCTTGAATAAAGTTCCGCTTTGTGGATGGCTCGGTTTCGGGTCGGCAGAGACAGACAACTCTGCCCTGTTGGCCCATGCAGGGATCCTGAAATAAAGCGGGAATGAGGCGGGTTGTTTGCTGCGAATCGTAATGCGAACGCGGTCGGAGAACGGGTAGTCCGTCTCCTCAGTGATTTCGATGTTTGAACCTTGTCCGACCTTGGCATTGAAGCGGCAGGGACCATACAGGGCGGCCACCAGGCCGTTATCCGCAGTGGCCATCCACATGGATTCGACGTAGCGGGGCCAAGGCGAGTGCATGTTGGCCAGGCAGCAGGGGAAATTGGGAGTAAAACCGTAGATGTTTGACGTATCGCCGTTCTCATGCCACGGGCGCTTGGCGACGGAGACCAAAACCTGATTGGCTTGTTGGTCGTATTGGTGCGCCCACATATCCGCCGTGCAAGTACCGGGGAAGGCATTGAACATCAACTGTTCAATGCGGTCGGCAAAAACCAATTCCCCCACGGCCTCGAAGTTCTTTTCCAGCGAATAGAGCAGTTCTTCCACGTCGCACAATTCAGTTCCCTGGGTCGGATCGGTGCTGGCAAGCCATTCGTCGCCGCTCCACCGTGCCCCGACCTGACCGTAACCCTTGTCCAGGTTGGCCATGCCCTGAGTAATGCTGTTCTTGTCGGTTTCATCCTTGGACATCAGGTAATAAAGGACCGGGTATTGGATTGCCTGGGTGACGTCAACGCCCTGGCGGGTCCAACTCGAGGGATCTTCTTCCTGGCTCTTCTCCGTGGTTACGTCCGGAAAATGCACGAAGTACTTGGAGTCTTCTGGAAAGTGCACGAAATAGCTCTTCCAATCTTCCACGCAACGCTTCGTGCATCGTTCGATCAGGGCGGGGATGTCACGGTCACCCGTACGGTTGTAATACCACCAGCCGAAACCCAGCAACATGCCAAGCCTGGCTGGCTCGACCACCTTGTCGTCTTTGGAGTCGCGGACCGAATCGGCGTAGTCCAGAATTGTCCGGGCAAGCTTGATGGCCCGCGCATCGCCGGTGAGTTCATAGTATTCGGGCAAGAATCTTCCCAAGTGACACCAGGCGCACACACTCGGCGTGACCGTCGCAGGGTCCTTCACCTTCAGGATGTATTGCATGTAAGGATCGGCCAGGGCCTTGAGGCGATCGTCATCGAGCACACCTGCCAGAGCGGTCAATCCCTCAAGCCAGCGGGGAACAAAGCGAGCAGTACAACACTCAGGCGTGACGTTCTTCCCAACATCGCCGATCCACGCCGAGGCCTCAACTACGCCCCACACCTCATTCAGGTGGCTGGTCAATCCGTTGGCCTGGACATTCAACTGATCCCGAAGCCAACCCATCGGCCGGCCAGTTCCTAAAGGCAATCTGACATATTTTGTTTGCAGCAGCGGGCCGCGATTGTTTGGATAATTCGCCTTCGCCGGCCAGGGAATCGATGGCTCTTGGGCGAAGGCCTGCAGCGGAGTGCCTGCCAGCAGTCCGAGTTCGAATGCGGCAAGAACCGATGCACTCAGACCTACGCCGGCTGCCATCAATTCGCAGAAATCACGTCTACGCATGGTCATTCCTTCCGATGAGTTCGATATTGGCCTTGTCCGGTCCCTGAATGTAGCAGATTGAAGAGCAAGGGCGGGAACCCATCCTTCTCAGTGATACTTCGGTGGTGCTATTGCCTGTCTCGCGAAGGCCTTTTCTGCCAATACAGACACACCCCTTTCAATGGGATTGCAGCAACGGAACCATAACACTCTTCCCCATGTAAGAAACGGTCTTGTCCGGGGCCTGGGTCAACGAGCTGCCGATCCCGTGGGCCTCCGAAACGAACACGACCCTAAACGTGCGCGATTCCAGCATCCCGGGAAACCGGCCGGCCCGTTCGCCGATCGTAAGTGTCTTCGCAGTCTCGTCCCATGAAATCGGAATAATGGAATATGCACCCTTCTCATAGTTGTAATTGTCGTTCTCGTCTTCATAAAGCTCGAAACTTCCACTGGCACCGCAATACACGCGAATTTCCATTGGGTCGGCCGCCCGTTCTGCGGCATACTGCAGGTCGGGGCCGAGGGGGAGAATCGAACCCGCGCGGACATAGAGCGGGATGCGTTCGATTGGCGAGGGCGAATCAATCGCCCGAGATCCCTCGATGGGAATACCCGTCCAGAAGTCGTACCACCTGGCCGGAGGAAGGTAGAGATGGCGCATGGTCGCACCTGGCTCAATCACCGGACTCACCAGAATCGCCGGACCGAACAGGAACTGGTCGCCGATTTCCCTTGCCCGTTCGTCTTCCCGGAAGTCCATAACCAGTGGCCGCATGATCGTGTAGCCCTCATGCGTCGTACGCCAGGCGAGCGAATAAATGTAAGGCATGAGGCGGTAGCGGAAGACGTCAAAGTTGGTCAGAATTGCTTGCGCCTTCGGCCCGTAGGACCAGAGTTCGTTCTCGCTGGGAATGCGCGTTCCGTGTACCCGGAAGACCGGGCAGAAGGCTCCATATTGGAACCAACGCACGAACAGCTCCTGATAGGCGGGGTCCTTTATGTTCGAATCGGTGAACCCTCCGATGTCGGTCGTCCAATACGGCAAACCGGAGAGCGAGAAGTTCAACCCTGCGGGAATCTGCTTGCGTAGCTCAAACCAGCGGGAATGCACATCGCCCGACCAGGCTGCTGCAGCATAGCGCTGCATTCCGGAAAACGCCGAGCGGGTCAGGATAAAAACACGTTTTTCGCCCGTGACCGCTCGCTGCCCCTCGTACACAGCCTCGGTCGTCATTAGCGGAAAAGCGTTGGCGTATCTCGCTCCGTTGCCCAGCGCGGTCTGGCTCTGGATCATCCGATTGTCTTCCTGGTTTTCGGTCTCAGGTTCGGTCGTATCGAGCCACCAGGCGCCCACACCGATTTTGAACAGAGCATCGTTCATCTTCTGCCAGTAGAATGCACGTCCTTCCGCACCGAAAGGGTCGTACAGCGTTTGGCCATCTCCATCCGCGATCGGCCCCTGGGATGGAGCGATGTAGAGATGGCGCCGGATGAGTTCGTCGTAGTTTGCTGACGGAGCCTCGAAGAATGGCCATACCGAAATCATGAGATGGAAGTTCTGACGATGCAGTTCTTCCACCATCGCTTTTGGGTCCGGATAATTTGCATTGAAGATATGGTCGCCCATTTTTCCCCACCAGAACCAGTCCTGGACGATGTTGTCGATGGGGATCTTCAGTTCGCGGTACTTGCCCGCTACCTGCATCAGTTCTTCCTGGGTCTTGTAGCGATTCTTGCACTGCCAATAGCCGTAGGCCCAGCGTCCAAACATCGGGGCTGGCCCGGTCAGTTCGCGGTAGTTCGCGATCACTCGGTCAAGATCGGGCCCGTAAAGAAAAAAGTAATCCAGCACCTCCGCCACTTCAGAGCTGATGTAGAGGGCGTGCGACATACGGTTGTTCACCCGCCCACGCGACGCGTTATTCCACAACAGCCCATATCCGTTGCTCGAGACCAGCAAGGGCACCGAGATGTTCATGTTGTCCTGGGAAATATCCACCGATTCGCCGCTGTAATCCCACACGCCGGCCTGATGCTGGCCTAAGCCGTAGAGAGATTCGCGCGATTCCCACAGGTTGCTGCTTAAGCGTGCGTGGTAGGTGCGCTCGCCATTCACATCGGCCGGAATCATCTCGCGGCCGCTTTCGGCAAACAACCGGTGCCCCTTCGCATCCTGAAATTCCAGCAGTCCCGTCTTGCGGTCGAGAATCACTCTTAGTTTGGCGGTGGAAACAACGCATATCGTGTCGTCGGTTTGAAGGTTCCACTTGGTCGGAGCCCAATCCCGCGCCACCAAGGCCAGTTCCGTCACATGGGGAAATTCTGCCTTGGGAGAGTACGTAACCCGCACTATGCTTTCGCTGTAGATCGCAAGCCGAAGCCTGCCTTCGCCAATCGTGGCAACGACTCCCTGGGGCTGTTGTTGGACATCAATGACCGAACGGAATTCAGTCGTTTGCTGGCTGGCCATGCAGCCGGCCACTTGTGCCATCGTGAAGGCGGCAAGCATCAAAACTGCAGAATGGTTTGTTCTTCTCATCGCAGCCCTGCCTTTCTTCGGACCCCGGTAAAGCGACATCGGTGACTCGCGGGTATTGCCAAGCTCTGACCAAGGGCGAATGTCATTCCGATGTGGTTACTTTGCCGATCCGATCGAACTTTCCCGCTTCGCGGCCCGCGATCGCAGCCAGTGCAAGGGAGACCATCTGAAGAGGTAGCATCTCGACAATCGGGCGAACTTCTTTGCCGACCGGGGGCAAACGGAATACTCCTGACTCCGCATCAGGTCCGACCAGCACAGCTCTGGCGCCAGTTTGACGAACATCGTCCACCAATGCCCTATTCAGTGGTTCAACGATAGCCTCGCCAGCAAATACCAGAACGAAGCAGTCCTCACTCAGCATCTCGAATGGACCATGCCGGAAGGCAGCGCTACTCATTCCCTCGGAGTGAAAGTGTGCTGCTTCTTTCATGATCATGCCACCGATTCCGCAGGCAGCGAGAGAGCACCCACGACCGGTCACAAACAAATGGCGGATTCCCTCCAGTTCCGCGCACAGAGTCTCAACATGAGTTCTCCAGTGAGCGAGGTATTGTTCAACCGCCAAGGCAGACACTTCGAGCTGGTCTGTGGAGGAACGCAGGTCTCGCCTGCTAATGCGGTCGCCAATCCATGCTAAAGCCGCCAATGAAGCCGTTGTGGTCTTGCAACTCACCGATGCTTCCGCGCCGGCTTGAATCAGGGCCACAACGTCTGATTTCAGTGCAAGCGGTGAGGTACCATCGTTGGTAACGCCGAGAATCGCAGCCCGTTCGCCATCTTTGCGCAGCAGCCGGACGATCTCAGCACTGCGGCCCGATTGAGAAACCACGACGAGGAGCGTGCGGCGGTTTAGCAGCCGGGGCATAAAGTGAATCAACTCCGATGCTTCCGCCATTCGAACCGGGAAGCCAAGCTCGGTGAGCCTTAGATGGAGTGGATTCAAAACATGAAACGAGCCTCCCATTCCGGTGAGCACGATCGACTCATAGCTCGTCGGGGAGAGATCTTTCGTAAAATCATTCAGCTCTTGCGAATTTGCGAGACTAGTTGTAGTTTCCCGTACGGCTCTCGGTTGATCCAAGATGTCGCGCAAGTAAGGGCCTTGAATAAGCGTAGGATCTAGGGTCATGGGAGTTTTCATGAATACTATGAAATCGATTACCTGTTTGTAAAGGAATTTGTTGCCGACCGTCAAAACTTCAAAATAAGACTATTGTTTTCATGCGATTATGTTGATATATTGGCTGGCAATATTTCTCCTTGACAGAATTATTGTCGCGTCGCACTATTGCCATGAATGTAATGGATTTCACTGCCCATGTGGGCAGTGCAGTCCTTCGCCCAGACAAAATTAGGGACGTTGAGCACAGAACCGCGACAGTCGGGTTTGCAGCGCGAAGGTCAGACATGGATTCAGAAGCAGTTGGATTGGATTGCACATCCCATGCGTGAGAGAGAGAATTCCACCAAGCCAAAGCCTGTGGCACCTACCGTCAAGGACGTAGCAAAACACGCCGGTGTTTCCGCCGCCTCCGTATCGCGGGCTCTATCGGGTTCGGGAGGCGTTCGGGAATCGGTCCGGTCGCGAATCCTCGAATCGGCTCGGACGCTCTCTTTTCAGCCCAACCGCGCGGCGCGTGATCTGCGTGTACGTTCGAGTCGCGCCGTTGGAGTCCTGATTCCGGACATCGAGAATCCTTTCTTCACAAGCTTGGTTTGTGGAATTGAGGATGTGCTCGGAAAGACCGACTACTCACTGCTTTTGGCCAGTTACAACGAAGACCCCGATCAAGAGGCGCGTCGCCTCGAGGTGTTTCGGGCCGACGGGGTGCGGGGGTTGATTTTCGCCGCTAGCCGCGCTCCATCTCGCCTTTATGCGGAACTGGAGAAAGCCGGCATGGCATTGGTGGCCGTGTCCCGCGATGTTTCCCGGTTACCCGTTGATGAGGTGACGGTCGCGAACCGAGAAGGCGCCCATGCCGCCACCTCGCATTTGATTCAGTTCGGCCATAAACGCATCGCCATCATTAATGGGCCGCTGGTATTTACGACTGCACGCGATCGCCAGGCCGGTTACGAAGAGGCGCTCCGCGAGAAAGGCATAGCGGTAGACGAGAACCTCATCGTCCACTGTCCCTTCAAACAGTCCGAGGGGTATTCCGCGATGCGGCAACTGCTGGCATTGGACGATCCTCCCACTGCCGTGTTTGCCGGAAGCAACCTCCTGACGCTGGGCGCCCTGCAAGCCATACACGAGCGCCATCTCGCGATCCCGGACGAGATCGCGATTGTGGGCTTCGATGAAATGCCCTGGGCAATGTCGCTGCGGCCTCCGTTGACGACGGTAGCGCAACCGGCGTTTGAGGTAGGCCGGACGGCTGCCGAATTGTTGCTCGCACGGGTTCGCGAACCGGCCCTGTCGCGCCGGCAAGTGGTGTTGGACACGCAGCTCATCGTTCGGTCTTCAGGCGGGCCGAATGCACCAGGGATATCTCGGCGAGACCACAACTAGCATGATGCCAACGGCTACCGATACTCCTGGCGTGCTCACGCAATCCAACCCTCGCTCTCGGGCCATGGCGTCCAGCAACCAGCATTGGAAAGTTGTAGGTGCCGTCATCGTTGTTTCCTTTCTGACGATCCTGGCTCGCGTTGGCATTTCTGGCGCCAAAGTGGAGATGGCCCACGATCTGAATATTAGTGACCCGGTTTTTGGTTTGGTCTTCGGTGCCTTCGCCCTCGGCTATGCGGTCTTCATGATCCCGTGCGGCTTGATGGCGGACCGCTGGGGCCCTAGAAAATCTCTCACTCTCAGCGTCTTCTTTTGGTCGTTCTTCACCTTGTGTACTGGGCTCGCTTCGGGGATATCTGCGCTAATCGGCATCCGGTTTCTATTTGGCTTGGCCGAAGCGGGTGTCTTCCCGCAGGCTACGCGAGCCATCCACAATTGGACGCTTCCGCGTGAGCGCGGCCTGGCGCTCGGGCTGCTGAATATGGGTTCAAGAGCTGGCGCGGCTTTCGGATTGGTGGTCACACCACTGTGCGTGAATTGGCTGGGCTGGCGTAAGAGCTTTGGGTGGTTGGGAATCATCGGCGCGATATGGGCCGCGATCTGGTTCTGGCGGTTTCGTGACAGGCCTGGAAGGAACGGGGGCAGGCACAACGCAGAGGTTGTTCCCGGCGACGAGAACATTCGAGTGGTTGAGGCCAACAAAACCCCCTGGCGGGCTTTTCTCTCATCGCGAAACTTCTATCTCATTGTCATTCAGTACTTCGCGTCCCAGTTTACGTTCTTTATTTGCTTGAGCTGGCTTTTGCCATTTTCGAAAACCCGTTATGGCATCACAACCAATGCGGCGGGAGTGTACTCGAGCATCCCCTTATGTTGTGGGGCGCTCGCCATGTGGATTGGGGGCTCCGCGATAGACCGGATGTACAAGGCGGGTAAGTGGAAGCTGTCGCGTGGACTGCCAGCTATGTTGGGACTCGGACTGGCAGCAACGACCATGCTGGCGGCACCCTTCATGCCCTCTCTGGTATGGTTCATCGCTTGTTTTGCTCTGACGACATTCGGGCTCGACCTCACGGTGAGCGCCAGTTGGACCGTCTGCTGCGATGTAGGCGGCAGGTATTCGGGCACGCTTTCTGCGGCCATGAATACGGCGGGAGCGTTGGGTTCATTCGCGAGTTCGTTGCTGTTTCCCCTGCTTACAGTCTGGACTGGAAACATCACGCTATATTTCTCCCTCGCCGCAATCCTTAACATCATTGCCCTGGTTTGTTGGAGGTACATCGAGCCGGCCAGGAACCTGTTCCGGGAGAAAAGTCTTATCGCATCCGGCGCGCCAATTCAGCACGGTGATTTCGCCTTACGTTAGTGCTCTCTTCGTGAGATCATTCGGGGCGCCGTCGAGTCTTCCGCGGGCTTCCGAGAGCGGTTGTCAATGCAAGCATCTACATGAGCGGAGGGGAAATGGTCCGGTCGTTCTTGACGGTCGTGTCGGTTCTGATGATGGTCGCGGGCAGCAGCGCCAAGGCAGATGAACCTGTCGTAATCGCCAGCCTTGGCTGGAGTGTTACCGCCGACCGAGAGCGGGGCGTGCTCAGTATCGCGCAGGAAAACCTAGGATTAGTCTTGCAGGATGTTCGCATCAATGTTCAGAACGATGACGAGCACGGGCTTGTGCCATTGACCGACTGGTCAGTTGAGAGAGGCGGTCAGTCGGTGCTGACCTTGCACACAGTTCATCCCATCACTGCCTGGATCTTTGAGATCAGTCAAAATGGCGTGAAGATCTCGTGCACATCAACCACCGCCGTACTTACAGCCCAGGCAGTTGCGCCTTTGAACCGAATCCCCGTGCGCACTCTTGATCCGCAGGGCTTCCGGGTTGATTGGAGGGGAACCGATGAGGCGATGCTCGCTTATGGGGGAAATGAGACCTGGAACCAGTCTTTTCTCCCTAAAAGGAATCCCGAGGTCATGTACTTTGCACTGGGTTTGGTATCGGGATCGAATTTTCACGGTCTCTTCGACCGCCAGTTCGATACCGTGATTCAATTCACGGACCAAACCACGCTCCGTCGCTCCGCTCAAGATGAAAACCTGTTAGAGGTAAGGATGCCCGTTCCCGGCAATGCCATCATCCGCCTGATTCCCGACTACTACATGAAGGTTTTGGGCGCGCCCTTCTACACCCCGCTGGACGACTCATATTTCAAGACCGCACCCATGGTGTGGTCGAGTTGGACTGGATACTATCGCGACGTCACAGAGAACGACATTGTCCGAAACACTGACTGGCTAGCCAAGAACCTCAAACCTTACGGATTTCAATTCATACAACTTGACGACGGGTATGACAAAGGCAAGCAGGGTGAGCACTATTGGATCGACAACTGGGATCAATCAAAGTTCCCCCACGGCCCTCATTGGTTAGCGGCCTACATAAAATCCAAAGGCCTGCGCGCCGGGCTGTGGCTTGTGCCAAACGCGTATGCAGGCGCGGCTGGACAACATCCCGATTGGTACCTGTATTCCAAGGAAAACAAGATCGTGCAGGATTATGAGACGCCGGCTCTCGACTCAAGTAATCCTGAAGTATCGGGTTTTCTTCGAAAGCTGTTTACCACTCTCGACGATTGGGGATTTGAGTATTACAAGTTTGATGGCGAGGGCTCGATTCCCCAGGTGATGCCAGAGCTGGACAGGCGGAGGTTGTTCGATCCGACACTGGACCCCGTGATCGTCTACCGCAACCGGCTCAAGGTGATCCGGGATACGATTGGCCCGCACACCTTCGTGGAGGTATGCCCTGCCGGGATGCCCCTCAATGGGATAGGCCAAGTCAACTCTTATTTCAACGGCAACGACGTCTACAACAACTGGGAGGGCATGTACTCCCTCTTTAGCTCTATCAATGCGAACGCCTTCTTCAACCATATTGTTGCGTATGTGACGCCCGGGGAAGGGCTGGAACTCGGGAAACACATGACGATGCAGGAAGCCAAGGGAAAACGGGTTCCAGCGTTGCTGAACGAAATCTCGACGCGCGAGGATCCCGTCACTGGAGTCGGAGTTAACGACGCAGAAGCTCGGACATTGGTCACCTTTGTTTCCTTAACAGGCGTGGCCTATCCGGTGGGCAATGTGATGCTGGATCTTCCGGAAGAAAGAACAAAGCTTCTGCAGCAAACAATGCCCACAATGCCGATACTCCCTCTGGACTTGTTCAGCCGTGGAACCGAATCGCGGGACACGAAATTCCTCCAGGTCCGCCCTGACGATTACATTCACAATTATCCCGAGATACTTGACCTGAAAGTCCGCGGGGAGGCGGGAACGTACGACGTTGCGGGCTTCACCAACTGGCGCTCTGAAGCGACTACGCGAAGGATCTCATTAGTGGACAAGCTGGGCCTGGATTCGGGTCCTGGTTACATCGCCTTCGACTTCTGGAACCGGCAACTTCTCGGTGTATTTGCAGATCGGATCGAAATCGAAATCGATCCTCACGACACCCGCGTCTTGTCCATCCATCCCGCGCTGAACCATCCCCAGTTAATCGGAAACTCACGGCACATCTCCGGGGCCTACTCCATTCTGGAACAGGCTTGGGATGCCGCGAAAAACGAGCTTTCCGGAACCTCCGAGTCCGTAGCGGGCGACACTTATACGCTCTGGTTCTATGTCCCCAAAGGATTCACTTTCAAGCGACTCAGCGCGGCCACCAAAGAAGGAAGCCGGATTGCGGCGCAGCATCAGGTCGACGGCAATCTACTCACAGTCAGCATTCAAGGACAGGCAGAGCCTGTGATGTGGGATCTGAGTTTCGAGACAGACGGCGCATCGAAGCAGTAGTGCAGGGTCCGGGGTCAGGTACTCATTGTTTCGAGACTGCGATAATCCCGAGGCTGGCCAGAAAACTGCCTCAGACCCTTGCCACCAGTAAGTCAATTTGCAGCTTTGGGCGAGTCCGTAATGGCCGCCAGCACAGCCGGCAAGAGAGTCTCTTCTCCCCAGTTTTGCGGCGCGTATCCCAACCTGGCCACAACCAAGTCGAGAGACGGCACGATATAAAGGCGGCTGGCGGTAAAGCCTCTGAAGGCGAAAGCGTCTCGCGGGGCAGTTGGCCACAGCAGACCTTCCGTATTGACCCAGAATGTGTATCCGTAACTGGGATTCAACTTCTGAGAACTTTTCGTGGCCAACTCGATCCACCAGTGGGGAACGATCTGTTTGTCTCCCCATTGTCCGTCGTGCGCCATCAAATATCCCAATCGCGCAAAGTCGCGGGCGGAGAAGCGCAAGCCGCTATGGGGATTCGTGTGGGGACCGATATTGCCCGCCACGCCGCCCTGCTTGTCCCAGCCAACGTTTTCAATGCCAATGGGATCGAAGACCCGCTCCTTCATGAAATCGGCGAGTTCCCGGCCGGTCGCGTGATAGAAGAACAGAGAAAGATGCGCGAAGCCGGTGTCGGAGTATTCCCAGAGCGTTCCCGGTTCGCTGGTGAGCTTTGCCGCCGACTTGCCAAAGCGGTTCGGCTGCTTGCCCAAAGCAATCTCGAAGTCGCCTCCGCCCGGCGCAGCGCTCAGACCGAGTAGCCCATGATCCTCCCCGGCGAGTCCCGAAGTCATCGAGAGCACGTGACGCAGCTTGATCTTTTTCTTCTCAGGATCCGTGAGCGGGAAACCCTCCGGCACATAGTCATAGATAGGAGTGTCAAGATCGATCTGCGCATCATGCGGAAGCTTGTGGTTCCGACTGTCATCCAGGAGCAAACCGAAGGCGATCCCGGTAGACGACTTGGTACAGGACCAACCGTCGAACGTCGTCGTCGGCATCGTCGGAACGCCATACCACTCGGCAACCAGATAACCCTTTCGGATGATCACGATTTGCCATGGTCCCCCGAAAAGCTGCAGTTGCCTGTCACGGATGAGGTTAAGCTTCTCTGGATCCATGCCCGCGACCGAACGTATTTCTTCGGGAGTCTTGAGCCACCTCCAACCGCCGGCCGACTCGGAAGGAGGGGTGTAGGTTTGAGCGGCGCACAATGCGGCCGTAATCAGAAGGACAATCAGGGCTGAGACAGCGAATCTGGATGTCATTTCAATCTCCTAAGTTCAAATACTAGTCAAAAGGAATCTGTTGCCTTCAGTCACGAGGCCGTGGCCTGCACCTCCTCGGCTGCAGCTCTCTTTTTGGCGGAGGCCACATGCAGCGAGATTCGGCTGAGTTCGGCGGCGCGCGCTTCGGCATAGGCTGCCGCACCCACTTCTTATCATTTCGTCTCTAATCCGGCGCTTGCGCCAGTGGTGAACGCTGACTTCGGGTCCAGTTCACGCTCCCTGGTGTTTCCATTGCCAATGATCATCATCGCTCCCCGCTCAAGAGTTCCAGGCCTGCGCCACTCACGCCACTCCATGTAAGCGAATCCGGCGATCAGCAAAATCAGGAACAGATAGGGCGTCAGGTTGTACGGCCAGAGAGGCAGGGGATAGACAGTGACGAACAGGACCGGAAGCAGAACCAGCGTTGCCACCCACGGGACGAGCACATGCCGCCAAACCTTGAAATGGGCGCTTTGCTCGCGGCGCATATAAGAAGTCAGGGCCAAGTTCGCCATGACATAAAGGACGATGATCGCCAGCGCCGCGATCGTGCCCAGGAAGGCGAAGATGTAATCGGGCTGCAAGATCCAGCCGACAAGTAGGATTGCCGTCATCGCCGCGACCTGCACAAAAGCGATGGCGGCCGCGGGAGTGCAGTGGACGGGATGGATACGGCCGAACCTGGCGGGCAGCGTGCCCGCCTGACCCATCGTGTACATGACGCGCGACGCCACATTGGTCGAGGAGATTCCGACGCCGATCGCACAGTTGATGATGGCGAGGGCGACGAACCACCAGCCTGCGCCCCACAGCGAATGGCCTAGAACATAGTACGGGTTTGGGTTGGAAGCGAAGGCCGCCATGTTGCCGGTTCCCCAGCCGATCGCGCTTGCATACGAAGTGAAAATATAGAAGACACCGATACTGACCAATGAGAGCATGATGGCCCGGCCGATCGACTTGCTGGGCAAGCGCGCCTCCTGCGCGAGCGGCGCCGGCGACTCAAAGCCGCTCAGTGCCAGGATGGAGAAGATCATTCCGGCCAGGATACCTCCGAAGTGATGCGGCGACAATCTGGGCGTCAAGGGCGCCAGGTAAGTGGATCCGGGCCCTGGATGAGCCAGGAATGTGATGCCGAGCGCCAGCATAATGAGGAGTTCAAGACCGCCAAGAAGCGCAGTCACCCGCGCGGAAATCTGGACGCCACGGTGAGTGAGTGCCCAAATCAAGGCTGTCGTCGCCAATGCGATGAGCCACCAGGCAAGGTTGAGATGGAACTCCGCCTTCAGCATGTCGGAGACAAGATAGCCAAGAAAACCGATACAGGCAGCGGCGCCGAGGATCTCATAAATCAGGTAGCTCCAGGTCGCCATGAAACCGCTGCGGCTTCCGAGTCCGAGAGTAGCAAACGAATAGTAGCTGCCGCTGGAAGGCACGTACCGCGAGAATTCGAAGACCGTGCTTCCGATCGACAGGCAGACCACCGTCGAGAGCACGAAGGAAAGAGGCATGGCCGGCCCGGCCTGGTGAGCTATGGTGGGAAATATGAACACCACACTGGTTGCGGGTGCGATGTGCGTAACCGCATGGAATACCAGTTCTGGAAGGCCGAGCGAATTGCGCCGAAGCTGAGGGCCGCTATCGGGATGAATGGTCGTTCCGGACACGCCGGGATCTCCTTTGAAAAATCGACTCGCAGCTGACTGTGCGCGCTTTGTCGCGCCTAACGAATTGCTGATCCCATCTTCTATTAGCGACCCTCGGTCTTGCCCCAAGGTTTCCCGACACCGCCAACCGAGTCGGGTCCGGAGCCTCTGCCCACCACGGGTTCGAGCCGAGGTGGGCAGAGTCCCGGCTGAATCAGAAGGTAAACCTCGATCCAAACTGGAATTGGCGCGGCGTGTTGACGGTGCTAAAGATCTGGCCGAAGGCGTTATTGGACCAGCCGCTGGTGTAGGACGGTACGTTCGGGTACGCCATCTGCGGCTTGTTGGCGACGTTGAAGGAAGATACTTCGAAGCGGAGATTCCTCTCTTTTCCAAGCGAGAAGGTCTTGTAGAAAGAGAGGTCCAGGTTGTCGGCGCCCATGGTACGCACGTGATCAAGATATACGGGCGCCGTTCCAGGCACAAACGGGCTGGCAGGGTTTGCGAAGCAGTTTGGAGTGAACCAGGTGGTTACCGTATGGGGCGCGCCCTTGCCGGGATCGCAGGTCATGTTGGGCCGCTGATCGAAGTAGGAGACGTTTGCTCCTATAATCGGCGAGGCGATGGGAACACCGGAGCTCAGATAGAAAATGCCGTTGGCCGTCCAGCCGCCTAGGATGGCATTCGATGCTCCGCTCAGATTCACCGCCCTGCCCTTGCCCATCGGCAGGTCATAGGATACCTGGCCTGTGAATTGGTACTTCACATCCTGCGCGCTGACCGCATGCTCCAGGTTCAGGTTTTTCCAGTCCTGAGCCCTTCCGGAGTGAGAACCAATGAACCCTAACGTAGGGAGGTCGTTATTCGTCATCAGCTTGGCCCAGGTAAAGGAAGCCAAGGTGGTGAAGTGGCTGGTCAGGCGCTTCTGTACCCTCGTTTGCAGGGAACTGTACTCGGAATCGCCGCCGGGATAGCCATGCAACTGGATGCCGGCATTATAGCCGTTGCCCGGATCGTAGCTGCCGTTGCCGAATTGCGGGAACTTCTGCAGCGATACCCACAGCGGGACCGTGGCCATTCCATAGTTGGCGTTGGTGGGCGGCAGGATCGGTTCCCAGGTATTCGGCACCATAACGCAACTCGGGTCCGAAGTGTTAACGCACAGCGAGGCTCCATACTTCTGGATGGTGCCCAAATCGAGTTGGTTCATATCCACCGCGCTCATCACATTGAACAGCCCTCGGCTGCCCACGTAGCCGGCGCTCAGGATAACGCCGTGTGGAGCTTCGTATTCAATGCCGAAGTTGAAGTTATAAGTCTCCTGCGTGCGTTCCGTGCGCAGCGTCGAGTTCAGGTAGGTGCCAAGGTTGTTGGCTAACCCTGTCGGCGACGACTGGAATGTCGGAACCACGCCCTGTGGGAAGGGATCGGTCAGTGAGTAGATGCCGGTTGTGCTCGGCGCGGGGCTCCCCGGCGCTGCATTGACACAGGCGCTGGTGCCGTTGAACGTCGAATTGCCATCGGCGTTGAAACAGGTGGCGTTCCAGTTGGTGATCGAGCTGTAGCCGTCGCTGTAATGGGCGTTGTTGACATTTTCCGCGGTCGGGCCAAAGAAGATGCCGGCGCCGCCCCGGACCACCCAGTGAGTCACAGGCTGCCAGGAAAAAGCCAGGCGCGGACCAAAGTCCTTCATGTTGGTGGTAAATGGATTGCGATTGCCGCCGGTAACGTAAACCTCGCCGCCGGTCAGGGCTACGCCACTAGCGGTGTACTGTGCGGACTGGTCGAAGTACTCCAGCCGGTTATGACGCTCCGTTAGTCCGCCGAAAATGTCCCAGCGAAGCCCCGCGGTGATGGTCAGTTTGGAGGTAGCGTGATAGGTGTCCTCGATGAAGGCCGCGTAATATGGGCCGGTCTCCGCGGAGAAGATGTCCTTGGTGAAGTTAAAGGACTCAGTACCGGGCGCTGTTCCCATGCCTATCTCGAACGAGGCGATGTCGTTGCCGTAGGGACTGCCGTCTGGGAACGACCCTGGATTGGACGTGTTGTCGGTGGTCGCGGACGTGTCGAAGTTGTATGCGCCGGAGGGCGCCGGTGGCTGGCCTATATTCAAGAACCGCCTCATATATTCCGCGCCGACACTGATTTGGTGCTTGCCCCGAATCTTGGTAAGGGTCGCGCTGGCGTCGCTGTTCTCGAGGGCGGCGATCACGGTATTCTCCTGCCCGGTGCCGCCGACCATGGTTCCGGTGTCGTTAAGAGTCACGTAGGGAAGGGTCTTGTATACCTCATCCGCAGCCGTCGGCGTGACGAATCCCAGCGAGGCCAGGTCGTCTTCCTGGCTCTGGCGGGGATCGCCCCCCTGATTCACATATTGGCGCACGAAGGAGTAACGGAGTTGCAACACCGTCGAGGGATTAACGGTGTAGTCATCCGCCAGCAGGATATTGCGCCCGTTGGTAATGTCCTGCGCGTAGTTGGAATCCCACGCGTTGTTGAAGGCGTTGACACCGGCGAGGTACAGGCGCTCGAACGAGAAGCGGCTGAAGAGGTGCTGCTTTTCGCTGAGGTAATAATCCGTACGAATATCAAACTTGTGCGCGGTTGAGGGATCCACGCCCGGAGCATAGAAGTTGTTAAAATTCTGGGACCCTTGGGGAGCTACGTTCGGCAGGGGTAAGTGTGCCAGAAATGTCTGTGCGATGGGATTGAGGTAAGACTGGGGAATGCAGTTGGGCTGGGGAGTGGCGCATCCCGGACCGCTGTTGGTGCCCACAAATTGATTCCTTGACCCGTCAGGGTTCGTGGCGATCGGATCAAATATTTTGATTTCGGGATCGGCGGTAAAATCGCCTTGAAGTTCCGCCGCGGTGGGAACGGTGTAACGGTTGTAAGGGTCAAAGAGTGCCTGCTGCGTGGCCTCATAATCGGCAAAGAAAAAGAGCTTCTTGTGCAGGATAGGGCCGCCGATCGCTCCGCCTTCCTGGTAACGGTGAAAGGAGGGCGGAGTGTTGGGGAGAGCTGGCGTCGCCGATAACTCGTACTGCTTGTTGAAATATTCGTTTGCGGACAGGATATCGGGCCGGATCACCACGAAGCCGTCGCCGTGGAACTGGTTGCCGCCGGACTTGCTGACCAGGCTGATGACGCCCGCGCCACCGCTCTGATACGAGGCCGGAGTCTCCTGGGTCTCGACGCGGAACTCGCCGATGGCATCCTCGGGAGTATGGAGTGCCGGCGCGACGGAGGCTCCGGTTGCGACGCCGAGCGGACTGCCGTCATACATGTAATAGACGGTGCCTTGAACGGAGCCATTGACGGTGTAGGCCGAAACATCCAGATTCGGGTACCCGTTGGAGATATTTTGGACAACAGAAGATTGGGAAGAGTTGGGCGATCCATTGACCGGAGTCACGCCGCCGCTGAGCTGGATGAGCTCATACACATCGCGGGTTAACATCGGCACGCGATCAATGGTTTCCGGGGAAATGAGCTGGCCGACCGTGGAGTTGCTGGTTTCCATCAGGTCGACACCTTCCGTCACGGTCACGGTATCGGTTACGGCGCCCACGCGCAGGGCGATGTTGACGGTGCTCAACTGGTCCACCGTCACATTCACATTGTCCTGAGCGACGCTCTCAAAGCTCTTCTGGCTAGCCGTCACTTTATACACGCCAGGGTTGAGCGAGATGAAGGTATACAAGCCCTCCGCGTTAGTCACGGAGTGTTGCTCGACCCCGTTGGCGCGGTTGAGCAGGGTCACTTTGGCTCCAGCGACGACGGCCCCGGCGGGATCGGTCACCAGGCCGCTGACGCTTCCACGGCCTGCCTGCGCGAATACTACGGCGCTCGCACAGAGGATGAGGATGCAAACGCAGAGACATCTCTGCACAACCGTATTCTTTGTATTGGCGTGCTTCATAAACAACCTCCTGCCCCAAGCAAAACTCGGGGATTTGAAAGGGTTTGATATTCGGGAAGAAACTCTCGGCGCCATTTCTTCCCCTGTCGAGCGAAAGGCCGGACAGCCTGGGCCTCCACCGATTTTTTCGGGTGGCCGCTATTGCCTCGTTCGTTTTCCGCAAGCGACATTTCCATCAATCTCCTACGCGCAGCCACAGGAGCGGAGGTATTGAACCCCTCGCTCGGCCCATTCCTGCTCCATCGCGACCGTGGCCTCTACAGACTCTCGCGGCGGCGTCCACTGCTCCAGGATGGCCGACACGCGGTTGCCGGGGGGCATCTGCCCCAGCAGCCACGGGATCGCCAGCCTCCCCGCCCCCGCGGGCGCCCCGCTCACCACAAAACCCATCATCTGCGGCACTCGGTCAATCACGAAGTCTTTTACATGGAGGTTCACGGTCAGAGGGGCCAAGGTTTCGACGACGCGTTCTGGCGTCTCCAGGGCCCCAAGCGAATTCACCGTATCCAAGCAGACGCCCACGCGGTGGCTTTCGAGTCTGCGCACTAGAGTCGCGAGGTCGCTGCAGGAATGCTTTTCGTAGTTCTCCAATCCGAGCGTGATCCCTTGGTCTTCAAACTGCGGCAGTACATCGCGAATCCATTTCTCAGCCTGTTCCAGCGATGGTTGCGATTCGAGGCCATCAATGAGGGTTCGGAGCAGGACCGCATCGAACTCAACAGCCAGGCCCAGGTAGAGAAGCAGGTGGCCCGGTTCGACACCGCGCGTTCCGATTTCAATCGTAAGGCCCAGCCTGACGGCCTGGTCGCGAGCGTCGCGGAGTTCGTGCGAGTCCAACTTATGGAGCGGCAAGTTGTCGGCGACTTGCACCACGCCGACTTTAAGCGCTGCGGCTTTCTCCAGCAGGTCCGCCAGTCGCATCGGCCGCGGCGGGGGCGGGAATCCGCTAACCCCGATTGCCCAGGGATACGTCCAGGAACTGATGCCGAGGCGCATGGTGTGGTTTATCCTTTGGCTGCATCCAGACAACGCTGGTAGTTCTCGCTCGCTTTAAACGCCGGGACAAAGACGGTGGCCAGCTTCAGCGGGACATCACCGGAGTTGCGTATCTGATGCTGCTCGCCCGCCGGTACCCAAAGTGCGACATCCGCTTGTATCGGCGTCTCCTCGCCCTCGTGCACGCAGATTCCTTTGCCCGAAACGACATAGATCAGTTCCGGCCGATCATGGCTATGGGAATCGGTGCGGCCGCTCGGCGGAAGAATGGCATGGCTGAACGTGAGTTCCTCGACCCCTTCCTTGTCTGGTGCGAAGATCACCTTAATCTGACGCCGGTAGGGGGCAGGGATCTCGACCCCCTTTTCTTCCCAAGCTTTGACTAATTTCAAGCGACACTCCTTTTATGTAACTTCCCTGCCCAGCATCCCGGGCGCAGAACCTTCCTTGTGGAACTCACGCCCGGAAGTTTTAGGAAAGCAGACATGATTACTGAAATCGATTACTTCTTCGCCATGAAGTTAATCATACAGGAGGAGTCTGTCAAGCGATATTTTCATAAAAATTGCCATAATTATCCCTCATTGATGCTAGCAACATCTGCAAACGATTCCATCAATCGCTGAGGTTTCGCACCATTCTGGAACAGCGGTTTTCGCAAGGAAGGCGCGGCCTATTGCGCCGGGGCCCAGCTATTGCCTCGTCTGAAAGTGCGTACTCAGGCGACGAGCTGAGCTCTTCACAGAGAACGGACACTACAGGGGACGGTTAGGCGGTAACTCGTGGAGGAAACCCACCAAGGTG
>Ga0181530_10000586_pt1 | contig 46787 bp, 50 predicted proteins | sample PEATcosm2014_Bin_42_FD_119769 | JGI IMG/M metagenome (GOLD analysis project Ga0181530, IMG submission 119769) | Peatland microbial communities from MTU Mesocosm Facility, Houghton, MI, USA - PEATcosm2014_Bin10_60_metaG | ecosystem: Environmental > Terrestrial > Soil > Wetlands > Peat | place...
GAGGGCGGCATTTTTGGGCGACAGGAGTTTGGCCAGCCGCCACAATCCGGCCAAGTAGATCGCCATGCCGAGAAGCCGCCATACGGTGCCCCCGATAGGGTTGCCGAGAGCGGCGAAGGGGGTGTAGATGATCGCGAATTGGGGAAAATACAGGAACCCGTCGATTGACCGCATGAAGTAGAGTGCCTGGCCGGTCCACCAGTTTTGCGAGCTTTGGGCAAACAGAATGCAAATGCTGTTGCTGTTCTTGGGATGGATCACGACGAGAATGCTGATGACGATGGCGGCAGCGCCCCACAATCCCCAGGCCAGGAAAGTGAAGAACCCCTTCCATTTGTTGAGCGAATCGACGGGATTCTTGTCGGGCATGCGCGGTCCGTTCAAATTTTGGTGGAGTCGGGCCGCCCGGGCGCCAGGGCTGACTTTCGCGTCAAAAGCGGCCGCAGTTGTTCCCACTGCCGCACATTCGCCGGGTCGATCAGGGATTGCAACTCGGTCCAGCGCTGTACGCAATACGAATCACGGCCGCGCAAAGTCTCGTCGGGGAGCCCGGGATGAACGACCCATTCCACCACGCCGAAGTCGGGCAGCCTCCGCAAAAAGTGCTGCCAGGGAGCATCGCGTCGCAGGCTGGCGCTGTCAAGCATTCCGAAATAAAAGTCGTTGGCCCAAACGCCGCGGCGCCAAAAGAGCTTCGCGGCGCGTTTTCCGAGCAGATGAGCGGCGCGGCGTTTTGCGCGCACGCCGGGGGCGAAGCGCATCATGGCCGGCGGTTCGACGGTGACTCGGGTGATCGCGGGCAAAAGGCCGCGGGCGATGACATCGAGCAGCGCTTCGCGAATCACGGGCAGTTGATGCGCGTGGTGATGGGCGTCCACGTGCGCGGGGGCGCGCCCGACGAGCTTGTGGAACAACTGGGCCTGGGCCGCGATCTCGTCGGCCACGGCATTTCGATCGAGCCTTGCGGTCATGGCCTTGATCCAGAGATGGCCGTTGGTGACAAAGCCGTCATCTCCGCAAAGGCCGGAGGATTTGCGCGCGACGAGCGGCGCGTGGCCGCAACGGGTCAGCACCAGGTGCAAGCCCACGTCGAGGTTGGGCGCATCGGCCAAAAGCGGGAGCGATGCCCGCACGTGGTCCCCGGTGACGACCATCAGGCTCGTGGCAGTCACGGGACCCCGGAGGTGCGCCTGGAGAATTCCCTCGCTGGTGCGGCGGCCGATTCCGAAATCATCGGCGGTCACCACGATCGCCAACTGTTGGTCACTAGTCATTGGTCACTTGTCATTAGTCATTGGTCTCTTGTCATTTGGTTGGTTTATTCCCGCATTTGCAAATGACCAATGACCAATGACCATTTCATGCGATGGCTTTTTCCACCTCGTCAAATCCGGCGGCGCCCTCGGCGATGAGACGATAGCCGCTTTCCTGCAATGAAATGTAGCCTTCTGGCGACAGGGCCTTCTGGCAGGCCTCGAGGCTGGGGCTCTTGAGGATCGTGTCGCGAAGCTTGGCGGTGGCGACAAGGACTTCGAAGACGGCGCGCCGGCCGAAATGGCCGGTGCCAAAACACTTCTTGCAGCCCTTGGCTTGGAAAACCTGCTTGACGGTCTTGATGCCGACGCTGGCGAATTTTTTCAACTGGTCGGCGGTGGGGGGCTTGGCGACCTTGCAATGAGGGCAAAGTTGGCGGACGAGCCGCTGGGCGACGACAACGTGCAGGCCCGAAGCCACGACATAAGGCTCGACGCCCAGATCGAGCAGCCGGAACAGTCCGCTGATCGCCTCGCGGGAGTGAACGGTGCTGAAGACGAGGTGCCCGGTCATTCCGGCCTGCACGGCGACGCGCGCGGTTTCCGCATCGCGGATTTCACCCACCAGGATGACGTCCGGGTCCTGCCGCAGCACGCTGCGCAGCAGTGCGGAAAACGTGTTGCCCTGGGCGTCGTTGACGGGGATCTGCGTCACGCCGTCAAGCTGGATTTCCACCGGGTCTTCGATGGTGACCACGTTGCGCTGGGTGATGTCGATGTCCCGGAGAATGGCATACAGCGTGGTGGTCTTGCCCGAGCCGGTGGGACCGCACACCAGGATCATCCCGGCATCCTGTTCGCTGGTGCGGCGGAGGATCTCGCGGGCCTTGGCGGGAAGCTGAAGGTCGTCGATGTGCAGCGGAGCGTTGGCGGCGTCCAGGACGCGGATCACCAGCTTCTGCCCGTGCATGGCCGGGGCGAAGCTCACTCGATAATCCACCCGCCGTTCAACCATCTCTTTCTTGGCCTTGGTGGGAACTTTGGCGCTGAAATGGCCCTCCTGAACGATGTTGCGCTGGGCGATGTCGATGTCGCTGAGGACCTTCACCGCCGACAGCAGCTTCACGCCCAGTTCCTTGCTGACGGTGACGGCATCGATCATCATTCCATCCACGCGGATGCGAACGTGAACGTCGTCCATCTTCGGTTCGACGTGAATGTCCGTGGCGCGGCTGCGGAAGCACAGGAGCATGATGAGCCGAAGGACGTTGATGGCCTCGCCCACGTCTCTTTTGGGATCGGCTGGATAGGCGAGCTTTCCGCGCGCGTTGATGAGGGCGATCTGGCGGTCGGTGAAGGTTCGGTCGGTCAGGAGCTCGGAGCGCTCCCGGAGTTGGCGTTCGAATTCGCTCGCGGCGGCGATGGGCTCGGTGGTCTTTTCTTCGTCCTCCTCCGCCTCATCCTTGTCGCTGACCAGGTCCGCCAACTCGGCCATGGCGGTGTCGGCGGCGAGCTTGGAAGCCATGCCGGACGCGGCCCGTGCAGCCTGAATGAGCAGCTTGATCTCGGTGCTTCCGATCTTCACGATGTCGCCGGGCGCCAGCGCCGACTCGCCACGCAACGGTTTGCCGTTGATCAGCGTTCCATTGCGGGATTCCAGGTCGCGCACGCGGAAGCCGCCGGAATCCTGTTCGATGACGCAGTGAAACCGGCTGGCCAGCGGTTCGTCGATGACCAGAAGATTGGTGAAATTCCGCCCGATGGTGAGCGGGCCGCTGTCGAGCGGGATTTGCCGCGTGGCTTTGGGGTCCTTGATTTCCAGATAGGCGTTTTGCATTCGTACCAGCAATTACCCGGTTTGCCCTGAGTATGCCATCTTACCGGATATGTCCGGGTTTGTCAGAAAGCGGTCGAAAACTCGAAATTCGAATGACGAATCAAATTCGAAATTCGAATGACGAAACGGCGTTTGTTTCGAATTTCGAGTTTCGAATTTGTCCCGGCGCGCCGGGATTCGAGTTTCGCCTTCGGCCACGGAAGAATTCTACGGAGTGTCCGCTGGAAATTGCGTTTTGAGAGGATAAAATGTGCCCGGTTGTCGCCGAGTACTCCCGGCGGCGGCCCGCGTTCCCGGAAAGGCGTTTCCGGGATTGGAAGCCCGGCGGCGGGCTTAGACCCGCGACGGCTTGGCATGACCCGATAGGCGCCGCATCACGCGTGTGTCTTATCTTGAAATGGAGGTGATCCGTGACCTATTCTGACTGTACAAGCGGAGGGCTTGCCCTCCGCAGCGGAGGGCTTGCCCTCCGCCGTGAGCTGCTGTAAGCAGCCTTCGCGGGTGAGACTCCCGCGATGCACGCAGCTGCTACGTGCAGCTCGCAGCAGTTCAATCTGCCAAGCCCCGGACGTACGTCCGGGGCTTCTTTTTCTGACGGCTTGGAATGTCCGACTGGTATAATTTTCATACCAAAAAGGAATTGCTATGAAGAGATCGAGAAAGAAGAAAAAGGATATAGCGGCGGAACAACTCGGTGCCATTCACGATGCCGATGTGAAAATGCCAGAACATACGGATGAGTTGCCGAGTCAGAGGCGGAGACTCGAAATTCGGCGCGTGAAGGTCGGCTTTCCGCAATGGATGATCGATCGAATGGATCGCGAGGCGGAGATGATAGGTATTACCCGGCAAACGATTATTAAGTTTTGGATCGCCGAAAGGCTTGACGCATCCGCAAAAACGATCGCATAACGCAAGCCGCGAGGCTATTTGCCGTGTAATTCCAACCGCATTTCCGTCTCGATCGGCACGAACCCGGCATTGACGTAGATCGACCGCCCCTTGGGCAGGGCGTGCAGCGAAATCTTCCCGCAATTGTTCTGCCGCGCATATTCGATCAGCAATTGCAGCAGCCTGCTTGCGATGCCGCGGCGACGCCACGCGGGATCGGTGTACGTATTCATCACGTACGCCTCGCGCCCGGTCGGATTGCGATTCGATGGGGGATGCCGATGAAACACCAGGCCGCTCGTGGCGACGATCGCGCCGTCGGCGACGGCGACAAAGCCGATGAATTCCTCTGAAGGAATCGTCCTGGAAAAATATTCGGCAAGGGACTTGCGGAGAACGGGGTCGGATTCCGATGCGCCCGATATTTCGGCAAGAAACGCCAGACGCAGATTGACCAGCGATTGCACGTCCAGAGCGTTGGCGCGCCGGTAATAGATGATCGCGTCCATGGGAATGCCGAGCGGGAAGCGATTAGATTCTTTTATTTCGTTTCAGCTTTATCTGCGTCGTCGTTATTCGGTTCTTCCCAAAATTCGCTTTCCTCGTGCATGTCGTATTTCTTGGCGATTTCCGGATCGCTCGTGACCAAGTGCGCGCAATCGTCAGAAGTCCCCCCATCCGGATCGAGACGCACCCCATCCGCGCGCATGGCATCGAGCGTCTGGACGGCATCACGCAGTGATTCGATCATCTGCTCAAGGCTGGTCGCATCGGTCGTAAGAAATTTGTTGCGCCACAATTTGACGTATTTCTTTCCGCGAGGTCTGACGCCGTCCCACAGCTCGACGTATTTCTCACGAACATAAACCGAGAGTTGCGAGGTAAAATCGCGCGGGAGCATCAGGAGCTTTATCAATTCCTGAACGTCCGCAAGATCCTTCATTCGCTCTGAATTGGTCATTCCTGAAGCGATCTTCAGTTCAACGATGCTTGGCAGGTTCAGATAGCGAATTCCCTGCCGTTCCACCACAACGTTTTCTGGCAAGGGAAATGCAACCGGCTTTGGCTTTCCATCGCCGGGGAATTGCCCCGAAATCAAAAAATCAATTTTAACGCCCGAGGTCGTGTCTCGAAGGTTCTTGCTTCCAGCAAATGGCGGAACATATCCGAGTCCTTCAAGCTGCTTATGGACCTCTTTCAGTCCCTCTGGGGTGACGAGCAAGTCCACGTCCTCTGTATAGCGGCGGAATCCGTGGCTGAAAAGGGCGAGGCCGCCCGCAACCGCATACTTAATTCCAAGTTCATCTAAACGCTTTGCTATTCTTCGAAGCGTTTCATGAACCGCTCCTTGGCCCTGAAAATAGGCGTCTCCTTCAGCCATGGCAAATTGAGGGTCCGAATTCAGTCTTTCCTCATAACTCTGACCGAGCTTCCAAGGGCCAACGGCCGGACTGAATGAGGTCGAGCGAGCTTGCCGGAGACGGCCGAACATGCATTCATTATACCAACGTTATCCCTTCGGCGGCTCTTTCGCCTTCAGCCACGGCATCATCTTGCGCAGTCGCCGGCCGGTGACCTCGACCGGGTGGTTATTGTCCTGCTCGTAGAGCCGCTTGAAGTTCTTCATGCCGGTTTCGTATTCATGCCGCCATTCCTTGGCGAACTGGCCGCTGGTGATCTCGCCGAGGATTTTCTTCATCTCGGCTTTGACGGCCGGCGTGATGATGCGCGGGCCGCGCGTCAGGTCGCCGTATTCGGCCGTGTTGCTGATCGAATAGCGCATGTAATCCAATCCGCCCTGGTAGATCAGATCGACGATGAGCTTCACTTCGTGGACGCATTCAAAATAGGCCATTTCCGGGGCATAGCCCGCTTCTGTAAGCGTTTCAAATCCGGCCTTGATGAGCGCGGACAGCCCGCCGCACAGCACCGCCTGTTCGCCGAAGAGATCGGTTTCGCATTCGTCCTTGAAGGTGGTTTCGATGACCCCGGAGCGAGCGCCGCCGATTCCGCGCGCCCACGCCAGGCCGATGTCGCGCGCTTTTCCCGAGGGGTCTTGATGGACGGCCAGGAGGCACGGAACGCCGCCGCCACGCTCGAATTCGCTTCGCACCAGGTGTCCCGGTCCTTTCGGCGCGACCATCACCACGTCCACGTCCTTCGGCGGAACGATGGTTTTGAAATGGATGTTGAAACCGTGCGTAGCGCCCAACGCCTTGCCCGATTTGAGATGCGGGCCGATGCTCTTGGCGTACACGCCGGGCTGAACCTCGTCCGGAAGGGTCATCACGATCAGATCGCCCGCCTTCACCGCGTCCTCCACGCTGACCGGATCGAATCCATGCTGAATGGCCAGCTTGTGGTTAAACGTGTCTTTGAGTTCGGCGACGACGACTTTGATGCCGCTGTCTCGGAGGTTCAGGCTATGGGCATGACCCTGCGAGCCGAACCCGAGAATCGCCACGGTTTTGCCCTGCAAAGCGTCGAGCGGGGCGTCTTTTTCGTACACCATTTTGAGCGGTTGGGGCATTGGATTCCTTTGAAAAGCGAGGCAGGATCGTAATGACATGCGCGAGGAGTGTCAAAGAAAAGCCGTTGCGGAATTGGCTAACGGGTGCGTGATACTTGCTGCGGAGAATTTCCCCCTCCCCATGTACTAAGGGGAGGGTTGGGGTGGGGGTCGAACGTCGATTGGCCCACCAAGCCCCCACCCTGACCCTCCCCCGGAGTACCAGGGGAGGGGGAAATTCTGCGCAGAAGGTCTCACGCACCCGTTAGAGCCCGTTGCAAGTTGGCGTACACCAGCAAAAATCCACCCGCGCGAATTCTGCCCCGAACGCCCACGGCGCTGCCGTGGGTCTTTGACTATCGCCTAACCTTTTTCCGCGATTTCAATTCCGTCGCCGCGGGCTCGCCGAGCAATTTGACGATCTCCTCCAAGAGATCGCCCGGTTCGGTCATTCGTCCGAAGCCGACGTTGCGGCGGACCCTGGTCACGCCGAGTTGACAATTCATCCATTTTACTGGACACTATGTCCATTATGCAGGATAGGGCGGCGACCCCCCTCGCTCCGGACATCAACTCTCGCATCGCCAGCCGCGTACGGGCTCTGCGAGCGGACCTCGATATGACCCTCGATGCGCTCGCCGCGAAGTGCCATGTCAGCCGCTCGATGATCTCGTTGGTCGAGCGTGGGGAAAGCAGTCCCACCGCGGTCGTATTGGAGAAAATTGCCACGGGACTTGGTGTGCCGCTTGCAACGCTATTCGACCAATGGAGTGCGCCTGCCAACCCGGTATCCCGGCGGATGGATCGGACGCCGTGGCGCGATCCACAGTCCGGCTACTTGCGGCGCAATATTTCTCCTGCCAACTTTCCCTCGCCCATTCAAATCGTCGAGGTCGTTTTGCCGGCCGGCGCGAAAGTGGCTTATGAGACCGGCGCACGCGCCGTGAGTATTCATCAGCAGATATGGGTGCAGGAGGGGAGCATCGAACTGACGCTTGGTAGCGTCACGTATCGACTCTCGGAAGACGACTGTCTCGCCATGCAACTCAACGAGCCAACGGCGTTTCGCAACCGCACACGGAAGCCTGCGCGATATATCGTGATCGTCGCGACCGAGCGTTCGCGGGCGCCGAGGAGATGAAATGCCGGACGCCATTCATATTCGAAGCATGCCGATCCTCGATGACCGCGAGATCCGAGGGTTGAGCGACGTGCTTATCGACTGTGTGGAAGGTGGGGCGTCGGTCAGCTTCATGTTCCCAATGACCCGCGCCAAGGCGGAGGCGTTCTGGCGAGGCACAGCCGCGAGTGTTGCGCGCGGCGAGCGAGAGGTGCTCATCGCGGAAGACGCGGCGGGAACGATCGTCGGTACTGTTCAGGTCATTTTGAATCAGCCTGAGAATCAACCACATCGTGGGGATATCGCCAAGATGCTCGTGCATCGGCGAGTACGTCGGCGGGGCGTCGGCACAGCGCTGCTCGCTGCCGCCGAGCGTAGCGCTCTGAACGCCGGCAAGACGCTGCTGGTGCTCGATACCGTCACGGGCAGTGATGGCGAGCGCTTGTACGCGCGGCAAGGCTGGCAGCGTTGTGGGGAAATTCCCAATTACGCGCTGTGGCCAGATGGCAGGCCCTGTGCGACCACGATTTTTTTCAAGTTCCTGCGCAAATGAAACGCCCGCTTCCCGTCGCGAAGCGGGCGATTTCGCCGAGTTCGTTCGGTCGGCATCAAAGTCCTTGCCTATCGCTTCACCTTCTTCTGCGATTTCAATTCCGTCGCCGCGGGCTCGGCGAGCATCTTGACGATCTCGGCGACGAGCTCGGCCGGTTCGGTCATTCGCCCCAGGCCGACGTTGCGGCAGGCAAGCCAGCCCGGCTCCGGACCGATGAAGCGATACCCAAGCCCCGACAGCTTGGCGACGTTTTCCTGGGCGATTGCGTTTTCCCACATGCGGTGATTCATGGCGGGGGCGAAAACCACCGGACACGCGGCGGCGCACACCATCAGGCTCACCAGATCGTCGGCCAACCCGGCGGCGACCTTGGCGATGACGTTCGCCGTTGCCGGGGCGACCAGCATGACGTCGGCCCGTTCGGTGAGCGAGATATGTTGGGGATCGGAACTGTCGGCCAACTCGAAAATTTCCGTGCGCACGGGGCGCGCCGACAGGGCCTGGAACGTGAGGGGCGCGACGAACCGCTGGGCGTCCGCGGTCATGACGACGGTGACGCCGGCGCCGAGCTGCACCAGCTTGCTGACGACGTCCGCCGCCTTGTATGCCGCGATGCCCCCGCACACCGCGACGACGATCTCGCGGCCTTTCAGCTTCAGCGCGGGAGGATCGGCATTGTTCGGCGGCATTATGCTTCCGGCGCGCGCAGGCCGCTGGCTTCGTAATCGATGGCGATCTTGTCCTGCAGGACTTCCTGAATCGCCACTTCCAGGTCGGTCATGTTCCCGCGTTCAACCAGGGGTCGCGCCCCATCCATCAGCTCGAGCATGCGCTTCTGGATGAGTGCGGTCAGCTTGAATCGGCCGCCGACCTTGGCCACGATTTGGTCGCTCTTCAATGCTTCTATCATGGATCAGATGCCTCCACTGCGGAATGGCAATGCCTCCGCGCGTTTGTGTTTGATGATCTTGATGATTTCCTCTACCGCCGCATTCAGATCGTCGTTGATGACCATGTAATCGAACGCCCGGCTTCCCTTGGCCATGTGAATTTCCCGCTTGGCGGCGCGGAATCGCTTGGCCATTTCCTCGGCGCTGTCCCGTCCCCGGGCCTCCAGCCGTTGCAACAGTGTAGGCTCATCCGGTGGAAGAATGAAGATCGACAGGCAATCGGGATGCTGAAAACGCACCTGCAACGCCCCCTGAACGTCAATTTCCAGCAAAATGTTCTTCCCCTCGGCGAGCAAATCCAGCGCCGGATGCTTCGGCGTGCCGTAATAATCCCCGTACACCTGCGCGTATTCCAAGAATTCGTTGGCATCGAGCCGGCGGAAAAACTCCTGCTTTGACAGGTGTTCGTAGGTCTTGCCCGTCTCGTCGCCCGGCCGCCGCGGGCGAGTCGTCGCGCTGACGATGTAACTGACCGAGCATTTCTCTTCAAGCTGGCGCGAGATCGTGCTCTTGCCCACCCCCGACGGGCCGCACAGCACGATCAAAAGCCCGGGATTTTTGGTTTGCGTGGGCATGCTCCGGGGGGCTTTACTCGACGTTTTGCACCTGTTCCTTGAGCCGATCGATGGCGCCTTTGATCTCGACAATGTGCCGGGCGATGTCGGCGTCGTTGGCCTTCGAGGCGATGGTGTTGGCTTCGCGCAGCATTTCCTGGGCGATGAAATCCAGCTTGCGGCCCGCGTGCTCGCCCGTCCTGCACGAATGCTCGAATGCTTCGAGATGGCTCGTCAGACGCTGGATTTCCTCGCTGATGTCCGCCCGCTCGGCGAACACGGCGACTTCCTTCAGCAGATCGGCCTGGCTGACTTGCAATTCCGCCTTGTTCATCAGCAGGTTGACGCGCTGCGTCAACTTGTGGTGATAGTCGTCGATCACCGTCGGCGCTCGCTTTTGGATTTCCGCCAGTTCCGACGCGATCAGCCGTGAATGCTTGAGCAGGTCGGCCATGAGCGCCTGGCCCTCGCGGCCGCGCATGGCCGCGAGCTTGCCGATGGCCGTCGAGGTCAGTTCGCGAATGACCTTCCCATGCCGCGCGATTTCGTCGGTGTCGTCCCGCGGCTCCTGGCAGACGCCCGGAAGCTGCACGAGGCTCGCCAGGTCGATCTGCACGATCTTGTCCAGGCCCCGCACCTGTTGGAGTTGTTCGAGATACGCCGTCAGGGCCGGCACGTTGATGTGATACGCCGCCTCGGCGCTGTCCGTGCGCATCTTGAGGATGTACGTGATCGATCCCCGCCCAAGCCCCTCGCGCAGCAGCGTTTCGATCTCCGGCTCCATTCCGCTGACGTGGTCGGGGAGCTTGATGATGGATTTGAAAAATCGGTTGTTCAGCGAGCGGATTTCGACGGCGTAATGCGTCCCGTCGCGCTCGGCGCTGGCGTCTCCAAATCCGGTCATGCTCACGATCATTCGATTTGCGCCCGTGAAGGGTTTAGCGGCTCATTTCCCGTTAGTCGGCGATGCCGGTGCGCCGGCCGGTACGTGTTGCACTTGCTGGGCCTGCGGCGTGGGCTGCGTCTGATTGCCGATCTTGTCGCAAATCAGGTTGAGCACCACCGCCAATATCACGAAAAGCGCGAAGACGACGCTGGTGGCCCAGGTGAGAACGTCCCCGGTCTTTGCGCCGAACGCCGTGTTGCCGCCCGCGCCCCCGAACGCGCCGGAAAGGCCCCCGCCTCGCCCCTTCTGAACCAGCACCAGCAGAATCATGATGAAACAGAAGAACAGAAACAGCGGCAAGAAGATCCAGTAAAGAACGAGCATGGCTTCTCCGTGAGATTACAGTGCGGTGGAGGGCTGGCCCTCCACGGTGGAGGGCTGGCCCTCCGCGGCGGCGGCGATGGCGAGGAAGGCGTCGGCCTTCAGCGAAGCGCCGCCGATCAGCCCGCCGTCGATGTCCGCCTGCGACAACAGGCCCCGGGCGTTTTCCGGCTTCATGCTGCCGCCGTACTGAATTCGCACCCGATCGGCGAAATCCTTGTTCCAGGATTTGCCAATGTGCTGGCGAATGAACGCGTGGACTTCCTGGGCCTGTGCGTCGGTGGCGTTGCGGCCCGTGCCGATCGCCCAAACCGGCTCGTACGCGATCACCAGACGCTGCGGGTCCTGCATGCCCGACGTGAGTTCCTCGAGCTGCCCTTTGACGACGTCGAACGTCTGCCCCGCATCGCGCTGCTCGATCTTTTCACCGACGCAGTGGACGAGCGTGAGCCCGCCGGCATAAATCGCCTGGGCTTTGCGGGCGACCAGCGCCGACGACTCGCCCAGGACGTGCCGGCGTTCACTGTGCCCGGCCAATACGAATTTCACACCCAGGTCCTTCAGCATTTCCACGGAGATTTCGCCCGTGAAGGCGCCGTTCTTTTCAAAATAAACGTCCTGCGCCCCCAGGAGCAGCGTAGAACCCGCGATCCCCTGGCCGACCGCATCGAGATACACAAACGGCGGGGCGACGCCGAGGCTCACGCCCTTGGGCGCGCCCTTGCCCACGGCCTTGGCCAACTCAACCGCGCCGGACTTGGCCGTGTTCATTTTCCAGTTGCCGGCGATAAACGGGGTGCGGGTCATGGGGGATTTGCTCCTTCGTTCTCTTGGTTATGTTCGGACGGACTCGGTGGATTCGGCGAATTCCTTGTGGAATATCGCCGCGATCTTGTGCAATTGGACCATCAATTCCCTGAACGTTTCCGGCAGCAGCGCCTGCGCGCCGTCGCATTGAGCTTCGCTCGGACAGTAATGCACCTCGACGATGATGCCGTGAGCGCCGGCGGCCATTCCCGCGGCGGCGATGGCCGGAACGTAATCGCGTTTGCCCGCGGCGTGGCTGGGATCGACGATGATCGGCAGATGCGTCCAGCCCAGGGCCACCGGAATGCTCGTGATGTCCAGCGTGTATCGCACCGAGTCCTCGAACGTCTTGATCCCGCGCTCGCACAGCACCACGCTGCGATTTCCCTGGCTCAGAACGTATTCCGCCGAGAGGAGCCAATCCTTGACGGTGGCGGCAAATCCGCGCTTGAGCAGAACGGGCTTTCGCGTTTTGCCCACCTCGCGGAGCAGGTCGAAATTCTGCATGTTGCGGGCCCCGATCTGGAAACAATCGACGTATTTTTCCATTGGCTCGACCTGCCGGGTGTCCATCACCTCGATGCAGACCGGCATGCCGAGTTCGTCGCCGCATTCGCGCATCCATTGCAGCGCCGGTATGCCCAGGCCCTGGAAGGAATAGGGGCTGGTTCGCGGTTTATAGACCCCGCCGCGAAGAATGGTCGCCCCGCCGTCGCGGACCTCGCGAGCGATGCGACACAGCATCTCCTTGCTTTCGACGGCGCACGGCCCGGCAATGCAGGCGGCGTGATTGGCGCCGATCTTCACCTTGGGGACCGACCCGCCGCCGATTTCAACCACCGTGTCGTCTTCGTGGAACTCGCGGCTGGCGAGCTTGTACGGCTTCATGATCGGGACGACTTTTTCCACCCCGTCCAGCGACGCCAGATGGTTCTGATCGATCAGCCCTTCCTCGCCCACCGCCCCGATGACCGTGCGGAAGCGTCCCTGGCTGAGATGCGATTGGCATCCCATACGCTGGATTTCGCTCACCACGCGGTCGATCGCCGCCTGGGGCGCGTGTGAATTCATGACTATGATCAAGGCGAAACTCCTTGAAGACCCGGCGTTTTTGCCCTGCCAACGGGGAAAACGGAACATTTTACTGGGCGGAGCGGGGCTAGACAATAGTGGACCGGCCAATCGTCCGATAGTTGTTCTAGCTAGACAATATGGCTAGACTGAACAAGATGACTCACGACGGCAAGGAAAGACAGACCGTTACGGCTTTCGACGCCAAGAACCGGCTTGGACGGCTGCTGGACCGTGTCCAGTCCGGCGAGGAGTTGGTTATCACGCGACATGGCCAGCCTGTTGCCTGGCTTGTCCCGTTTGATAAAAGAACCGGTGACCGCGCCAAGTCAGCCCTCGAGGTTTTCCGCAAGGTTCGAGAGTCGCTGAGTGCGGCCGGCCTGAAGATAAGCAGCGAAGAAATCCGGGCCTGGCGCGACGAGGGTCGCCGATGAAATGGGTGATCGACGCTTCCTTCGTCGCCGGTTTGTTCCTTCCGGACGAGATGAGCGACAAAGTCGCCGTGCTTGCCAGGGATTTGCTGAAAGAAGAGGCCGCCGCTCCGGACTTCCTGAAACTGGAATTGACCAATATCCTGATCGTCGCATCGCGGCGCAAGCGAATCAGCGCCTCGCAATTGAAACAGCTTTCCGACGCGTTCGACCAACTGCCCATCGTTTATCATGGGGCGCTCACCGCGCCGCAGCGCGCGGAGATTTTGCGGCTTGCCGCCAAGCACGGTTTGAGCGCCTACGACGCCGCCTATCTTGAGCTGGCGATGAGATTGGCAGTGCCATTGGTCTCTCTGGACAAATCGCTGATCCGCGCCGCCATCGCCGAGGGGGTCGAAATACCTCGCGGTTTGCATTGAGACGCCCGCGCCCTGAACGGGCGCCTAAACCCCTTCGTGCAGCATTTTCTCCATCAGCGCGCGGTCTCCCCGAAGTTTGTCGAATTCGTCGCTGTACGCTTGGTACTTCTCCATGAGCGATTCATGCGATCTCGCCCCCACGTCGTAGTCGCTGCGGGCCTGGATCAATTCCACGCAGGAATCGACGAACGGTTGAATTCGCGTGCGGTTTTACGAGGGTCGCAAGCGTCCCCCCCCGTTTGACTCGTGGCCGAACTTATGTTACATTTTGTAACGCAATGCACGTCATCGCGGGTAAGGCGATCAAGGACTACGCGACGGCGTACAAAGACGCGTCGGCCTGGTTGATGACTTTTCTGGAGCGCGCCGAAGCCGCGAAACGGACCAGCATTGCCGACGTGCGGCGAATTTACCCGCATGCCGACGCGGTGAAGGTAAGCAGCGGCAATGACGTGATCGTGTTCAACGCCTGCGGGAACAACTACCGTCTCGTGACCGCGATTCACTTCAACCGCGCAAAACTTTACATCCTGCGTTTCATGACCCTCGCCGAGTACAACAAGCACTTTTGGAAGGATCAGCTATGAGCACCGCCACGAGCAAATTCGCGCCTACGGATGGTTATCTCAGGCTCATCCGCCAGTTCCCGCTGCGGCCCATCCGCAACGAGGGTGAATACAAAGCGGCGACGGCCGTGATGGAACGACTCGCGATCCGGGGCGAGAACGCCCTTGACCCGGGTGAACGGGACTATCTCGACGGCCTCGACGAGTTTATCTCCGCCTATGACCAAACGGCGTTGATCGATCGCCCGCGCCGTGGCACGCCACGGCAGCGCCTGCGATCGCTGATCGAAGACACCGGTGCCACCCCGCGCGACCTGCAAAGAATTCTGCGCTGCGGTCATTCATTGGTGTCTTTGGTGCTGAGCGGCAAGCGCGAATTGAGCAAGGATAACGTTCGTGCGTTGGCCAAGCACTTCAAGCTCAGCGCCGACTATTTCCTGTAACCCCTGTCCGGGAATCGGGAAGCGCGCCGTCATCCATGTTTGGGCGCGGGCTGCGTGAGAATCTCGACCTTCACGCGCTTGATGCGCTGGGGTTCGGCATCCAGCACCGTGTATTTCACCTGGCCCTGTTCGTAAACCGCGCCTTTTTCCGGGATGCGCGCCAGGTTCGTGGTGAGAAATCCGGCGAGGGTTTCGTATCCCGCGTCTTCGGCCAGGTTCAGGCCGGCCAGGCGATTCAAATCCTCGATGCGGATGCGGGCGTCGGCGTCCACCGTTCTATCGTCGATTTTTTTCAGCATCGCCGGCTCGGCGGTCTCGTGCTCGTCGGACATTTCGCCCACGAGTTCTTCCAGAACGTCTTCGATGGTCACGATCCCGCTCGTGCTGCCATACTCGTCCAGAACCACCGCGAAGTGCACTTTCTGGTGGCGAAAATCGCTCAGCAGATCGCTGAGCGACTTGGTTTCCGGGACATAGATGGCCGGGCGCATGATCTGGCCCACGGAGAACTGCGGATCGGCCTGACCGAGCAGTTTGATGAGATCGCGCGCGTGCAGGATGCCGACCACGTGGTCCAGGCCCTTTTCGTAAACGGGGATTCGCGAATGCCGCGATTCCTCGACGGCGTTTTTCACCTGCTCGAGCGTGGCGTCCGCGGGGATGGCGACCACGTCCTGGCGGGGGGTCATGATGTGGCCGGCGGTGGCGTCGCGGAACTCGATCACCGATTCGATCATCTCGCGTTCCTGCTCGTCGACCACGCCCTCCTTTTCGCCCTCCTCGACCGCGGACATGATTTCGTCGTCGATCTGCGATTCGTTCTGTTCCTCGCCGGCGCCCAAGGCCCGGCGAACCACGTCGTCCGTCCCGTGCATCAGCTTGGCCAGCGGCGAAAAAACGATGCGAAACGCGTTCAGCACAGGCGCGAAGAACCCGACGATTTCGGCGCCGGCGTACCTGGCGGCGGCGTGTGGAATCGTCACGGCGACGAAGACGGCGATCACCCCGGCGACGAGCACCGTCAACGTGTAGCGCACCAACGGGCCGTAATGCGTTTGCTCGAACGACGCGAAAACCAGCACCCAGATGAGAATGTTGGAGAACTGCCGGAAGATCGCCGTCAGGAACGTCAGGTCGGAGGTGTTTTCCGTGAGGGGCTCAAACCAGCGGTCGGCGTCGCGGCGGCCCAGGAATTCCGCCAGACGCACTCGCGAATACTCCCGAAGGGAATACGTCGCCGTCGAAAAGAACAGGGAGAGCAGCGAAGCGAGCGCCACTCCCACGACGGTCAGGAAGAGCGGCATTTCCGAACTCCGTTCCGCAGGCGAAGCCTCCCGGCGTGGAGGCCAAGCCTCCCGCTGCGCGGCGCAAATACCGGGCCGATGCCCAGACGGGTGAGAATCTCGTCTTCCTTGGCGTGCATGGCCGCGAAAGCTGATTCGGTTCTATCGTCGAATCCGGACAAGTGCAACAAGCCATGGATCGCGTAAAGCAGCAACTCGTGGCTCAAAGGATGCCCGAGCTGGCGGGCGCGCGCCTTGGCGAGAGTGGAGCAGACGACGATTTCACCGCTAACCGCGCGCCCCCGTCGCTCGTGCTCCAACTCAAACGTCAGAACGTCCGTCGGCCCGGTTTTGTGCAGGAATTTCTTGTGAAGGACGGCCATCTGCCGCCCGGGCACGACCGCCAGGGAGAGCTCCCTCAGCGGCGAGCGGAGCATCCGGTGTGCGTCGATCAATCCGCGGCCCAGGGCGGGAACGCATTGCCGCGCTGCCGCGGCGAAGATGGTCAGTTGCAACGCCAACGTCAGCCCAAGTTTGTGATGGGCGCGTTCACAACCGGGGGCACGGAGGTTTCGGAACTGGGGTAACTCACTCTTCCATGATAGATGCTCAGAAGCGTCTTGCAGAGGGCGGTTTCTATTCGCTCCAGGTCGCGCAGCGTGAGGTCGCATTCTTCAAACTGTCCGTCATCGAGGCGCAAGCGAGCCAGTTCGTGGACTTTGGCTTCGAGACGGCTGGCGGTGGGCTCGGCCAGCGAGCGGCAGGCGCTCTCGACGATATCGCAGAGCATGACGATGGCCGCTTCCTTGCTTCGCGGCTTGGGGCCGTCGTAACGGAATTCCACGTCGCTGGGCGGCGGGGCGGCATCGCCCTGCTGGTCGCTCTGACGCACCGCCTTGCTATAGAAAAATTCAACCACCGTCGTGCCGTGGTGTTGCTCGATGATCGGCAAAATGCTCGTGGGAAGATGGTATTCCTTCGCCAGTTCAACCCCGTCCTTGACGTGAGATTGGATGATGCGCAGGGAGAGCGTTGGGCTGAGATTGAGGTGGCGATTCTCGCCGCCCAACTGGTTCTCCACGAAATAATCGGGCTTATGAATCTTGCCGACGTCGTGATAATAACTGGCGACGCGGCAGAGAAGGGAATTGGCCTTGATTGATTCGGCGGCCGCTTCGGCGAGCGTGGCGACGCTAAGACTGTGGTTGTACGTGCCGGGCGCTTCCAGGGCCAGGCGGCGAAGAAGCGGCTGGCTCACGTCCGCCAGTTCCAGCAGCGTCATCCCCGTGGTGATGCGGAACGCTTTTTCGATGAAGGGGAGAATCCCCAGAACGACAAACCCCGACGCGAACCCGGCGGCGCCGACGTAAAGGCAGTTGATGGCGATGAACTGGATCGGTTGCATTTCAACGGCCCCGACGGCGGCGGTCACGACGATCATGGCCAGCATCGATAATCCGCCGACTTCAATCAGCTTGATGCGCGCCCGGACTTCATCCAGCAAATAGCAGGCGCTGAGCACACCGACCCACAGCACGAGAAAGAAATCCAATCCCTGGTTAAGAGCGGTGGTGACGATAAAGGCATGAATGGTCGCCACGCCGAACGCGAATCGCTGGTCGTAAGCGATCGTCAGTATCATCGCCGCCACGATGGTTGGCCCGATGCCGAAGATAAGCAACGACTTGTTTCCGATTCCCGCCAGTTGCGTGAGCAGCAGCATCGCCAGCAGCAGCCCGGCCATCGCCGCCGCCCGGGCATGGTTGCGCACGCACCGCCGCTGGTAGCGGGCGACGTAGGCGGCGAGGATGAACGTCAAGATGCCGGCCACCAGCGCCAGCCCCAGCCGATTCTGCCAGATTCGCAAAACGTCGTTCGCCAGCCAGGCCTGATAAGCGCTGTTCTCGCCGTGCAGCAGGGCAAAGTCGCGATCGCTCAGGATGGTGCCGCCGGTCACGATTTTGGCGTCGCGAACGTACGATTCAACCGCATCCAGCGGCGAGACCGTTGCCTCCGCCTGGTTTTGCTGGTCGTGCGTCGCCTGGTCGTCGTATTGATAGTTCGGATTCGCCGCCAGTTCCGCCCGGGTGATGCGGGCGATTTTGGGGCCCAGGACAAGCCCGAACCCTCGGGCCGCTTCCTCAAGCCGGGCCTCGATGGATTCATCGGACAGCTCGGTCCCGAAGACGTTTGCGATGTCGATATACCTTGGCGGTTCGCCGGTGGCGGTCTGCGGGTTTTGCGGGTCGGCCGGCGGCGGAAGCACCTTGATCTGTCGCGTCTGCCCCGGAAAACGCGCCGCCAGATTGCTCTCCTGGTCGCGATCCGATTGCGGGATGATTACCAGCGGCTGATTGTCCGCAAGCAGGTGCGTCCTGGCGTAAGTGATGAACTGCCGAACGTTGTCTTCATATTGTTGGCGATCCAGGCCCGTCCGATCCTGTTCCAATTCCGTGATCGAGCCGTTGTCGAGCATGTCCCGCAGCGGCGGGTCCAGTTCCTGCGGCGCGCGGCCGTGAATCGTTTCCGGCACCGCCAGAAGAAAATTCTGGATCTTTTCCCACGGATCGCCGGGGACTCTGCGATACGCGCGGTAGGCGCTTTCACGCTTGAATTCGATCAACTGATCGCGGCGCGCCCTGTCGAAAAACTGGAAATCCACCCGGGCCACGATGTCGTGCGGGACGTACTCGCCCGGCCGATAGGCCACCACTTCCTTGCGAAGAAGCAGGAAACAGGTGACCGCCAGCCAAAACCCGGCCGCGATCAACAGCGACAGGACCAGATCGTGCGCGGGAAAATCGCTGGGCGTCGAGCGCGCTTCGTAGCCATGCCGGCCTTCCCGGATGGCCGAGCGCCGAGGATTGTTTCTGCCGAACCAGAACATTATTCCCGATCCCTATCCTTTGGCACGTCCCCGTTATGTTCGTAAGCATCAACGATGTTCTGAACCAGGCGATGACGGACGATGTCGGACCGCTCGAGTTGGATCATTGCGATTCCCCGGATTCCGGCAAGTTTTTCCATGGCGTCGATCAGTCCGCTGCGCACGTTGTCGGGCAAATCCACCTGCGTCGCATCGCCGGTCACGATCATCTTGGAGTCGCTGCCCAGCCGGGTCAAAAACATCAGCATTTGCGAGGCGGTCGTGTTCTGGGCCTCGTCGAGAATGATAACGCTTTCATTGAGGGTCCGGCCACGCATGAAAGCCAGGGGAATCACCTCGATGATGTCGTTGACCATGAATCGCTTGACCTGCTCGAACTCCATCATGTCGTGCAGGGCGTCGAAAAGCGGACGCAGGTATGGATTCACTTTGGCCTGCAGGTCGCCGGGCAGGAACCCCAGCCGTTCGCCGGCTTCCACGGCCGGGCGGGCCAGCACGATTCGCTTGGCATGACCGTGCTTGAGCATGCTGGCGGCGGCGGCGACGGCCAGGTACGTCTTGCCCGTCCCCGCCGGGCCTATGCAGAACGTCAGGTCGTGGTGCAGAATGGCATCGACGTACGCGCGCTGCCCCGCGGTCTGCGGTTTGATGCTGCGGCCCCTCGTGTAAACGTCGATCTCATCGGCCGTGCGCTGGCGGTGATCGTCCGCCGCCCGGCCGATCACCTGCCCCACGTCCTCCACGCTCAGCCAATCCTGCCGATGCAGCGTGCGCTGAAGCAACTCCAGCACCGCCGCCGCTTTGCTGACCTGCTCCGGTTCTCCCGACAGGCGCACTTCATCATCCCGCCCGACGACCTGGACACCGAACGTGTCCCGGATCATCCGCAGGTAACGGTCCGCCGACCCGAACAGGGCCAGCTTCTTTTCAGGTTGTTGCAAGGCAATATTCAACTGCACGGCATTCACCGCGGCCGGGTTATCCGTCGGCCGCGAAACAAAAACCACACACCGGCTCCGGAGCGCAAGATCAGCCGGCAGCAAGCCACGAATAATTTTCTCAGGATCGCCGTGAAAAAGCGAGGGGTGAATCGCCCTGGCCAAAAACCCTTTTCCAACAAGTAGTTACGTTCAGAACAGGCTGAACAATAAATACGCAGCCGGCGCGGCCAGCAGCGGGCTGTCGATCACGTCCAGCAATCCGCCGAACCCGGGGATGATGTCTCCGCTGTCTTTCACCTGCGCGTCGCGCTTCATGAGGCTTTCCAAAAGATCGCCGGCTTGGCCCACGAATCCGATCACGATCCCGAACAGCAGCGCCTTGCCCCAGCTCAGCGTCGAAAGCGCCTGCGGCCAAGCCAGCGAACATCCCAGACCCACCAAAGCCGCCGTCGCCAATCCGCACACCAGGCCTTCCCATGTCTTCTGGGGACTCAGCCAGGCGATGAGCTTATGCCGGCCCAGGTACCGGCCACCGAAATACGCGCCGATGTCCGTCGATTTCACCACCAGCAGAATCATCACCACCGCCTGAGTGGAACCCTGGAACCCGTGAATCCGATCCCCCGAATGTTTCACCCGCAAGGCGATGAGGAACCACGCCAGCCCGCCAAGATACAGCATCGCCAGGACCGTCCCGGCCATGTGGGTGATGGCCTGTTCGGTGCGTCGTCCGCTGGCTTGGCGGATGGCGGCAAGAATCATCACGAAGACGATGATGAACGCCTGCGTCGATGCCGCGATGTGCTGGAACCATGGGAACTGCGTCAAAAATGCGTGAATCACCAGCAGCCCCGACCCCAGCCCGGCCAAAAACCGATACGGACGGACCCGCTCGGCCACGAAGAGCCGCCCGACTTCCGCCGTCGCCAGCGGAAGCAGAAAAATCAGCGTGAGCAAAAGTCCCACCCCTGCCAGTCCGAACTCCCGCGGCCCATACAATTCCGGATGCAGGTCGGGAACCTTGACCCATCCATGCGTCTTTTGCTCGATCCAGTAATCCAGATAGAGCATCCCCAGCAGCCCCGCCAACATGAGCGTGCCGTAAGTCAGACGCTGGCGAAGGGATTGTTGCATAACGGATTTCGTCGTGGAAGACGATCGCATGAGGCGCTGTTACGGCTATTCAGCGCTTTCCTGGGGCTCCTGGGGAGGTTCCTCGTGAATTCGTTGTTCGTGCGCAACGTTCTCGATATTTCGGAAAGGGGTATGCACCGACCGCAACCCCGCGATAGACATCAACGGCGATATGGACCGTTAGCCTACGAGACGCGGCTGTCATGGAGGATTCCTCCTAACAATCGTTGGTGCCAATGATATACGTTCGCGTATTCCAGGAAACTGGTAAGTTCCGAGAGCCCGCTCTTGCGGAAGGTGGGCCGATATGCCTGGCATGAGAACCGATCTCGCCGTCTCTCATCCGAGACGATATAGAAGCGGGATACTCGCGGATCAGTGAGAAGCACGTCGTTAAAACGAAGGAGGCCGGAGTAGATGGAGGTCGAGTGTTCCACCTCAAATAAACCCTCGATCGTGTTGCGGCCAGAAGCGATCCACAAAACGTCGATCTCCGAAATGATCGGCGAAATGCTATCGAAGCCCGTCGGAACTTCGCCGCGCAGCCCGAACCTCGGTGTCAGAGACCAATCCAATAGCGCAACATTCGAGGCGGGGATATAAACATCGAAACCTTTTACCCTCCCAATGCCGGCGAGCAGCGTTTGCACCTGTGGATGGGATAGCGATGGCATGCGCTGAACGCGATGGGAATCTACTGTGTTGACGAGCGTGTCCAATCCCATAAAGCCCTCAACATTGAACCGGCCCATTTTCGGCACGTAGAGTTCGGGAGTTCCGTGCCCAAAGATGAGTTGAACTTTGTACTGTCCGTCGCTGGCCACTTCCGCTCCGCGGAATATTTCCTCGAAGTCTGCGTACGGCACCAGTATTGGGTCTGAGGCATCGTCGAGGAGGAAACAGATGTACGAGTTGTGTCCACCGAGTTCTCGCAGGTCGACTTCGCGGAGACCAAAAAATGTCCGCCCGTCCGGATGCACCTTGGAGTAGCGCAAGTAGAGGCGAGCTAGGTCCTCCCCCACGCTAAAGAGTGAGTTGCTGCCTGGCAGTTTGTGTAATTCCCCTACACTCGCCTTCAGGGACTTCAGGAGATTTGCCTTGTGGATATTCGGCACGGGAATAGATCATTGTCAGCCATCAGACCTTGCCAATCTTGTAGGGCGGCGATGTGACAATCAACTGCATCGATTGATCGGGAAGCCGATTGACAAGATCCCGACAATCGCCCTCATGCAATGTCACGTCGCTTTCGGGGCGCCATCGATCGGATATCTTCAACCACGATTTGCTCCAAAGCTGGGGTTGCGAAACGACCGTCATTTACAAGGCATTGTACCGCCAAACACATTGCGACCTCCACAATGGATCGATCACCTCAACAGGTGAGGCACCGTAGCCAATGATCGGTCACCGCGATTCCGCCGGCAGCGAATTGGTCTGATCCACCGCCCCAAACCGCCGGTTCCGCGAGGCGAATTCCGCCAATGCCTTGTGAAAATCCTCGATCGTGAAATCCGGCCACAGGACCGGGCTCACCACCAGTTCCGCATAGCTGATTTGCCACAGAAGATAATTGCTGACGCGCATTTCCCCCGCCGTCCGGATCAGAAGGTCCGGATCGGGCATCCCCGCCGTGTACAGATGCTCGCTGATCGTCTGCTCGCGGATGTCGCGCGGATCGAGCTTTCCCGCCGCCACCTTCGCCGCGATCGCGCGAACCGCATCCGTGATCTCCGCCCTCGACCCGTAATTCAACGCCAGATTCAATTGCAGCCCGTCGTTCCCCGCCGTTTCCGCCAGCGTTTGCTTCATCTGGTCCAGCACCAGGTCCGGCAGATTTTCCAGGTGCCCGATCTGTTTGAACCGGATGTTGTTCTCCATCATGGTCGTCCGTTCCTGACGGAGATAGTCGATGTACGTCTGCATGAGGAACGTGATCTCAGCGGCGGGGCGCTTCCAGTTTTCCAGGCTGAACGAATAAAGCGTCAGAAAATCCGGCGATCCATATTCCTGCCGAAGCCGCGAACATTCCGTGATGATCGAGCGAACCACCTTGGCGCCCTGCTGATGCCCCTGCACCCGCGGCAAGCCGCGCCGCACCGCCCACCGCCCGTTGCCGTCCATGATGACGGCTATGTGCCGCGGAATGCGCTGAAAAGGCATTTCGGCGATGAGGGTCATTATCCATATCAGTGTAAGACGCCCGCCCCAGAGATTCTACCCTCCCGTTTAGCCGCCGCACTTGTGCGGCGTATTCGACCGGAAACCGCTCGTAGTCCCCCTATGCCGCCTTGCCCGCCAGAGGTTCAATCGCCGTGACGTGAAGCAACGAGAGAATCTTGAATTCAGCCGGCACACCGTCCTCCGCCACGTCCACGCCGATCAGCAGGTCCGTGCGGGTCAACATCGCCATTTCAGGATGACGAATTTCGTACGATTGTCCGCTTGACAACGTGATTTTGACCGGGTGAAACGGTCTGCGGCTCAGCACCTCCCGGAAGGTCTGGATCGTCATGCACCCAATTATACCAAACCGCCATGACAGGCTTCCACCCTCCCGGCCATTGGTAGTCGGCTACTTTCGCAATCCAAAGCCCTGGCAGCTTGCTCCCTGGGGCATGTCAAATCGCGTCATCATTCAGATTAACCCACTACCCCGCCATTCCCCTTAATTAATCCGAATTCCCCCATTTTTCGATTGTGATTCCCGCCCGCCTCCGCGTATAGTGTTCCCAGCACCGATGTCGCAGGAGATGGACATCTCGTGGCAGGTGCTCGGCCGGATCGTGCGTCAGTGGGGCGGCGAATCGGCCGAGATCGCGGAAGTCCAACCGCTCGACGGCGGTTGTATTAGCACCACCGCCGCCATCCAACTCACCGACGGCCGAAAGGTCGTCTGCAAAATCTCCCCACATCGGGTCGATCGCAGCTACGTCAACGAATCTCATCAATTGAAGTATATGGCCGACCTCGGCCTGCCCGTCCCCCAGGTTTACGCCGCCAAGGTCGGCTCACTCGACGACCCGTTCAGTTATATCCTCATGGAATTCATCGAGGGAATCACCCTCCACCAGGCCAAGCTCAAATGCTCCGCCGAGGAATACGACCAACTCCAGGCCCATCTGGCCGAGATCATCCTCATGCTGCACGAGCGCACGGCCCCGGCCTACGGCCGCGTCGAGGTGGACCCCGCCCCGTCCCAATTCGCCTCCTGGCCGGATTTTTATCGCACCGTCTTCGATCCCATCTGTCACGAAGTCGTAAAAGTCGAATCCCTCCCCATCAAGACCCGCCGACACATCGGCAAGATTCACGAGCATCTCGACCGCCTCTTGCAGCACGATGAGGTCCCCCGTCTGGTGCATTGGGACGTCTGGTCCACCAACATCCTCTGTCGCCCCAACGGCGCCGGCCATTGGAAGATCGCCGCCATGCTCGATCCCAACTGCAAGTTCGCCCATTACGAAGCCGAGATCGCCTACATCACCCTCTTCCAAACCTCCACGCCCGCCTTTCTAAAAGCCTATCAGCAACGCCGCCGCCTGCCGGATGAATACCATCACATTCGCAAGCTGATTTATCAGCTCTATTTTCTATTGAACCACGTCCTTCTTTTCGGCGGCGAATACGTCAAGCAAGCCATCGCCGCCGTCGATCGCCTCGAAGCCGTGGTTTGACCATGCCCCCGGCATCCCGCCAGTGAAGTCCCCGAAAGCCCACGGCACGGAAGGCGAAGCCTCCGTAGCCGCCGTGAGCCGGCCACTTGCTGTCCAAACGCTCCTGGCCACTTACGCTGGGCTGAGATTCCACTGCTTGGCCCGAGCGGCCATGGCTTGCGCGTGCGTTGGCCAATCATGCAGCGTGGCGGGGTCGAAATCCGCGCCGTTCGGCCAGACCAACGTTTTGACCTCGGGATCAATCCGCACTTCATTGAAAATCGCCAAGTCCCGCAACGGACCGAAAAGCTCCCCCGCCAGCACCGGTTGAAAGTCTATCACCTGTTCGGTGGCATCATCGAACTCGACGCGCAGCGTATATGCGCCTTCGATCTTGAACGATCGGACGCGGTGCAATGGGTGTTTCATCAACGCCCTCCTTAATCAAGCGGATCGATGGGCAGCGGTGCCTGACCCGCCTGCAGACGCTGCCAATCGGCAACTAGTTCCTCTTGGTGCAACTCGGCCCACGCTTCCACGAAACGCCGTTCACGACGCGGCAGCGACCCGGCAATCAACTCGATCGGGCCTAGGCTGAACACGGCCACTTCATCCTGATAATAGGCGGTGCGGCAAGTGATGCGGCTGGCCCGCTTCCATGTACATTCGAATAATGATGCCAAAAAAACGGCTAAGCTCCGGCATCCGAGAAGTATACCATCGCGTCCGCAAGCTGATCTATCAGCTTTATTTTCTATTGAACCACGTCCTCCTCTTCGGCGGCGAATACGTCAAGCAAGCCATCCCCGCCGTCGATCGCCTCGAAGCCGTGGTCTGACCGTGCCCCCCGGCATCCCGCCAGCGGATTCCCACACCTTCCGCGCCTTCAACAGAGCCGGCCAGTCCCTGGCCGGTCTTCACCTGGCCTTGCCGCCAAGATTCGCAGCACATCTTCGCCCAGAGCGTTCCAAGTGTTATGATGTGCGTAAAGGAGACGCTTGGCCGCTTCAACCCTCGTCGCAAACTCGCCCCGCCGTAAATCGCTCCGGAGTCAACCCTTTCGAGCCGCCGAGTTCTTCGCCGGAATTGGGTTGGTCAGGCTCGCCTTGGAGCAACACGGCTGGGAAGTGGTCTTCGCCAATGACATCGACCCTGACAAGCTCGAAATGTACAAAGCGAATTTTGGCGACGATCACTTCAAGCTCGGCGATATCCACAAGCTTTCCCCCAACGATATCCCGCCATGTGACCTGTTCACCGCGTCATTTCCTTGCAACGACCTGTCTATTGCCGGGGCTTGGGCCGGGCTGAGCGGCAAGGAATCCTCAGCCTTTTGGGGCCTAATTCAAATCTTGAAGGGCCTAGGGAATCGCCGACCGCCCATGGTGATGCTCGAAAACGTCCTTGGGTTTCTACAATCTCATGGCGGCGGCGATTTCGAAACGGCACTGTTGGCGCTCAATGACCTCGGCTACACAGTCGACGCTTTCATCCTAAACGCCGTCCATTGGGTGCCGCAGAGCCGCGCCCGTCTATTTGTGGTTGCCAAAGCGGCACCGAGGAACGCCGCGCGCAATCCCTTCGCCATGATCGAATCGGACACGCGCCCGGACGCACTGTTTACCTTCATCAATACGCGACAGAACGTCCGCTGGGACGTTCACGACCTTCCACGGCTGCCAAAGCCACAGCAAAAGCTCAAGGATATCGTGCAGGATTTGCCCGACGATGATCCGCATTGGTGGAGCAAGGATCGCGCCGAATATTTCTTCCGCCAATTCAGCGAACGCCACCTAATGGCCGCGAGGTTAATGATGGGGCAGAATTCCTACCAATACGCCACCGCCTTCCGGCGCGTTCGGAACGGCAAAAGCATGGCGGAGCTTCGGACCGACGGAATTGCCGGCTGCCTTCGCACTCCCCGAGGCGGCAGCGGAAGGCAGATTCTCTTCAAGGCTGGGAAAGGCAAGTACCAAGTGCGACTGCTCACGGCGCGCGAGTGTGCGCGCCTTCAAGGCGTGCCCGACGAGTACGTCATTAACGTGGGGCTAAATCAGGCCCTTTTCGGATTTGGCGATGCTGTATGTGTGCCTGCAATCCAGTGGATTGCCGAGCATTATCTTACGCCCGCTACTCTGGGTGGGCTGTCGCAGGCCACCTTATTTGGAGGGAAGACGTAAATGCCGGTTGAGGAGGACGCAATCCGCATCGTTGACGATTGGTACACAAGCCTCGACTTGTACCGGGACGATCTCCCGTCTAAGGGATCAATCGCGGCTGCTCTGCAGGTGCTCAATCTGCTACGCTCCAACTATGACCTTGACGTCTCCGCCCACGTCGCGCGCGGAGAGGCGCAAATCACCGGCTTGTCCGCAGGTGCCATCAAGAAAATTCTCGCCGAATTTGGGGAATCGCGTCGGATGTCCGTTGTTGGCGGCCGCACCAATCGCGGCGCACGTGGTGCCGTTGCGAAACTTCTGGGCGCAATGAAACCTCTGCATCTTGAGCAACTTCAGGAAGCACATCGAGTCACTGTTCTAAGGGCTATGCAGAAACGTCTCGTGGCCGAATACGTCCCAAGATTTTTTGCGGTAAAGCGAGTGAAGGCCGTGTTCGATTATAACGAGGCAACTTGGCGCTTCGTTCAAAACATTCTCGAAAACGCGAAAGCCAGTGGCAAGGCGGGGGCTGTGGCAGAGTATCTCGTCGGCGCAAAACTCGCGATCCTCTTCCCTAACAAACAGATTCGAAATAAGCGATTCAGCATTGCTGACGAACAAACGGGGTTTCCCGGTGATTTTGAGGTCGGGAATACCGTGTTTCATGTGACAGTCGCCCCAATGCCTGATCTGCTCGACAAGTGTAAAGGGAATCTTGAACGAGGGCTACGCGTATACTTGCTGGTACTCGAAGCCCAAGTCGTTGGGACGCGCCAAAACATGGAGATGGTTGCATCCGGTCGCACCACGGTTCAATCCATCGAGTCCTTTGTCGCGACGAATATCGATGAGCTCACAGAGTTCGGTGGCGACAAACTCAAAGGCGGCCTGCGTCGTCTGCTCGAGAAGTACAACGAGCGCGTCGGCCTTCTTTTGGAGGACAAATCAATGCTAATCGAGATTCCGTCGAACCTCGATTGAAGCCGGATCGCTCATCCAGTCCTCGAGCGTCCGCCGGACTTCCTCCCGATCGAACCGAGAGTCGCGCGCGTAATCGACGTAAACCGTGATCTGATGCTCTGACTCCGGCTCGAATCCGCCGCTCCATTCCAGGAAATGCCGCTTGAGTTCTTCAATCTGTTGGGTTGTCATAGTCGACATTATCCAAATAGAGGCGCTTGCTCCCAAAATCGGTACATGAGCGACCAATTCAGCAAATCCGAGCGTTCCCGAATCATGGCGGCGGTGAAGTCGAAGGACACCGTGCCCGAACTGCTTGTTCGTCGCTTAGTCCATCGGCTCGGCTACCGCTTCCGCCTTCATCGCCGCGATCTTCCCGGCACGCCCGACATCGTGCTGCCACGGCTGCGCAAAATCATCAATGTCCACGGCTGTTTCTGGCACATGCACACCTGTCGGCATGCCCGCCGCGCGCCGGTGACCAATGCGGCTTACTGGCGAAAAAAACGCCTCGGTAACGCCGCCCGCGATCGGCGCGTGTTGCGGTGCCTTCGACGCAATGGCTGGCAAGTGCTGACCATCTGGGAATGCCAGACGCGCGACTTGCTCGGACTATCGAGACGCTTGATGCGCTTTCTCGCTCAGTAAACCGGCGGGACCGATTAGGATTACCCCCATTACGGCAACGCCATCCTAGTTGAGCCCGCTTTACACATTATTTCTTCCCACAAAAGCGCCAAATCCAATAGATGGACATAATCACTTATGCCATAAGTAAATACGATTCAACTGAAATCCGGCAAGCACTGAATGACATTGAAAAAGTGTAAAATGTGTAAAACCCGCCCAGTTTTGAAATGATTCCGGAGAAGAAGTCTCACGCAGAGGCGCAAAGGCGCAAAGAAGGCAAAGGCGTCTTCTTCTCTGCGCCTTCGCGCCTCTGCGTGAGCTCTCTTCGCTTCTGCCGACCGACTTGGATTTACGGCGACGTTGCCGGTGGCGGCGTGCCGTTCAGGAACACCCCGCCGTGTTCCGATTCCCCCGGCTCGTAGATCGTCTTCTCGCAACTTATGGCGGCCGCGAACAGCCCGATCACGGCCAGGATGAATAGCCAGCGACGCATGTGGGCTTCGACTCTAGCCGATTCGCATGGCGGTTTCCACGGCATCGCAGAACTTGCCGCGGAGCTGGGATTCGCTCAGCGATTGGCTCAGCGCGGCTTGGGCGATTTGGCCCATGTCTTGCAACTGCTGCGGCGACATCGAGCGGAAGCGGCCAATGGCCGCGATGACGCCCGGAACGTCGCCGTGGCAGACGTGAACGCCGATGTCGTGGCGATCGAGCAGATCGCTGATGTGCGACGGCTTGGGGCCGAGGAAAAGGATCGGCCGGCCGACCGCCATCGCGCCGTAAATCTTGCAGGGATGAACGATGCCCACCATGCCCTGGCCGAGCGATACGACGTGAACGTCGGCCGCGGAGAGGGAATGTTTCAGTTCGCTCAGCGGCTGATACGGCAGCGACAGGGCGTTGGAGAGGTTGTGGTTGCGGATGTAATCTTCGACTTCCCTTTTTCCGCTGCCGCCGCCGACGAAAAGGAATCGGATGTCCGGATCGTCCTTGAGTTGGACGACCGCGTCGAGAAGCGTGGTCAGCGGATTGCTCGGGCTGTGGTTTCCGCTGTACATGACGACGAATTTCCCGCCCAGGCCGTGGCGCGCCCGGAACGGATTTTGTTCCGAGCCGGCCTGATCGGTCTGGGCAAATTCTGCAAGCGGCCATGGTGGAACGACGAGGATTTTGGAGCGTGGCACGTTGCGCCCGGCCAGCCGGTCTGCCATGAACCGGTCCAGCGCGATGATCCCCACGGTGCGCCGCAAAATGAAGCGGTTGGCGGATTCGAGGAGCCGGCAAGTCCAGTCGGTGGCCTTCAGTTTGCCCAGCGCGACGAGTTGGTCGGGGTTGAGGTCCATGGCCCAAAGGACGATGGGGACGCGGCGAATGGCGGCGGCGATGGAGATGGGCAATCCGATGAGCGGCGGCGACGTGCTGAAAAAAATCCCGGCCATGCGCGGCGTGAACAGGACCGCGAAAAACGCCTGGATCATGAACGCCGCCGTTCCCAGGACGCGCAGCGGCATGGATTTCTTGCCGAAGGACGCGAATGGGATCCGGCGGACATCCGCGCCGTTGATGATTTCCCGGCGTGGATAGATCGCCCCGGGGTTCTCATATCCCCGCGCCGAGGCATACACGCGAACGTCGTATTTTCCGGTGGATCTGCCTCGCCGGGCCAGTTCAAATGCCACGTCGGCAACGTACTGGCCGACGGCGGCGGGGTCCGGCACGAAGACCTGGCAGACGATGACGACGGTCTTGCCCACAAGCGGCTCATCTCGTCCGATGCTGGACATCCAGGGTTTCCCGCTCCCGGCATCGTACCGTTTACTGGCCATCAGATCCTAAATCCCGCGTTGAGTTTTACGCGACGCTTCGGACAATGCAACACCGGTTATCGAACGTTCGCCAACATGGATGCCAGGAAGAAAGCGGCGTGCGAGGTGGAATTAACAATGGATCGACACGCTCGGATGGCTTAAAATCCGGCCACCATGGCTTGGAATCTCGATATCGGGCCGTACGATCCCTGTCCCTGCGGCAGCGGGGAAAAATATAAATTCTGTTGTGCGGCGAAAGCCAAGGCCAACCAGCACGGGAAATTCCCGATCGGCACCGTGGCCTTCTATGGTCCCGACGACAAGACGACCACCAAGATAGTCGCCTCCGTCATCCTGCGCGACGGGGCCGAACCGATTTTGCAAAAATGGATGGGGATGGACGTCGTCGGTGATCCGAAGATCGCGGAGCAGATCAAGAAGTTCTTTGCCCAGCATGGCGTCCGGAGTTGCGTGGTCACGGACGGCAACCTTGGTTGTCCCCATGAGGAGGGCCCGGACTTTCCGGTCGGCCAGGACTGTCCCGTCTGTCCCTTCTGGGCGGGAAAGCAGGGCTCCGCGCGGCGCATTGGCGATGAAATCCAAGACTCCCCGGACGATGATTTGGACAAGGATTTAACGGATGAACTGGAGGATGAAGAAGAGGACTCCGAAGCCGAGGATTCGGAGCCGGACATAGACTACGATTCTCTGTTCGCTCGCATGAACGCCATCATCGGCGAGGGTGAAAAGGATTTTGGGCAGGCTGTTGACGCTATATTTGAGCATCTAAAGTCGAACCTGCGCCTTCCATGCGAAGTCACCGGCAGTGAGGATTTCCGGTGGGAGGAACCATACGTTATTGGCGGATGGAGTCCCGCCGAGTACAAAAAACTCAAGAAAACCCAGCCGTCTTATACCGATCGCTATCAGCTCCTTGGAATTGAGCGCGACGACCGATCCGAATGGATGATGTTCGACGAAGACATTGTGGCCCGCGTGCAGCGGATTTCCGACAATAAAATCTTCCTTCTGGGACTGGCCGAACTCGAAGTGAAGAACAAGCAATCGCCCAACTGGCAGTTGCTGGATGATTACGCGGTATGGTTTGTGAACAGCCGGTGAGGGTGCGGCCATAATTTTTTTGCGGAACCCGACCTTTTCCCCCCTCCCCCTGTACTCAGGGCCAGGGTTGGGGTGGGGGTTCTTCCGAGCTTGCAAGAAACTTTGGCCGCTCCCGCCGGTGAGCGGTTGCCGGCATCATCGCCCTCCCGAAGACGGTGCCGCTGAGTAATCCCGCTCCGTCAACTCGTGTTGATGTGATTCAAACCAGGCGATGGTGGTCTTCAGGCCTTCCTCCAGCGATGTCTTTGCCGTAAAGGCGATCGACTGCTTGGCCCGGCTCACGTCCAGACATCGCCGCGGTTGGCCGTCGGGTTTGCCGGGGTCCCAGACGATCTGACCCTCGAAATGGCTCAGGCGTGCGATCAATTCCGTCAAATCCTTGATGGTAATTTCCCGGCCGCTGCCAAGGTTCATGGGTTCGGGAGAATCGTATTTTTCCAGCGAAAGCACGAGTCCTTCGGCGCAATCCTCGACGTACAAAAATTCCCGGCTGACCGAGCCGGTGCCCCAGGCGGTGATTCGCTTTTCACCGGCGAGGCGGGCCTCGACGCATTTGCGGATCAGCGCGGGGATGACATGGCTGGAATGCGGATGAAAATTGTCGCGCGGCCCGTAGAGATTCACCGGCAAGAGGTAAATGGCGTTCAAGCCGTACTGCTGGCGATACGCCTGGCACATGACCAGCAGCGATTTCTTGGCGATGCCGTAGGGGGCGTTGGTTTCCTCGGGATATCCGTTCCAGAGTTCGCTCTCACGGAAGGGGACGGGGGTGAATTTCGGATAGGCGCAGATCGTGCCGACCTGGACGAATTTTTTGATCTTGTTGATTCTCGCCTGCTCGATGAGATGCAGTCCCATGGCGAGATTGGCGAAGAAAAATCGGCCGGGGTTGTCGCGGTTGGCGCCGATCCCGCCGACCTCCGCCGCCAAATGAACAACGACGTCCGGGCGTTGCTCGCGGTAAAGGCGTTGCACGTCGGCTTCGCCGGTGAGATCGAAATCCTTGATGAGCGGGATGAAGAGGTTGCGGTATCCGCGCGCGCGCAGGATTTCGACGAAAAATCCGCCGAGAAACCCGGCCCCGCCGGTGATGACGATCCGATCTGTTGGTGAAACGCTCATAGGGGTTATCTCACGTTGTTCCCACCTGTTCGGCGAGGATTCGCTCGCGCTTGGCCAGTTTCCAATCGGCATCGGCCATTAATCGCGACAATTCCTTGAAGGTGATCTTAGGCGCCCATCCGAGGGCGCGCCGGGCCTTGCCGGCATCGCCGAGCAGCGCGTCCACCTCCGCCGGGCGGAAATACCGCGGGTCCACCTCCACGTGCTGATGCCAATCGAGATTGAGATACCCGAACACCTCGTCGAGGAATTCGCGGACGCTGTGCGTCTGGCCGGTGGCGATGACGAAATCGTCGGCCGCGCCCTGCTGGAGCATGAGCCACATCGCCTCGACGTAGTCGCCGGCAAATCCCCAATCGCGTTTGGCGTCGAGATTGCCGAGGTAGAGTTTTTTCTGGAGGCCTTCCTTGATTCGCGTGGCGGCGCGGGTGATTTTGCGGGTGACGAAGGTTTCACCGCGCCGCGGGCTTTCGTGGTTGAACAGGATGCCGTTGCAGGCGTACATTCGATAGCTTTCGCGGTAGTTGACGGTTTGCCAGTAGCTGTAAACCTTGGCGCAGGCGTAGGGGCTGCGGGGATAGAACGGCGTCTTTTCAGTCTGCGGCGTCTCGACGACCTTGCCGTACATTTCGCTGCTGGAGGCCTGGTAAAAACGGATGGGCAAACCCGTGTCGCGAATGGCTTCCAGAAGATTCATCGTTCCCAGGGCGTCGACCGCCACGGTATAGACGGGTTGGTCGAAGCTGACGCGCACGTGCGATTGCGCCCCGAGGTTGTATATTTCGTTCGGCTGGACGCGCGTGAGAATTTCGCGCAAGCCCGTTCCATCGACGAGATCGCCATAGTGAAGGAACAGATGCGCGTTGGGATCGTGGGGGTCGCGGTACAGGTGTCCGATGCGGTCGGTGTTAAACGAACTGCTGCGGCGCACGATGCCGTGAACGTCGTAGCCCTTGCCGAGGAGCAGTTCGGCCAGGTACGACCCGTCCTGCCCGGTAATTCCGGTGATGAGCGCCTTCTTGCCCGCGGTGGGTTGCATGAGTATGCTCCAAAACGTCCCGAAAGTTACAGGCATCCGGGCGGGGTTGCAATGAGAAGCGAAACGATCGACGGAAATTCAACCGCCAAGACGCCAAGGGCGCCAAGAAAACGCAGTGCCAATCTCTTCTTGCATTTCTTGGCGCCCTTGGCGTCTTGGCGGTTATATCTCTTCGTTCTCGGGGGCTTGCTCGCCGCGCCAAGGGTCACGTCGGCGGATTCGCCGGCTGTGCCGTTTTATTATGCGACCGCGACCCCGATGGAGCGGCAGATCGCGTCGCTCCCGGTTGGGGTGAACGAGGACGTCGGCCAAGCCGTCGTATCGCAGGACCGCAAATACGTGACCCTGAACGTGGACCCCAGCTTGCTCGGTTCGGCGAGTATTCGCACGTTCAAGTATCAAAAGGGCGGCCTGGGATTTGTGGGCAGCGGCACGCCGCCCTCGCCGGCTCGGCCGGCGGCGGGAAACGGCCTGACTCCCTCGATCGCCGCCTCGCCGGGCGAAATTGCCCCGCCGCTGTCGATTCTCGATAAACCGGGCATGATTTTGATTGCGCCTCTGGAAAGGTGAACATGACACAGAATAATTCCGAGTCCGGGAACCCCGATCCATCGGGTAAGCCCGGTCAACCGCCGTCCGATCAGCCTACCGCCAAGCCCACAAAAAAAAAGAAACGCCGGCTGCTGCTCAAGACCGCCATCGCCCTGGTTGTCTTGATCCTCCTGCTTGTCGTCCTGGCCCCGTCGATCGTCAGCACGGGGATGGTGCGCGGCATCGTCGTCGGCCAGATCAACAGCAGCGCGCTCAACGGCAAGCTCGAAATCAAGGATTGGTCCTTCGGTTGGCTCAGCGGAGTTCACATTGAAGGCGTGAAGCTCGATGACGCGAACAACGAGCACCTGCTTTCGGTCGCCCAGATCAGCACGCCGATCTCGCTCCTGAAAGCGGCGACGGGGAACATCGACCTGGGGGACGTCACGATTTCGGGCGTTGATTTCAACGCGGTGATCGATTCCGCGGGGGAACTGAATTTCCTCAAAGCGCTCAAGCCCAGCAACAAGCCGCCGAGCAACCAGCCGTCGAAGCTGCCGAACGTCAAGGGGACAATCCATCTCCAGAACGTGACGGGAACGTTCCAGGACGACCCGAACAAGGTGACGGTGGGAATCCCGCAGCAGAATCCGCTGAACGTGAGCGTCACCATCAAAGACATCAACCAGCCCATCGAGGACAGCGTCGATCTGGGACTTCAGCTTGATGAAAAGAATTTCGTGTTGGTGAAGGTCAACGGAACGGTGTCGGCCATTCAGAACAACCTGGTGGACGCCGATCATCTGGCGGCCAATCAGACGATCGAGCTTTCGCAAGGCGATCTCGCCGCCGTGTCGCAGTTATTGCACTCGTATCATTTGAATCTCGACGTAACCGGCAAGCTGGACGGAAAAATCACCGCGACCGTCAACACGCTGGACAACGTTTCGGCGGACGTGGGGATCGACGTTGCGGACCTGTCGGCGGGGGGCAAGCAGCTTTCGGGGGATACCGTGGCGCTGCAGAAAGTGCGGATTGGGATCAAAGCGTCGCTTGCCTCGACGGCGGGGAAGAACGCGGCCATCAAGCTGGATATGCCGGTGACGCTTCACTCGAAGGGTGCGGCTCAAGCGGACCAGATCGCGGTACACGCGGACGTTCCGCAGGATTCGCTGCAAGGGATGGCGGACGTGCTCAAGGCGATCGCCGGGCGCCTGGCCAAATCGCCGGCCTCGGGAACGGCCGAGACGGCGAGCATCCCCGGCGCGGGCGACGTGAAAATCACCGCGGATTTGAACGTCGCCGGCCTCGTCAGCCAGGTCCCGCACCTCCTGCATCTGGAACAGGGCACGAGCCTGACCAGCGGGCGGCTATCGCACCAGACCACGATCACGTTGGCCAACGGCCAGGCGACCATCGCGACGCAAACCCAGTTGAATGATTTCAGCGGGACCAATGCCGGAACGCCCGTCCATCTGAACGATATCGCAACGACGGCCGGTCTGACGGCGGTGGGGGGCGATCATCCGGACGTCCGCGACGTCAAGCTGAGCTTCACCAGCGCATTCGCCAGCATTCAAGGCGGCGGCCAAACGCTGGGGAAAATCAAATTCCAGGGCAACAGCGATCTGAAGAGCGTTCAACAGCAGATCAGCCAGGTGATCGATCTGGATTCTCTTCTGCACGCCCCGGCGGGTTCGCACGTGTCGATGGGCGGCACGGTGGCGTTCAATGCGCATACGGACGGCGATCTGACGGCCGACCAGAGCAACGTCGGCTTCGGCGCTGATTTTAGCGCGACCGGCGTTCATATCGACATCCCCGGCAAGCGCACGATCGACGATCCCAAGCTGACGGCCGCCATCGGCGGAAATCTCCGTCACACGGCGAGGTTGTTCGTCGAAGGCGTGAACGGCCTGACGGTGGCGATCCAGTCGCCGGCGATCAATTTCGCGGCTGGGGGCGACGTGAATCTCGGGGGAAGATACGGCGTGTCGATCCCATCGTTTGCAATCTCGCAGGGAAGCGTGGACTTACGTCTGTTGCAGGAGGAATTCGGCGGGGCGATGTCGCTGTTCGTGCCGAAACCCGCGGATGGCCAGCAGCCGACGCTCGCGCAGAGACTGGCGGACAATTCGGTTCGCGTCGCCGCTGGAAGCCTGACGATTTCTGGCAAGGGCCGGTTCGGCGACAGCGGCTTTGGCTTCGACGAGCCTCTTCAAATCAAAGTGCAGCCGACCGATTTGACCCTGGTTGACGAGCTTGGGACGGCGCAGACGGCGCACGTGCCGGCGGTTTCCCTGGTGGTGGCCGGCAGCGGGGCGGTCAACGACAAGAACGTTGCATCGATCAAGAATCTGACGGTGACGGCGACGGTAGGGACCGCGGATGCCCCATTGCTGGCGACCGAGATTTCATCGGATGCGACCGTGGGAGAAACGATTTCGGCGCCGCGAATCGAGCTGACCAAATGCGATGGGGATTTGGCGGCCTTGCAGTCGGCGTTTGGGCCGCTGCTGCCGCTGGTGATGCCGCAGTCGCCGGCGATCACCGGGACGGCGACCAAGCCGTCGGTCTTGCAAATGGTCGCTCAGAATCTGCTGGTCTGCACGTCCGGCAAACTGACCGGCTCGATGCTGGCATCCTACGACGGGACCACCCTGACGATTCAAAAGCCCTTGGCGTTCTCGATTGCCAATCTGACGTTGGAGCAGCGGGGCTCGGGAGCGGTTGTCACGCCGATCAGCAATCAGACCGTGGCGCTGGCGATCGGCGGCTCGGTGTCGGCGGGCAGCGGGCAGATTCACGCGAATTTGCCGCAGCTTTATTTCCAGATGGGTGACGAATTGAAGGTTCAAGGCGACGCGCAGACGCCGCTGGATTTCGCCCTGGCCACATCGGGCACGATGGCCGCGTCGGGAACGATCCAACTCGCCCAAGCCGATTTGCCCAAACTGCTTGCTCTCGGAGCGATGGTGTTGCCGCCGGAGCAGATGGCGTCGCTGCGCCAGCTTAAGACCGGATCGGTCGCCGGAACGATCCGGCTGGAACGCGCATCGGCTGCCAACAAGGCCACGGCCGATTTTTCCGTGAATTCGTTGACGGTCGGCAATCTGTTGAACAATGAAAATGCGCATCTGCTGGCGGTCGCGACTCTGGAGGGTGACATGTCGGCGGTTCACGACGTAACCGTCGGCGTGGATACGTCCTTTGCCAAGAAGCTCAGCATCACCAACGGCCAGATCGTCCTGGCGACTCGGCAGGGCGACAAGCTCGTTCCGGTCGGGTTGTTCGACAAGTTGCAATCGGTGAACGTCGAGGCGGATGACGTGGATTTGGCAAAAGTGGATGCGCTGGTGAACCTGCTGTTCAATCAGGCCGCGGCGCCCGCGCCCGGAGAAAAAGTCATCGTGGCGGCGGCGCCCCCGCAGGTGACCAGCGGCTTGGCGACGCTGAAGGTGAACGTCTCGCGGTCAGGCAATTCCACAACCGCCAACGTCAGCGAGGCGCTGGTTCATAACCTGGCGATTAAATCGGGCAACAATGCCACGGCGTGGCCGAACGACATCAGCGCCCAATTGTCGGCCGAGGTGGATACGCGGCAGGATGCCACGGGCCAGATGCCGGTGATGGATCAACTGGTCCAGGCGTCGGTGACGGCGCTGTCGGTAGATACCGGCATCGGCACGACGGTGGGGCTGACGGATCAAAAACCCATCGTTGCGAACAACCTGAACGATCCGGCCAACATGTCGGTGCAAGGCGCAATTCAAATCAGCGGCGATCTTGCGCGGTTGGCCAGGGTTGCCGAAACATTCAGCGGAGCCAAACCGAATTCGTATCCATATCAGGGCCAACTCTGTCTGAATGAAGCGATTGCCAAGGCGGCGTCCGATCCACGTCTGCACGTGCGCGGCGGTGGGGCGATCACGAAATTCGTCGTGATGGGCCAGCCGGGGCCGAAGGGCGAGCCCGCGCCGGTGCTGTTTTCCGAGAACAACCTCACCATCCAAAATCCGCTGGATTACGATCTAAAAACGCTTTCGGTCCTCATCGACAAGGCGAATCCGATCGTGTTGGCGCTGAACTCCACCGGCGCCGCCGGCGTGAGCATTTCCGGGACGATCGACGACATCGTGCTGCGGCGGCAGATCGCCGACGACAATCCCGTCTCCCTGCGGCTGTCCTACGATCTGGCCAAGTTGTGGCCGATCGTCAAGTCGCTGCTTTCGCCCGAACAGCAAAAGACCTACGCGGACATGGTGATCAGCGGGAAACAGTCGCGTGATTTCAAGGTGATCGGAAGCCTTCCGGCGGACAAGCCGTTCGGCCAGGCCGTCACGATGCTCAAGGCCGATGGCTATCTGACGATCGACAGCGTCTCGACTCAGGGAATCACGGTGCAGAATTTCGATTTGCCGATCGATCTGACCGGCGGAATCGTGCGGACGGTTTATGCGGATCAACCGGAAGGCGGCAATGCGCCGCACCCGGCGACGTGCAATGGCGGGACTCTGGATTTGGGCGTCGTCACCGTGGACCTTCGGTCCGATCCGATGCTTCTGTCCGTCAGCGGAGCCACGGCCGCCGGTCCGCATTACATTCTGAAGGACGTGTCGATCAACCCGACGATGTCCAAGAGCATCCTGGGCAAGGTGCTGAACAACCCGGCGTTCGTCGACGCCAAGCAGGCGCGCGGGCTGGTGACCGTGTCGATTTTACAGGTTGACCATCTGCCCTTGAGCGGCCTGATGACGCAGGATTCCCCTCTGAACAAGGGGACCGCCGAGGTGCAGTATTCCGTGAAGGAATTGCAGCTTGGCAGCGAATTGCTGGCGGTGTTCGGCAACTCCAGCGTCTCCGCCGAAATCGACGACGCCGACGTGAAGTTCGCGCGCGGGAAAGTGACGGAAGATACGACGATGATGATCGACGGCAACAAACCCCTGCGTTTTGCCGGAGTGGTGGTGCTGGCCACCGAGCAGTTCGCGCCGATGACGGCAACCATTCCAACGGCATTGTTTGCCCATTTAATTCCCGTCAACGATCAGCAATACATCCCCGATACGGTCGTCGTCCCGATGAAGGGCGACATGAACCATCCGAAACTGGAACTGGATCAGACGATCGCGCAACTCATCAAGGACGCCGCGAAAAAGGCGATTCTCAATGGTTTGTTCCAGGGCTTGCCGCACGGACATTGAGCCGGGCCATGGCGGAATTGATTGGTTACGGGCCTTTCGGCTCTCTCAATTCTTTATTCCCGCCCCTCCCCCATTGCATTTGTATTCAATTTTGACATTGGGCCGGCCCGCTCATCGCTTGCGCGCCACGACGAGATGCCGGTGGTAGTGCGTTCGTAGCCCACCCGTATCCCGCATTTCCTCGTGAAGATGGCGAAGGCGATCGAGATATCGTTCGACGCCGAAGTCGGCAATTTGCCAGGGAACAGCTTTAAGATAATAGACTATCGCTCCGATGTCCTTGAAGATTGACTGCGGCTTGGCTTCACGCCGCTCAAGCACGTCGAGTCCAAACTCTTCCAACGTCGGCGGCTCTGGGCTTCCTGGCGGAATCCAAACAGTGCGCGGTCCAGCAAGTCGGCTGTTCAGATCCGGATAGTTGTCTTCGCCGACGAGTTGCGAGATGAAAGTTCCCCCGGGTCGAAGCAAACGGGCCACTTCCTCGGAGGAGTATGAACCATGCCGGCAGATAATCAGATCGAAAGACGAATCTGCCAGCGGAAGGCCCCGTCTTGGATGTCGGCCATCCTGAGCGCCCGATGGCCCGAAGCAATTTTGGGTTTCCTCGTCGACTTGCACGACAACTGCACCCAGCTTTCGCAGCCGGTGGGACGCGATTGGAGCGTTGGGCGGGTAGGACTCCGTGGCGATCGTGCATTGCGGCAATGGGGCAAGGCTGGCCAGGCGCTCGCCTCCGCCAGTGCAGAGATCGAGCATCGTACTGGCTGCGGGAAGCTGCTGCCGAACGCGACGCACGTAGTCCCAGGGGAGCGGATCTTCGATTAGCCGGTCGCGTAGAAACCCAAAATCCCACCCCGAAAAGTTGGCCCGCTCTGCGTCGTGGATGAGTCGCTCGAAATCGCCCCGCATGAAGGGTTCCGTTCCGTTTCGGAAAGCGGGAATTGTCTTCCGGAGCGTTTCCTTACGCCAGCTTGCTGGACAACGACGACGATGATTCGCCGACCAGCGTATGCTGGATGATCTCCAGCCTTCGGCGAAGTTCCTGCATGTTGGCCCCCGATGCTTGGTGGGGGTGATGCGGCAGCGGGCGTAGGTTGGGCGTACTCGCCCACCGTTTGTTCTGCCATCGTTGATGCGCGAGTACGCCCTCCCTACGCCGGCTGAGTTTTCCGGCGATCCAATCATTTGGCGGATAGGGCAACCGCGTCCCCAGAGGCTTGAAATCCCACCAGCGGATCGAATTGGTCCGTAACCGGATCAGGTCCCGGCGCCATCACCACGTGCTGGCCGGAATCGGGCAATGCCTTGCCGTTTGCGTCGGCCGGAACAATGCGCTTGGCTACCAGCAGCGGCAGATGGCGTTTGCCCCGGGCAATGCTCTTACCCTTGACGATCACGGCTTCGCCATTGAAATCCCCCGCCGCGCCCGCGCAGGCGCGGACGTCCACCTCCACCGATTGCGCCGCTACCGGCGTGGCCAGGGCCCATGTGTCGTATGAGCCTTGTTCGCTGGGAACGTTGATCTCCATCAGGCAGCCGAATTGCTCCGTCTCCGTTGCCGTTGCCAGCCATGGCGTCAGGTCGCGCTCCGTGGCAATACCCGGTCCGGCAGGCAATGGGCCAACCCCTGCCGTCTGGCATCCGCTGGCGGTAAGCAGCAACAGGATGGCCACCGCTATTGGCCATCGGAGAAAGTTGGATTGCATTGCTCCACTACCCCGATGCGTGCCCATAGCTTCCCTCCATATCTGGCTGGATATAGTTGATGCGGTATTTGCTTCGGCACCGAATTGGGGGGTGTTCAATCAGTATTCAAGTTTTTTTTGGCAAACGCGATTCCGCCTCGCATGAGGAACGTCATACTCGTAACAAAGCTAAAATTTATCGAAGCCCCGGATGTACATCCGGGGCTACAGGAAGTGCAAACGATCTTTGTAATCGCTCTTACGCCAGCATCGCCGAAGACTGAGGTGTTCCCGTCAGGGTATGCTGGATAATCTCCAGCCTTCGGCAAAGCTCCGGCATATTCGCCGGACGTTTGGCGGGCGTAATCCGGCAACATTCCATCACCAGATTGGAAAGGTTCTCCGGCACCTTGGAATTGTATTCGTGCGGCGCCTTGATGGCGTCGGCGACCAGAAAACTGTTGCGGGACTTCTTCAGCGTGAAAAGCGTCGGCAGCTTCTGCCCGCTCAGCAGCCAATAGAACGTCGCGCCGAGATTGTAAACGTCCGTCTGCACCGTCACCGGCTCGCATTTCACCTGCTCCGGCGAGATGAAATCAGGAGTCCCCTGAATCCGCTTTTTCACCGATCCAACCGGACAGGCCTGGCCAAAGTCGATGATCTTCACCTTCTTGTCGGGCTTCAGCAGGATGTTGTTCGGCTTCAGGTCGCAATGGATGAAATTCTGCTGGTGCAGGGCCGCCAGGGCCGAGGCGGTCTGGTGGAGAACGTCCATCAGCACGCCCATGTCGGTTGGCGGGCGGGTTTCGCAACTGGTTCCCTCGACCAGCTCCATCACCAGCGCCGCCTCGGTCGCCTTGCGCAGGAGCGGCTTGGTCATTTTCAGGTCGATGCACCGGCGAAGCGCCGGGTGGGACACCTTGGAACCGACGTCGAATTCGTTGACGAGTTGTTCGATGAATCGCTGGTCTTTTTCCACCTTCACCACGACGTGCTTGATCGCGTAAAGCTGGTGGGTAATCGGATCGGAGGCGGCATAGATCACGCTGCCCGCCCCTTCACCCAGGAAGTCGATGACCTCATAGCCGTACAGACGGCTGGGAACGGTACTTTCGGGCCGGTCCATGGATTGGCCGTCGATGGCTGACTCGGTGTTCATCGCAGATGCTCCCCCCTCTGGACGGGAGGCATTCCAGGATTTCAATAAGCTCCCCAACATACGTACCGCGGCTTTCTCCAACATCTATACGCTGGAAACGCGGCTATATTCACAATTCGTCCAATTATATTCATGGGGAAATCGAATTATCGGTCAAAAGCGGGGCAGATTATTCCGTGGATGCACAACTTCACGTCTATCGGCCCCCTCGGAGCATTCCAACATTATAGGCCGCCCCAGATCAGCGGGGGAATTCCAAGAATCTTCAATGCGGGGTTATTTTTTCCAAATCCTGGATTTGAAGTCGCCCAGGGATTGCTTGAGCCTCGCCTCCAGATCGCGGGTCAATTCCGCCTTGGTTGCCAGGTCCTTGCGAAAATCCCCGGCGCTGGAGTCAACATAGGCCAGGAAGGCGGTCTGGAACTCCTGGATGCGCGAAATGGGGACATCGTCCAGATATCCCTGGGTGCCGGCATAGACCGCCATCACTTCCTGCTCGACGGACATGGGTCTGAATTGCGGCTGTTTGAGCAATTCCACGAGCCGGGCGCCGCGATCGAGTTGCTTTTGGGTGGCCTTGTCCAATTCCGTTCCAAGCTGTGCGAAGGCCTCCAGCTCCCGGTACGCCGCCAGATCGAGCTTGAGGCCGCCGGCGACTTTTTTCATGGCCTTGTTCTGGGCGTTACCGCCGACCCGGCTCACGCTGATTCCCACGTCGATGGCGGGGCGAACGCCGGCGAAGAACAATTCCGGAACAAGATAAATCTGCCCATCGGTGATGCTTATGACGTTGGTGGGAATGTAGGCGGAAACTTCGCCTTCCTGCGTTTCGATGAGCGGAAGGGCGGTCAGGCTGCCGCCGCCCTTGTCGCTGCTGAGTTTCACGGCGCGTTCGAGCAACCGGCTGTGTAGATAGAAGACGTCGCCGGGATATGCCTCGCGGCCGGGCGGCCTGCGCAGGAGCAGCGATAGCTGCCGATACGCCGCCGCCTGTTTGCTCAGGTCGTCATATACGCACAGCGTCGCCTGGCCCTTCCACATGAAATACTCGGCCATCGCGCAGCCGGCGTAGGGGGCGATATATTGCATTGGGGCCGGGTCGGCCGCGCCGGCGACGACCACCGTCGTGTATTCCATCGCGCCGTGGCTTTTCAGCACGTCCACCACCTGCGCGACGGACGATTCCTTTTGTCCGACCGCCACGTAAAAACATTTCACGCCCGTGCCTTTTTGATTGATGATGGTATCCAGGGCGATGGCGGTCTTGCCGGTCTTGCGGTCGCCGATGATCAGTTCGCGCTGGCCGCGCCCGATGGGGATCATGCTGTCGATCGCCTTGATGCCGGTCTGGAGCGGTTCCTTGACGGGCTGGCGCTCCGCGATGCCGGGGGCGACTATGTCCATCTTGCGCGTTTCGCTGGATTGGATGGCGGGCCCGCCGTCCAGCGGCTGGCCCAGCGGGTTCACCACCCGCCCGATCACCGCATCCCCCACCGGCACTTCCAGCAGCCGGCCCGTGCTCTTCACCGAATCCCCCTCGCTGATCGTGAGGTAGTCGCCGAAGACCACCGAGCCGATGGAATCTTCTTCGAGATTGAACACCTGCCCGATTGCGCCGTTTTGGAATTCGAGCAGTTCACCGGCCATGGCGTTTTGCAGGCCGTAGATGCGGGCGATTCCGTCGCCGACGTCGATGACCGTTCCGACTTCGTTGATTTGCAATCGCTGCTCGAAGCCCGCGATCTCGCGCTTCAGGATGCTGGTGATTTCAGAAACGTTGATGGCCATTCAAATTCTCTCTTTCTAAACCGGCCGGGCGTCCATAAGCTGTCGCCGCATTGCCGCCAATTGTGATCGGACGCTGCCGTCGATGAGCTGGTCCTGCACGCGAAGGACCAGGCCGCCGATGATTGCCGGATCCACGTGCTGATGAACCACCGCCTCGCGTTTCAGGACCTCGCCCACCTTGCGGCGCACCGCCTCCAACTGATCGTCGCCCAGACCCTGGGCGACGGTTGCGTCCACTTCAACGATGCCCTGCTGCTGGTCGAGCAAATCATCGTACGCGCCGGCGATAGCCGGGAGGAGAACCAGCCGGCCCTTTACGTTGACCAGGCCGAGAAAATGACTCATCAGCGCCGATGCGCGCCCGTCGAAAACACGGTGGAGCAGTTGCCCGCGCTCTTCGGTGCTGATCGCCGGATCGGCCAGCAACTGCGCGAACAGCTTGTCCGTCTCGATGATCTGCCGCAACCCGCCCAGTTCCTCGCCGATGGACGCGGCGATGTTGGACTCGTTGGCCAACTGAAGCAGCGCTTCGGCGTAGGCCATTGCCAGCGGAGACTGTTGAGTGTCCTTGTGCATGGCTGATCAGTTCCGCCTGGCGTTCTGGAATTGCTCGAGGCTCTGGTTCACCAGATCGCGTTGATCGTCGGCGTTAAGTGTCCGGCGAACGATTTTTTCCGCGATGCTGGTCGCCAGATCGGCCGTCTGCTGATAAATCTCGGTCAGCGCGGTGTTCTTCGCGGCGTCGATCTCCTTGGTGGCGCGTTCCTTGGCATCCTCGGCCTCCACCTGAGCCTTCATGCGGATGCCAGTGGCGATCTTCTCGGCATCCACCGCGGCCTTGTCGAGAATCTCCCGAACCTTGTCTTCCGCGCTGGCCAGGCGTGCATCGTATTGGCGGAGGGTTTCCTCCGCTTTGGCTCGCGCGGCTTCGGCATCAGAGATGTCCTGCCGAATCCGCTCTTCCCGCGCCTTCAGGCCGACCAGCACGTTCTTCCAGGCCGTCTTGTAAAGGATGAACGCAACGACGAGAAAGAGAACCAAAATCCAGATCGCTTGCGCGAGGTTCGGATCAATCAATTCGCCTTCTGCCAGCAGAGTGGTGATTGGCATGATGCCTCAATCCCGGAAAAAGCCATCGCCGGCGTTGAGGCCGGCGGTGGCGGATTGCTTACAGCCCGTGGGCCAACAGAAATCCGAAAACGATCGCGCCGAAGGCCACGCCTTCGACCAGCGCGGCGGCGATCAGCATGTTGGTGCCGATGCGTCCGGCGGCCTCGGGCTGTCGCGCGATTCCTTCGCACGCCTGCCCGCCGATTTGGCCGATGCCCCGGCCCGCGCCGATGGCGGCCAACCCAAACCCGATCGCCGCGCCGCCAACCCCCACTCCTTTGTCGGAGATCAGCGGCGCCGCTTGCGCCAATAGGTTCAACATCTGCATGACGATTTCCTTCCGGGCCTTGCCCGATCCGAATGTATGCCGACGTTTTGTTTGGGAAGGCCCGGTCGTCGGCTAAACCGGGGAGGTCCGTCAAAATTTCTAATGCTCTGGCGCCACCGCGCTGGCGATAAACAACGTCGTCAAAAAGGTAAAGATGTACGCCTGCAATAACGCCACGAAAAGCTCCAGAAACTGGATCGCCAGGTGCAAAAATCCAATCGGCAATCCGATCGCCAGTTGTCCCCAAAACGTGGGCAACGCGACGATCAGGCTGATCAAAACCGCCATTACGGCGTGTCCCGCCACCATGTTGGCGAACAGACGCATGCACAACGCAAACGGCTTCACCATTGCCCCAACGAGTTCCAGCACAAGCAGAAACAGGAAAAACGGCACGTCCATTAGCCATTTGGCCTTGGACTCGCCGGGTTGCGGCTTGAACGGATGGGGCGCGAAATTCCAAAGATACAACGGAATCGCCAGAAGAATCGCCATCGCCGGCGTCAATTTCTTGAATTGCTGGTCATAAACGTCGGCGGCAGCCTTTTCCGCGGGACGCAGCCGGAATTCGTCATCGCGATAATGCTGCGTGGGATTCTTCAGGGCATCCGGGTTGGCGGAAACTTCCGCCGGCAATGCCTCGGCGCGCATGTGTTCCAGATCGTGCGCCGCCTCGTGCGGCGGATGGCCGTTGCTGCTGTGTTCCTGATGATGCCCCTGGCCGTAGGTTCCGTTCATTAGGGCGTGCGCCACGGTGTCAATGCCGTGAAAATGGATGAAGAAAAAGGCACAAATCGCCAGCGTCGCCGTGGTGTTGATCGATCCCGTCGCCGTCCCGCCGAGATGGTGAATGTGTCCGCCGCTGATTAGCTCGAAAAAGTCGGCGAACGGAATGCAGCCTAGAACGTTGCAAAATCCGATGAAAAAGAAAACGGTCCAGAGAAACGGCACGAACTTGTCGGTATGTTCTTTCAAAGCCGGGCGAAAAACTTCAATCCGCAGGAATTCCAGGATCGACTCGAAGAAATTTTTCGCCCCCGTCGGCGCCGAACTGTCCGGGCGGGGAAAAAGCCGCGTGAAGATCAGCAGCATCAGCCCCGCAGCCACCAGCGCCATGAAACTCTGATTGGTGAACCACCTCAGGTGGGTCCCGAACATCGGGTGGGAAACCACGTGCTCCAGCGGATCGACGGCGGCGAATATCGGACTCATCATGATTGTTGTACCTTCGCCACGCCGCTCGTAGTCACAATCCTCCGGCGCAATTCCCAGATCAGAGTAATCAGCGATACCCAGTACCCCGCGAAAAGCCAGCCGACGAACGGCAATCGCCCCGCGACAACGTGCATCGCGATGGCTGCGCCGGCGAATCCAATAGCGCCCGCCAGATGCAGCACCGTTCCAACCAACGCCAGTTGAATTACCCCCACGGGGTCTCTTTGCCGGCCCGCCAATATCGGAACCAACCCCAAAATTCCCGCGCCCGCCGAGATCGTACCGGCCGTCAGTGCCTCGCCCAGGAGAACGCGCACCCCGCAAACGGCCAATATCACCGCCGCCGCCGCGAAAA
>Ga0181530_10000588_pt1 | contig 46665 bp, 45 predicted proteins | sample PEATcosm2014_Bin_42_FD_119769 | JGI IMG/M metagenome (GOLD analysis project Ga0181530, IMG submission 119769) | Peatland microbial communities from MTU Mesocosm Facility, Houghton, MI, USA - PEATcosm2014_Bin10_60_metaG | ecosystem: Environmental > Terrestrial > Soil > Wetlands > Peat | place...
CCGCTCGATCTGGAGCGCCGCTTCGGCATCTCGGGCGGCAACATTTTCCACGGCGAGATGAGCCTCGACCAGATGTTCTTCCTGCGTCCGGTCGCCGGATGGGCCCGTTACCGGACGCCGGTGCGCGGCCTCTGGCTCTGCGGCTCCGGCGCACACCCCGGCGGCGGAGTCATGGGCGCACCCGGCTACAACGCCGCCCGTGAGATCCTGCGCTAATTCTTCCAGTAACCCGGCAGATTCGGCTTCGTCTCCCGCAGAATCTCAAGCACATTGCGCCGGTCGTCGGCTGACAGTTTGGCAAACTTCGGATCCGTATCCTTGCCGGTCAGCACATTGAAGAGCCTCTGATAAATACGCTCCCGATCCCAGTCGGGCATGGAGTCGAATGCCTTCGTATAGATCATGTAACTGAGGGGATATTTGAACAGCCGCTTCTGAAGATCGAAGTCGCGAAGAGACCGGCCCTGCTTATCCCGAGGTCCGCGCGCCGGAAACGTCGTACTGAACGTAGAAACGCCTTTGATCGGTCCCTGCATCGGCGCTTCATCCACGAAAAGCATGTAGCCAACCATGTCGTCGATAGCGGCATCGAGCTTGGGGCGAGTCTCCTCCAACTTCCCCTCCGCCATGGCGATGCGCGTATCCCAGCCGATTCGGACAATCAGGTTCGTCATTCGCGTCTGGTGCTCCAGCGTCATCAGCGCGACCACGTCGCTTATCGGGCTCAAATATGCCGAGGTGTCGAACTGGCTACTGCTGTCTGAGCCGACCGGGATTCCGCGATGCTTCTGGTTCGGAAGCGATCCGCTGATGTACCAGCCGCCCCAGCGATCTTCGAGCGGCGTTCGATCGTCGGTGACAAATCCGCCTCTGACGTGTTCGGCGGGCATTCCCGCGGGAATATACTGCGAACTCACGACCAGGCCCGGCACCCCAAGCGTCTGGCCGCCCTGGTGGCATTGCAGGCAGACTTCGCGGCGCGCAAAAGTCGGCTTAGTCGCCCTGCCCGTGTTCAAACTGTAGAAAACAACGCCCTGCGTGGGAGCGAGCGCCGACACTTCCATTACTTCGCCATGTTGTACGAATCCCACCGCCATCTCATCGTTGAAATAAACGGCGCGCGGCCTTTGCGGGGATATGAGAGTAGCCTGAAAGCTGGTCTGTGAAAACACCAGCACCTGCGAATCGACGTTAATCCCGAGATGTTTCAGCAAGCTCGAAAGATAGCCCCGGCCGTCTGGTTCGAAGTCGAGCCTATCCTTACCCTGATCGATACGGTCATCCAGGCTTCTTACAGGGTCATCGGTCGGAGTTTCAAAGTACTGGATGGCCTTGTGTTCGTAAGGAACATAAGAGGTTTCTTCCAGGCGGTCGGCGATTGCCACGCCCGCAATCAATACGAAAATGACAGAGGCTAAGGCTTTCATCAGCTTTCGATACCCATCTGAGTCAGGCGGTAGCGCAGGGCATTTCTGGTGAGTCCCAGAATGCGCGCCGCCTGACTCTTGTTCCCATCGGCCTGTTTCAAGGCGTTCCTGATCAATTCCTGCTCGTAGGCATCCAGACTCATGCCTTCCGGCAACCCGACCTCACCTGCGGCAGGGCGCGTCCGGAGGTTCATGTCCAGCCGGATATTATCCACATCCAGCTTATCTCCCGGCGCCATAACGATGCTGCGTTCAATGACGTTCTCGAGCTCACGCACGTTGCCGGGCCAGTAATAGCTCATCAGCTTGTCGATGGCGGCATCGGTGATCCCGGTAACGCGCCCGCCCGTATCGGGTGAAAGCTTCTCGACAAAGTGCCGGGCGAGGTAAGGGATATCCTCCTTGCGCTCGCGCAGAGGCAGAATCTCGATCGGGACGACGTTGAGCCGGTAGTAAAGATCTTCTCGAAAGGTTCCATCTTCGAGCGCGACGCGCAGATCGCGATTCGTCGCCGCAATCACCCGCACGTCGATATGCTGCGTCTTGTTGCTGCCCAGGCGCTCGAACTCGCGTTCCTGCAGGACGCGCAAAAGCTTGATCTGAATATTCGCCGGCACGTCGCCGATCTCGTCCAGCATCACCGTGCCCGTATCGGCCAGTTCGAACTTGCCGGGCTTCGAGATGTTGGCGCCCGTAAACGCGCCTTTCTCGTATCCGAACAGCTCGCTTTCCATCAGGTTCTCGGGCAACGCCGTGCAGTTGATCTTGACGAAGGGCCGGTCTTTGCGCGGCGAATGGAAATGGATGGCGCGGGCGATCAGGTCCTTGCCTACTCCGCTTTCCCCGGCCAGCAGTACGGTTGCCCGCGAAGGCGCAACGCGCATCACCGTCGCGAAGATCTGCTGCATGCCGGGACTGCGGCCGACGATATTGTCCCATCGGTACTTGCGCCCCAGCTCCTCTTTAAGCTGCCGATTCTCTTCGCGCAGATTCCTGATCTCAAGAGCCTTGCTGACCACCGCGATCAGCTGATCGAGCGAGAAAGGCTTCAGCAGGAAATCGGAAGCCCCCGCCTTCATCGCTTCGACGGCGTTTTCCACCGTGCCGAACGCCGTCATCATGATCACCGGCACGTGCGAATCCATGCGGCGGATAATCTGGAGCATTTCAAGTCCGGTCATTCCCGGCAATTTGAAATCCGTCAGAATCAGGTCCGCGCGATCGATCAGAGGGAGTGCTTCTTCGGCGGTGGATGCCTTCTCGACCGCGAAACCGGAATCGAGCAGTTGCAGCTCAAGGATGCGGCGCAGATGGTCTTCGTCTTCGACAACCAGAACCTGTCTTTTCATGTGGTCGACGGAATCGGCAATAAGACGCGAAACGTGCTGCCTTTGCCGAGTTCGCTCTCGACCGACATTTTACCGCCGTGCCCATCGACGATTTTGGCTACTATGGCGAGGCCAAGGCCAACGCCGCCCTGTTTGGTCGTAACAAACGGATTGAAGATGGTTTCGATCTTGTCGGGCGGAATGCCGCAGCCGTGATCGATCACGCTCACTTCAGCCTGTTCGTCCACCTCGCGCGTGCGGATGGTTATGAGCCCGCCCGGCGCAGACGCTTGTGAGGCGTTGGTGACGAGGTTGAGGAATACCTGTTCCATCAATTCCGGATCGATGGCGAGCCGGGGCAGGGAAGTGGAGTAATCGCGCACAACTTCCACCTTTGCACGGGTTACCGCCCGGTCGATCACGGTTGTAACATCGGTCGATTCGGGCCGGGGTTCGAGCGGCCGCGCGAAATCCAGAAATCGCGTTACCAGCGAATTCGTGCGATCCACTTCGGCGCTGATGATTTCCGCCAATTCCTTCGCCATCGGGTCGTTGTGGGATGCCGAGCGTGCCAGCAGATCCGCCGAGCCTTTTATGCTTCCCAGCGGATTGCGCAATTCGTGAGCGAGGCCGGCCGACAACTGGCCCAGGGCAGCCAGGCGCTCCGATCGCCGCACGGCCGCCTCCGCTGCCGTAAGTTGTTCCGCGATCAATTTGTATTTCGCCGATTGCGTGCGTATCGCTCCCGCCAGAGAGTTCACCAACACAGCGGTGATAGCGAGCGTAAGGCACCGAATCGTGAGGGTGTGCATATCTTCCGGAGAAATGTACACTTCTTTGAAATCGAGATACAACAGGAAAGACAGGTATGCCCCGATCGCGGCGATGGAAGTCGCCATCGTGCCGGCTACTCCCAGGTAGCTTGCCGTCGATACCAGCGGCAGGAGCAGCATCAGGTAATACGAGCTTTTGATTCCTTCTGTATAACCAATCAGCACCCAAACGATCATCAGCTGCAGTACCACTGACGTGGTTCGTCCCCACAGCGTCGTGAGAAATGGAATTCGTCCTTCGACCAGCTGCAGGACCGCGAGCCCGAGAATGAACGACTTTTCCCAAATGTCGTGCGCCAGAAAGATCAGGGCTCCGAACATCACGGTAAGGAGCACATCCTGAACCCGCAGCTTGAACCTCCGGTTCATACCACCATTGTCTCGAACGGCATAGATTGCATGCCTAATGATTATTCCCGGCGTTGTCGATCTTACGGGAGCGGAGGACTACAAAATGAAAACACTTGCATTGTCACTACTGCTGGCAGGCGGCCTGTTTGCGCAAGCTATCGCCAACAACCCCAACATCGTCATATTCCCGTGGGGGGCCTGGACTATCTGCCCCACCCTCTGGGGTGCATCTTTGCCGTCGTGCCAGCTTTACGTGCCCGCGCCGGGGACTGAAACCTATCTGATGCAGGTCCGTCCCGCCAACGCGAGCACAACGCTGTTACGCTACACTGTGGCCGGTACGCGGGCCGATGGAACTTTGTGGAATTTCACGGGGCTTGTGGATCGCGAACAACAGACTTACACTTCGATTGTGCTCAACTCGGGGGTGTGCGTCTCCTGGGTGGTCACGATAACCGAGTTCAGTTCGATCGGGGTTCAGACGGGATCGTTGTAATCGCCCTCTTCCGGGCGGTTTGGCCGGTCAGGGCAGCCAACATCTCCGCCATAGTCCGGCCTGTTACCGGATCTCTCAGGCCGGGGTTCAACTCAGACAGCGGCGCCAGTGTGAACCGTCGCTCCCGATACCTTGGATGCGGGATTTCCAGCTCTTCTGTTTTAACCACGGAATTCCCGTACAGCAGAATGTCGATGTCGATGGTGCGTGGCCCGTTTTCGATCGTCCTCCTGCGTCCCATTCCCATCTCGATCTTCTGCATACGGTGCAGCAGTTGTTTCGGGAAAAGCTCCGTCTCGAACTCAGCCACCAGATTCAGGAACCAGCGCTGCTCCCGCAATCCGATCGGCTCCGTTTCATACAAGCTCGATACGCGCAGCAGCTTGAGATCCGGTCGATCCAGCTCGGCAAGGGCCGATTTCAGCAACGCCTCGCTGTCGCCCATGTTCGATCCCAATCCCAGGTAGACGATTTTCAAAACAACTCCGGCTGGCTCCCTGCGCCGCCGAACCGGCGGGCGGCTTTGGAAATCTTGAAGTACTCGTACGCGCCCTCTGTCGCGACCCTTCCGCGCGGCGAGCGGTGCAGAAATCCAAGCTGGATGAGATAGGGTTCGTAAACCTCTTCGATGGTCTCGGCCTCTTCGCCGATGGCGGCGGCAATCGTGTTGATTCCGACCGGGCCGCCCCCGAATTTCTCGAGCACGGTGCGCATGATCTTCTGATCGATCTCGTCCAGCCCGAACCGGTCGACTTCAAGCAGATTGAGAGCCGTTTCCGCCACGTCCATGGTGATGTGACCGCGCGCGCGCACCTGAGCGTAATCGCGAACGCGCCGCAGCAGACGATTTGCGATACGCGGCGTGCCGCGCGCGCGCCGGGCGATTTCGGACGCGCCTTCGTCGTCGATCGGCGTATCGAGCAGGCGCGCGGATCGCTCGACGATCAGCTTCAGTTCCGGCACGTCGTAATGATTGAGCCGGAGGACCAGTCCGAAGCGTCCGCGCAGGGGAGCGCTGACGAGTCCCTGCCGCGTGGTCGCGCCGATGGCGGTGAATTTCTGCAGCGGTATCGAATGCGTTCTCGCGCCCGGCCCGGTGCCGATCAGAATGTCGAGATGGAAGTCTTCGAGCGCGGAGTAGAGCATCTCCTCCACGTCGGGTAACAGGCGGTGGATTTCATCGATGAAAAAAACCTGCCGCGGCTGAATGCCGCTGAGAATTCCGGAAAGGTCGAGCTTCTTCTGCAGCACGGGGCCCGACGTTTGCTGAAAACCGACTTCCAGCTCCTGAGCGATGATGGAGGCGAGAGTCGTTTTTCCCAAGCCGGGAGGGCCGTAGAGCAGCACGTGGTCCATTGCCTCGCCGCGTTTGCGGGCGGCGTCGATAGCGATCTGAAGGTTTTCCTTGAGACGGTGCTGCCCGGTGAAATCCGCCAGCCTTTTCGGGCGCAGCGCGGCTTCCTGCTGACGCTCGTCTTCGCTGCCTGTTGCCGAAACCAGCCTCTCCGGTGTCACCTCACAAGCTCCAGCGCCTTCCGGAACAGCGGCTCGAATTCATCCGGCGTCCCGCTCGCGCGCGCTTTTCGCACCGCCGTCTCCGCGGACGGTCTGGAACACCCGAGGTTTAAAAGCGCCGAAAGCACATCCTCATCCAGGCGCGAAAGCGTGGGCTGCGCGATGCCTTCGTCTCCGGCCGGCGCCGGCAGCTTGTCCCGCAACTCCAAAACCATTCTCTCCGCTGTCTTCTTGCCCACGCCGGGAATGCGCACCAGCTTGTCGAGCTCATTTCGCCGGATCGCCGTCAGCAGATCGGCTGCGGGCATTCCGCTGAGCACTTTGATCGCAAGTCCCGGTCCGATCCCGCTGACGCCGATCAGTTTTTCGAACAGGTTCTTTTCATCGACGGTCAGGAAGCCATACAACGCGAGGATGTCTTCCCGCACGTGTGTATAGACGCGCAGCTTCGTCTCGACGCCCGCGTCCGGAAGTTGCGAGAAAGTCGAGATCGGTATGGTGACGTCATACCCGACACCACCCACTTCGAGGATCGCCTGGTTCGGATGTTTCTCCACCAGCGTCCCGCGCAGGAGCGCAATCATTGAGATAGCGTAATTGTACATGGCACGCCGCCGCTTCTTCGTCGATCAGGTCCGCAAGGGCCAAGCCGAAATCACCGGTGACAATGCTCACCACCTCACCCGGGTTTTGCGCGTCGAGGTGGGACAGAAGTTCGAGATCACCGACAGCCAGCGCGCCTGGCTGGCTTCGGTTGAGACCGCCCGCAAGGATCTGGTCCGCTTCAATGTGATTGAAGAACTCGCTGCCGCTCCCGAGCTGCCGCGCGTGACGCTATACCTTGCCTTGATCAAATTCGAGCGATTCGAATGGGCGGTGGAGAAAGCAACGGAGCTGGGAGTCACCCGGATCGTTCCCGTCGAGGCCAACCGCAGCGAGCAAGGACTGTTTGCGGGAGCTCACAAACGCGCCGAGCGATGGAAGCGTATTGCGCGCGAATCGAGCGAACAGTCGCGGCGTTTGCGAGCGCCCGAAGTGGCAGATCCGATGCGGCTCTCCGAAGCGTTGAAAGATCCTTCGACGCATCGATGCTGGCTGGATGAGCAATCGGGCACGAGGCCGCTCCTCGAAGCATTTACGCTCCGTCCGGCAGATTCGGCGGCCATCCTGGTCGGTCCGGAGGGCGGCTGGATCGATGCGGAACGCAGGCAGTTCAGCGATGCCGGATGGACCGCCGCCTCGCTTGGTCCGTCGATTCTGCGGGCCGAAACCGCAGTCTGCGCGGCGCTCGGCGTGCTGTCGCAGATGTGGCTGGTGGCGGATTCAAAGCGGTAAGCGCGGCCGTTGAGGGTCTGGCGGGAGGCAGGGTCAGCGTATCCAGGGTGAAAAGCAGGTATCGGTACTGACATTTCGCGATACCGCAGTAGCGTTGTCGCGTAACGAGCCTTTATAATAGCGCTTCGAGCCCAAACTCGGAGGAGGATCCCCATAATTTTATGTCTCGTCGACGCCTTTCCAGTTCCGCCTTTTGTGTCGGTCTCCTGCTTTGTGCGGGGACGATGCAGGCCGACATCTCCAGTTACACGGACGCCGGTGCTTTCCTTGCCGCCGCGCCGGGCGTCGCCACTCAGACCTTCGCCGAGGTGGACGCAAACGAGGGAGCGGGCCCGGGCGGGTTCGTTATCACAAACGGCACCATTCTTAATAACAGTACGAACCCTGCCATGCTCCCGGGATTGACTATCGCCGGTGGGGATTCCTTCGGCGGCCAACTGGCTTATGTCGGCGCGGGGACAGCTGGTTTGCCTAACGCTTCGGTATTTGAGGACTACTTTAGCAATCCTCTGAAAATTACGTTCGGCCCTGGGGTATCCGCGGCTTCGTTAGACGTTCTGAGTCAGTTCAACGCCGACAACATGGTCGTTACGGCACTTGATCCGTCAGGCAATGTTCTGGGCACTTTCGACGCGAACGCCCCTAATTCAGGCCCCGGCAACTTTATTGGTTTTGTTACCGGTGGCGGCACGCTGATTGGAGCGCTTGATATCCAGACATCAGGTTTCGATGTGGCTGGTGTCGATCAGGTGCAGTTCGGTAATGCCGGCGCCGCCACACCCGAGCCGTCGTTTCTTGTCCTCACGGGATTGGGTTTTGCGGGCCTGGTGACTTTCGCAATTCGGCGTAAGCGCAAGCTGACCGCGTAAGAACCAGCAATCTTCGCCCAAGCGGCGAGGACCTGTCATCTCACCTGAAACCAGACGCAGTTTGCGGGGTTCCCGATGAATTCACCGCATCAAATTCCCGTATAGCCGTCACCTCTTCGCCGGAAAGTGCGCCGGAAAGTGCGCCGGATTTACCGCCTCTGCCGCCGCTCAGCGTGTTTTCGCAGATGTGACCGATCGAAGAGAAAAGACTCCCCGCTACAATCGAATGAGATAGGGATGTCCTTCTTCAAGTTCGGATCAGCCGACATTCTTATCGCGATCGTCACGATCATCACGCAGATCCTGATCGCGCGGTGGTTCTTTTCGGCGCGGAAGAAGCTCCCGGCTCCGGCAGCCTGGGCACTTACCTGCGTTCTTTGCGTGCTGTGGGCCGCCTTCCTGTTCGCAACGCCGTTCCGGTTTCCCCCTCTGGGACGCATGCTGACCTGGATACCGCCCATCGTGCGCAGCGTGCTGATCGCGACAGGGAACCTCTGGGGCTTGACGGCGGTCGCATCGGTCGCGTTTTACGCTGTGTACGGCTTCTTCGCCTCAAGGGGCGCTCCCGTGCACTCCCCGGAACGCCGCAGGCTGATCCAGGCGGCGGGAACGGTTGCAGCAGCGGCGCCTTTCGCGGTGGTGGCGTATGGCGCGATCGTGGAGAGAACAAATTTTCAGGTCAGGGAGATCGACCTGCCGATCCCGAACCTTCATACGGACCTTGTGGGGCTGCGGATCGGACAGTTGAGCGATCTTCACGTAAGCCCCTGGCTCAGTGTTCGCGATGCGGGCCGCGCCGTCGACATGCTCAATGAGACGAAGCCGTATCTGACCGTCGTCACCGGCGATGTCATTACGCAAGTGGGCGATCCGCTGGATGGAGCCATTCGGGAACTCGGGCGTCTGCGGGCGGACGCCGGCGTCCTCGGCTGTCTTGGTAATCATGAGAGATACGTTCAATGCCAGAAATACGAGACCCGCGAAGCGGCGAAGTATGGCATCGGTATTTTGCGCCATCAGTCCCGCCTTATCCGCCGGGGTAACGGTGTTCTGAACGTCGCCGGCGTCGATTACCAGGCCCGCAGGGATGGCGAATATCTGCCGGACGCCGAAAAGCTTGTTGTGCCGGGATTGGCGAATCTGCTGCTATCGCACAACCCGGATGTTTTTCCCGTCGCGGTGCGGAAGGGCTACGATGCCGTCATGAGCGGGCATACGCACGGCGGCCAGGTCACGGTGGAGATTCTGAATCAGACGCTCAACGTGGCACGCTTTGTCACGCCTTATGTAGCGGGCCTTTACCGGCTGGAGGGGCGAAGCTGCTATGTGACGGCGGGCATCGGGACTATCGCCCTGCCGGTGCGGATCGGCGCGCCCCCGGAAATCACGGTGGTTCGTCTGACACGGGCCTGAGGCATCCGAAGAAGTGCGCTACCTCGTCGTAAGCGATTTGCACAGCAATTGGGAAGCTCTCGAAGCCGTTCTCGATAGCGCCCGCGGCCAGTATGACCGGATTGTCTGCTGCGGCGATCTGGCCGGCTACGGACCGGACCCCAACCCTGTGCTCGATTGGGCCCGCGCCAACGTCTTCGCAGTCGTGCGTGGAAATCACGACCGCGCCTGCTGTGGTCTGGAGGATCTGGAGTGGTTTAATCCCGTGGCGAGGGCCGCCACGATCTGGACGATGGCGCGCCTGAGTCCGGTGAATTTCGATTATTTGCGTCAGCTGCCGGCGGGTCCGGTCAGGGTGGATGGCTTCCAATTAATCCACGGGTCGCCGCTGGACGAAGATGAATATCTCATTTCCGCCGCGGACGCGCGCAATGTGTTCGATTACCTTGAATCCAATATCTCGTTCTTCGGGCATACCCATCTGCAGTGCGGATACGCGTGGGCGGATGGATATTTTCGGATCATGCGACCGCTTGATCCGTTTCAGGACGAGGTGTGGCACAGGCTGGACCGCGATGGGGTCTACCTCATCAATGCAGGTTCGGTGGGTCAGCCGCGCGATGGGGACCCGCGGGCCGCTTTCGCACTTTTCGACAGCGATACCCTGGAGGTTGTGCAGCGCCGCGTCCCCTACGATCACGAAACGACCCGCCGCAAGATTGAGGCGGCCGGTTTGCCGGATGTGCTGGGATCGCGGCTGGCGATCGGACGTTAGCGCTTCCCTCGGCCTGTGGGCTGCGTTCGTGTTGTAATTGAAGCGGCCAATATGTTCTGCACGCAATGTGGGGCGCAACTCGCCGATTCCGCGCGTTTCTGCACTTCCTGCGGCAAGCCGGCCGGGAAGTCTTCTACGCGCGCGGAAAGCTCCGGTTTCGCCGCGGCTGCTCCGAAAAAGCTTCGCCGGATCGTCTCGCGGAAGAAGATCGCAGGCGTGTGCGCCGGATTCGCGGAGTACTTCGACACCGATATTACTTTGATGCGCGTGATCTGGGTCGCACTGCTTCTGCTGCCGCCGCAGTTGGGCTTGATTGCCTACATCGTGTGCTGGGTGGTGCTGCCGAAAAGCTAAAGCCGGTTAGTTGACTTGCTGCCGGGATGCGGTCTGGCTGCCCAGTCCGGCGTATTGTTCTTTGACCTTCACCACCTTGTTCCCGTTGAAGGTGACGAAAACGATTTTGCCGGGCGGCGTGCCGAAAATCCAATCCTCGCTTTCGACGCCGTCCTTGCTCTCGCGGTACTTGTGATCGGGATGCCCCATGGCGAGAAGCACCTGATCGCGGTCCATCCCCACCAGGGCGCGTTTCTCTTTGATCGCGTTCTGAACTTCGGGCGGGAGCGTTTCCGCATAAATCGTGGTGGCGGAGCGTTTGTCGAAATCGAGAATCGGGGACAGGATCTTCTTCACGTCCGCGCCCGTCAGATTCTCCATCGGCTTGTGGAAGTTCAGCTGGATCCAGGTTCCCAGGCTGGAGCTGCCGGGATTGTTGACCGGGCCTCCGACGCCGCCCATGCCTACCTGGACGTTGTCGTACCAGTGCCCCCCGCTCTTCAATCCATGGTTGAGTTCGAGCAGGATGTGATCGCCCTCCAGGGTCACTTTCGTGATCTGAACCTTGTCGCCCAGCCGCGCCGCCTGCCCCATGGTCAGGGCTCCGTCGTGCCACGCCATATGGTCGTATGTGCCGTCCGCATTGAATTCGAGGGGCTTCTTCGACCGCGGTATGGCGATCTTCGCGTTCGCGTATTCAGCCGTCAGATCGCGCACCAGGCTGATTTTCTCGTCTTCGGTGAGTTTGTCGCTCGGGTGCAGAACGCCAGCCTGAACGATGGGGATGGAAAGAGCGATTAAGGCGCAGGCGGCGAGTCTTCCTGTTCGGGATCGAGCAGGTACGCGACCTCTCTGCGGACAGGAACTTTTCGAACTATTACGAACAAAACCAGCAGAACCGCGGAGGCGAGCAGGCTCGCTTCCGGACCATAGGTTCCGCCGCTCCAAAGATTCCCGGCTCTCCATATTAGTCGATACCCTACCACTTGTATTGTAAATCCGCTCAGCTCCACCCCGAGGAAGGGCAGCGCGGCGTTCCAGCCGAAATGCAGCCCGATCGGCAGCCACAAGTCATGCGAGCGGAGCAGCGCGACGCCGAAGAGTATGCCGAAACCGGCCGTATTCGCCATGCTTAAAGGCGTGGCCCCGGGGTTGAAGCCGTGCAACAGCCCGAAGAGTACGCCAATCCCCACCACGGATACCCATGCCCCATAGCCGCGTATGAGGAATTGCAGGGGAAAGCCCCGAAACGCGATTTCTTCGCCCGCCGCGCCACAGGAAAGCAAAGCCAGGGTGAAGAGCGCGGCGCGTGCGGAGAAAGCCGCGCCGGGGACTCGCTCGAAGTGCGCGATGCCTGCGACAACCGGCGCCAGGATCAGGAGCACCGCTCCGCCGCAGCCGATCGCGATTCCGGTCAGCAGATTTCGTCCCGTGCCTTCGCGCCAGTGCAGGCCCAGATCGCTGAGATTGCGCGACTCGAAAATCGCCATGGCGAGCGCGCCCACAATGGATGCGGCAATCAGCGGCGGTATGGTCTGGGCGACCATGGCCCGTCCGAGAAACTGGGCGACCGTGGCTGCAAGGTTGAGCAGGATGTAATATCCGAACGCGAACAACCCAGCGCCCAGCAGCGGGCGGAATGGGTCGGGCCTGTTCAATTCACCCCCCTTTGACACTGCGTACCTCGACCCCGTGCCGCGCGACCTTTGCGTCCAACACTTCGGCGCCCGCCGCCGCGATAACGCTCGCCACTCTCTCTTTAGCCCCTGGCGCGACCAGAAACACAACGCATCCCCCGCCGCCCGCGCCGCACGCTTTCGCGCCCGTGCTGCCCGCCCGGCGTGCCGCGGAGATGAGCCGATCGATCAGCGGCGTGGCGATGCCTGGGGAGTTCTTCCTGCGCGCAGTCCATTCTTCGCGCATCAGACGGCCCGCCTCGTCCCAATCGCTTTGCTCCATCGCCTTCCGCATCGCGATCGCGATCGACGCGATCCGATCGAAGTTGCGATGAATGGACTTGTCGCCATCGATGTGGCCTTTCATCACTTCCCAATTGTTGATGCCGGAGTTGCGGGGCGCGCCGGTGTAAGCCAGCACGAAACGCCGGTCGAGCTCGTCCGCGTCGACCGGCAGACTCCGGCGGACGATTCCGGCGGGTCCCAGTTCGATGGCCGACACGCCGCCGTACATTGCCGGATAATAATCCTGCGCGCCGGTGGGGACCCGGATCACCTGCGCTTCCACGTTCTGCGCAACCTCGCGGATCTTTTCCAGCGCGTATTTGCGGCCAGTCAGCCTGTTCAATGCGGACGCGACTGAAATCATCAGCGCGGACGAACCCGAGATACCCGCGCCCGCCGGAGCTTCCGATGCCGACTCCAGCGTGAGCCCCTGCCCGGGCGCGAAGAATCGGACGAGCAGCGCAAGCAGCGGCAACCGGTACCGCTTCGCGGAATACAGGTCGTCGAACGATTCGAAGGTCTCTTCTTTGCCGAGATCGCGCGACCGCAGTACGATACGCGAATCGTCACGCGTGGCGATGTCGCAGTATGTGTAGCGATCGACGGCGAAATTCACCGTAACCACGTTGTCGTGGAACAGATACAGCGGCCAGATGTCGAGGGTCGCGCCCGCCAGATCGACGCGGCAGGGCGCTTTTGAAGAGACGCGCATGTTGTAGTGACGGGGACCTTTAGAGCGCACAGGCTGGTCGTGTCCGTTGTGCGCGATCATGCGGAAGTTACGAACATAGCATAGGGAGCGAACCAGGAAGCGAACCCTGCGCGGCGCCTGCCGCATCGAATAAATCGTGATTGCGGTCTCCGATCTGGTGCAGGCCCGCCGTATAGCTCCCGTCTTGTTGACATCGCCGCACAACGGACTCGCGCCTGTGCGGCTACTTTGGGACCGTTATGCGCGGCAACGAAAACTTTCTGTCGGCACGGCCCCGCACAGACCCCGTCCCGAATCGTGGGGTAACGCAGGGTTGCACGCGGCCTGGCTTGGGCACAGCACAGTATTGATCAAAATCGACGGCGTCACGATCGTGACCGATCCCGTCTTCAGTACGCGAATTGGCATCAACATCGGACCGCTGACGATCGGGCTGAAGCGGCTGGTCGAGCCGGCGCTGCGGGCGAAACAGATGCCGCGCCCCGACCTGATTCTTCTCTCGCACGCCCATATGGATCATTTCGATCTTCCGAGCCTGCGCGCGCTCGAATCGAAAGCAACGCGGGTGGTCACGGCGGCGAAAACGGCCGATCTGCTTCGGGTAAAAGGCTATGGCAGGGTAGAGGAACTTGGCTGGGCGAGACGGCGCGAATCGGAGATGTCTCCGTGCGGGCGTTCGAGGTGAATCACTGGGGCGCGCGGATGCGGTCCGATACGCACCGGGGATTCAATGGTTATCTCATCGAAACACCGCGTTATCGCGTAGTATTCGGCGGCGATACGGCAATGACCACCTCTTTCCGCGCGTTACGTTCCGCGCGGCGTCTGGATCTCGCGATCATGCCGATCGGCGCCTACAATCCGTGGATCCGCGCGCACTGCACACCGGAACAGGCTTTGAAAATGGCCGACGAAGCGGGCGCGGAGACGATCCTGCCGGTGCATCATCAGACATTTCAACTGAGCAGCGAACCGGCATACGAGCCGATTGAAAGGTTGTCGTCCGCGCTGGCGAGCAGGCCGGAGCGCCTGGCCCTGCGGGAGATCGGGCAGGAGATTCATCCGGGCTGAGAGTCTGTGTTACAAAGGGAACTCTCTCTGCGTCAGACGATCAACCCAGATGACATTGAACCGCGGCTCTCAGCGTGCGATCATTGCGATCTTTTTCTCGCTGTTGGCGGTAGTGTACGCGGTGGCGTGGTTCCTGCCCGCGATCAGTCTCGATCACGACGGCGCCGGTTATTTGGTGACCGCCAGGGCAATAGCCACCGGACAGGGTTACACGATTGAAAGTCTGCCCTCGCCGATTCCGCAAACGAATTTTCCGCCGCTCTTTCCAGCCGTGCTGGCCCTGTTCACGCTTGTATCGCGGCAGACGCAGTGGCTGAAACTGCTGCCGCTTGCATGCACCGCCGGATGGCTCGTACTGACGCGCAAGCTGCTGCTGAAAATGGGCGCGTCGAGAAACGGCGCGATGTTCCTGCTGGGGTTGACGGCGGCATCGCCGGCGGTTGTTTTCCTGAGCACGAACCTGCTTCCGGAATCCCTTTTCGCGTTGTTGGTGACGGCGGCGCTGCTGGCGTTGCTTGAAGAACGCGCTCTGCTGGCCGGGGCTTTTGTGGGACTCGCCACATTGACACTAACCGCCGGGGCGCCTTTGATCGTGGCCTGCATTCTCACGCTTGTGGTGCGTCTGCGGTTTCGCGGCGCCTTGATTCTCGCAGCCGTCGCGATGGCGATCGCGGCGCCCTGGTTTGGGTGGTCGCTGGCGCACGTCACCCACGATGGAAGCCATACGAGCTACGCGGCATCGAACATTCTCACAGGCCTGGCCGCCAATGAAAAGCTCGTCGTAGCGGGCCGCAATCTGCTGTTGCTTCTTACCAGCCCGTTTTGGCTGCTGGCAGGGCTGCGTAACGGCATCTCCGTCGTCGGGACCATTGTGATTCTGACGTGGTGTTTCTATGTCAGAAGGCAGCTGGTGCCGGATCTGTTCGTTGTGCTCTACTGTCTTGGCCTTCTCTGCCGGATATCGCCTCCCGAACTTCCGGTGGCGGCGATATTGCCTCTCGTCTTATGGATCGTATGGCGCGTATTCCGGCTGATGGGGAATCGAGAGGCGCTGGCGGCACTGGTCCTGATTGCCGCCGCGTTCCCTTTGTGGGCGGATGCGACCCGGATATTAAGGGCGCGGGTCAGCGGATATTTTGCGATTGAAGGCGCGCCCGCCGACGACTGGAACGAGATGCAGAGGCTGTTCGGTTTCATTCGAGCCAATACGGCGCCCGACGGCATTCTGCTGGCGAATCTCGATGGAACGTTTTTCCTGAATACGGGGCGGAAGGCGATCCGGGGGTTTGCGCCCAATGGCTACGATCTGTTCTATGCGGCGCGGCAATCGGCGGCAACGCCCGATCAACTGTCGAACGCGATCGAGCGCGAGCGGGTCAACTACGTGGTGCTCACGCCCGACCGGGGCCTTGCGGAATCCGCCTCGTTCCACAAAAGCGTGGAAGCGCTGGAACGAGGGGGCGTGGTGGAGCCGGTCAGCATTCCCGGAGTGTCGCGGGATTACAGGCTGTTCAGGGTTACCACTCACTGAAGTTTCAAATCAGGACCGGGAGCTAACCAAAGTGGTCTTGTTTTGCGGCGTTGCCCGGCTATAGCGTTAAGTCAGATGACGCCGTTGTTGTGGTCGGTCAACCTGTTCGTGCTCTCCTCGACGATCTGCGCCACGATGGTGTTTCTTTGCGGCGCGAAACGTCTTGAGATCGCCCTGGCTACAGTGCTCGGCGTGACGCTGGGCGCTCTATTCCATATTCCCGCCAACTTCCCGCCGGCGCAGGTTATGATCTGGCTGGCATGGTGGGGCGTGGGCGGGTTTCTCATCACGACCGCCGGCATTTACCGCACGCAAACCGATCGCGGCGCGAGGATGCGTCTGGTGCGGAAGATGGCCTTCACTCCGGTGGCTGCGCTGATCGGGAATCTTCTGGTGACGGTTTCCGCCAAACTGACGCCGTTCACGCTGGATCGCTACCTTTACGCCGCGGACGGCAGCTTCGGTTTCCAGCCGGGCTTCGCGTGCCGCGCATTGCTCATGCGGCACGAATGGCTGCGGCTGACCAGCGGAATCGCCTACGTTAATTTACCGGTCCTGGCGATGGCGCTTTACCTTCTGGTCCACCGCCGGAATCCGGCCGACGCGTCCCGGGTAGTCCGGCTGCTGTCGGCGGTTGGAATCGCCGGGTATTGCATGTACTACTTCTTTCCGGCCGCCGGAAGCGAGGTCGTGCTTGGATCGAAGTTTCCGTTCCATCCACCGGATATCTCATCGTTGAGTCTGGAGCCGATTCGGGTGGCGTTCGCGCCGCGCAATTTCATGCCGTCGCTGCACACCGCGTGGTGCCTGGCGATCTGCTGGTCCGCGCGGACGTTGACAAGAGTGTGGCGGACCATCCTGATGGCAATCGTGGCTCTCACCCTGCTGTATACGCTTTCCTGCCATTACCTCGTGGATATGGTGGCGGCGGTTCCGTTTACGCTGGCCGTGTATGCGGCAGTGGAGAACCGGATGCCCTGGAACGATCCCGCTCGGCGTTTGGCGTTGTGCGCGGGCGCGGCGTGTTTTGCGGCATGGCTTGGGGTGTTGAGATTCGGGACGGCCTTGTTGCTGGTTTCTCCGGTTATAAGCTGGACGGCGTTCGCACTGACGGTCGCTCTCAGTTGGTATTGCCTTTATGCCGAACCGGCGGTCAACGAGTGCACGCCCATCGCAACGGAAGAAGATCTCTCTCTGTCTTCGGCGCTGGTTACATAGTCCAAGGTCGTCAGTAAGGGGAACTGGCCGCTTTGCTACTGTAGAAATTCAGGGGCGGTTAGCTCAGCTGGTTAGAGCACCTCGTTTACACCGAGGGGGTCTGGGGTTCGAATCCCTAACCGCCCACCATCGCTCACAATGTTCCGGCCTTCACGCGGCGAAGCCCCGACCGAGCGGTAGGATGAATGAAAGATGACCGTTGACGAGCGGATTGAGTTTTTGATGCAGTCCATTGAGTCGCATGATCGACAGATCGGTGAGTTAGTGGAACGCATGGATAAGACCGCGGCGAATATCGATGCCTTGGGCAGCAAAGTCGATGCCCTGAGTACAAAAGTCGATAAGCTGGTGGAGACGACACAGCTCAATTTCGACCGGCTCACCACGGCCATGTTGGGTCTAACCGAGCACGTCGCCGATCATCAGCGTCGAATCGAAAGACTGGAGCGGTGAGCCGTCGGCTCCGCACCTCTCAGACTCTGTAGTGGTCGGCGCGCCAGGTCTTCACCGATTTCTTGATATCGTCCATGGAAAGGCCTTCATCGGCCGCTCTGCGCGCCAGCTCGGCAAACTCATCGTCCGAAGCAAACCGGAGCGCGATGATCTGTTTGATGTTGAGGCGATGATCGAGGAGTTTGCCGGTCAGAACGAAATGCCGGAGATTCTCCTCCGCCCGAATCGCGCGGTCCTGCGCTTTCAGCGGAAAAATGCGGCTGAAGAAGAACTGCAGAATCATGGCGAAGGTAACGATTACGAGCAACGCATCGGTGGTGCGCTGACCGCTGATGAACAGGTGCTTGTAGAAGTTATACAGCGAACCGATGAACGCGAAGACTATCAGTCCGAACAGGACAAAGTGGAACATCGGCACGAGCTGCGTGTGCTTCGCATAACTTTGCTCTTCCATCGTTGCGGCCCTCCTGGGGCCTGTCTGGTGATTATAGCCGCAAAAAATGGGGAGCATTGGGTTGTAAACTGAAGCTGACATGATCACGATAAGACCCAGCGACGATCGGGGCAAGGCCGACCACGGCTGGCTGAACTCCAGGCAAACGTTTTCCTTCGCCAATTATCACGACCCCGCGCACATGGGATTCCGTGCGCTTCGGGTCATCAACGAGGATCGCATCGCTCCCGGAAAAGGGTTCGGCGCGCATGCTCATCGCGACATGGAGATCATCACGTACGTGCTCGAAGGCAGTCTGTCGCATAAGGACAGCATGGGCGAAAATCACGTGATCGTGCCGAACACGATCCAGGCCATGTCGGCGGGAACGGGGATCGTGCACAGCGAGTTCAACCCTTCGGAGGACCAAACGGTGCACCTTCTGCAGGTCTGGATCGAACCGGCGATGGAGGATGTGGAGCCGTCTTACCAGCAGATTTCATTTGCCCCGGCGGAGAAGCGCGGCCAGCTCAGACTTCTGGCGGGTCCGCACGCTAACGGGAACGGAGCCTCGGCGGTCATTCACCAGGACGCCAGGGTATTTGCATCCGAACTTCGGGTTGGCGAAGCTCTGAGCTATCCGCTTGCGCCCGGACGATTCGGATATATGCAGGTGGCGCGCGGGAACGTGCTGCTCAACGGACAAAAGCTCGGGGAAGGCGACGGCGCGGCCATCAGCGAAGAACGGGAGCTGTCATTAGCGGGAGCCGCACCAGATGGCGCCGAGTTTCTGCTTTTCGATCTGGCGTAAAGGAGCGGGCGATGCAGGACGTCAACGTGGTGGTGGTTTTCTATTCCCGCACCGGATCGACGGAGCGCCTGGCGCTGGCGGCCGCCGTCGGAGCCGTGCAGGGACGGGCGCTGATCCGGCTGCGGCGGCTGCCCGACAGCGCCGATGAAGCAACCATCGAGAGCTCGCCTGGGTGGAAGGCGAACCGCGCGCGCATGAACAAGGAATTCGTGGCTCCGCGGGAAGCCGATGCGTTGTGGGCCGACGCGATAGTCATGGGAACGCCTGACGGCGGCGATATGCTCTCAACGGAGTTCAAACGATATTTCGAATCGCTTGAGGCTTTGCGCGGGCAGGGAAAGCTGGAGGGGAAAATCGGCGCGGCGTTCACGCAGGGATCCTCGACTGGTCCTCTTTACGAGGCGATCGGCGGACTCGGTTTGATAACGGTCCCGGCGATTCCAAACTCGAATATAAAGGAGGCTGCCCGATTGCAGGGCCGCGCGGTTGCGGAGGCAGCGCGATCCCGGCGAGCCGCTGTTGCGGCGGTGTAAGCTGGTCGGGGAGACAAGCATGCCAGGGGACACGCATCGAATAGCCGCGGAAATGCACGAGAAGGCCGCTCACGCTCACCGGGTTGCCGCGGAGCGTCACGGCAATGAGGACCACCTTTCCGCTCACGAGCTGTCAAGACAGGCGCTGGATCACGCCACGCGCGCCTTCGAGATGTCGCAGGAAGCGCATCGGAAATCCGCGGCGGCCGCGAGTAAACCCGAGTAGGTTCAAGCTAAGCCAAATCGAACTTCGTCTGGTGCAGCAGGGCGTCGCTCTTCACGAGAACCGATTTTCCGACGATTTCTTCGATCTCCTGCAGGAACGAATTGTGATTGCTCTTGAGCACCTTTGCAACTTCCGGGTTCACCCGCAATACCAGGTTGGAATGCTCCGCGTCGAACGATTTGCGCATTTTCTGCGCCTCCTGCAGGATCTCGCTCACTACAGTCCCGACGCTCTTGATATAGCCGGCTCCGTCGCAGTACGTGCATGGTGAACACAGGGTCCGTTCCAGCGACTGCTTGACGCGCTTGCGCGTAATCGCCACCAGGCCGAAATCATTGAACTGCAGGATTTTGTAAGGAGCGCGATCGGCGCGCATGGAGTCCTCAAGGGCAAGCATCACCTTCTGACGGTTTTTGCGCTCGTCCATGTCGATGAAGTCCACCACGATGATGCCGCCAAGATCGCGCAGGCGAATTTGCCGCACGATCTCCTTGACGGCATCAATATTGACTTTGACAATGGTGTCCTCGAGGCGATTGGATTTGCCCACGTACTTGCCGGTATTGATGTCGATGGCGACGAGGGCCTCCGTCTGGTTGATGACGATATGGCCACCGGACTTCAGCCAGACCTTCGGGCGCAGCGCCTTCTCGACTTCGGCCGTGACCCCGAACTCGTCGAAAATCGGGTTCGACCGCGTGTACAATTTCACGCGCCCCACCAACGCCGGCTGGAATCGCTCCACGAAGCTCAGGATGCTCGCAAACAACTCCTCGTTATCCACCCAGATCGTTTTGAACGATGTGGTGAGCTGATCGCGCAGAATCCGCTGCACCAGATCCAAATCGTGGTGCAGCAGTACGGGGGCGGGCTTCCTCTCGGCCTTCTGGCGCATGTCGAGCCAGAGGTTGTAGAGGAAGTGCATGTCGCTCTTCAACTCTTCTTCACTCTTGTTTTCGGCCGCGGTCCGGCAGATGAAGCCGCCGGGAACTCCCTGGCGATGCGTCTGGAGAACGCGCTTCAACCGTTGGCGCTCCTCATCGGACGGAATTTTTCGCGAGACGCCGACGTGCTCGACGGTCGGCATGTAGACAACGAAGCGGCCGGGCAGAGCGATATGCGATGTGATTCGCGCGCCTTTCTGCCCCAGGGGCTCTTTGGCGATTTGAACGATAATCTCCTGGCCTTCTTTGAGAAGATCGGAGATGGATGGAAGCGGCGGGCGCTCGCGCTCGGCACGGTCCCTGCCGCCGCGCTGGTCCTGTTGTCTGGTTTCTCCGGATTGTTCTTTGGGTTGTTCCGAAGGTCCCGCCTGGCCGCGTTCTTCGCGGCGTGACGCGACCCCGCGGCCTTCCCCTCTTGCTTCAGCTCGCCCTTCCGGCTTGGGCCCGGTGGAGTCGGATGCCTGCCTTTGGCCTTCGTCGCCCACCTGGCCTTCAGCCGGTTGGCCGCCGCGCATCTTGCGGCGCATCCGGCGCGATACACGGTGAGGGTAACGGTGGCCTTGTTCCCTCAGGGCAGCGGTCAAACTGGTTGGAATGCGCGCTGGTTCCGGACCCTCTTCGCTGCCTTCGGAGGGCACGCTGCCTTGGGAGGGCGCCTCATTCTCCTCTTCGAATACCTCGGAGGCCCGAACATCAGCCGCGAGCTCGGCTTCAGCAACTTCGGCGGCGCTCAGCCCCTCTTCATCATCCGCGGGGGCAGCAGCCGGAACCTCTCCTGGCTCTTCTTCAGGCGCAGACGCCTCCACGGCTTTCTCTGTCGCCGCGGGCTGTTCCGCCATTGCCGAAGCTACCCAGGCGGCCACTTCGCCGAACCCAGCCAGCGGGTGTTCGACGGGCAACGCCGATTCCACCTGCGGGGCCTCGCCTGCGTTTTCGACCTCACGGGCGTCTTCCGGAGAATACTTGGCCAGCGACTCGCCCGGCAGCACCATGAAATCGTCATCGGACTGAGATGTCCGGGAGCCGGGCGCGAGTGCGGGCTCCGTTTCGCGCTCGTTTTCATTTTCCGTTTCAGGAAGGCCAGTGACCTCAGTCCGGGGCGAAAAGAACTTCGAATCCGGCAGACCGCCGCCGCGTCCCCCACGGCGACGCCGGCCACGGCGTCCGCGGCCGGCACGATCGCCCCGGCCGTCGCGGCCGCCTTCCTGCTTGTGCTCCGCGCCGGCAATATCAGCTCCGGCAACAGGCACCGCGGACGCTGCAGTTACGGAAATCCCGCCGGGGGGCAGCGGTTCGACCGGTGGGGCGGTTCCATTTCGTTCCGGCTCCGGCTTATCCGCACGGCCTGAATCGCGGCTCGCGTCGAAAACCGGACCGCCGGCGCCAGCGCCTCTTTCCATCTTGAGGACCTTTTCCTCGACTGTGCTCACTACCGCGTCGTATTCCTCGTTATCCTCAAAAAAGTCCGAAACGTACAGAAAAGCGTCGCGGTCCAGCCCGATATCGACGAATGCGGACTGCATTCCGGGTAATACGCGCGTGACGCGCCCCTTGTGGATGCTTCCCGCCAGGGAATATTCTTTCTCGCGTTCGTGGAACAGTTCCACGACCTGGTCGTCCTCGAGGATCGCCACTCTTGTCTCGTGGCGTCCCGCTGAGACGATAAGCTCTTTGGACATGCATTTCTCCCGTTGGGCTCCGTGAAGAGCTCGGACCGGAGAAGAATCTGGACCCGAAAAAGAAAGCCGCTGCCCTGCGTAAGGATCGTGCCGCCTCGGCGCAGAGGCCTGGCACAACCGAAAATCAAAAACTTCTCACGCCAGCCGGAGGGTGGAGTACAACCGCATCGCTATTGCTCGACACCCAACATCGGCACGGGGGCCGCTCATGTTCGGAAACCCGAAACAAAATCGCTTCGGGCGGCAGGCAACGAAACCTTCTCAGTTCACCATGCCCGATCCGAGAGTCTCCATGGCTCCCAACTTCAAATTAAAATACCTTCGACAACCCTGCCGACGGACTCCGGAAACGCCGCCGTCCCCTCCCGTCCGTCACCACAAACTCCGCTTGCAACAAACTTGAACCAGCTAAACCCGATCAGCTAAACCCGATCAACGAAACCCGACTAACGAAACCCGACTAACGACAACTCAGTTCACAAACCTGCGAACTCTCACGCTGTTCACCAGACCCAGCATAAGAAACGTGGACCAGATGCTCGATCCGCCGTAGCTCATCAACGGCAGTGGTATGCCCGTTACCGGCATCCGCCCCACCACCATTCCAACATTCACCAGTATATGAAATAACAGCAGCGCGCCGACACCCATGCAGACATACATTCCCGCGCGGTCGGGAGCGGTTTGGGCATTTTGCACGATTTGCATGAGCAAAACGAAGTAGAGAACCATCACGACCATAACGCCGATAAACCCATGCTCTTCGGCAAACGCGGAGAATATAAAGTCGGTGTGCGGCACGGGAAGGAAGCGCAACTGCGTCTGGCTGCCCTTGGTAAGGCCCTTTCCCCAGGTTCCCCCCGCGCCCACGGCAATCTTCGACTGAATCAACTGATATCCCGTCCCCTGCGGATCGCGTTCGGGATCGAGGAAACTGACGATGCGGGCCTTCTGATATGCCTGTAACGAGACAAAACCAACAGGCAGAACGATCAACGCAACCACTGCTATCGCCAGCCAGTATTTCCACGGCATCCCCGCCAGGAACACCCCGATTGCGAGGATCGGAAGATAGGTCAGCGCGGTGCCCAGATCCGGCTCTTTGGCGATCAAAGCCATCGGAACGAGGATCGCGCCGCCCAGCTTGAGAAGATCGCGCAGTTCGAGCACATCCTTTTGCAGTTCGGTCAGAAAGCGCGCCACGAGGAGGACGATCGCGATCTTGGCGAACTCGGAAACCTGCAGGTGAATGCCGGCCGGCAGCGCGATCCAGCGCGTGGATCCGAAAGCCCGCTTGCCAATCGCCAGCACCGCGATCAGCAGTACCAGGGAAGCGAAGTAAAGCGGGTAAACGTGCGACATCAGCGCGTGGTAATCGAGGCTGGTCGCAATCCACATCAGCAGAATGCCGGCGGCGATGTAGATGACTTGCTTCCACCAGGAGCCCTGCCAAACGGTATCGTGGGTCGCGCTGAAGATCTGCAGAACGCCGAGCGCGCAGATGATCATCACGACGAAAAACATCGTCCAGTCGAAATCTTTGATACCGGCGAACTGGAACATCTATCTTGTGGTCCCCGTGTTACCTTCGCTTGCGTCCCTGGCTGCGTCCTGCACAGAAGCGGCCGGCAACAGCGCCGAAACGATCGCATTGGCGGGGTTTGACCTCTGCAGCTGCCTGGCCGCCTCGGCCTCGGCAGTCCTGATTTTTTTATCGAAGTATGCCTTAATGATGTCGCGCGCGGTCGGCGCGGCGTGTGCGCCCTGGACGCCGACGTTTTCCCAGAGCACAGACACGGCGATTTCGGGCTTGTCGCAGGGAGCGTAGGCGACGAACCAAGCGTTATCCTTTATGTCGCGGTGTGCCTTCTCATAGTCTGCCGAGGCCACCTGCGCGGTGCCGGTTTTTCCGCAGACGTCGAGACCCGGGATGCGGGCGCGAATGCCGGTGCCGCCCTCGTTGACGACGCCGTACATGCCGGAAACAACCTTCTTAACATTGTCCGGATTGAGCGCCCACTCGTGCGGCTGCTCGGTTTTCGTGGCGGAGAGAAGCAGATGCGGCGTGTGCCAGACTCCGCCCATGCCTATTCCGCTGATCGCGCGCGCCAGTTGCAACGGAGTGACGGTAGTCTGGCCCTGGCCGATTGATACCGAGATTGTCTGGCCAAGGTACCATTTCTGGCGATAGTTGCGCATCTGCCATTCCGGCGAGGGCACGATGCCGCTCGCTTCGTTCGGCAAATCGATGCCGGTTTTGGCTCCATAGCCGACCTGTTGGGCATAGAAGGCGATGCCGTCGATGCCGGTTTTGTTGCCAACGCCATAGAAATAGGCATCGCAGGAAGCCACGATGCCGCGATGCAGCGTGACATCTCCGTGCACTTCGAGACACTTATAAAAATGTCCATAGAAGCTCGCCCCGCCGGCGCAGTGGAACACGGTGTTTTCGTCGATTGCCCCGGTTTCGAGGCCCGCCAGCGCCACGATCGGCTTGAATGTCGAACCGGGCGCCCATTGCGCCTGAATGGCGCGATTGAGCAGAGGATTTCCGGGATCGCTGGTCAGTTCCTTCCAGTCCTTCGATTTGATCCGTACCGCGAATTTGTTGGGGTCGAAGTTGGGGCGGGATGCCATGGCCAGAACCTCGCCATTCTGCGGATTCAGCGCCACCACCGCGCCGCGCGCATGCGGGTAATCGACAAGGCTTTCGTCCAGCGCCAGTTCCACCACTGCCTGCAGATCGAGATCGATCGAGAGTTGCAGATTCCGGCCCGGTTTGGCTTCCTTGACTCCCAGCACCTCCCGCTCTCTGCCGCGGTTGTCCACCACGGATTGCCGCTCGCCATCGACGCCCATCAGGGTTTCGTTGTACTGCTTTTCGATTCCGGTCTTGCCGATGATCTGTCCCTGGTTGTATTTCGCGTAGTCCGGAATATCCAGCTCGGATTCGCTGATTTCGCCGGTATAACCGATCACGTTCGCGAGAATGCCATTCTCCGGGTAGAGCCGCCGTTGCGACTCGATCAATTCCATCTCGGGGAACGTGTCCGGATCGCGATGCGCTTCGACGAACGCCAGTTCGGCGGGCGTCAGCTCTTCCTTGATAATGATGGGCTCATACTTCGGGCGATTCTTATACCGTCCGACTTTCCGCATCAGATCGTCATAATCGAGATGGAGACCGTCGGCGATCTCGTGCAGATGCTCCTGTTTCAGATTCTCCCGCGAGAGGATCAGGCTCCAGGTCGAATGGTTGTCGACAATCACGCGGCCATCGCGATCCAGAATCTTCCCGCGGGGCGCCACGATCGGTAACGCTTTGATTCGGTTACGCTCCGCGCGTTCGTTGTAGATTTCCGGGCTCTTGATCTGCAATTCCCAAAACCCGGTCACGAGAAACAAGAAAATTGCGACCGCAAGATATTGAAACACGGCCATTTTTGCCGAGGCAAAACTGGGATCGTCCCGCAGCTGAATTTTGCCGGGGCTGCTTTGCTGCTCGATATGTTCGAGAGAAGGGAAGCGCACGTTAGCGCCGAAGCTGATTTCAGATTAGCAGAAAGGGGGAAAGGGTGCTCCAATGCAATGTAAACCCGATGTCATTCTGAAACAGCATAAGGAAGGCACTACTGATAGCCGCGCCAATACCGCTCGATTTCCCACAGCGGCGAGCCAGCCATCGCGGCCCGAACTGTGGCCATGACATTTTCGTACTGCCCGGAAGTGAAATTTGACCAGCCTGTCCTGGCCGCTTCATTCCATGAATGGCGAAACCCTCCGACGTTCTTTGACGCCATCTTTCAAAAGCGCCCTGTCAATCGGCGGGTGAAGAGCCCGAACACGGTCATTGGAGTGGTGTCCCCCACATACAAAACCTGCCTTGAGATAGATGTTGATGAGTTTTGCAGCTATACCATGGGTAGGCTCTATTTCGCGAGCCTGAGCGCTGGCTATGACTGGCAGCCCATGATGCAACCGATGTTTATGTTCGTCTATGGAATAGAGCATCAGGCGATATTTATCACAGTCGCCCAAATGGACTGGAAGAGGAGGTTTCGATCCCCTTCCAGCGTCGGCCGTCTTCGGCGCCCGAGTCGTTTCCCGGCATTGCCCTATCCTACGTGACGGCTGCCCGCATTTTGCCCTATCTCAAGACAAAAGGCCGAAAAGCCAAAAGTCCCGTGAGGAGGCGGATCAGCGCTCCTCTGTTTTCAATTCCACTCAGCGCAACTGCCAGTGCTTCGGATTGCGTCGCCCGTGGAAACACGCAATCACCACAATCCGGGTCTCTTCCACGAGGAAGAACAAACCGTAAGGGAACCGCCGGACTCCGGCCCGCCGCCGCCCTTTTTCTACTACTGCATAACGCAGGGGCTGTCGGAAATTGCCTCGACGGTATCCACTACCGCTTCCGCGAAACGCTGCGCGAGTTCCGGACGGATGCTTTCGTAGCGCGCCAGCGCTTCCTTTAGCTTCGCGTCCGCCTCGGGCAGCCAAACGACCGGCAGCGTCACTGCTTCTTAAACAGGCTCGCCCTGACTTGCTCCCATGAAATGACATCCGAAGGATTCTGCTCGTATTGGGCGACACGGTAGTCGAGTTCGGCCCGCTGTTCGTCGGTCAGCCCCGGTGCGTCCGCTTCGAGACTTTCCCACAGCACGTCGAGCAACTCGAACTTCTCCGCCGCGGACAGGCTGCCGATTTCATTTTGCAAATTGCTCATGCAGTCACCCTGCCTCTACTGTACGAAACGAATGGGCGCACGGGTTAGATTGCCGCAACGTCAGCAGGCCAGGTCTTCGCGGACAATCTTGAAACCGTCCAGATTCCCCAGCACAGTCAGCGCGACATTTTTCTGGTCGAAGAAGGTCTGAGCGACGCGCTGCACGTCCTCCGCCGTCACCTGCTCGATGCTCTCGGCCAGTTCATCCAGCGAGAAGAAGCGCCGGAAGTGCATCTCCTGCCTGGCCAGATTCGACATCCTGCTGGAAGTCGACTCGAGGCTGAGCATCAGCGACCCTTTGAGATGATCCTTCGCGCGCCGCACTTCCTCGGCCGGCGCGATCTCCTGCTTCAAGTCGGTGAATTCCCGCAGGACCGATTCGACCACCTGCTTCGCCGATTCGAGCGAAGTGCCGGCGTAAACCGACAGGCATCCGGTGTCGCTGTATGGGTTCAGTTCCGAAAACACAGCGTACGCCAGTCCCTGCCGCTCGCGAATATTCTGGAAAAGCCGCGAACTCATCCCACCGCCCAGGATTGTGTTCAGGACATAGCAGGTGAACCGGTCTTCATGCGGGATCGGATAAGAAGGCACCCCCAGGCACACATGCACTTGTTCGAGATCCTTCTTCGACCTCAGCGAAATCCGCGCGTGCGTTGCCGGAGTCGCCTGCGGCGGTTCGGGAGCCGCTGCCGGGAGCGTCTCAAAGCGCTCGCGCGCCAGGTTCACCAGCCGGTCATGCCCCAGATTCCCGGCGGCGGTGATCAGCAGATTGGACGGCGTATAGACGCTGCGATAGTAATCCTGAACCATCGCCCGATTGAAGCGCTTGACAGTCTCGCGCGTACCCAGAATAGGTTTGCCGAGCGAGTGGTCCTTCCAGAAGTTGGACGAAAAAATCTCGTGAACCAGATAGTCGGGGCTGTCCGCGTCCATCTTGATCTCTTCCAGAATTACGCCTTTTTCCTTCTCGATATCCTCATTGCGAAATGAGGGGTTCAACACGAGATCGCTCAGCACGTCCAGGGCGATCGGCAGATGTTCGTCGAGCACCTTGGTGTTGAAGCAGACCATCTCCTTCGCGGTAAAGGCGTCGAGATTGCCGCCGATCGAATCGACAGACCGCGCGATGTCCTCGGCCGACCGGTTCGCCGTACCCTTGAACAGCATGTGCTCTATGAAATGCGAGATGCCATTCTCTTCCGCAGTCTCGCGCCGGGAACCGCTGGAGACCCAGATTCCTACCGAGACCGAACGCACGGAGGGCATTGACTCGGTGATGACTTTGATTCCGTTCGGCAGAGCGGTGGTCAGAATATCGCGTTCCCCCGTGGGCGCCTGCGCGACTGCGTTTTGGGTAGATAACAACGTGGTGAACCTGCTTAATTTGTACCATTTTCGTTCTTCGGCTTGGACGCGTCGCCGCATTACTGCCTGTAATTGACATCATGTGTTACACTCAAAGATATGCCGCAAGCCCTTGTAGGGATGGAACTTAGAGAGCTGCGGCAAACCCTTCCGGCGGACCAGCCCGCATACCGTGCCGCGCAGCTCTATCGCGCAATTTACAGGGAAAAGGTTGGCGATCTGATACAGATTTCCACCTTGCCGGCGCGTGTCCGCTCCGAACTCGCGGCGCATGCCGAGCTGGGACTTCCCGAACTCGATCGACGCTATGAATCGGTCGATGGCACGCGCCGATACCTGCTGCGCCTGGGCGACGGACGCACAGTTGAGACCGTCCTGATGCCCGAGGGCGATCGGGACACGGTCTGTATTTCAAGCCAAGTCGGGTGCCCCGTGGATTGCAAATTCTGCATGACGGCGCTGATGGGACTCGAACGTTCCCTCACGGCCGGCGAGATTGTGGGTCAGGTCCTGTTTGTGGCGCGGGACAACGGCCTCCTGTCCGAGAAGCGTGCAGAAAACAAGCGTTTCAACATCGTGATGATGGGCATGGGCGAGCCTCTGCTGAACCTGCCCGCCGTCCTTAAGGCGACGCGGATTCTGTGCGACCCCGAAGCGGTGGGGATGAGCGAGCGGAGAATCACGATTTCGACATCCGGCATCATCCCGAAGATCGCGGAATTGGGTGAGGCCGAGGTGCGGCCCAAACTGGCGATCTCGCTGAATGCCTCGACAGAAGAGCAGCGGCGGGAATTGATGCCGATCACGCGCAAGTGGCATCTGAAAGACCTCATCGAGGCCTGCCGCGCCTATCCTCTGCGGCCATGGGAAAAGCTGACCTTCGAATACGTATTGCTGGGCGGCGTAAATGACACGGATGCGGACGCGCGCCGAGTCGTGAAACTTCTGGCCAACCTGAACTGCAAGGTCAACCTGATTGCGCTGAATCCGGGTCCCGGCATCCCTTATAAGACGCCCGCTCCCGAGCGCGTGCTTGCCTTTCAGCGGGAGATCGCGCGTCGCGGGATCCCGTGCTTCATCCGTAAACCGCGCGGGCTTGATATATTTGCCGCCTGCGGACAGCTCAAGCGGAATAACGCGTGAAGGTCATCGTTCCCCATTGCACAACGGTTGAAGAAGCGATCGTGCTGGTCGATCGGTCCGCGGACCATCTGTTCGAAGGCACGGGAGGCGGATCGGTCGAACTAGTCGAGCGGAAGACGAATTGGAACGGGCCCCTGATGGATTTCTCGCTGACCGCGCGCGTGGGCTTCATCTCTCTGCCGATCTCCGGCATGGTCATCGTCGACGAGGTCAACGTGACGGTCCACTGCGAATTGCCCGCATTGGTGAAAACGTTTGTCGGTGAGGATAAAATCCGTGCCGGCATCGAGCGCAAAGTGCGCGGCATGCTGGGGGCGTAGGCGATCCGGATGTCGGTAGAGAAAACCTCTCAATCGGACCTCCGGGCCTGCTTCAGCATCAACAACAGCATCGCCACCGGGGTTTTGGCCAGAATGCCATGCTGGGTTTCCGGTGGCATGTGGACGAAGGCTCCGGCGCGGACGTTTCTCTTCTCCTCGCCCAGCGTCAGTTCGGCTTCGCCTTTCACGAAGTACAGGACTGCCGCCATGGGCGCCGTATGCGCGGACAGTTCCTGGCCCTGTGCGAATCCGAAGGCTACGGCTTTCACCGCATCGTCGTTGAACACCGTGTGGCTCAAAATGCCTTTATCGGGTATGGGAACTTCCGTTTCGATGTTCTCGACGAAGGTGCATGGCGTCATGCTTTCATTGTGACCGCAAAAGGTGAGTCGGCGCCGCGGCGGACAAAACCGCACCCGCGTTTGGGCGTAAATCGTACAATAATGCTGTACAATAAAACGCACGCGACTCGAATGCCGGTCGAGACAACATATTCCAATCTTCGGCAGAATCTTGCCTCCGTGCTGGACCGGGTCTGTAATGACCAGGAGGTGGTGATCGTGCGGCGCCGGAATCACCGGGATGTTGCACTGATCGCGGCCGAGGAACTGGAGAGCATTCTGGAAACGGCGCATCTGCTGCGTTCGCCTGCGAACGCGAAACGCCTCCTTAGGGCGTTGCGCCGCGCCGATGCGCGCAAGACGATCCCCTCAACGGTTGACGAACTTCGCCGGGAGTTCGGTCTTGCCCGCAAAGAGTGATCGATCTGCCGTCTTCGAGGCCGAGTTTCGTGAAGACCTTCGCTATTGGATCGCGGCCGACTCGAAAATCGCGCTCCGCATCCCGACGATAGTTGAAGATGTTCTGGCCAGCCCGTTTTCGGGTCTGGGAAAACCCGAGCCGCTCAAATATGAGTTGGCTGGTGCGTGGTCGCGCCGGATCACCAGGGAACACAGGCTCGTCTATCGGGTCTATTCCGACAGAATCGCCTTTCTCGCGGCTCGCTATCACTATCAGGACTGAGGAATCGTCGCGAATCACTCGTATCTCAACGCCGTGATGGGGCTGACCTGCGACGCCCTCCGGGAAGGGAAGAACGCCGTGAGCGCCGCGGTTGCCGTTAACGTCAAAGCGGCCAGGCCCAACAGGACCGGATCGTTCACTTTCACGCCGAAGAGGATTCCGGAGACTACGCGCGAAGCCGCAAAAACGAACGGCAGCCCAAGCGCCAGTCCCGCGGCGATCAGCGCCAACGACTCGCCGAAGACCATGCGGAATAGCCGGGATTCCGGGGCGCCCAACGCCAGCCGAATTCCCAGTTCGCCCATGCGCCGGGCCACCGCGTAAGACAGGACGCCGTACAATCCGAAGCAGCCCAGCCCGAGCGCGAGCAAACCAAACGTGGAGGTCAGCCACATGATCAGACGATCCTGTCGCAGATTGCCGCTGACCTGCTCGGAGAGAGCTGTAAGTTGAGTAACAGGAAGATTGCGGTCCACCTTCCTCACTGCGTTGCGGATTTCAGCCATTCTTGCTGCCGGATCGCCGGTTACCCGCACCTCCAGACTTCCTCCGTAGACCGTTCCCTGCTGCATCGGGTAATAAGCCATCAGCGGAGGCTCCTCCCGTGCGCTGTTCACGCGCGCGTCCCCTACTATACCCACGATCTCCGTATCTGCCTTCGCGCCTGTGTCCGTGTAGCCAAACCGGCGCCCGATCGCGTTGCCGCCGGGGAAATAGCGGCGCGCAAGGGATTCACTGACAATGGCGACCGGAGGGGCGTCTTTCGTATCCCGGCCGGTGAAATTCCGTCCCGCGAGCAGGCGCATGCCGACCGTGGAAAAGTAGTCGGGTCCGATACGGTTCTCCTGGACCAGAACCTGCTCGCCCGGCCGGGCATCGTAGCCCGCAATCTTAATATCGGAAATGTCACGGCAGCTACTCGCCAGGCCGCACATGGCGACGGCGGCCGAGCGAACTCCGGGCACCGCTTCCACGCCGTCCACCAGGCGCCGATAGAGTTCCGGCAAACGTTCGCTTGCGTATCCCGCCGACTGGGGATTGATCCAGACCGTGACCACGTGCTCCTGGTCGAATCCCAAACGCACGTTTGCAAGGTTGCGCAGACTGTCGGCAAACCAGATCGCTCCCACCGCCAGAATGAGCGTGAGCGCCATTTGCGAGACCACGAGCAGCTTCTGCGTGTTGACGCGGGCTCCTTCGCGAACGCCGCGCGCTCCCGCCCGCAACGCGCTTTCGAGATCGACACGCGTGGCTCGAAGCGCCGGCACGAGGCCGAAAAGAAGCGTCGTCAGGGCCGACAGCGCGATAGTGAAACCGAGTATCCGGCCATCGGCGCTGGTGGAAAAAGGGGTTGGACCGGCGGTAGTGCCGAGTGTGCCGCGTACCAGTAATTCGCTTGCCGCGTTCGAGAAGGCCAGTCCGCCGGCCGCGGCGATCGCGGCCAGCAGAAAACTCTCCGTCAGCAGTTGGCGGATCAGCCGGCCACGCCCGGCGCCAAGGGCCAGACGAACGGCGATCTCACCCTGCCTGCGATTCGCGCGGGCCAGCAGAAGGCTGGCGGTGTTGGCGCATGCGATCAGCAGAATGAGCGCCACCACAGCCATCAGGGCGAACAACGGTCCCGTGAACCGGCGGCGCAGGAAATTGGAAAATCCCTGCGCAACCGGATCGAGGGACAGCCGTTGCCGCAGGGTAAGACGCCGGATTTCAGGATCGCCGATGCTCTCGGCCAGTTGCGCAACCGACTGCCGAAAAACGGTGTCCAGCGCGACGGCATGGGCTTTCGTCCGGACGATCAGGTTTAGCCACAGGATTCCTTCCTGATCCATCCACGGCTTATCCGGGTTGGAATTCATGGCGCTGAAGTTCTGCGAATAACGGACCGCCTGCTGCATGACCAGCGGGATCCAGATATCCGTGCGGGATTCGAGCCACATCCCGGTGAAACCGGCGGGCGCAACTCCCACGATCGTGAAATGGGAGCCGTTCAAAGCGAGCCCGCGGCCCAGCACACCGGTCGATCCGCCAAACCGGCGTTGCCACAGATCGTAACCGATCACGGCGACTGGTTGTCCCCCGCCGGTGCGGTTGTCTTCCGGGCCGATCATGCGCCCCAGCGCGGGCGATAATCCCGCCAAACGGAAAAATTCCCCGGAAACAAGTTGCGCGGAATGCGGCTCCGGGTCCCGATCTCCGTCCACCAGGACCCGCACGTCGGCGACCCGGCTCATGGCCGCGATTCCGTTATTGCCGGCCACCTTTCGCATCCGTTCGAACATGGGATACGAGAAGATGTTTTTCACCGAGGAGCGTGACAACGGATTACTTAATGCGAACAGCTGCTCCGGATGAGCCACGGGCAGCGGCCGCAGCAGCACGGCGTTCAGCACGGAGAACAACGCGGTGTTGGCGCCGATCCCCACCGCGAGAGAGAGCACGACGACCACCGCGAATCCGGGATTGTTCCACAAACGGCGCGCTGCGTAGCGCAGATCCTGCAGGAATCCGGCCAGCCAAGCTCCGGGACGAACATCCCGGACCAGTTCTTTCACTTGCTCGATACCTCCGAGCTGGATTCGCGCCGCGCGCAATGCCTCGTCCGGAGACATGCCGGCCCGCGTCTTTTCTTCCGCGAGGGTCTCGACATAGAAGCGAAGCTCGTCGTCCAGGTCCCGCTCTTTTCGCTCGCGTTGAAATGGATTGAAGAGAAGCTTCTTCATCGCGGACAACTCCCTCAACTGGCTTGGAGCGCTTGGGCGATGGCGACGGCAACGCGATCCCACCGCACTTTTTCAGCCTCGAGCTGGCGCCGTCCCGACTTGGTCAGGCGATAGTACTTAGCGCGCCGGTTGGATTCCGATTCGCCCCACTCCGAGGCCAGCCAGTCCTGGTTCTCCATGCGGTGCAGGGCGGGGAAGAGCGATCCCGGCTTCACCTGGAAGGTTCCGCTTGTCATCTGCTCGATCCGGCGCGAGATACCCAGGCCATGCAGCCGTTCGAGCGAGATGGCTTTCAGGATCAGGAGATCGAGTGTGCCGGGCAGCAGTTCCGCTGGTTCCATGACAGTTGCTCCTATAGACTGTCGATAGAATACGGCGGTTCATGCAGACTGTCAATAGGAAAAACGTTTTCGAGGCACCTGAACCGTTCAGATCGCCACTTCGCAGTCAGGCAGGACCTATCTTCCAGCAGCCACATCCGCCGCCAACCGGCGAAGATCGTTCTGCCACGCCGGATTACTCTCTCTTTCGATAAGCCTGCGCAGTGCAGCCAGATGAGCTTCGATCAGCGCCCTCCCCGCCGGGACTTTGACATCCGGCTCTACTCCCACGTTCTCCCAGTTGGTCTTCGTCACCGGATTCAGAGATTGCCCCACCGGAATGAAGGCTGTAAACAGCGGCGATAACCGCTGGAGACCGCGCCCCATGTGGGCGCCCCCACCGGTTCTTTCTCCGACGAGAGTCGCCCGCTTCAGCTGTTGGAGCGAATAGCAGAAATCTTCCGCCGCCGAAAAAGTCGAAGGGCCGACCAGGAGATACAGGTCCTGACTAACTGAACGACGCCCCGGTACGTTCCCCGACGTCCACAATTCGACGGTCCTGTCCTCGTCTCGCCAGTACATGTCCGTAAGATGCACTGGTTTCGCACTAAAGAAGTAGCTGGCAATGTAAGCTACCATCGGTGTGTTGCCTCCGCCATTCTGCCGGAGGTCGATGATGATCGCATCGAAATTAGCAAGGGCGGCAAGATACGCCGAGGCGGTCTCGCGACCCTCATTAAAATCCGCGAATGAACGCAGGTCAAGGTAACCGACGTTTCCCCGAAGGCTCTCGATCTTATAGAAACCGAAATTGAAGCGCTCACGGGCGTTCGGCGGCGGAGTGGACGGTTTTTGTGGTCCCGCAGGTTCGGGATCAAAGAACACAGCAATGTGCTTGTCTCCCGTAGCGGCACGCAAATCAGACGTAAGGCTTTCAGCGAACCGCTTCGCCGTTCCGGCTCCTTTGTATTCGCCTAACGCCTGTGCGGTACGCAGATTTCGGATCGCGATCTGCCCTGGCTCCGGAAGCACATAGCCGCCTTCGATCATCGACGCGAGCCGTTCAACGACAGAAGCGCGAGCGGCTTCATCGATTCGCGGATCGGTCTGGGATTGCTGGCCAGCCACAGGCGCGATGAGCAGAACGGTCGCCAGAAGCTGGAATGCGCGGGGATGCATATTGGTTCAATCGTGTTCCTTTCCGCTTTTCAGAATCGGAATGTCAAGCGTGCCGGGAAGCCGTTGCGCCGGTTCCATCGATTTGTCTCCTATAGAGTATCGATAGGTTACGGAATTTCGTATAGACTGTCAATAGGAAAGAGAACTTCATTACAGAAATGGCTTGTTGCGACGGATACTGATCCGACCTCCAAAGCATAGTTATCATTGCTTATGGCTACCAATCCGTACGCAAGTTATATGGCAGGCTTGGACCCGCTGGAAGTAACTCGGGCCACGCCCGCCCGGCTTGAAAATCTCCTTCGATCTCCCGCGCCGGAGAAGCTCACACTTTCACCCGCTCCCGGTAAGTGGAGCGTCCGCGACATACTCAGTCACCTCGCCGATTGCGAGGTCGTGTTTGCGTTCCGGCTGCGGCAGGCGCTGGCGGAGGACCACCATGTCATCCAGCCATTCGATCAGGATCGCTGGGCCGCGACCTATGGGGCCTATGACGCTCGTATGGCACTGGCCGCTTTCGCCGCGGTTCGCCAGTGGAATCTGGCGTTGATTGCGGGATTGAAGGCCGGAGATTTTGATAAACCTTTGAATCATCCCGAACGCGGCGACATGAGCTTGCGGACAGTGGTCGAGACCATGGCCGGTCACGATCTGAACCATTTGCGGCAAGTGGAAGCGCTGCTGGCACAGAGTGGCGTAATCGTGGCATGACCGTGTCCGCGGAACTCGCACAATCCATCCTCGCCGTTCCCCACTCGCGCATTCGCGAGATTGCGGATATCGCGTTTGACATGCCGGACGTGCTCAGCCTCTACTTCGGCGAATCCAATCAACCGACGCCCGCTTACATCAAGCAGGCGGCGGTGCGGGCGCTCGAAGCCGGTTTTACCTTCTACACCGAAAACGCAGGTCTGCTCTCATTGCGGGAGTCCCTCGCCGTGTATTACCAGACAATGCACGGCGTTTCTCTCGACCCGCGCCGCGAGGTCGTGATCACTGCGTCCGGCGTCCAGGCGTTGAACGTTGCCATTCGCTGCGTACTCGATCCCGGCGATGAAGCGCTGATCCTCACGCCGGCCTGGCCGAACGGCGCATCCATCGTTGCCATGTCGAACGCCCGCGCGGTGGCGATTCCCCAGCCGTTGTGCGGCGACTTCCAGAAACGGTACGAGATCGACTGGCAGGCGCTCGAAGCCGCCGTTACTTCGAGGACGCGGCTGTTGCTTTACACCTCGCCGTCCAACCCTCTCGGTTGGGTGGCCACACCGGGGGATCAGGATCGCCTCATTGCGTTTTGCCGGGCGCATGGTCTCTGGCTTGTAGCCGATGAGGTCTACGAGCGCCTCTGGTTTGACGGCGTTTCTGGCGACAATGCGCAACCCGGAACGCCCGTGCCGTCGATCCTTCGCAAAGTTACGCGCGATGATGCCGTCATCGTGATCCAATCGTTCAGCAAGAGTTACTGCATGACCGGCTGGCGCGTGGGATGGCTGGTGGCCCGCGCCGACCTCGCGCAAAAGGCCACCCGGATGAATGAGTTCATCGTCTCCCATGCCCCGAGCTTTGCCCAGAAAGCGGCGGAGACCGCGCTCGCCGACGGGCAACCGGAAATCGCCGCGATGGTCGAGCGCCTGAGGAGCAACCGCGATTACTGTCTCAACGCGGTGCGACAGATGCGCCGGGTCACAGTGCCGCGTCCCGAGGGCGCTTTCTATCTGTTTCCAAAAATTGAAGGACTAACCGATTCCTTCGAATTCTGCAGGCGGTTACTCATCGAGACGCGCGTCGGGGTCGCGCCGGGTGTTGCGTTCGGCGCCGGGGGTGAGGGGTCGATTCGCATCTGTTACGCGGCCGACCGGGATGTTCTGGAGCCTGCGATGGACCGGCTGGGCCGTTTCCTTGAACATATTTAGCAAGCTGGCGCGAAACGCTGCGCTTTCCGCACCAGCCCGCTGGCGGCGTGACCGCAGGCAATTTCCCGGCCGCCGGGAGGCAGGGTTTACACTTTTGCGCCGTGTGATACGGTGGTTCTTCCACCTCATCGATGAATTTCGACCCGGCAGTTGCGCGTCTGATCGATCACACTATTCTCAAGCCCGAGGCCACCCGGGATGAGGTCGGGCAGGTGTGCGCCGAGGCCCTCAAATTTGAGTTCGCCAGCGTCTGTGTGAACTCTTTCCGGACTAAATTCGCGGCGGGGGAACTGCGCGATTCGCCGGTCAGGGTGTGCACCGTTGCCGGGTTCCCGTTGGGCGCGGCCAGCACGGCCGCAAAGGTGGCCGAAACGCTGGCCGCGCTCCGCGACGGCGCGGAGGAAATCGACATGGTGATCAACATCGGCGCTCTTTGCGGGGGGGAGCGGGACGTCGTCAGGTCGGACATTCAGGGCGTCGTGGCGGCAAGCCATGGCCACGGAGCTATCGTCAAGGTGATTATTGAAACCGCGCTTCTCGATGACTTGCAGAAGACTGTCGCGTGCAGGCTGGCGCAGGACGCCGGCGCGGATTTTGTGAAGACTTCCACGGGATTCAGCAAGGCGGGGGCGACCGTGGCCGATGTCGCGCTGATGCGCCGCGCGGTGGGAAAATCCATGGGAGTGAAAGCTTCCGGGGGTATCCGGACGCTCGCGGACCTGAGAGCCATGGTGGCCGCCGGAGCCACCAGAATCGGCGCCAGCGCCAGCGTGCGCATCATGCGGGAAACGGCGCAGGAAACAGCGCGGGAAACAGCGCAGGAAACGGCACAAGAAACGGCGGCGGAAACGGAACCGTACTGAAATGGCAGTGTCTCGCGTCAAACCGGCCGTACGGTTCCGCGAACGCAGCGATCTGCTCGATTTTCTCCTCGAAGTGGCGACTCTCACGTCGGAGACTCTCGAACTGGATGAGTTGCTCGCCAACGTCGCCGCCATAGTGCGCCGCGTCATCCCATACGATCTTTTCGCCATTCTGCTGTTCAACGAAAAGCGGAAGGACCTGCGCATCCGCTACGCCGTCGGTCACCGCGAGGAGGTCGTGCGCAATCTCTCGCTTGCGCTGGGAGAAGGCGTGGTTGGCGCGGCGGCCGAAGGCCGTCAGCCGGTTCTGGTGGCGGACGTCACGGCCGACCATCGCTATCTGAGCACTTCCGACGTGGTGCGCAGCGAATTGAGCGTTCCCATGATCGCCCGGCAGCGCCTCGTCGGCGTAATCGACGTGCAGGCCGGCCGCGCGGACAGCTTCAAGGTTTACGACCGCACCATGCTGAGCCTCATCGCCGGCCGTGTGGCGGCCGCGATCGACAACGCCCAACTGTACCGGCGGGCCGAGCGGCAGTACAAAACCATCCGCACGCTCTCGCGCGTTTCCAACGAATTTGCGTCGATTCTCGATCTGGACGAGCTCCTGAGCAAAGTCGCGTCGAGTGTCCGGGGCCTGATCAATTACGATGCCTTCAGCATCCTGCTGGTCGATGCCGCGCAACAGGTTCTGCGGCATCGATTCAGCCTGCGCTTCGACCAGCGCGTGAATCTCGATAACATTCCGCTGGGAAAAGGGATCACCGGAGCGGCCGCGGCATCGCGCGAGGTGGTGCGGGTCCACGACACCACGACGGATCCACGCTACATCGCTTCGCATCCCGGAGTGCGCTCCGAGATTGCGGTACCCCTGATCGTGCGGGATCGCGTGATCGGCGTGCTGAATCTCGAAAGCGAACGCATCGGATACTTCACGGAGGACCACGCGCGAACGCTGAGCCTGCTGGCCCCGTCGGTCTCGATCGCAGTGGAGAACGCCCGCCTTTATCACGAGATCGGCGAACGCGAGCGGCGCATGCAGGAGGATCTCAGGGCGGCATTCGAACTCCAGACAGTCCTGCTTCCCTCCGAGGCGCCTCCCGTGCAGGGCCTTGAAATCGCCATCGGGCTGCGCCCGGCGCGCGAAATCTCGGGCGACCTCTACGACTTCTTCGAGCATACGGACTCGCACTTCGCCATCGCCTTCGGAGACTCGAGCGGCAAGGGAGCGGCGGCCGCTCTCTACGGCGCCATGGTCAACGGCCGCATGCGTACGCTCGCCCCGCGCCGCCGCCGTCCGGCCGAGTTGATGAAGGCACTCAACGACGCGCTGATGCAGCGCAAAGTGGAAGGCCGCTACGTCACACTCCTGATTGCCCTCTGGCACGCGCATTCCCGGGTGTTGACCATGTCCAATGCCGGAGGGTCGCCGCCGATGATCTGCCGGGAGCGCGACATTCTCAAGGTGCAGGTGGAAGGGGTTCCGCTCGGCCTGCTGCCCGATCGCGAATACGACGAAGTTACTTTTCAGGCGCGGGAGGGCGACCTCGTGGTGCTGTTTTCCGATGGTGTTTCCGACCACGTCGGCCCCGCGGGCGAGGAGTACGGACGCGGCGGCCTGGCCCGCGTGCTCCGGCGTTGTTTCGACTTCACGCCCCGCCGGATCGTCGACGAAATTTTCGCCGATCTGGACAACTTCAATACGGAACGTTTCGACGACCAGACGTTAATCGTGATGCGGGTGAAAGCTGCGAGCCCGGGTGAACCACAGTGAGAAAAGCCTGATGTTCCGTTATTCGAACGGCAAGCTCTATTGTGAGCAGGTCGACCTCGCCGCTGTAGCGCGGTCCGCCGCTACGCCGTGCTACGTATACTCGGCGCAATCGATTCTCGATGCGTATCACGCTTATGACGACGCGTTCGGCGATGTGCCGCACATGATTTGCTATTCGGTGAAGGCGAATTCGACGCTGGGTGTCCTTTCGCTTCTGGCCCGCGCCGGCTGCGGCTTCGATATCGTGTCCGGCGGCGAGTTATACCGCGTATTGCAGGCCGGCGGCGATCCCGCGCGCGTCGTGTTCTCCGGCGTCGGCAAGACCGCCGCGGAAATCGAACGGGCGCTGAGCCATGGCATCTGTAATTTCAATTGCGAGTCGGAAGCGGAGCTGGCGGAAATCGATGCGATTGCCGAGAAGCTGGGCGTCGCGGCGCGCTTCTCGCTGCGCGTGAACCCCGACGTCGACGCCGCGACGCACCCTTATATCAGCACGGGTCTGCGCGGTCACAAGTTCGGCATCGATATCGCCGAGGCTCCGGCGATCTATCACAGAGCGAAAGCCTTTCGGCATCTGCGCGCCGGCGGAGTGGATTGCCACATCGGTTCGCAGATCGTCGACTATTCGTCGATTCTCGAAGCCGCGGGCAAGGTGCTGGCCCTGATCGAAATCCTGCGGTCGGATGGACACTCGATCGATCACGTCGACCTGGGCGGCGGACTGGGCATCGCTTATCGGCCCTCCGACGATGCGCCGGGCATTCACGATTTCGTTTCAGCCCTGCGCGCGCGTATACGAAACGCCGGCCTCACGGTCGTGGTCGAACCCGGGCGCTCCATCGTGGGCCCGGCCGGCGTGCTTCTGACGCGCGTGTTGTATCGCAAGAGAACGCCGTCGAAGGAGTTTGTGGTTGTCGACGCGGCCATGAACGATCTCATGCGCCCGTCGCTTTACGGCGCTCATCACGACATTCTGCCGCTGACTCGCGCGCCCGGCGGCGCCGGCGCCGCTATCGTTGCGGATGTTGTGGGGCCGATATGCGAGACGGGCGATTTCCTCGCGCGCGACCGCGAAATCGCCGATGTACAGCCGGGCGAGTATCTTGCCGTCTGCTCGGCCGGCGCATATGGATTCGTTCAGGCGTCAAACTATAACTCCCGCCCGCGCGCGCCGGAAGTGCTGGTCGAGGGCAGCCGATGGCGCATCATCCGCGAGCGCGAAAGTTATCAGGACCTGATCCGTGGTGAGACTATATGAGCCAGACTATATGAGCCAGATAGTATGAGCGACAAGACCACTCAATACCCGATAGGACAATTTCGCGCGCCCGAATCCATTTCGCCGGCGGACCGTGTCCGGTACATCGAGACGATCGCGTCGGCGCCCGCCAGACTGCGTGCGGCAGTGCACGGGATTTCCGCAATACAACTCGACACACCTTATCGCGAGGGCGGCTGGACGGTGCGGCAAGTCATCCATCACGTTCCCGAAAGCCATATGAACGCTTACATCCGCTTCAAGCTGGCGCTGACGGAAACCGATCCGGTAATCAAACCCTACGACGAAGCGGCGTGGGCCCGCTTGAACGATATTGCCGTTACGCCCGTCGGGACGTCGCTCACTCTGTTGGAGTTTCTGCACCAGCGTTGGGTGATTCTCATGCGGGGCATGTCCGGCGACGACTGGAAGCTGCAGTACGTCCATCCGGAATACGGCCGGACCCAAACGCTGGAATACACGCTGGCGTTGTACGCCTGGCATGGCGACCACCACATCGCCCACGTGAAGTCGGTAGTGAGGTAAGTTGACGCCACGCCGCCGGGCTATTCTTCTTCAGCGTCCTCTTCCTCTTCTTCTTCCGCTGCGCCTGGTTGTTCTTCCGGTTTCGAGTAGTAATAGGTGTACTTACTGTATAGTTCTCCGGCGCGGGCGCCATTTGCCACAATGCCGAGGACGTTGTTTTCGCAGAGGGTCTGCATGGCGCGAATCACGCAGTCGTAAGTCGTCGATCCGATCCGCACGACAATCAGGGTGCCGTCGGTCAGTGTCGAAAGAAGATTTGCATCCGCTGAGAACAACAGCGGGGGCGTGTCGAGGATAATCCAGTTGAAAACCTTTCGGAGCCCCTCCAGGGTGTTCCTGACGTGGCGCATGTTGAGCAGCTCGAGGGGGTTTTTGACCGGCGAACCGGCCGGCAGGAAGTAAAGGTTGGAGCCTTCGACCTTCCGAATGCACTCTTCAAGAGGGTTCTGGCCCGAAAGGAAGTCCGAAAATCCGGGCGTGCGGTCGCATTGCAGCAGGTTGTGAATCACCGGCCGGCGCAGATCCAGATCGGCAAGCAGAACGGCTGTCTCCAGCTGCGATTGCGCGAGCGCGAGGTTCACAGCCGTGAAACTCTTGCCCTCGGCGGGTGACGCGCTGGTCACCACAATCGAATGCAGATCCTGCTGGCTCTGCAGGTGGTTCAGCCGCGTGCGCAGGCTGCGGAACTCTTCCGCCGGTAAATCGTGGGGCCGCTCGTTATCGATCAGATGAGTCTCGGGAGCCGGCCGGAAAGGAATCACTTTGCAGCGCGAAAGAAGGTTGCGCCAGTCGACCTCGGGCTGCTGCGGATCGGTTCGGGCCAGACCGTTCCGGTACCCTCCGTTGTGGACCTCGACAGGGGATTGCCGTTCGGCGGCGCCGGCCTCGTCGGTTGCAACCAGCGACAGCGGATCGTTGTCCGCCGCAACCCGGTTGTCGCCCCCGGCTTCGAGCAACTGTTCCGCCCGCCGCAGCGCTTCGTGAACACGGCTCATGCGGAGTCTCTTTCGACGGGTTTCCGGAAAGTATTCATATAGCTAGTTGTGTACCGATGTCGAGTAGTAATAGAGAGAAGCGCTGATCGCCAGCATCCCGACGATAATGGCAGCCGACCATGCCAGGTACGCCACTCTGCGTTTCCGCCGGACCAGCAGTGTGTTTTCGAGCAGTGGAATACTGCTTAACACGGGAAGATTCGTATAAGCCCGGACGTCTTTCAAATTCTTAAGAGAAGTATCCTTCGCCTCCCGGACGCCTGCCAGCGCCACGCCGAGAATAAATCCAATTGCCGCTCCGGCGCCCACGATCAGCCACCGGTTCGGTTTTGCCGGCTGCGAGGGCAACGACGGCGGGTCCAGTACTTCCAGCTGCTCCCCTGCTTTTCGCTGGAGCAGTTCTCCGTTCTGCTCCGTGAGTTCCTGCTTGCGTTGTAACTCCTGGTATTTCTCGCCCGCGGTTTTTTGATTCGCAATCATCTCCGCGTACGTCGCCTCGATTCCCGACGACGCCGCCAGCTTCGCCTGATAGCTGTCGATTTGTTTGCTGTTGGCCGCCTGTTCCTTCATCAGATTGGCGCGTTCCATTTCCCTGGACTTAATGGTGGCTTTGGTCTGATCGATCTGGCCCTGCAGCGCGCTGAGAGACTGCGCGGTTGCGAAGTTCGTCGTCTTTTTCGCGGGATTCTGGGTCTCCTTTGCGGCCTCCTGTAGTTTGGCTTGTTCTTCGTCCTGCTTCTTCAGCAGCTCGTCGCGCTGATCGCGCAGAACCTGAAGGCGGTTTTTCGCGTCGCGTATGTCCGGATAATTCTCGTTATAAGTCTTCAGCATCTGGGCCAGCGTGGATTCGGTATTCTCGATGTTCCTCGTCAGCGTGGCCAGCTGCTCATTCTGCCGGGCCAGCGGAGCCGACGGCGGGGCCTCCTTGTCAAACATGTTGAACAGTTCAATCCGGCCCTCCAGCGTCTGAAGCTGAGTGTCCAGCTGTACGCGGTCCTGCGCCAGTCGATTCAGCGACTCGTTGATGGCGTTGGATTGCTGCTGCAGCAAACTCAGCTGCGTGATGTTCAGGCTCGACTGTTCGGGCAGCTTCCCCGAATTTTCCACGCGGAACCTGGTCAGCTGTTCGTTCAACTGGTCGAGTTTCGCCTTCGCCTCCGACAATTGATCGTGTACATAGTTATTGACCACTTTCTGTTCGGTGGTCTGGGTATTCTGATTGGAATCCTCAAACTTCGTCATCAGGGCCTGCACCGTCTGCTGCGCCTTCAGCCGGTCCGGGTAGGAGAACGAAATCGAAAACGCCGAAGCGCGCCGGGATCCTTCCCCCGGCAGCGAATCGATCTTGATTTTGATGTCGCGGGCCCGCATCGTTTCGATGACATCTTCGAGCGGTTTGGTCGCGCGGTCCGATTTGTAGAGATCGAGCCGCGGATCCTGAATGATAGCGGAAAGACTGGTTCGGCTCAGAATTTCGCTCTGCATCTGCAGAATGCGCTCGGTCAGCAGCTGGTTGGTCGTTGTCTTTACGATGCTCTCGGAGATCTGCGCGGGCGTGATCTGCATTTCCGCCGACGAGACGTAGACGTTCGCCATCGCAAACGCCACCACGATCGAGATCACTATCCCGGCCAGCGTCGGTCCCGCGATCCAGCCGGCGTGCCTGCGCGCGATGTCGATGTAATCCTGCAGATCCAGCGCACGCCGCGAAATCGCCACGTAATTTGAGGCCGGTGAAACGGATGCTGTCATCGCAGTCGAAACTCCTTGCTTACTCGGGAAAGGCTCATCACGCTAGGGAACAAAAATCCTGTCCCCGTTCTGGAGCACAATATTCTGCTCCAGGTTTTTTCCCTTGCTTACGTCTTTGTAGTTGAAATTGAACTTTTGGGTGCCGCGCTGGATATAAATCTTCTTCGTGTTGGCAAAATCGCGGAAGCCCCCGACATTCGAAAGGGCGTCCATGACCGTGGTTTCCTGCACCAGCGGAAACTCACCCGGGCGGCCCACCTCGCCATAGACGAAGTACCGTTTACTGTGCACCTGCGCGACCACAACGTTCACTTCGGGGGTATTCAGGAATTCCTTCAAACGCTGCCCCAGCGCGTCTTCCAATTGCCTGGCAGTTAATCCATCGGCCTTGAGTTCACCGATGAGCGGCATGGAAATCATTCCGTCCGGACCCACATCCACCGGGCCCGAAAGGTTGGCCTGGTTCCAGACCTTGACAACCAGCACGTCCATAGGTCCGATGACATATGGCTTTTTCGCCGACGCGGCGTTGGCTTCGGCTTTTTCCGCGGGCGCCTTTGCGTCCTCAGCAACTTTCGGCGTCGCCGCCGCCTGGGGTGAGGAAGAAGCCGCACTCTGGGCAGCCGGATTCGCACTCGTCTGGGGCGGGTTTGCCGGGGTCTCTTTCGCTGCCGGAGGAGTTCCCGGCGAGGACGTGGCGTCAGTCTGCGCGCAACAGAGAGCGGCAGTGCAGAAAAGAGCGAAAACGATCTTCAGCGACACCTGTCTAAATCCTATCAGGCAATACGGAAAGAAAGAATATACTTACGTTAATGGCGGAGAGAGTACCGAGCCGGTTTGTGTATTTTTTGGCAAAGACAGACCCGGAAACGTATCCTGTGGAACAGTTGGAGCGCGACGGCCAAACTGTCTGGGACGGCGTCAGAAACCCGCAGGCTCTTCGAGCGATTCGCGACATGAAACCCGGTGATCGCGTCTTTGTTTACCATAGCATGGGGGACGCGGCAATCGTCGGAGTGGCCGACGTAGTGGGTGGTGGACGTGAAGATCCCCACAACCCAAAGCTGGCCGTGGCCGACTTCCGTTTCCGGGGTCGTATCGAGCCGCCTGTCACGCTGCGGGAGATCAAGGAATCGCACCTGTTTGACGATTGGGCGCTGGTCCGCCAGAGCCGCCTTTCGACCATGGCGGCGCCGGATGCATTCGTCAAATGGATGAAATCGCAACGGCCGCGCGCCAGGATCTGAACATCCGGTTCTCAACACCCTGAGAGCGCGGCGGATTCCAAAAATGGAAGCCCTTTGAGGTGCCGGTATGCTAAGTTTATTATTTTCAGCGGATAAGTTTTGATTTGTGTGTAGCGCGGTGGCATTGAAACTGCACTGGGTACACGACCGTACAGGTGTCTTTGGGGGCCTGCCCCGCTGCTGATTACTGAATGCTTCAGGAACTGAAATTTCAGCTCTCGACTGCCGTTCTGACCGTGCTTACCATTGCGGCGGCGATCGCGGCTGCCTTGAATTATCAGCAGATTCAACGGTTTCGTCTCCCGGATGATGGGGTTACCTGGGGCGATCGGGCGGGAGCCGGCGGGCTAAGCCAAGTGATCGCCTTGCGGGTGGCGCCGAACGGCCCGGGCGACCGCGCCGGTATCCGGGTCAATGACATTCTGAAATCGATTCAGGCGGCGCCGGTAGCAGACACCGGCGATGTTCCCCGGCGGCTTGCATATGTCGGCGCCTGGGCCAAGGCGGCATACGTCGTCAGGCGGCCAGGCTCCGCGACAGGCGATGAAGTGGACGTCCCTGCGTCGGTAATTGTGGGCGAGGCCGCCCGCGGCGTCGCTATAACTTGGCAATATCTGGTTGGCGTGGCCTATCTGGCCATTGGCCTGTTCGTGTATTTCCGCCGCGGAAGCGCGTACAAAGCGCGCCATTTCTATATCTTCTGCCTGGTCTCCTTCATCTTTTCCTGCTTCCATCGTACCGGCAAACTCAACGGTTTCGACCAGGCGATCGACTGGGGCAATCTGATCGCCGGTTGGCTTGCGCCAGCGTTATTTCTTCACTTCTGCCTGACATTTCCCGAGCCGCGCGCCTGGTTCGCGCGCAAAGCGCCCCGCCGCTTTTGGGGCTGGATCTCCGCCGCCCCGGCGATCTATTTACCCGGCGCAATTCTGACGCTGGTTGCAGCCGGCTTCTCCTCCGGCCTGCTCATCTCGCCGGGCAATTCATCGCTGGAAGTACGTGAGGCGCTGGATCGCGTTTGGATGGGCCTGCTGACCGCGACCTACCTGCTGAGCGGGCTTGTCCTTCAGGACGGTTACCGCAAAGCGGAGGATCCGGTGATCCGCCAGCAGCTCAAATGGCTGCGCAACGGGATGTTGTTCGGATTTGCCCCATTCGCTGTCCTCAACGCGATCCCCTTCGTCCTCGATCTTCCGTTCCGGCCGTGGATGAATTACGCGGTGGTCACTCTGCCTTTGATCCCGCTGACGATCGCCATTGCCATCGTGCGCTACCGGCTGATGGACGTCGAC
>Ga0181530_10000590_pt1 | contig 46633 bp, 37 predicted proteins | sample PEATcosm2014_Bin_42_FD_119769 | JGI IMG/M metagenome (GOLD analysis project Ga0181530, IMG submission 119769) | Peatland microbial communities from MTU Mesocosm Facility, Houghton, MI, USA - PEATcosm2014_Bin10_60_metaG | ecosystem: Environmental > Terrestrial > Soil > Wetlands > Peat | place...
ACGATGCGCAGGCGCGACATGAGATCCAGCGCCAACCAGGTCGCCCAGCATTTGCCGGCCAAATAGGTATTGGCCCTGGCATGGCCGAGGGATTCGTCCAGGGAGTCGTAGGTGGTGATCTCGCGGCCGTCGGCGCAGCGGGCGCTGTCGTAGACCATCAGTCCGGTGCGGGGATTGGCGCGCGCCGCCATGCTTTGGGCGCAGGCGTCGAGCAGGTGTTTATTGGCCAGCAACCAGTCGATGTCGCGGGTGGCGACGACGTAGCTGGCGGCCATGAGCACCCAGTTGCAGAGCTGTTCCTGGGTCATGTAGGAAAAGCATCCCTTCAGGTGGGGCAATTCATAGCTGCTGTTTCCGGAACTGGAGAAATTATTGTTGATGCCCATGTCGTGGCAGAAGGAGATTCCGCCGGGGAGCAATTGCGAGGAGCGCCCCTTCACCTGGTCGTGATAGCTGTAGCGTCTGGCGGCAAGCGACAGGACGTTACGGACGACCCAGGGATTGTATTTCAATTCCCAGAACGCCTGATCCACGGACAGATCGAGCGTGTTCATCATGCAGTATTCGCCCTCGTTGACGATCCAGAGGGGTTCGCCGCCGACGTCGAGAAGCTGCGTGTTGCCGTAATACCCGCGGGTGCCGTGGGCGATCTGGAACTGCTGATCGGCCGACAATCCCGAATCGAGCAAATGGGCATCCTGCACGGCGGCGGCGGCGCGCAGATCGTTGGCGCGCTCGAGGGCGGCGATAAGGACTTCATCCAGGCTGGTGTAATAGCGCGTATAGTAATATTGGCCTTCCAGGCCGGTGGTGACGACCCCGTGAAGGTGAACGCCGATCGCCAGCACAAGCGTTTTTTTCTCGCCGGCGGGAACCTCCATCGCCAGCCCGGCACACGTCCCCAGCGCGTGAACGGGGTTGACATCGGTCAAACCCTCGGCGACCAGCCATCGTTGGAGGGCGACGAACTCGCCGGCGCCATCGTCGGAGTCGGATTCGATTTTGCCCAGAACGCCCATGGATCGGCGCCAGGCAAAGCCAAGCTTGGGCGGGTCCGCGCCGGACGACTCGATTTCGAGGACCCGGGCGCCGGGATTGATGAAGTCGATGGCGAAGACGGCGGTTTTGGTCTGATCGCCGCCGCGGTTGTCGACTTCGAGAGTCGCCACTACGGCCGGCAGCAAGCAGGATTTCATCGCCTCTGAATCGCCGTTGGGTTCGGGGATCGAGGAAAAGGGAGTGTAGAGTCCGAACTTGAAATCCGGGGTTTGCCAGACGTCGGATGCCCATCCGAAAAATCGGCTGATCTCGTTTGGCGCATAGGGCCGCAACGACTGATGGACCGGCGGAGAAGGGTGGTCATCCACTTCGTAGGAGGAGGCTGGATCGTGAAGCCCGGACCCGCCCTTGAAAAACGGCAGGCAGCGGATTGGCGAGTCGGATCTCCGGGGGCCGTCCTTCACTCCGACGTAAAGATTCTGGTTGGCGGGCTTGCCAATTTCGATTCCGATCCCACCACCGGTATTGAAATGGCCGCAGGTAAAACTCATGAACGCGCCGATGGGCGAGTGCTGAGCGTTGAAGTTGATGTTGCCTGAAAAGGGCAAAAGTTCACAAAACACTGCCAATACCTGAAATCCCTTCGTAAGCGTTTACTTAACAATGGCCATTTTAGCGTATTCCAGGCTTATAGGGAAGTAAAATCGGATCGCCGGAGCATAAGTCGTGTCGGGCTTATTGTTTGACAGCCCCGCTGGTAAGCCCGCTGATAAACTCGTTTTGTAGGGAAAAGAACAGGATTGCCGGGGGGATCATCGCCAGGAGGGTCCCCGCCAGGAAAACGCCATACTGCTGCTGATAAGTGCCCATATATTGGTTCAGGACGACAGGCAGGGTCAGCTTGCTTTGGGATTGCAGGAAGATGTTCGGAGCCAGGAAGGCATTCCAGGCCCCCATGAAGCTGATAAGGCAAAAAGCGCCGCTCATGGGCCGAACAAGCGGCATAATCAATGTCAGATAGATGCGGAATTCGCCGCACCCGTCGATCCTGGCGGCTTCCATCAGTTCCTTGGGGACGCTCAGCATCGCCTGCCGAAACAGGAAAATGCCGAAGGCGCTGACCGAAGCGGGAATGATCAGAGCTTTATAGGAATCCATCCACCCCAGTCGCCAGATCACCTCGAAGTTGGGCGCAAGCAAAACCACTCCGGGGATGGTCATCGAAGCCAGCATGTAGACCATCAGGAAATTCCTTCCCCTGAACCTATATTTGGCCAGAGCGTAACCACCGAGTGAGCTGAAAAACAACGAAACGAAAGTCAGCGTGGAGGCGAGGAAAAGGGAGTTGATCACGTATCGCCAGAAGCCGACCGGCCCCTGCAACGTCGGACGTTCGGCGATCAGCGCTCGAAAATTGTCGAGGTTGAGCGTTTTCGTGGACATCTGCGAGGGCGGTGGAAGGAAGGAGTATTCGTTGAGCACTTCCTTGTCCTTGAAGGCCGAGCAGGCCAGCCAGGCAAACGGCATCAGCATCACCGTGGCGACGAGGAAGAGCACGGCGAACCGTGCATACCTGATCGCGGCCTTGCGGGAAATGGGCAGCAGGACCGCAAAGATCGCCGCCGCGATAAGCAGAAATAGCCGCAGGGCGTTCATGATTCGCTGCCCACCGATCCGACGATGCGAATCTGTATGACACTGATGATCAGGATGATGAACGTGAGCAGCCAACCCACGGCGGCGCCCGTGCCGAGATCGCCGTTGGCGAAAGCGTTTTGATAGAGATATCCCACGACGGTCAGGCCGCTGTTGCTGGGACCATATCCACCGCCGTTGTTCTGGAGAAGGTTGTACGGAAGCTCGAAGAGCTGGTAGGAGCCGATCGTGCTGGTGACAACGACAAATGTCGCAACCGGGGCGATGGCGGGAACCGTGACATTCCAGAAAATGCTCGCCGGCCCCGCTCCGTCGATGCGGGCGGCTTCAATCAGGCTCTGGTCCACGTTCTGCAGCGCCGCCAGGAAATAAATCATGTTGAAACCGACGTACATCCACATGGCGGCAATAATGATGGCCGGCATGACGAGCTTGGGGTCTCCGAGCCATTGCTGTTCCAGGCCCCAACCGATCAGTTCGTGCAACCCCCGGTTGAGCAAGCCGTAATGCGGGGCAAACAAGACGGAAAAGATGATTCCGACGAATACCTGGCCAACGAGATTGGGCGCGAAGATCGCCAGGCGGAATATCGACTTGAGCCGATCGTTCTTCGCGTTCAGGAGCATGGCCAGGCCCAGGCTCAGGGGAAGCTGAAGGCCGATGGAAAAGACGGCGAAGATCGTGGTGTTCCAGAGGGCTTTATGGAAATCGGGGTCTTTGACAACGTAGGAGAAATTTCCCCAACCGACGAACGCGCGGCGTGCGGGCCCGTTGGTTTGGTAAAAGGCCAGGACCGTCGCGTAAATCAGGGGATAGAGAAAGAAGACCAGATTGAGGACGAGATAGGGCAGAATGAACAAGTACGGCGCCCCCCGGCTGCGCCATCGCCAGCCCGCGCCACGGAGGTCGGCCGTGTTAAATCCCTTGGGAGAAGCGGTTGCCAGCGGGCCGGCGCTCATTTGCTGGATGCCTCCGGGAGTTGTTCGGAATCAGAATTCAAAAAGACATTTCGGCTCATCGCAAGCCTCACCCGGTCGGCGCAACGTTTCAGTTCGGATCGGGCATATTCGCGCAATCCGGAATTCCCATGCTGTTTGTAGTAAATCGACGTGTAGGAAAAGGCCTCGGAAAGTTTGGCGTTGGCCAGGGTGTTGTAAGCGGTGTCGTGCTCCTTGGGCACCAGCGGCGCCAGCGCCGAATAGGCTTTGCCCAGGGAGATGTTGCTGTAGAACGGGCTGGGTTGATCGAACTCGGGACGGCCCCAGGCGGCCTTCAGAGGCGGAAGGATATGAGTGTCGGCAAATCTCGGCCCGAGCTGCGCGGGGTCGTAATAGAGATACATCGCCAGTTTCCACGCCAAATCGAAGTTGCGGCATTGTTTCGTGAACGCCAGACCGCAGCCGCCCCACGTGCTGGTGGGAATGCCGCCCGGCTCCCAGGCCGGCAAGGGCATCAACGCCAATTTGCCCGCCAGGCTCGGAACCTCCTGTTGAATCTGATTGGACCGCCAGTCGGGGCAGAAATAGAAGAGGCACAATCCATCGATCATCGCCTTGTCAAAGTTCTGTCCCTCTCCGCATGGAAATGAGATCCGGCCCGGGCCTTCCACCTGTTGGACATACCAGCAGACAACGTCCAGCGTCGCTTCGTTGTCGAACGCAACATGCCCGTTGGCGTCGAACAAAGTCACTCCATGCTGCAAAAGCAGCAGGATCAGTGCATCGTTGCCATCGGTCGGCAGGTCGATCATGTAGTGCCCGGGAATGCCGTCGGGTCGAAGCGATTTTTTGACAACCTCGCGTCCCACACGGCTGAATTCATCCCAGGTCGTGAGCTTGTTCACGTCGATGCCGAGCTGTTCAGCCAGATCGCGCCGATATACCAGCATGACGGGATGGACATCGTGTGGCAAAGCAAACACGTGCCCGCGCGACGACCATTTGCTGAGCCGATTGGCCACCAATTGGTCGGACAGGCCCGTTTCCTTGATCCGCTTCGTCAGATCTATGAATCCCACGTCCTCCAGGGGCCCCTTGGTGAACACGCCGATCGTGCCGTACATCAGCTCAACCATATCCGGCACGTCGGCGCCGACCTGAAGGGCGGATTGCAGGCGGCTCTGGAGGGCCTTCTGATCGACGAGTTCCACTTGAACCGTGCAGTGGTTCTCCTCGTCGAAGCGGGCGATGGCGGCGCGGTAGACCTCCGCCTGCTCCGACACGAAAGTCGCCAGGACAAGGTCCGGAGCCTTGTATCCTGGGGGACGCGACAGTGGCACCCAAACGGCAAGCCCGATGCCGGTCACAATCGCCAGAATGAGTATCACCAACGGCGCGGGGCCGTACGGGAATCTCATGATCCGTCTCCCAGTTGCAACGTGGTGACGCTAAAAGCCGGCATGACGTAATCCAGGCAATGCCGCCCGTCGATTTTCACGATCCCCGCGGGTTGGGGAACCGGGCGCGCGGAGGTGAGTTGATAAACGTCAGCCCTGTCGAAGCGATCGGCATTGTGAAACCGCATGTTCGCTTGCAATGGGCGATTGGTTTTATTGATCAGAACGACGATCATTCGGCCGCCATTCCGCGAATCAAGACTCGCGTAGACCGAGCATTTTTCGATATCGCCGGTTTGGGCGCGGACCGAAATGTCCCCGAACGTTCCATTTTTGCCGTCAAAATCGCGATACATCTGGAACGCCCCATCGACGAAAGGCATCTTGTTTTCGTCCGGCCAGATCGCCGCGGCGAAAAGGCCCTCGCGGCCGAAGATTCCCAGGGCATCGGCCTGGGCGATGCCGCCGGAAATGTCGTTTCCGGCCCCGAAGTAGTACTCCGAAATCGCCAACTTCGTGCCCGGATAACATTTGTCGATCTTGTCCTTCAGGCGCGGGATTAGGCGGATCGGAGCGCCGATGGATTTTTCGGTGATCCAACTGACCTCGGAGTAAGTCGGATCCCAAAGCGACCGCGGGGCTTGCATCCGGGCGGCCGACACGGACGGCGCGGTTGTGGTGTGACTGCCCATTATGCGCACGCCCCCGCCCTGAGCCTCCGGATACCAATGAACGTCCAGCACGTCGAGCAGCCGCCGACCGAAGGACTTTTCCGCCTCCGCCATCCGCTGAAGGTAATACTCGTGAAAGTCCCTCCCTCCGCCATCGGGGGCGCCTTGGAGAGCGACATATCCGAACCAACCATAATTGGCCGGGCCAAAGATCAGCGTCGAGCCCATCACGTCCTTGACCGCCGAGGCATACGCGATGGTTTGCCCAACCAACTCCGCGTACGTGACCGGCTGGGGATGAACCTCCAGATGGGCCTGCGTCCACCAGTCCGGCTCGTTATCCATGCTGAACCAGATGGGCCGATCCAGATCGGTTTGAGCGTAAGGGCACTTGGTCTTGACCCAATTGACGAATTCGTCCTGATAGACGAGGGGAGCATTGGGATCGGGCGTGAGAGTGAAAGCGGCATTTTTGCGGGGGCGCTCCGGTTTGAAACGGGTTTGGAGATAATTCGCGCCGCTATCGCGCACGCTGGCATGGGCCAGCTTGTCGGCGGCGACATAACCGTTGATTGGAATCGTGAGAAGCACTGCGGCATTGTGGCGATAGCCGACATCAAGCGTCGGGATTACCGCTCCGCCGGGAACGAGCTGGATTCCCTTGAATAGGTCGCCGTCGACGAGATAGTCGTCGTTGTGGAAGAAATAATCGCTGCCGGCGTTCGAAGCGTTGTTGGTCCAGTTGTAAGCGGTGAATCGGTTTCCGCCCAAACGGGTGAACGTGAGATTGGAATAAGGCCCTTCAAGTCCGTCGACAACGCCGTGGAACTGGTTGATTCCGTAGATGTATCGGGAGATGGGCTTGACGTCCCGCCGCGCGTCAATGTCAAACCGGACGCTGGGTACTTGCTGACAGGCCGTGATGCCGCCGAGGAGAAAGGCCTGGGCGAGAATCAGGATGTAGCGTGCCATTTCACGTTGCTCCGAACCGCCGGCTACGCGCAAGCGGGACCGGGCGGGCCGATGAGCGGCGGCGCCAAATTCTAACTCGCGCCGCCAACGCCACGAATCGCGCCAAACGTTGCGTAACCGCTTACTAAGCTGTGTCGACAAAAAACCCCCACTGTGGCAGCAGGGGTCTATTGGGCCAATATCAGATACTTTACCGATTCAAATCGGCAAAGCAATTATTCAGGCGGGGTTACTTTTTTCAGCTCAAGGGAAATCGGCCTTCGGCCGTGTCGGGACTTCATGCGTATTACACAACCGATGATGGGAGGACCTGGTTTGCGGACGCCTGGGAGCAGGTTCCGCCGTTTGACCATGATGGATTGTCGGCGGTTCGCTGCTACGTTTTCAAGACTTCGAATTCGGGGCCTTTCGCGGGATATCTGGAGATGAATACTCGGGAAATGCACGATCAACTGACGGGAGCGGCCCATACGATTGGGCCGGTGATTCCCACATTGGGGATGCTGGTAAAGCGCCCCGGCGACAAAAACTGGGTGCCGGAGGCAAGCCCGGCCGGCCAGAGAATTCTGATGGTCAAGAGCCCCGACGGCTCGGCGCAGCCACCTCAGCCGGTATATCCTTAATCATTATTCCCAACATGGCTAAGACTTATCGCAAAGCAATTCACGGCGGGATTCTCGCCTTGCTCGTTATGTGCGGACTCATGGGTTGCGCAAGCCGGCCCGTGGCGGATGCTGGCGTTCAACTTCCGCAAGGACGGGTGATGTTGCCGGCACATAGGTTGGAGGCGTTCAGTCTTATCGGGACGCAGCAGGAGATTGGAAGGCTGCGGACCGTGGACGTGCAGGGGGAGAAATTTCAGCGGGCATTGAGCATTCAGACGTTGCCGGGGGCATTGGGGGAATGGAACGTGGAGGTGAAAGCGCCGGTGATCGGGCCGGTGAAGCGGGGCGACGTGCTGCTGGGGCATTTCTGGTTGAGATGCGACGATTCGATGACGGGAGAGGGGTATACCACGTTCGTGTTTGAATCAAATGAGGGCGAATTCAACAAGGCGGCGCAATTCAGAATCAGTGCGGGGAGAAATTGGAAGGAAGTGTTTGTGCCGTTCGTGTCGCCGCGAGATTTCGCGGTCGGGGAGGCGCGCGTCGCATTCTGGATGGGATATGATCGACAGACGATCGACATCGGCGGCATCGAGGTCCTCAATTTCGAATCGAACGTGAAGCGTGATGATCTTCCCGAAACAAAAGTGACCTACGGCGGCCGTGCCGCCGATGCCCCATGGCGAGCGGAAGCGTTACAAAGGATCGAACGGATTCGCAAGGGGGACTTAGCCGTACGTGTCACCGATGCCCAAGGCACGCCGGTTGCAAATGCGACGGTGCATGCGGTGCTTCGCAGGCATGCATTTGGTTTTGGAACCTGCGTGGATGCCGATCTTCTGTTGTCAAAAACTCCCGACGCTTTGCGTTACCAGCAGACCATTCTCTCGCTGTTTAACCGGGCGGTTTTTGAGAACGAAATGAAATGGCAGGCAACCTGGAGCGGTGTGCCTCCGGATGTTGACCGCGCGCTGATATGGCTGCGTTCTCACGGCATTGCGGTCCGAGGCCACAATCTGGTCTGGCCGGGCTGGCGATGGCTTCCGCCGGAGTTGAAAGCTTATGAAAAGGACCCGAAGAAGCTCCGCGAAATCACAGCTAGGCACATTACCAACATGGTCGCGCATTTTCGCGGTCAACTGGACGAATGGGATGTTGTCAACGAGCCGTTTGCGAATCACGATCTGATCGACTTGCTTGGCGGCCGGGCGATCATGGTGGATTGGTTCAGGCTGGCGCACCAGGCGGACCCCAATTGCCGATTGTTTCTGAACGAATTCGGGATTCTGGACGGTGGGATGCGCAGCGAACATCGCGAGAACGTTTACGACAACGTCAAGTTCCTGATCCACAATGGGGCTCCGCTGGGAGGCATCGGCATTCAATCGCATTTCGGCACGGAACTTCCAGCGCCGGCGGATATAATTAGAATACTGGATCGGTTCAGCGGGTTTGGATTGCCGATCGAATCGACCGAAGTGAGCATTAGTCTGCATGACAAGCAATTGCAGGCGGATTACCTTCGCGACTACATGATCGCGGTGTTTTCGCAGCCCAACGTCCGGGACATCATCCTATGGGGATTCTGGCAGAAACGGCATTGGCGTCCCGAATCGGGAATATTCGCCGACGATTGGTCAGCCAGGCCGGCGGCGCAGGTGTGGATCGACCTGACCCAAAAGCAATGGAGCACCGATGTAACGGCAGTTTCCAATGAGCGAGGCGAGACCAGCGTTCGCGGATTTTACGGGGAATACGAGATCACCGTGACATCCGGAGGAAAAACCAAAACCGTCGCGGCCGAGATTGCTCCCGGCGGCTCGCGGCTTGAAATGAATCTGGAGTAATCCGCGTTATGCGAATCGCTTTATCTGCTTTTTCGATGGCTTGGATGGTGCTGATGATGGGCACAAAAACTTCCTCGGCGGCGGACCTGGTTGCGGGCAACCTCATCCAGTTCAACGACAACGGCGCATGGTGCTGGTATCAGGACCCGCGCCTGGTCATCGACAAGGCCAACAACACCGTCCTGATCTCGTCCATCGCGACATCGGAGGGCATTGATGGCGATGCGCGCGCCGGGGACGTCGACGCCGTTACGTTTCATCCCGACACGGGCGTCAGCAACCGGTACGTTTTGCACCACGCCTTGCTTCCGCAGGACGATCACAACGCCGCCGCGTTTCTGATCCGTCCCGACGGCGGTTACCTGGCGATGTATTCCAGGCACAATCACGATAATCTGTCGTACTGGCGCGTCTCGACCCGGCCGCACGACGCGAGCGATTGGGGCCCGGAACAGACGTTCGATTGGACGGATGCGATTGGCGCCGCCGGCGCCGCCAGCCACGTCACGTATTCCAATCTCTTTTATCTCCCGGCGGAGGGAAAGACCTACGATTTTTCGCGGGCCATCAATGACGATCCGTCGATTCTGGTTTCCACCAGCAATGGCGATCAGTGGTCTTACGCGGGCAAGCTGCTGACGGAGCAGAAGCTCGGGTACGTCAATGGCTACACAAAATACGCGTCCAACGGCATGGACCGCATCGACTTCATCACCACGGAGCACCATCCCCGCGATTTCAACAACAGCATCTATCACGGCTACGTCCAGGGCGGAAAGCTGCATCGCTCGGACGGGACGGTGGTGGAAGACGACGTTTTCAAATCCGCTGGCCATCCGCAGACGGAGTTGACCCAGGTATTTGCGGCCAACAGTATGTTCGACGGCACGATCATGACGCACGCATGGACGATCTTGCTTGCCGTCGACGGCGCGGGCCAGCCGTACGGCCTGATCTCCGCCCGCGCCGACGACCAGCCGGAAAATTCCAACTTCCAGGACCATCGCTTTTTCTATGTTCGCTACGACGGCAAACAATGGCGGGTGCATCAACTGGCGAAGGCGGGGGCATGCCTTTGGCCGGCGGAACAGGATTACACCGGTCTGGCCGCGCTCAATCCGAGCGATCCGAACGTCGTCTACGTTTCGACGACGGTCGATCCGCGCAATGATTCACCGCTTGCGGTGCACGAGATTTTCCAGGGCAAAACGGCCGACGGCGGTGGAACGTGGTCATGGTCTCCAATCACCCAGAATTCCACGGTGGATAATCTGCGTCCGCTGATGATCGCCTGGGATGCCGACAATTCGCTGCTGGCGTGGTTCCGCGGAACCATGAGCCGATCGCAACACTACGATGCGGCGATGGTTGGCGTGCTGATTCGCAACCACGAGGCGGCGGGCAGGATTCAATACCTTCCCGCGCCTTCGCTGACGACGGCGGCTTCTCCAGACGGCTCGAATGCGCGCGTCCAACTCCCGCAGATGAAGGAAGGGGCATACGATCTGTTTGCGTTTTTCTGGTCTGAACCCGCCGGCGATCAGAGAATCAGCGCCGGCCTGTCGGCCGATCAGAGGATGATTTTCCGTCCCCGCTCCGCACAACAGGCAGAAGTTTCCCAGTTTTCCAGTCCCGTGAAGGTTGAGGAGGGTAACCGCTTACTATACCGGGCGTTTATCGGCCGCGTTCAGGTGAAGGCCGGACAGCCGGTTGAGGTATTCGTGGATCAGAAAACCATCGCGGGCCTGGGTTATGCGGAGATTTCAGCCTCATGAGCAAATTCGGGTATAATTTCGGGGAGATGAACAAGCGCCCGACCCTTACCGATGTTGCGCGCCTTTGCGGGGTCACCGCCGCCACTGTGAGCCGTGTTCTCAACGACAAGAAGAAAAACTTCTCCACTACCGAAGCGGTGAGACAGAAAATTTGGGATACGGCCCGGGACCTCAAATACGTGCCGGACCTGAGCGCCCGAAGCCTGAGCCTTCGCAACACGCGGGTCATCGGGCTGTTTGCCTCGCCGCAGACGCACGTCGCCGAGGGCATCAACGAATCCCTGCTGGAAGGGATCACCGAAACGCTTCACGCCGGCGGTTACGACGTTTTCTTCGGATTGAGTCCCATTCGCAGCACGAAGAATCCGCTTCCGTTCTGGCGTTTTGACGGCGCGATTTTGATGCAGTCGCCCAAATCGGAAACCGTGACCGAGTTGGACGTTCGCCGGGTGGCATACGTCTGCGTGAACGAGCGTGTTGGCCATCCGGCGGCTTCCGTGCTGGCCGACGACGCGATGGGAATGCAGCGCGCCATGTCGCACCTGATGCAACTGGGTCACAAGCGTTTTGCCTACGCCAACGCCCGCGCTTCATATTTCAGCCATTACAGCGTGAACGAACGATATGCGACGCTTCTGGCGGGCGTGCGCGACCAGGCGATTCGGCTGCTTCCGGGGCATGATACGCCGTTCCATTCTCCCGTCGAATTTCTCCGGACCATGGTGGTTGAAGGCGGCGCCACCGCGATCATCACGTACGATCATCAGATTGCGGTGATAATCATGGGGGCGGCGTACAGTCTGGGGCTGCGGATTCCGCAGGATTTCAGCCTGATTTGCTTCAACGACGTTTTTCCCGTGGCGATGTTATATCCCCCGCTGACGGCGGTCGCGGTCGCCGGCCGGGAGATGGGCCGTTTGGGCGCGGACCTTCTCCTGAACCATCTTTTGTCTCCGCAGCCGCATTCCGGCAGGGAGATACGGGTTGCCGAAGATTTAATCGTGCGAGGCTCCACCGGCCCACCGCCGACCAGCTGAATATCCGGCTCAGATTTCCGTCGGGCAACCCAATAATACGTTCACGATCTCAGGCAACATCTCCGGCGCTGGAAGCGTGATTCTTTTGGGAGACACCCAACTTCAGATGGTGGGCACCGTCGCGCCCAGCGGCACCAACACCTATTCCGGCGGAACGACAGTAAATTCCGGCACACTGCTGATCAATCCAACGGCAACCCCGGTGACCACCAGCGCCCTGCCGACGGGTGGCCGCGTCAGTGTCACGGGCGGATTGTTGCAACTCGCGGCCGGCGTCTCCGGCGGCACAGGCCCGGCCAAGACCAGCAGCGTGAGCATCACGTCGCTGTCGATCACCGGCACCAGCCAGGTCGATTTGAACGACAATCACATCATCATCGCCTCCGGCGCCACCGATCCGTTCAGCACCATCGCCGGTTACATCAAGTCCGGCTACAACAACGGCGCCTGGAACGGCCCCGGCATCATCTCCTCCGCCGCACAAACCAAGACCAGCGGCCTGTCCTACGGCCTCGGCTACGCCGACGGCAAAGACGCCAAGGTCTCCGGCCTATCCTCCGGCCAGATCGAAGTGAAATACACCCTGCTCGGCGACGCCAACCTGGACGGTCTGGTGAACGCCGCCGACTTCACCGACCTGGTGGCGAATTTCAACCAGAGCGCGAGCGGTGCGGCTTCGGCCGGTGACGTCGGGGCGCTGGACGCTTTTGCCGCCGCCAACGGCATCAGCTTGGCGAATGTTCCCGAGCCGGCGTCGATGGGGTTGCTGGCGCTGGGCGTTGCCGGGGTGCTTGGCCGGCGGCGTCGGCAGTGAAGGTTTGGGCAAAGTTGACTTCAGACAAAACGCCAAGAACCCCCGCTGCCTTGCGGGGTTTTCTTGTCCCCTATTCAGCGGTCCACCAGTCGCGGCTGGACGCTGCATCAGGGCTCCATTAAAGTGCGTGGCGGTCCCGGCGAAGCCGACGCGGTATCATCTTCGCGGTGCAACTGAGTTTGGCAATGCTTAGCCTACATGGGCAGGTTCGATGAATACCCAGGCGATGGACAAGGAGTTGGGCTCCGAAAACACCTGGGTGCAATTCAACTCGTTCAGCTATTGGGGAACTGACTTCGGCGCGGCACGGCTGCCGGGACGACGGCAGTTTCTCAATCCGATACTGGCGGGGTTTTATCCGGATCCCAGCATTTGCCGGGTCGGCGAGGACTACTATCTGGTCAATTCTTCATTCTCCTATTTTCCAGGCATTCCGATATTCCACAGCAAAGATATGGTCAATTGGGCCCAGTTGGGCTGCGTGTTGGATCGCCCTTCGCAATTCAGCACGTTGCGCCCGGGCGATGTCTCCCGCGGCATTTATGCGGCGACGATTCGGCACCATCGCGGACTCTTTTATGTCATCACGACGCTGGTAAACGGCGGCGAGAACTTTTTCGTGACGGCCGAGAATCCCGCAGGGCCGTGGTCAGAGCCTAATTGGCTGCCGCAAGTCGAGGGCATCGATCCATCGCTTTTCTTCGATGACGACGAGCACGCCTACATCGTTCATTGCGCGCCGCCTCCCAACAATCACGCTATTTACAGCGGACACCGAACGATCCGGATCCAGGAATTCGATCCGACCGCCGGCCGAGCGAAGGGCGAGCAAAGGATTCTGATCGACGGCGGGGCCGATATCTCGAAGCAGCCAATTTGGATCGAAGGCCCGCATTTGTTCAAACGCAACGGCCGGTATTACCTGATTGCGGCTGAGGGCGGAACCGGCGAGGCGCACTCGGAAGTAGTGTTTCAAGCCGATTCGGTTTGGGGACCGTTCAGACCGTTTGCGGGCAATCCGATTCTCACGCAACGGCATTTGCCGGATACTCGGCCGATGCCGATTACCTGCGCGGGCCACGCCGATTTCGTCCAGACGCCGGGCGGCGAATGGTGGGCGGTATTCCTGGCCTGTCGGCCGTACGAGCGAAATTGTTACAACACCGGGCGCGAGACGTTTCTCCTGCCGGTGCGGTGGGAAAACGATTGGCCGATTATCTTGAAGGGCGACGAGATCGTGCCCAGGATTGCGGAGCGGCCGGGGTTGCCATCGCAGCCTGCGGCGAAAGTGGCGCTGAATGGCTCGTTTTCCTGGACGGATAATTTCGATGGCAATCGTCTGGACCTGCGTTGGCATTTCCTACGGCCGCCGGTTGGGAGGTGGCATTCGCTGGGGCACGGGCCCGGCTCATTGTTGATCGCGCCGCGATCGGTCGCGTTGAGTTCTTACGGCAACCCGTCGTTCATCGGGTGCCGGCAGCAGCACGCGAACTTCACCGCATCCGTTGAAATAACCGTCAATCCCAAAACGGCCAGATGTGACGCAGGCTTGGTCGCGTTCCAGAACGAGACACATTACCTCTTGCTTGGGATTCGGGTCGAGGGAGGCGGAGTCAACGAAGTGTTCCTCGAGCGGATTTCGAGCGGCGCGGATCGGGGCGATGCCGCAAGCGCACCGCGCATTCTCGCCGCCGCGCCCTTGCCGCAGGGCGCCGAACGCATCGCGCTGAAAATCGGGAGCACGGGCCTGCCGTATTCCTTTTACTACGGAATCGACCGAGGCGAATTCAAGCCATTGATTGAGAATGTGGATGGCAGCATTTTAAGCACGAAAATCGCGGGCGGATTCCAGGGCGTCATGCTGGGGATGTTCGCGCGGCGGAAGGCTTTGCCTCCGCGAACGCCACAATGAGATGACCGATGCGTCAAGAGGCACGCGTGCGGCGGGCTCGTCGCTGCAAAGCGCCGATGGCGACGAGTCCAGCCAGGGCGGTGAAATTCGGTTCGGGGACATTCGCAAGGCTGAAGCCGTTGGCCGCGGCGAAGGCGTCCAGCGCCGCGACATCGCCGGCCGAGTTGGCGCCGCTGTCACTCTGGTTGAAGTTCGCCGCCAAGTCGGTGAAGTCGGCGGCGTTCACCAGTCCGTCGTAGTTGAAGTCGCCCTGGTCCCAGCCGGTGACCGGCTGGTTGAAGTTCGCCGCCAGGATGGTGAAGTCGGCGGCGTTGACTATGCCGTCCAGATTGGCGTCGCCTAAAAGCGTGTACATCACTTCGATCTGGCCGGAAGCCAGGCCGGAGACGGTGCCGTCGGCCCCGTCGGCGTAGCCCAGACCGTACAGCAGGCCATTGGTGGGCGTCAGTGCCGCCGTGGAAATGATCCCCGGGCCGTTCCACCCGCCGCCGTTGTAGCCGGATTTGATGTACCCGGCGATCGTGGAGAACGGATCGCTTGAGCCGTAGGTGATGATGATGTGATCGTTATTCACGTCCAGCACGCCATTGCCGGTGATCGACAAGGATGTCATTTGTGCCAGGCCGGTGGTTGTGCCCAGTTGCAGGGTGCCGCCGGTGATGCTGACACTGGAGTTGGGCAGCGCGTCGTTGACACCGACGAGAAGTGTGCCGGCGCTGACGGTGGTGGAGCCAGTGTAAAGGTTGGCGGCGGCTAAGGTGAGGGAGTGGGAGCCGAGCTTTGTCAGTGAATAGGAGCCGCTGATGACGCCGCCTATGGCCAGATTGCCGGAAGCGGCGTTGAAATTCGTGTTCTGCTGAAGCGCCAGGGGGAGGTTGATTGTCTGGAGGTTGGCGCTGTTGTTGACGATGTCTCCGCCCAGAACGATGGCATTGCCGGCGACGACGAAAGGCCCGGCCCCGGCGTTGAAGGTGATGCCGGCGTAAGTGGTGCCGGCGGCTGAATCGTTGTTGGGAGCGAGTCCGGTTGTGCCCGCGAAAACGAGCGGCGCGTTGGTTGTGAGGCTCGTGGCGCCCCAGTTTGCCGAGTTGGACCAGTTGCTGGTGGAGCCGCCGCCGTTCCACATCGCGCCGGAAATCGGCGTCATAAGCCCATAGTTTGTCGTGCCCTTGACCAAATCGAGTTGGTAGGTCTGCCCGCCGACGATCACGTCATACAAGCCGTAGGTGCCGTTGAAGGAAATCTGTCCGTTGGCGTTGGTGGTGAGGGTGTCGTTGGTGTTGTACTGGCTCATCCAGTTTTGCCAGGTTTGGCCCACCTGAGTGAGGTTGTAGTTGGCGTCATAGAGCGCATATGGTCCGCCGCCATGCGCAGGATCCGTTGGGCCGCCGACGCCGCCCCAATACCCGAAGGTGGTCGTCTGCGGGTCGCCGTAGGCCATGGTGAGTGCGGTTGTCAAATCGGTGTCGTAGTTGGCGACCGTTGGCGTGGTGTTGTTGGCACCGAATTCCGTGAGACTCAGGGGCATGGGATTGCCGCTGGGATCCTTGGCCACGGAAAGGTTTTGCATGGCTTGCAGCATCTGGGCGGGGCTGACGAGGTTGTTGTCGTTGATGTAAAGCTCCATCCCGATGCCACTGATGGGACCGCCAGCGCGTTGAATCTGCTGAACGCCGTTGAGATACCAGTTGGCGTAGGGGTCAGACCCGTGCTCACCGCCGCTGCTGTCGATGGATTGGGGAGAGTACTGAAGAACATTGTATTCGTTGACGTCGAGGCGAGTCTTCGCGCCGGCGGCGGCCACGGCGCTGGCGACCTCCGAATAAACATTCGCCACGCCGGATACGCCCAGTGCGTTACCGTTGAGGTAATCGACCGCTGCACCCTGATTGTGGAACGGCTCATTCACCACGTCCATCTCCGCGTAACTGTCTGTCCGAGGGGTGTTCGACGTACTCGTATTTTTCCCTGACACATAATAGCTGATGCGGCTGTTGATATCGTTGTTCAGCGTTGTCTTGTTGGCCGCAGTCAGTGAACCAGGTGTGCCCGTGAAAAGACCGCTGACAAAACCCGGCTGCTCGGTGGCCCAGAGCAGGTTATGCATGCGTATCCCCAGGCCATTCTGCGCGGCAAATTGACTCATGGCGTCAAGCATCCACATGTTCACGCTGCCCTGCGAGGATTCATTGTTGACCCATTTGCCGGCATTTGCTGGAACGATCATGTTGAAATTCGCCAGGATCGCTTTTTGATAGTTGATCTGCTCGGAAGTTGTCGGCGCAAGGTTCTGGCCACTGGAGTTGTAGTTGAGCCAAAGGGAAGGTTCATAATATGGACTGCCGCCATAAACTGCGGCGGCGAAATTGAATGAGTTGTCGATCAGCTTGACCTGCACGGACGTCCCGGCGCCCAGGTGGTAGCCGTTGCCGTTGGTCAGCGTGATCGTGCCGGGCCCTTGCCGGTAATTGGTGGCGTAGGTGGTGGCGGCGTTCAAGGCGTTTGTGCTGGTGTTTGAATTGAGCACTGACACGCCCGAACCGGCGACGGTGAGACTTCCAACCGTGAGGTCCGGGGTCTGCGTGGCCGTTTGATTGTCGAGTTGGGTCCGGACGAAATACGTTCCCGGCGCAAGGGTCGGGGTGGTATAGGTGTAGTTGTTGAGGGTGCCGGAAGAGACGGGAAAAGATTGGTTGGAATCGGCGATGGAAAGCGTCATGTCGGGGCTGAGTCCGCCGGACGTGACGCCCGAAGCATCCACGGTGAAGGTAACGGGCGCGGCCGTGCTGAGGTTGATGTAGGTTCCGACGTAGCCATCGCTGCTGAGGGTCCAGGCACTCCCGGCGGCAGCGCCGCTCGATTGCAGCGCGAGGTTGTCACCGTTAATTGTGGTCTGCCCCCAGGCAGGGGAGGAGAATCCGCCCGCGATCACGAGGCATTTCACAATTCGCTTCATGTGCCGAGTCCTCCACAAATTGCCCGGCTGGGGCAGGAATGATTTCGGCCAATGGTCCGGCTTCCGCCAAGCCGGGCAGATAACATCACCGCCCGGACCCGGGCGAACGACGGCGAACTAAAACGCCAAGTAATCGCTTACTTGATTCTAATACACCCTGGCGGGAGGTCAAGAAAAATCCGGCGATTCGTGTGGGTGGGGGGTTGGGGTACGATCCGTTCATTTGCGCTGCCCGCAGCCCCGGATGGATATCCGGGCTTCGATTGACGCGCAACCCAAAAATGTAACCGTTATTAGACAAAAAGGTCTGCCAGACCACTCTTAATAGGTGGGAAACGATGAGGCTTCCAACGGCTAATCCGCTCGTCACGGCTTTGGCGACCGGTCAGCCGGAAAGCTATGCCGCTCTCTATGATCGGCTCGGCCGGTCGCTGCTGCGAGTGGCCCGCGTGATGCTCCAAGCCTCGGGCGAAGCCGAGGATGCGGTGCAGGACGTTTTCGTCGATCTCGTCCGCCATCGCAATCGGCTGGCGCAGGTCCGGGATTTGGACGCTTACGTCTTCGCGATGCTGCGATACGCGGTGGGGCGACGGCTCCAGCATCGGCGGTTGGAGCACCAACATCTGCAGCGATTGACTCCGGCCGGCGCGGACAAACCAGGCCCTTGTTCGCCGGATGAATTGGAGGAGGCCCTGAAATCGTTGCCGCCGGAACAGCGAGAGGTCATCGCTCTGAAAGTGGATGGCGGACTGACGTTCGCGCAGATTGCGGAGATTCTGAGAGTGAATCCGAATACCGCCGCCAGCCGGTACAGATATGCGCTGGAGAAGCTGCGCCGAGTTCTGGAGTAACTGACATGAATCCCTATTCGATGCCAATGGAGTTAGTTGAATTGGAGAATCGTCTTCGTGCCCGGCCGGGCGACGAGCCGACGGCGGGTCTGCGTGACCGCGTCCTGCAAGCCGTCGCCGAATCGGTTTTGCCGGAGCAACCGTCTTCGGCTGGACCGTGGGATGGCTGGTACTGGGCCGCTGTCGCGGCGGGGATCCTGATCGTCCTGAATCTTTCCATGATTTCCGCTTCGCAAGACGAGTTTTCGGCCCGGCCTGCGCTCAGCCCCAATCAGACAAGCGCAGAGCTTCAAACCCTGCGGATGCTTGAAGCGCAACAGGAAGGAATATTCAAATGAACTTCGGACTGCTTTGGATCGACGCGCTGCTCGGCTCGTGGCTTTGGGTCGCAGCCGTTGTGGCTTGGGTTGCCCGGGTCAAACGCAAATGGCTTCGAGTCCCGCTCTCGGCCGTGGTTGTCGTGGCTCCCGTGATTGCCCTCGGATGGTTCGTTGGCTCGGCGGCGGTGATGAAGTTCCGTTTGAATATCGAACCGAACTGGTTCAATTATTCGGTCTCACTTCTGTTGGGATATCTGGTGGGGGCGGGTTTCATTGTGCGCCGGGCGGTCGGCCGCGAGCCGGGGTTGCCGCCGGCTGGCGCGACTTGGCGGCGTGCGCCGCTGGCGATTGCGTGGCTGACCGCCTTGGCGATTGGGTACATGATTCTCCTCAATATGGACCTTGCGATTCGCGCCCGCTGCGCCATTCTAAGCGTGGAAATCAATTCGCTCTACCTGGCGACATTGCCGGCGATCACGTCCGACGCTCAGAATGCGGCCCCGTTGTACGAAGAGGCATTCGCCCGTTTGAGGGATAATAAGGAGGAAGAACAAGTGCAAAATCCTCCGACCGGAAATAGCGACAATTTTGATCCGGACGAGCCCGCCACGATTACATTTTTGAGCCATCAGGCCAAGACAATCGCACTGTTGCGTCGAGCGGCGGCACTGCCGGCGTGCCGGTTTGACCAGGATCTTTTGGATGCACCAGACATATCCGCGAAGTTGCCGGGTTTGAATGAAGAGCGGAATGCGGCCAATGTGCTGAATTTGCATGCACGCGAGGAAATTGCCCACGGGCATGCTTCCCTCGCCATCGATGATGCCGCGGCGATCCTCAGAATGAGTCGGCAGGTCGGCCAGCGGCCCCTACTCATGTCCGCGTTGGTTGGGATCAGCATTGATGCTCTAGGCAATTGGACGTTGGAAGAGGCGCTTCCGGCCGTGAAGAATCCGAACGAATTGTCCGGACTGCGCCTTGAGGAGCCTGAGTCTCTTGGGCGGATGTTCCAGCAAGCCCTTCGGGGAGAGGAAAGATATGGATTGACTCTTTATGGCAATATGCCGGCTAGCCAAGTGGAAATAGTAAATGGAAAGGCCGTCTGGGTGCAGGACACCCGTCTTCTGTCTTCCGGGGCTGGATTGGTGGGAGCCTTTTTTCGCGTTTTTTTCCTTGATCCGGATGCCTACATTAAACTTCTGGAGAACTTTCAGAATGTGTCCGTACAGCCTTATTTCAAGGTTCGCGACCAATTGCCGGATGTCCACAACGTGAAAAGTGGCAGCGGGTTGTTTACGTCAATCCTCGCTCCATCTCTGTCGAGGGCATTTGATACGCTTGCCAGGGTCGAAGCGGGCGATGCCTGTGCCCAAACGGCCGTGGCCATGACACGATTTAGGCTCGATCACGGAATGTTCCCCTCGCATCTGGATGACCTTGTCCCGAACTATCTGGACGCCGTTCCAATTGATCCTTTCGATGGCCAGCCGCTTCGGCTGGCTATCAAGAACGGCCAATGGATCATCTACAGCGTCGGCCCCGACGGCGTCGATGATGGCGGCGTTGAAATGGTTAATGGCAAGGGCGACGTGATCTTCACCCTGATGTCCCGACCGGCGCAAGCGACATCCAAACCATGAAGCAATGACCGCTCCCGGCCGTCAACCGATGAAGGTTTCGTTGTAATGTTCAGCGGCGGCGTTGGCGTCGCGCGATCTTTTTTCAATGCGTTTGCGATCCAACCAGGCAAGCCACGACGACATGCCGGCGCCGCTCACGGCGGAAAGCGCGTGAATCTCGGCGGACGGATTGATGTTTTTGACATCGCGGCGGAAGACGCCTTCGTCGAACTTCACCATCGGGTGCAAGTCGATCTTGGTGAGAACGGCGGCCGACGCGGCTTTCAGGAGCGTGGAATATTCGGCCGCTTTGTCGTCGCCGCCGCTGACCGCGAAGACGGCGACGGTGGCGTCCTGTCCGAGGTCCGGCAGGGCGCCCAATCCGCCGGCGGTTTCGATCAGAAGGATGTCGAAATTCTCCAGTTGGCATTGCGACGTGATGCGCAAGATGGACGCCGCGTCAGGCGCCGCGGCGTCGATATGGCCGACGAATCCACATAGCCCCCGGAGCCTGTCGGCATCGCGGCTGGATGCCGGGTTCACGGCGATCACGGCGACGCGCTGGGGCGCCGGCAGCCTTCTCAGCGTCGCGTCGATCAATTGGGTTTTGCCCGATCCGGGATGTCCGATCAACCGAACGGCCAGAATGTGGGCCTGGGCCAGTTGTTTGCGGATCATCGCGGCCGGCGGGGGTCCCTTAATGTTCCTTTGCCCGGCGTTTTCGGGATCGAATTGCGTCATGGCACACCTCCACGGGCTGGGAGTAGTGTCTCAATTGTGGAACCATTTGGCAAAGGGATGGAATAGCCGGGGAGCCGAGGAACCCCGTTTGTTCGACCGGGCGTGAAACTCAAGCCATTTCAGCCAGGTGTCGATGCCTTGATTGCGATGCACTGAGGATTGAATGACATCCAACCCGGGCTTGAGGCGTTGAACGCCCTGGCAAAAGACGTCGAAATTGAAAGTGACCAGGGGAAGCAAATCAGTCTTGGTGAGCAGCACCAGGTCCGACGTGGTGATGAGCAGCTGGTATTCCGCGACCTTGGCATCCTGGTCGGCGGCGCTGCACACGCCGATCCGAATATGGTGGCCCAAGTCGAACTCCACGGGGCTGAGCGGGTCGTACACGCTTTCGATCAAAAGCAGGTCGAGCTGATGAAGGTCCAGTCGCGGCAGCGCCTCGCGGACTTGAAGGGCGGTCAGATTGTCGGTCAAAAGGGGCACGGCCTGATAGCCATGCCGTATGATCCGCGACACCTCGCGGTCCGCGGTGGGATTGGCAATGATCGCCGCGGCGCCGATTTTGGGATCGAGCCGCGACAGCAGGGCCTCGATGATGGAGGTCTTGCCCGAACCGGCCGGTCCCGCCACGCTGACCGCCGTGACGTGCGCCGCATCAAAGTCCTTGCGGTTCGCCTGGGCGATCTGGCTGTTGGCCTGAAATCGTTCGTTGGGTGTTGGCGGCTTCATGAATTCTGCTTCGCTATCACAGCCGGCTGATCAACAGCTCGCGCTGGAAGATCATCTCCTTGGGCAAATCACCGGCTAGTTTCAGGAACAGTTCTTCGTGTTCCGCGACCTCGGCCTTGAATGCTTTCAGATCGACCGTTTGCATTTCATCGAAATCGGCTTCTGAAACGGCCAAACCATTCAGATCGATGTCCTGGCGGCGGGGCATCCATCCCAGAGGCGTTTCGACGGCGTAGGCGCGGCCGTGGCAACGGTCGACGATCCAATGGAGGATTCGGACGTTTTCGCCGAAGCCCGGCCAGAGAAATTCGCCTTGGTCGTTCTTTCGGAACCAATTGACGTGGAAGATGCGCGGACAATCCTTCATCTTCTTGCGCATGCGGAACCAATGGATGAAATAGTCGCGGACGTTGTAGCCAAGGAACGGAAGCATGGCCATGGGATCGCGGCGGACGATGCCCACCTGTCCGCTCGCCGCCGCGGTGGTTTCGCTTCCAAGGGTCGCGCCGACGTACACGCCGTGCATCCAATTGAACGCCTGAAACACCAGCGGCATGGTCGCGGCGCGGCGGCCGCCGAAGATCAGCGCCGAGATTTCAACGCCGTTGGGATCATCGGCGGCTGAATCGAGCGCGGGATTGTTGGACATCGGCGCAGTGAATCGGCTGTTGGGATGCGCCGCGTTGCCGGGCGATTGCGGGGTCCAGGGCTTGCCGGTCCAGTCGATGCAATGAGCCGGCGGCTGGAGCGTCTTGCCCTCCCACCATACGTCTCCGTCCGGCAACAAAGCGACGTTGGTGAAGATCGTATCGTGGGCCATGCAGGCCATCGCGTTGGGGTTGGTCCGCTCGTTGGTTCCGGGCACGACGCCGAAATAGCCCGACTCGGGGTTGATGGCCCGCAACCGGCCGCTCTTCTCATCCACCCACATCCAGGCGATGTCGTCGCCAACGGTGGTGATTTTCCAGCCGGCGTCGAGATATTTTTTCGGCGGAATCAGCATGGCGAAGTTGGTCTTGCCGCAGGCGCTGGGAAATGCGGCGGCAACATAGGTCTTTTCGCCCCCGACACTCACGCCGCTGATGAGCATGTGCTCGGCCATCCAACCCTGCTGGTGACCCAGGAATCCTGCGATGCGCAGCGCCAAGCACTTTTTGCCCAACAGGGCATTGCCGCCGTAACCGCTTCCGAAACTCCAGACCGTGTTATCAAGCGGAAAGTGGCAGATGTAGCGACGATCGGGATTGCAGTCCCCCACGCTATGCAGGCAGCGCGTGAATTCATTGCTGTCACCGAGTTGCTTCCAGGCCACGTGGCCCGCGCGGGTCATAATTTCCATGTTGACCGCCACGTAGACCGAATCCGTCAGTTGGATGCCGACTTTTGCCAGGGGCGAGCCGATCGGACCCATTACAAAGGGAATCACGTACATCGTGCGGCCCTTCATGCAGCCGTCGAACAGTCCTTGGAGTTTTGCGTAAGCGGCCTTCGGGTCCATCCAGTTGTTCGTGGGACCGGCCATGTCCTGGGCGGGAGTGCAGATAAACGTGCATTGTTCGCTGCGGGCGACATCGTTCTGATTACTGCGATGGAGATAGCTTCCGGGACGTTTGTCCCGGTTGAGTGGAATGAAGACGCCCTGGCGCACTCCTTCCGCGATTAGTTCCTTTTGTTCCCTGGCGCTGCCGGTGCAGATATGGATTTTGTCCGGCTGGCAAAGCGCAACGCATTGGCCGATCCATTGCTGCACGGTCTGAGGCTGAGTGGGCGGTTCGGCCCAGGCGCCGGGGCGTAGGGCGGCGGGTTTTGTCGGCGTCATTATGGCGGCCATCGCATTATTTCCTTCCGCTTTGCCCGTTGACTATCGCCCGGACGGATCGAAGATGCTGATTCAAGGAGTCTTCCATGTCGGCCTCGGACTTGGCAAAAATCGTCAGCGTCTCGGTGGTTCCCGTGGTGATCATTTCAGCCTGCGGACTGTTGTGCCTCGCGTTCTACAACCGCATGGCGGCGATCGTGTCGCGCCTGCGGGGTTTCCAGAGAGAGCGTCTCCACGAGCAGGAACGCTTGCAGGGCGGCGCCACCCAAAACGCCGAGGAGATTGCCCGGCGCGAAAAACTGCTGGAACATCTGAAATCGCAAACGGACCACGTTACCCGCCGCGCCAAGCTCATTCGTCTCACCCTTGTGTTTTTGCTCCTCACCATCGCGCTGCTGATCTGCTGCTGCCTGATGCTTGGCCTGTCGGTGCTGGCGCCGCAAACGGCGTTCATCGCGGTGGCGCTGTTCGTGCTCGGATTGCTCAGCATGCTGGCTGGAATGATTAGCGCATTGCTCGAGCTGAAGACGGCCATCCAGCCGGCGGAGCTGGAGAGCCGGTTCGTGTCCGAGATGTTGCACCAGGACGCGCTTCGCGAGGACGCGCTGCGCGCCGGCGACGCGACGGGGGTCAGGAGGTTCGACGACACCGTTTGACCCCCACCCCAATCCTCCCCCTGAGTACAAGGGGAGGGGAAAATTCTGTGCAGCAAGTGACACGCACCCGATTCCGACAGGACATGGAGGGGAATCCTGTCGTCGGCGATATTGCGGGCTACAAGATGGTTGGGCTGCTCCAACATAGAATCGGCCGCCCCGGTGGGAGCGGTGCCTGATAGGGGAAATATCGAGCATTTGCGCAATGGCGAAAATCGGGGCCGACCCTAGACTTGCTGTAGGGGAAAATGCCGATGCGAATCGAATCGCGGCATGGTTAAATGTCAGCCACTATGAAAGATAAACCCAATATCGTTGCCAACATGCGGGAAGCAGAGAATCAATTACACCGACGGCCGCTCGATGCGATATTCGTGCCTCGGACCATCGCCCTCATCGGGGCGACCGAGGCAGCCGGCAGCGTCGGACGAACCGTGTTGCGGAACCTGATAGCAAGTCCGTTTGGCGGGACCGTGTTTCCGGTGAATCCCAAGCGTTCCAGCGTCCTTGGGATCAAGGCGTATCCGAGCATAGCCGCGGTTCAGGAAAAGGTTGATCTTGCCGTGATTGTTACGCCCGCTCCGACGGTTCCGGCGATCATCGGGCAATGCGCCGACGCCGGCGTGAAAGGGGCCATCGTAATCTCCGCCGGATTTCGCGAATTAGGTCAATCCGGGATGGAACTGGAGCAAGCGGTGCTCGAACAGGCACGGCGCGGCGGAATGCGCGTGATCGGCCCCAACTGCCTGGGCGTGATGAATCCATTGACCGGATTGAACGCGACGTTCGCCAAGGGCATGGCCACGCCGGGCCACGTCGCCTTTATCGGCCAGAGCGGCGCATTGATGACGGCGATCCTGGATTGGAGCCTGCGCGAAATGGTGGGATTCAGCGCATTTGTCTCGACCGGCTCCATGCTCGACGTGGGCTGGGGCGATTTGATCGATTATCTGGGCGACGATCCGCGCACGCGCAGCATCCTGATTTATATGGAATCCATCGGCGACGCCAGGTCGTTTTTGTCGGCGGCGCGGGAAGTATCGCTCAACAAGCCGATCATCGTCATCAAGGCGGGTCGGACCGATGCGGCCGCGAAGGCGGCGGCGTCACACACCGGATCAATGACCGGCAGCGATGAAGTTCTGGAGGCCGCGTTCCGCCGCACCGGCGTCCTGCGGGTCGATCAGATTTCCGACCTGTTTTCGATGGCGGACGTGCTGGCAAAACAGCCTCGGCCCGCGGGCCCTCGGCTGGCGATCGTCACCAATGCAGGCGGCCCCGGCGTCCTGGCGACCGATGCGCTGCTGAGCGTGGGCGGCGAATTGGCGGCTCTATCGCCGCAGTTGAAGCAATCCCTGGACGCGATCTTGCCTCCGCAGTGGAGCCACAACAATCCCATCGACGTGTTGGGCGACGCGGCGCCCGAACGCATTGCCAAGGCCCTCAAGTTGGTTGCCGACGATCCGGGCAATGATGGCGTGCTCATGATCCTTACGCCCCAGGACATGACCGATCCGACCCAAACGGCCGAGGCGATCAAGCCGCTGGCGAAGCTGGACGGCAAGCCGCTGCTGGCAAGCTGGATGGGCGGCGCCGAAGTGGCGGCCGGACAGGCGATTCTCAGCCATTCCGGCGTTCCCACGTTCCAGTTTCCCGACTCCGCCGCGCGCGCTTTCACCTATATGTGGCGATACGCCTACAACCTGAGGGGCCTCTATGAGACTCCCGCGCTTGGCGATGAGAACGTGAAGGGCATCGATCGGAACGCCGCCGGCGAGATCATCGCTTCGGCACGCGCCGCCGGGAGCGAACTGCTCGACGAAGCCCAATCCAAGAATCTGCTCGCGGCTTACGGCATTCCCATTGTAAGAACGATTACCTCGGCCACGGCGGCTGATGCGGCGCAAGCCGCCGAGGAACTCGGATTTCCCGTCGTCCTCAAACTCTTCTCGCACACGATTACGCACAAGACCGACGTCGGCGGCGTGAAACTGCGGCTCGTCAACCGCGATCAGGTCGCGCGCGCGTTCGATGAAATCAGGGAATCGGTCACGCGCCTGGCCGGCGCGGAGCACTTCCAGGGCGTCACCGTCCAGCCGATGGTCGATGCGCGCGATGGTTACGAACTGATCATCGGCAGCAGCCCCGACTCGCAATTTGGGCCGGTGCTGCTATTCGGCTCCGGGGGGCAGCTCGTGGAGGTCCTGAAGGACCGGGCGCTGGGCCTGCCTCCGCTGAACGCGACTCTTGCGCGACGCATCATGGAGCAAACCAAGATTTTCAAGGCTCTGCAGGGCGTTCGCGGCCGCAAACCGGTTGACATCGCGCTGTTGGAACAAATCCTGGTTCGCTTCAGCCAACTGGTTGCCGAGCAACCGTGGATCAAGGAAATCGAAGTCAATCCGCTGATTGCCACGTCGAAGCAAATCGTCGCCGTGGACGCGCGCACGGTTCTCTGGGACGGCAACAAACGGGAAGCCGACCTGCCGCGCCCGGCGATTCGGCCCTATCCAACGCAGTACGTGACTCAATGGACGCTTCCGGAAGGGATGCACGTCACCATCCGTCCAATTCGCCCGGAGGATGAGCCGTTGCTCGTGCAGTTCCATCAGGGACTTTCCGACCGTAGCGTCATCTTTCGGTTTTTCCACCCGATCAATCTAAGCCAGCGCATTGCCCACGAACGGCTGATCCGCGTCTGTTTTAATGACTACGATCGAGAACTGGCATTGGTGGCCGAAGGCCGCCGGCCGGAGAATGGCGAGCGTTTCGTTCTGGGCATCGGGCGCCTGAGCAAACTCCCCGGTTCAAAGGATGCGGAATTCGCAATCGTGATCAGCGACGTATGGCAAAACCGCGGCCTGGGCACGCAGTTGCTCACGCTGCTGCTGCAAATCGCCCGCAACGAGCGGATCGCGCGGCTGTCCGGAATGATCATGGCCCAAAACCTGGAAATGCAGCACGTCGCGGAAAAATTGGGCTTCAAGCTCACGCGCGATCTCGCCGATTCCGCGATCATGGCAGGCATTGACTTGTGACTGGTTCAGCCGGCGACGTGCAGTGCTTTCAGGGTGCGGGAAAAGACTTTGTCGGGCGTGCCCTCGGCCGAGACGGGCGTTAGCAGGCCGAGCTTACGGTAGAACTCAATCAGGGGCCCGGTGGCGGATTCATAGGCTTCCAGGCGGACGGCAATGGCGTCGGGGCGGTCGTCCTCGCGTTGGATGAGCCGTCCGCCGCATTTGTCGCACACCCCGGAAACACTGGGCGGGCGTTCCACGAGGTGAAACACCGCCTTGCACGCCGGACAGATGCGCCGACCGCCGAGGCGCGACATGATTTCGTCCGTCGGCAACTCGAAATCGAGCACGGCATCCAGTGGAACCCCTTCGTCTTTCATGAGCAACTGCAAAGCCTCGGCCTGCCTGAGGGTGCGCGGAAATCCGTCGAGCACAAACCCGCCGTTGCACTTCAGGCAGCCGCCGCGCTCCCGCACCAATTCCCATACGGTGGAATCGCCCACCAACTTGCCTTCGCGCATGCACTCCAGCGCCGCCTTCATTGCGGGAGTGGCAGCGCCCCCGCGGCTGGAGGCGGCGGCGCGGAAGACGTCGCCGGTGGAAAGATGGCACGCGCCGAGATGCGCGCAAAGCCGTTCCGCCTGGGTGCCTTTTCCAACACCCGGCGCGCCGAGCAGCACCAGCCGCCATGCACGCTCGGGTTTGCTCGGAGTGACCGAACATTGAACCGACGGCCCCTGAATCCATGCGGCACGATCGTTCTTCAAGTGATTGTTCATGGGGTTGCTCCGGAGGGCTATTGGGGAACCTGGCCGTCGGAAAATCGCGGGGTTTCGCGCCAACTGTTCAGGACGCGCATATAGTTGCCGCGCTCGAACGCAGCCGGGTCGGGGCACCTGGTCATGTCCAGGCTTCCGCGCATTTGCCGCACGGATTGGTACCCGTTTTCCTCCATCCACTGTTTGAACTCGGCTAACAGCACTTTGAGATATGCCGGCCCATTCTTCAGGATCGCCGAAACGATCTGGACGGCATGCGCGCCCGCCATGACCGCCTTGATGGCATCGGTCCCGGTGTGGACGCCGCCGCTGGCGGCGAGCGACGCGTTGATTCGCCCGGAGAGGATGGCGAGCCAGCGCAAACGCACCTGCAACTCCGACGAATCCGAAAGATGAAGTTGCGGGACGACGCTCAACAGGCCCAAGTCAATGTCCGGTTGATAGAAACGATTGAACAACACCAATCCATCCACCCCGGCCGTGCGCAATTGCATGGCCAGATGAGGTACGGAGGTGAAGAACGGCGACAGCTTTATCGCCAACGGGATTTTGACCGCCTCGCGCACGGAACGGGCGGATTCCAGGATATTTTCCTCGATGGCGGCGGCCGTCTCCCAAAGATTGGTCGATACGTGATAGACGTTCAATTCCAGGGCGTCCGCGCCCGCCTGCTCGATGAGCCGCGCGTAGCGGAGCCAGCCCGAAGTGCTCAGGCCGTTGAGCGATGCGATGACGGGGATCCGCAGCGCCGCCTTGAGGCGGCGAATCTGCTCCAGATATCCATAGGGATTCATCGCGAAATCATCGGTCGCGGGGAAAAATGAACTGGCCTCGGAAAAGGAGTCGGCGTACATTTCGACGTGTTGCGCGCTGGTGTACTGCTCGCCTTCGATTTGTTCCTGAAAGAGCGAGCGCATCACGATCGCCGCCGCGCCGGCATCTTCGAGGCGGCGCGGCATGTCCAAATCATCGGCCAGCGGCGAAGCGCCGACCATCAATGGATGCGCCAACTCCAGTCCCATGTAGGTGGATTCGAGGTTCATGTGGCCGCCTTTGCGGTTGACGGGGTCGCCGACCCCTCGGTTGCCGGATGGGCTTGCGGCGGTTCAGCCAACTGGCGGTAGAGCGCGTAACGGTCGGCGATGTGACGCTTGGCGCTTTCGAGCAGCGTCTTGTAGCGATCGGGGTCCTTCTGTTCGACCATGCGGAAGCGTGTCTCGTTGAACATGAACTGCTGCAACTGGTTGTTGGGTGCGGGGGAATCGAGTTGCAACGGATTCTGCCCCGCGGCACGCCGCCGCGGGTCGTACCGGAAGAGCGGCCAATAGCCGCTGGCCACCGCTATCTTTTGCTGTTCCGGGCCCAGCGCCAGATCGTACCCGTGCGCGATGCAATCGCTGTAGGCGATAATCATCGCCGATCCTGGGTACGATGCGGCCTCCTGGAATGCCCGGACGGTGTGCACGTCCTTGGCACCAAAGGCCACCTGCGCTACGTAGATGTTGCCGTACGTCATGGCGAGCAAACCCAAGTCCTTCTTGGGTGTGGACTTGCCGGCCGAGGCGAACTTGGCGGCTGCACCGATGGGCGTGGCCTTGGATTGCTGCCCGCCGGTGTTGGAGTAGACCTCCGTGTCCAGCACGAGCACTTTCACGTCAGCGCCCGATGCCAGGACGTGGTCGAGCCCGCCGTACCCGATGTCATACGCCCAGCCGTCTCCCCCGATGATCCAGACGCTCTTATCCACGAGGTAATCGGCAAGCAGCGTCAGTTGCCGGGCCTCCGGCGAGCCATTCAGCGATGCCAGCTTTTGCAGCAGTTCGGCGACACGCAGGCGCTGCGCCGAGATGCCCGCTTCGCTCGCCTGGTCCGCGTACAGCAGTTGCCCGGCCAATTTGTCGCCGATCGAAGCCGTCAATTGCTGGACGAGTTGGCGAGCCTGCGCTTTGTGTTGGTCAAGAGCCAGGCGCATTCCCAGGCCATATTCCGCGTTGTCTTCGAACAACGAATTGCTCCAGGCCGGGCCGCGTCCTTCCCGATTGGCGCAGTACGGCGTGGTGGGAAGATTGCCGCCATAGATCGACGAGCAGCCCGTGGCGTTGGCGACGAGCAGGCGATCGCCCAGGAGTTGGGTCAGCAGTTTAACGTAGGGCGTTTCACCGCAGCCGCCGCACGCGCCGGAGTACTCAAACAGCGGTTGGAAGAACTGAGAGCCTTTGACGTCCACGCGCACTTTGCTGCGATCGATTTCGGGCAGATCGAGGAAGAAGCGGTAGTTCGCGGCCTCGCTTTGCCGCAACGGCGCTTGCGCCGCCAGGTTGAGGGCCTTTCGCTTTGGGGTGGACTTGTCCCTGGCCGGACAAACGGCGATGCACAGACCACAGCCGGTGCAATCTTCCGGCGCCACCTGGATGGTATATTTCATGCCGCGAAAATCCGGCGCGTTGTAATCCATCGAAGCGAATCCCGCCGGCGCCCCGGCCAGGCTTTCGGCGCCATATACCTTGGCCCGGATCGCCGCATGCGGGCAGGAAAATGCGCACTTGTTGCATTGAATGCACAGCTCCGGCACCCAAACGGGAATCTCGACGGCGATGTTGCGCTTTTCCCAACGCGATGTGCCGACCGGCCAGGTCCCATCGACCGGCAAAGCGCTTACCGGTAAAAGTTCTCCCCGGCCGGCCAGCATCATCGCCGTCACGTTTTTCACAAAATCGGGCGCCTCGTCCGGCACGATCGGCGGGAGAGGCTTTCCGTCGTTCACGTCCGCCGGAACCGTCAATTCGTGAAGGTGCGCCAACGTCCCCTCGACCGCGGCGAAATTTCTCCGCACGATCTCCTCGCCCTTTTTCGCGTACGTCTTTTTGATCGCCTTCTTGATCTGCTCGATCGCCTGTTCGCGCGGGAGCACGCCGCTGATGGCGAAGAAACAGGTCTGCATGACCGTGTTGATGCGCGCCCCCATGCCCGCGTCGCGGGCGGCGTGGTAAGCGTCAATGACGTAGACCTTCAGTTTCTTTTGAACGATCTGCTGTTGTACTTCCCGCGGCAAATTGCCCCATACCGCATCCGTATTGAACGGAGCGTTTAGCAGCAGCACCGCGCCTTGGCGCGCGATGGCCACGATGTCGAATTTCTCCAGAAAGTTGAACTGATGGCAGGCGACGAAATTGGCCTGGCGGATCAGGTACGCCGAGCGGATCGGGCGCGGGCCGAACCTCAGATGGCTTATGGTGATCGCGCCGGACTTCTTGGAATCGTAGACGAAGTATCCCTGCGTGTGGAAATCGGTCTCTTCGCTGATGATCTTGATGGAGTTCTTGTTCGCCCCGACCGTGCCGTCGGCGCCAAGCCCGAAGAAGACGGCGCGGAAGACGTCGTCCGGCTCGATATCGAAATCGTCGGGCACGGGCAGCGACAATCGGGTTACGTCGTCGTTGATCCCCACGGTGAACCGCGTTTTGGGACGCGGCTTTGTCAGTTCATCGAACACGGCCTTGACCATCGCCGGGGTGAACTCGTGCGATGACAGTCCGTACCGGCCGCCAATAATCCGCGGCTGCTGGGCGAAGCGGGGCGATTCGGCGGCCTGGTCATCCTGGAAGGCGGCGACAACGTCGAGAAACAGCGGTTCGCCGATGCCGCCCGGCTCCTTTGTCCGATCCAGCACGCCGATGGAGCGGACGCTGGCCGGAAGGGCGTCGAGGAATCGGTCCACCGCAAACGGCCGATACAGGCGCACCTTGAGCACACCGACCTCTTGGCCGTCCTGGACGAGTTTGTCCACCGTTTCGTGGACCGTTTCCGCGCCGGAGCCCATGATGACGATCACGCGCTTGGCCTGCGGATGACCGACATATTCAAACAGGCCGTATTTGCGCCCGGTGATTCCCGCGAAACGGTCCATCACTTTTTGCACGACATCCGGACAGGCGAGATAAAACGGATTGGCGGCCTCGCGGGCTTGGAAGAAGGTGTCGGGATTCTGGGCCGTTCCCCGGAGCACCGGGCGGTCGGGCGTGAGGGCGCGCCGGCGGTGGGCGGCGACTGCATCCGTGTCGATCATCGCCCGCAGGTCGTCGTCACCGAGCAGGGCGATTTTGGCGATCTCATGGGACGTGCGAAACCCGTCGAAAAAGTGCAGGAAAGGCACGCGGCATTCGAGCGTCGCCGCATGAGAAATGCACGCCAGATCGTGCGCTTCCTGAACTCCGTTGGAGCAGAGCATCGCAAAGCCCGTCTGCCGGCAGGCCATCACGTCCGAGTGATCTCCGAATATCGACAGCGCGTGCGTGGCCAGCGAACGTGCCGTCACGTGCATGCAAAACGCCGTCAGCTCTCCGGCAATCTTGTACATGTTGGGGACCATCAGCAGCAGGCCCTGCGACGCGGTGAAGGTCGTGGCGAGCGCGCCGGCCTGCAAGGCCCCATGAATCGCGCCGGCGGCGCCGGCCTCCGATTGCATCTCGACCACTTTCGGCACCATTCCCCAGATGTTCTTCCGCTTTTGCGCCGACCATTCGTCCGAATATTCCCCCATCGCCGATGACGGGGTGATCGGATAGATCGCGATCACTTCGCTCAATCGATGCGATACCGACGCCACCGCTTCGTTGGCTTCCAGCGCAACAATGTTCCATTTGACTGATTCCATCCCCGTAAATCTCGTCAAACTGGGGACAAATCACCATCGGACCAACAAACGATTCGGGCGTAGGTGCTTTCCCCTACAAGGCAAACCGGCCTTTCTCTAGGCGGCGCAGCGCCGATAGATTCTTAGAATCGCTAAGGATGAAGGGAAGCTCGCAAATGCACGCGCCACCGCAGGTTTCGCACGCCGAAACGCTGGTGCGCCGCCGCTGGCGCATCGCCGGCCGCGTTCAGGGGGTGGGGTTCCGGCCGTTCATCTATCGGCTGGCGACGCAGATGCACGTCCACGGCGCGGTCTGGAACGACGACGCGGGCGTGGTTGTGGAAGGACAGGGCACGCGACGGCAACTTCAGGAGTTTGCCATTGCGATTTGGGCCGAAGCGCCCGCGCCGGCCGTGATACGCGAAATTGACGAGCAAGAAGTCTTGCTTGGACCGCTAGAACCGACGTTTGAAATCCGCCACAGTTCCAGCGCGGCAAGCGGCACGGCCGAGATCGCCGCGGACCTGGCGGTATGCGGGAAATGCCTGGCGGAGATTCGCGACGCCGCCGACCAAAGACGACATGGATATGCGCTGACCAACTGCACGAATTGCGGCCCGCGTTTCAGCATCATCCGCGCGATTCCATACGACCGGCCCAACACGACGATGTCGCGGTTCCTCATGTGCCGGCAATGTCATGAGGAATATGAGAACCCCGCGGACCGGCGCTTCCATGCCCAGCCGACGGCCTGCCGTCAATGTGGGCCGCAATTGGAACTCGTCGATTCGCGCGGAGCCCCCATTGCGGGCGACCCCGTCGAGCAAGCGGTTCACCTGCTGGTGCAGGGGAAAATCGTCGCGATCAAAGGAATTGGCGGCTTTCATCTGGCGGTCCGGGCGGACGACCAGGACGCGGTGGGGCGTTTGCGCCGGCTCAAGAATCGGCCGGCCAAACCGTTCGCGCTGATGTGCGCGTCGTTGGAAGCCATGAAAAAGCTGGTGACGCCAGGCCAGAGTGGAGCGGAGTTGGCCTCGTCACCTGCCGCTCCGATTGTGCTGGCGCGGCGAGTGCGCGGGGCGCCGATCGCCGAGGCCGTTGCCCCCGGAAGCCACCGTCTGGGCATCATGCTCGCCTACACGCCGCTTCACCACCTGATTTTCGACGCGATTCGAGCCTTTGACGTGCCTGCACTGGTAATGACCAGCGGGAACGACGTCGATGAGCCGCTCGTTTTTGCCGATGCGGAGGCGGTCTCTCGTCTGGGAGATTTGACCGACGCCATACTGCGGCACAATCGACCGATCCAGCGCGCCGTGGATGATTCGGTCATCCTTGATGCCACGCCATCGCCCATCTTCGTGCGTCGATCCCGCGGTTACGTGCCCGAACCGTTGCTCCTTCCCCAGGCCTGCGCCCCGACTGCCGGCCTGGCGGTTGGCGCGGAACTGAAGAGCACGGTGGCAACCTGCCGCGATCGTCAGGTCGTGCTCAGCCAGCATCTGGGAAACCTCACGCAAGCGAGCACGTTCACGGCGTTCACGCGGGCCATCTCGGATTTGTTCGATCTGGTCGGAATCACACCGAAGTGGATCGCGCACGATCTCCATCCGGCTTATCTGAGCACGCAACATGCGAAGAAACTGGCGAGGCAGTGGGGCGTGCCGCTCATCCCGGTGCAACACCATCACGCCCATGCCGCCGGCGTATTGGCGGAACACGCAATCGCCGGGCCAGCGTTGGCTGTGGTATGCGATGGGACAGGTTATGGAACGGATGGCGGCATCTGGGGCGGCGAGTTAATGGCGGTCGAATTGACCGATTTCCGCCGCCTGGGGCGCTTGCGGCCGATGCGGTTGCCCGGCGGGGATGCGGCCGCCAGGCAGCCGTGGCGTAGTGCGCTGGCATTACTTTATGCCGCGTTCGGTGATGATTTCAACGAGTTGCCGATTTGCCGGGAAATGGCGGATAAGACCCAGGCTGAATTCGTGCGTCAGATGCTCGTCAGCGGGGCCGGGTGCGTCGATAGCAGTTCAACCGGGCGGGTCTTCGACGGGATCGCCGCGCTGCTGGGGATTTCCAAAGAGAATCGCTTCGACGCCGAGGCCCCGGCCGCGCTCGAGTCCGCCGCGGCGCAATTCGTGCGATCGCCGCATGTTGCGGATGACGGCTTCACGATTTGCCAGGCCGGCGGACTGATCGAGATCGACTTGTCTCCATTCGTGCGGAAGATCGCGCGGGAACAAGCGAAGCGCGTCCCGGCCGGTCATTGGGCGTTGCTCTTCCATGAAGCGTTGGCGGCGGCCTGGGCGGCCGCCGTCGCCACGGCGGCGCATGTAACGGGGCTGAATGACGTCGTGTTAAGCGGTGGGGTGTTCTGCAACGAATTGTTTTCCGATCTACTGGGCCAACGCCTGGAGGGCGCGGGTTTTCGAGTGCTTCGCCACAAGCAGGCGCCGCCCAACGATGGTGGAATTGCCTTTGGCCAGGCGGTAGTGGCGGCGGGCCGCTTGGCCAAAGGTCTTCAGCGCAATTGAGGTGAACCATGTGTTTAGCCGTTCCAGCAAAATTGATCGAATGCCAAGGCACCAATGCCACCGCCGACCTGCACGGCAACCGCGTGCAAATTAGCACTCTGCTGCTGCCAAATTGCAAGCAGGGCGATTGGGTGCTTCTGCACGCCGGCTTTGCGATTCAAGCGCTGGACGAGCGGGAGGCGCAGGAGACCTGGGCCGTGGTCAACGATCTTCGAAAAGCCGGAGGCGAGCCATGAACCTAGCCCCGGCACTTGAAACGCCCAGCGCCACGGAAGAATCGTTGCGCCGGCTGCGCGATGCGGCGGCCACGCTTGGCCGCCCGGCGAAATTCATGGAAGTGTGCGGCACGCACACGATGAGCGCTTTCCGCTCCGGCCTCCATAGCCTGATGCCGAACAACGTGACGCTGCTGAGCGGTCCGGGTTGTCCGGTCTGCGTGACCAGCCAGGGCGACATCGATCAACTGATCGAGTTGGCGCGCCGGCCGGGAATCACGCTTTGCACCTACGGCGACATGCTGCGCGTCATGGGTTCCGAGGGGAGCCTGGAACAGGCCCGTGGCGAAGGCGCGGACGTTCGGGTCGTGTATTCGTCGCTCGACGCGGTTGCACTGGCGGCCGCGGATCGGCACCGCAACGTCGTTTTCGCCGCCGTGGGATTTGAGACGACTACGCCCGCTTCGGCCGCGGCGGTGGAGCAGGCCCGGCAGTTGGGGCTGGAAAACTTCTCGATCCTGGCGAGTCACAAGCTGATTATCCCGGCGATGCGGGCGCTGCTGGAGAGCGGCGACGTGCGGGTTGACGGATTCATGTGTCCCGGACACGTTTCGGTGATCATCGGAGCGGCGGCATTCGAGCCGATCGTTCGCCAGTACCACAAGCCGTGCGTGATCGCCGGATTTGAAGGCCCCCAGATTGCCGCCGCCCTGGCGCGTCTCACCGAACTGGTGTCCCAAGGCCGCCCGGCGCTGGAAAACCTCTACTCGCAAGCCGTCACCGAAGAAGGCAACCTCGCCGCCCAGGCGATCACCGACCGGGTCTTCATGCCGGCCGACTGGCATTGGCGGGGACTGGGCGAGCTCAAGGGCAGCGGGCTTACGCTTCGGCCTGAATATGCGCAATACGACGCACGCGTGCGTTTTTCGCTGGGCACGCCGCAGGGCAAGGAGGCTCCCGGTTGCCGTTGCGGCGAGGTCATCACGGGCCGCGTGACGCCGGTCGAATGCACATTGTTCGGAACCGCCTGCACGCCGGTACGGGCGATTGGCCCGTGCATGGTGAGTTCCGAGGGCACCTGCCAGGCGTGGTTCAAATATAAACGTCTCACCAAGACTGCCAAAACGCGGAGTGTGGCCCGTGATTGACCTTTACGAAACCAAAACGTCGAGCGCGAATCAAGCCGTGGGCCAGCGAATCAGCCTCGCCCATGGCGGCGGCGGCCAGTTGACCGACGAGCTGGTCGCTTCATGCGTTCTTCCGCGTCTGGACAATTGCGTCTTGAGCCAATTGCTGGATTCGGCGCTGTTTCGCGGCGCGGAGCGATTGGCGCTCACGATAGACAGCTACGTCGTCAAGCCGCTGAAATTTCCGGGCGGCGACATTGGCCGATTGGCGATCTGCGGGACCGTGAATGACCTGGCCGTCTGCGGAGCCACGCCGTTGGCGATAGCTCTCAGTCTGATTTTGACGGAAGGGTTGGAACGGCGGGTGCTTGAGGAGGTCATGGATTCGCTCGCCGCCGCGGCACTTGAGGCCAGGGTTAGCATCGTCACCGGCGATACGAAAGTCGTGGGCCGCGGCCAGGGCGATGGGATCTACATCACCACCGCCGGCGTGGGAGCGGCCGGGACGCACAAGCTGCATCCGGACGAGGTTCGTCCCGGCGACGCGCTGATCGTCAGCGGCCCCATCGCCGATCACGGCATGGCCGTGATGCTCGCCCGAGAAATGCCGCAGGTGCAGAGCGTGCTCAAGAGCGATGTCGCCCCGCTGAACGAGATGATCGAGCGGCTGCTGGAGCGCGTGCCGGGCGTGGTGTTCCTGCGCGATCCAACCCGCGGCGGACTGTCCGGCGTGGTTGCCGACCTTGCCAATCGCACCGGTCTGCACATCACCCTCGAAGAACAGGATATCCCCATCCGCCCCGAGACGTGGCACGTGGCGGACATGCTGGGTGTGGACCCGCTGGACGTGGCCAACGAAGGAAAGATCCTGGCTGTCGTCCGACCCGATGCCGCCGAAGCCGCGCTGGCCGCATTGCGCCAGGACGCACACGGCAAGGACGCGCGGATCATCGGCCAAGTTAACGACGCGCGCGACGGCGTGTGCGAGTTGCACACCAAGATGGGCGGCCGACGCGTTTTGCAAAAGCCTTACGGAGAACAGTTGCCGCGGATTTGCTAACCGCGGGGAAAGGCGGCTAAAAGCCAATGATTCCAGCTCCGAAACAAGTACGGACCATGCCGTCGAAAGACAAGCGATGGCTGATCGTGGATGCCACGATGCGGCGTTATGGATACGCGGGCAGTTCGCTGATCGAGACCCTGCACGTCGCCCAGGAATCGTTTGCGTATCTCGACGAGGATGCGCTGCGATTCGTTGCCTCGTCGCTGAGTCTTCCATTGAGCAAAGTGTATGGGGTGGCGACGTTCTACCACCATTTCACGCTGAAGCCCCAGGGCGAGCATACCTGCGTGATCTGCATGGGAACGGCGTGTTACATCAAGGGGGCGGCCCAATTGCTGACGGCACTGGAAGACGCGTACCACGTCAAGGACGGCCAGACGACGCAGGATAAAAAGCTGTCGGTGTTGACCGCGCGCTGTCTCGGTTCGTGCGGCCTGGCGCCCGCGGCCGTGTTCGACGGGGAAGTCGCCGGGAAGATCAGCAGCGCGGAGTTGCTGGCTCGTGTTGCAAAGCAGGTGGGAAATGACCGCTGAAGAACTCGACAAAATTGCGGAAGACGAACGGGAATCGAGCCGGAACTGCCGGCATAGGCTGCACGTCTGCGTGGCGGCCGGATGCCTTTCGCTGCATAGCGACCAGGTGAAGAATTCGTTGGAGGCGCAGATCAAGGCGTCCGGGCTCGAGAGCGAGTGCCGCGTCAAGGGAGTCGGCTGCATGGGGCTTTGCAGCGCCGGGCCGTTGGTGTCCGTCTCATCGCAGGACGTGACGTACAAAGGCGTCACGTCCGAAGATGCCCCGGAGATCGTGCAGAGTCTCCAGGCCGCCAAGCCCGTGGAGCGGTTGCGGTGTTCCACGGATGTCCCGTTCTTTACTCGGCAGAAGAAGATCGTCCTGGAAAACTGCGGGGCGATCGATCCGGAGCGGATTGAAGAATACATCGCGGCCGAAGGATATGCGGCGCTGCACAAGGCGCTGACGACCATGACCGGGGCGCAGACGATCGAACAGGTGTCGCGCAGCGGGCTGCGAGGGCGCGGCGGAGCCGGATATCCGACCGGGTTGAAATGGGGCATGGTTTCCAAAGCAGGCGGCGCCGCCAAATTCGTGATTTGCAACGCCGACGAAGGAGACCCCGGCGCCTTCATGGACCGTAGCGTGCTGGAAAGCGATCCGCACCGCGTGCTCGAAGGCATGGCCATCGCCGCTTACGCCGTCGGCGCCAGCCAGGGATACATCTACGTGCGTGCCGAATATCCGTTGGCGGTGAAGCGGCTGAAGACGGCGATTCGGCAGGCGGAGCGGCTGGGCGTGCTGGGGCACAACGTCTTTGGCACGCCGCTGGACTTCAAGATCGATATCCGCCTGGGCGCTGGAGCGTTTGTGTGCGGAGAGGAAACCGCCCTGATCGCAAGCATCGAAGGCCTCCGCGGCCAGCCCCGGCCCCGACCGCCGTTTCCGGCCGAGGCCGGACTTTGGGGCGCTCCCACGCTCATCAACAATGTCGAGACGTTTGCCAACATCGCCCCGATCATCCGCAATGGCGGCGATTGGTATGCTTCGATCGGCACCGAAAAGAGCAAGGGAACCAAAACGTTCGCCCTCGCCGGGAAGATCAACAACACCGGCCTGATCGAGGTGCCGATGGGCATCACGCTTCGCGACATCATTTACGAGATCGGCGGCGGCGTTCCGGATGGAAAGAAATTCAAGGCCGTCCAGACCGGCGGTCCCTCCGGCGGGTGTATTCCCGAACAATTCCTCGACATGCCCGTGGATTACGACTCATTGTCGAAGGTCGGTTCGATCATGGGCTCGGGCGGAATGATCATCATGGACGAAACGTCGAGCATGGTGGACGTGGCGCGATTCTTCATGGAATTCTGCATGACCGAGTCCTGCGGCAAATGCGTTCCCTGCCGCGTTGGGACCGTTCACATGCACGACCTGCTGAAGAAAATCATCGAGCGCAAGGCCACCGCGCGGGATTTGGCGCTGCTTGAGGATCTGTGCGACATGGTCAAGTGCACGAGCCTGTGCGGGCTTGGGCAGTCGGCTCCGAACCCGGTGCTTACGACGCTCCGGTATTTCCACCATGAGTACGACGAGTTGTTGGTTCAGGGCGACGGCGCCGGCGACGCAAGGGGCATCGCCCAGGGCGCCAAGGAGACTGTGCCATGAACGCTGCAGTTCCCGTAGTGACGCTGAAAATTGACGCCAAAGACGTCAGTGGTCGCGCTGATGAGACGATCCTTGACCTGGCGCGGGAGAACAATATCCCCATCCCCACCCTTTGTTTTCTCGAAGGACTGTCGGGATGGGGGGCTTGCCGCCTTTGCCTCGTCGAGGTCAAGGGCGTGAACAAGCTCCTGCCGGCCTGCGTGACGAAAGTGGCTCAAGGCATGGAGGTCCGCACCACCTCGGACCGGCTGGAGAAGTACCGGCGCATGATCGTGCAGATGCTCTTTTCCGAGCGGAATCACGTCTGCTCCGTCTGCGTTTCCAACGGCCACTGCGAACTCCAAAACCTGGCCGTGATGCTTCAGATCACCCATATCGATATTCCATACCGCTATCCCACGTTGCCGTTTGACGCATCGAACGATCTGTTCCGGCTCGATCATAACCGCTGCGTTCTTTGCACGCGGTGCGTGCGCGTGTGCGACGAGATCGAAGGGGCGCACACGTGGGACGTGTCGGGCCGCGGCGTTGATTCGCGCGTCATCATCGACCTGAACCAGCCCTGGGGCGACTCGCAAACCTGCACCGGTTGCGGGAAGTGCGTCAGCATCTGTCCGACGGGCGCCCTGACGCGCAAGGGAACCGGCGTCGCGGAGATGGAGAAGGACATTGATTTTCTGCCCTATTTGACTCGAATGCGAGGAAGCCATCCATGAGCGCACAGACCGACAACGCCGCCGCGACGAAAGTGCGTCTGGCCACGGTTTGGCTCGACGGATGTTCCGGATGCCACATGTCGTTTCTGGACATGGACCAGCGGCTGTTGGATTTGGCGCCGCTCATTGACCTGGTTTACAGCCCGCTGGTGGATTGCAAGGAGTTCCCTCAGAACGTGGACCTGACGCTGGTGGAGGGCTCGGTCAGCACCGATGAGGACATCCACAAAATTCGCGCGATCCGCAATCGGACCAAGATGCTGATCGCGCTGGGCGACTGCGCGGTCACGGGCAACGTTCCGGCGATGCGAAACCCGTTCGGCGTCGAAGCGGCCTTCGATCGCGCGTACAACGAAAACGCGGATTTGCAGCGGCAAAAGCCGACGCAACACCTGCCCGTCCTGTTGGACCGGGTCCGGCCGGTGCATGAAGTGGTGAAGGTCGATCTTTTCGTGCCCGGCTGTCCTCCGCCGGCCGACGCCATTCACTACGTGATTGGCGAATTGCTCGCCGGGCGTGTGCCCAACGTTGGGTCCGTAACCCGCTTCGGCCGGTAGAGAGGTGAATGAAATGCCACGCGACATCGTCATTGATCCTGTGACCCGCATCGAGGGCCACGCCAAGATCACGCTGAAGCTGAATGACCAAGGCGAGGTGGTCGATGCGATGTTCCACGTCACGCAGTTCCGCGGGTTTGAGAAGTTTTGCGAAGGCCGGCCGCTGACGGAGATGCCCTCGCTCATGGCGCGCACCTGCGGCATCTGCCCGGTGAGCCATCTGACGGCCTCGGCCAAAGCGTGCGATGCGCTGTTGGCCGTCAAGATTCCTGAAACCGCCGCCAACCTGCGACGGGTGATGAACCTGGCGCAAATGGTGCAATCGCACGCATTGAGCTTCTTTCACCTGTCGTCGCCCGATCTGCTCATGGGCTTTGACGCCGATCCGGCCAAACGGCATCTGTTCGGCGTCTTGCAGGAGAACCCTCAGCTCGCCCGGGATGGAATTCGCGTCCGGCAAATCGGCCAGACAATCATCGAAATCCTCGGCGGCAAGAAGATTCACCCGCCTTGGGCGGTTCCCGGAGGCGTCAACAAACCGCTGGCGGCCGAGGATCGCGACAAAATGCTGGCCATGTTGCCCGAGGCGCTGGAGATCGCGCAGCGCACGCTTCTGTGGTACAAGCGCATCGCCAACGGCTACACGCAGGAAGCTAGGACTTTCGCCAATTTCCCCACCCTGTTCATGGGCCTGGTGACCGAGACGGGCGGTTTGGAACACTATGACGGCTGGCTTCGGATCGTCGATTCCAAAGGCGACATCGTTATCGATAAGTTTCCGCCGGAGCGCTACCACGAGCTCATTGCCGAGGCGGTCGAGCCCTTTAGCTTCATGAAATTCCCGTATTTCAAGGAACTGGGCTACCCACAGGGAATCTACCGCGTGGGGCCGCTGGCGAGGCTGAATCTCGTGGATCACTGTGGCACGCCCATCGCCGATCAGGAATGGGCCGAATTTCGGCAAATGCAGCGCGGCGCGGTGCTCAGTTCGTTCCATTACCACCACGCCCGGCTGATTGAGATCATCTTCGGCATCGAGATGATGCAGCGCATTTTGAACGGTCCGGACATTCTCGATAAAAAAGTGCGAGCCCGGGCGCGTCCCAATCGGCTCGAGGGCGTCGGCGTCGCCGAAGCGCCTCGCGGAACGCTCATTCACCATTACCGCATCGACGATAACGGCCTGATGGTCTGGGCCAATCTCATCATTGCCACGGGCCACAACAACCTGGCCATGAATCGAGGAATCCTGCAGGCGGCCCAGCATTTCGTTGGCGGCGGCAAAATCTCCGAGGGCGCGCTCAATCGCGTGGAGGCCGTCATTCGATGCTATGACCCGTGTCTTTCCTGCGCCACGCACGCCCTGGGAAAAATGCCGTTGCACATTGAGCTGGCCAACTCCAGCGGAGAGGTCGTGTATGAAATCCAGCGCGACTGACGCGCCGGTGCTGGTCATCGGCTATGGAAACGTCCTCCGCGGCGACGACGGGGTGGGCTGGGCCGCGGCGCGACGTTTGGCCCGGCGATTGCCCCGGCGCCTGGCGTCGGTCCTGATGGTCCATCAACTGCTGCCGGAATTGGCCGAACCGATCAGCCGGGCCCAGCGGGCGATTTTCATTGATGCCGATGAGCGGCTTGCGCCCGGACAGGTGTGTCAGAAAATCGTTCGGCCGCTGGATCGGGCCGACGGGACGATCGGCCACGATCAGAGCCCCGGCGGTTTGTTGCGTCTGGCCCGCGATCTTTACGGGCGGGCGCCGGAGGCGATGGTGTTCAGCATCGGCGCCACGGACTTCGACTTTCGCCCAACACTCTCAACGAAAGTGCGCCGGGCGCTGCCCGGATTGCTGCGGAGCGTGGAGGATGCCGTCCGTCGTCTCGGACAAGACATGGAACACTGCCATGCATGAAATGTCAATTGCCCCCGCGATCTTGGATTTGGCCCGGCGCCACGTGCCGAAGGGAGCGGCGTTGCGGACCGTACGCGTATGCGCGGGGCCTTTGCGCGCCATCGACCAGCAGTCGATGCAATGGGCCTGGCAGGCGCTGATGGAGGAGCAATCCGCCGGCCCAATCACGCTGGAATTGACCATCCTGCCCTGGAACTTACGATGCACGACATGCGGGGCGGAATGGGAATCGGTCGACGCGATCGGGCGGTGCTCCTGCGGCTCAACGGAGGTGCTCCCGACCGGCAGCGATCGGCTGCAACTCGTTTCCATCGAAGTCGATGACGTTGAAACGCCGATGTCATTGCATGAAGGGAGTTCGCCATGCAGGTCCAGGTAGTTCAGAACGTATTGAAGCTCAATGACGAGATGGCGGCCCTGAACCGCAACCGGCTGCGGCAGGCGGGCGTATTCACGATCGATCTGCTCGGCGCCCCGGGTTGCGGCAAGACTGCCCTCATCGAGGCCACGCTGCCGCGGCTGGTGCCGCGGCTTCGGGTGGGCGTGATCGTCGGTGATCTCACCACCCAACGCGATGCCGACCGAATGGCGCGATTCACCGATAACGTCGTGCAGGTCAACACCGGCACCGGCTGCCACCTTGAGGCCCATCACGTCATGGAGGCCATGGCGCGAATCGACGTCGGCAGCCTCGACATGCTGTTTATTGAAAACGTCGGCAACCTGATCTGCCCGGTGGGGTTCGATCTGGGCCAGCACGTCAAGGTGGGAATGTTCTGTACGACCGGCGGCGATGACAAAGCGGCGAAGCATCCTTACATCGTGAAGGAATGTTCGCTGCTGTTGCTGAACAAGACGGACCTGTTGCCGCACTTGCCGTTCAACCTGCAACTCTTTCGCGACGACATCAGCCGGCTTAACCCCACAGTCCAGTTGCTTGAACTGTCGGCATTCACGGGGGCGGGTATCGAGCTCTGGCTTGCCTGGCTGGAACAGCAGCGCGCGACATACCAACACGGCTTGGCGTCCAAGCCGTGCGAGGAGCATCCCTCAGTGAAACTTTGCAATAAGGAGTAATCGTTATGCATTCAAAATCATTCCATGCTGTCGTGATGGCAGCCGCGGTTGTTCTGGCGGTCCAGGTTGCACAGGCTCATCCCGGCCACGGCGCGGGCAGCGGCCTGTCGGCGGGGCTGGCGCATCCATTCTCCGGCATAGACCACATCATGGCCATGATTGCCGTTGGCATGTTGGCCACGCAGATCGGCGGAAAGATGCTCTGGGGCCTGCCGGCGACATTCGTCGCGTTGATGGTCGGCGGGGGCCTCATGAACGTCGCCGGCGTGCCTGTCCCCTGGGTCGAACAGGGAATCATGGCTTCCGTTCTCGTTCTCGGGCTGCTGGTCGCCGCAGCGGGCCGGTTCCCCACGTCCGCTTCCCTGTCGTTGGTCGGTTTCTTCGCAATCTTCCATGGCTTCGCCCATGCGGCTGAAATGCACAAGGGCACTTCCGCCTTCGGATATGCCATGGGCTTCGTCATCGCCACAGCGACGTTGCACGCGATCGGGATCGCGCTGGGCCTCGCCGCCGGGAAGTTGGCCTCGAAGCAGCTCGTCCGCCTTGGCGGTGCCGCCATCGCCCTGTGCGGGTTGCTCTTGTTCATGCACGTGATTGTGGCATAGAGGACGGACCCGATCACTGCTTCCGCTACAGCTCCAGATCCGCAAATGGAGGAACCCGCGATTCCGCCGCCCCATCGGTCCATCGGCCGCCGAGCCAGTTCGTCTCTAGCCATTGCAGCCAGAGATCGATGCCATTCCTTCGCAGAACGGATGCCTGGATTACCGGCAAGTCAGCCCTGATTTTCTTGACGTGATCGAGAAACGCGGGCAGGTCGAACTTCGTCGTCGGCAGCAAGTCAACCATCGTCAGCAATACCAAATCGGCGGCGGCAATCAGATGCGGAAACGCATTTGGCTGGTCGGGTCCGTCGGCGACGCTGAAGACGCTCACGCACAAGTCCTGCCCATGGTTGCGTTGGGAAAGGCTTTGCATGTCGCCGCTGCCTTCGATCAGGAGCAATTCGATCTGATCCAGATCTAGCATGGAAACGGCCTTGTGAACGCCCGGGGCGTCCAATTCGCCGCCGGGAAGCGGCAAGGCGCAAATGCCGTGACGGCCCAGGCGCGTCGATTTTTGCCCCGCCGCGGGACTGCCCACCAGTACGCCCACCCGCGCGTGGCTGGCAAGCCGGCTCCCCGTCCGTTCGAGCAATTCCGTTTTGCCCGATCTCGGTGGACCGACCAGGCTGATCGTTTTGATTCCCCGGCTGCGGAGCATCGCGCGGGTTGAGCCGGCGATTTGGTCGTTCACGGCGAATTTCTCTTCCGGTCCGGACGTTTTCATGTGCGCTCCCTTTCCACTGGAGGTGCTCCCCGGCCTCCCGTCTTAATCCGAGCCCGAGTGCTGCTGTGGGATGTATGGGCATTCGGCCTGCACCTGCAGAGGCGAAGCCTGCTGCTGGCCAAAGGTTTCCTCGGCTTCATGTCGTCTTTCAGCACTGGTGTAATTGGGTTTTGGCTTGGGTCGCATTCTCGGCGCGACGGCAACCGGACCGGCGGAAATGTGCAACACCAGCGGCTTGACCAGCGTGCTGTAGTCGGAGTATTTCATGCGAATCACTTCCGTGTGAGTCCCCGCGTTGAATGCGATCAATTCCTGCAGCGCCAACTTCAGGTCCACCAGCGTCCTCAGGCCGAAGAGATTTCCAAATGGCGGAGCCGTACCAAGCTGACAATCGGTGAAGACGTTGACGAATTCCGATTCGTCGGCGAGGCGCACCTTGCTCGCGCCCGACTGGCTTCGCAGCGAATCCAGGTCCAGGGCCCTGGTTGCCGGTACTACTGCCATGGCCAATTGATCGTCGATCCACACGATCACGGTCTTGGCCATGTACGTGCCGGGAACATGGGATGCTTCGGCCACTTCCTGCGCCGTGTACGCGCGGGGGTGCCTTGCGATGGAATACGGCATGCCGCTGCCCGCGAGAAAATCGCAAATTCGACGGATGGCCATAACGTCTCCTCCACAATAATGAACTCATCTAAATTATCGGCGCCAGTTCGGACACCGGCCATAAGGTCAATTCCCGATTTGGCCCTTAGGGCTTTCCCCTACGTTTGGGGTTGGGCCACGACGCTCTGATAGCCGACTGTGGTCGGGTCACCACACCTCATGTGCGGCCGGCGTGTGAATAGGTATCCGCCGACGCCGAATTCGGCGTTTTTGGACCGTTCCATGACCCATGATCCTGCGAGACCGGCGTCCGTTGCTCCTGAGAATGGCTGCGGATGCGCATGCCGTAGAAGGAGCGGTAAACGAAACAGAGGGCGATGAAGAAGAAAATGGCGGCCAGGGCGTATTTGGTGCGGCCCTCGACGGTCACGGCTAGTTCGACGGCCAAGAGGCCGAAAAGAGTCGTGAACTTGATGATCGGATTCATGGCGACGGAGGAGGTGTCCTTGAAGGGATCGCCGACGGTATCGCCGACGACGGTGGCGGCGTGGAGGGGGGTGCCCTTCTCGCGG